>OGCY01000077.1_pt1 | contig 54795 bp, 43 predicted proteins | sample 1570311 | NCBI WGS metagenome assembly OGCY01 (sample SAMEA2582165, study PRJEB24529) | metagenome | biome: Human gut stool | place: China | collected 2011
GAAAATCATCTGTTGCCAGAGTATATTTAGTACCAGGTACAGGTAAAGTTACCATCAATAAAAGAGATATGGATGAGTATTTCGGATTAGAGACATTAAAGGTTGTTGTTCGTCAGCCTTTAACAGCTACCGAGACAGCTGATAAATTCGACGTTTTAGTAAACGTTCGTGGTGGTGGATACACAGGACAGGCAGGAGCTATCCGTCATGGTATCGCTCGTGCGTTATTAAATGTAGACGCTGACTACAGACCAGTATTAAAGAAAGCAGGATTCTTAACACGTGATCCTCGTATGAAAGAGCGTAAGAAACCAGGTCTCAAGGCAGCTCGTCGCGCTCCGCAGTTCAGCAAGCGATAATTCAAACCGAATATCAGAAAAGAGCAAATTTCCCCGAAAACATCGAGTTTTCGGGGATTTCTTTATATTCCGATAAATCTATCCGACTGCCTCAGATACACCCTTTTCTTTTGCTTCACGTTCTACTTTCTCACACTCATATTTGCGACACATATAAGTACGCCCCCAAGCACGTTTACGGCGTTTGCGTTCTTCCTCTTTTATCTGTTCGGGAGTAAGCTCCGGCATTGGAACATCCAGTCTGCCTAAGCTAAATGTTATCGTGTTCTTTACAACAATTGCTTTTGAAATTAATCCTCCACTAGATTTTCATTTATATATTTAAAATAAGGTTTCTTATTAACTTCTGTGCTATGTTCCAAATACCATTTAACACTATCCCTCAATCCGTCTTCTAATGATATGGTTTCTGGGTATATTTTGTTTTGACGCGATACATCCAAATAGTACTCATAGTTGTAAAAACTGAAATAATTTCGCTGTTCAATATCTTCATAAACATATACAAAATCCGGTATTTTTCCTAAGCTTTCATAGCATTTTGTTACCCAATCTTTAATAGAAACTGCTTCAACATTACCAACATTTAAAATACGCTCTTGTGGCTTGTCTTTAATTATTACCTCCATCAACCTGCATAAATCTTTGACATGAAAGAATTGTAATTTCATACTGCCATCTTTAGGTAAATAGAATTTTCTGTCTGCCAAGGCGCAATCAAATACAAAAGCCTCTCTATACACGTTATTCATTGGCCCATATAAATAAGGCGGTCTTAATATATATGCATCTTTCACTCTTTCAAGTAATGCCTTTTCAGCTGCTATTTTATCGGTTCCATATGAACCCCAAAATTTATTTTCGGATTTCTCTGATTCTTCCAGGAATGGCTGAACACCAAACTCAGGATAAACAGCACTTGAACTAATCATAATATACTGATCAAAAGAACCCAATTCCCTAACAAAATCAATTATATCGTTATCATTATAAGCTGTTATATCCGCTACAACATCAAAGAATGTATCCTTCAATACACCACCCAAATTATGCCTATCTCCTTCAATGAGTTTTACACCCTGAACTTGTGGCTTAGAATTTCTGTTAAGTACAAAAACTTCATAACCCACATTCACAAAATATTCTGCCACATATTTACTTACAAAAGTTGTTCCGCCTGTCACTAATACCTTTTTCATAAAGTTCTCCTTTACACCAAAAATTCGATTGATCAGATTCATAAAACATTATTTTTCGTAATTGTATCATAATCACATAATCCAGAAAAGAAATTAAATTTTCTTTGCCAATCCTTTAACTACCTTATCGAAATCAGACTCGATTGGTTGTGTCTTATTAAAAATATCGTATACAGGATGGCTACTTGCAATACGCAAAAGAACTTGCGGAATCAGGTAAAATCACGCCCGTAATTGATAAGGAATTTTCTATATACGATGTAAAAGATGCGATAAATTATCTGCTCAAAAATCATGCCCAGGGAAAAGTCGTTGTAAAAATGGATTTCTAATTAGTGGAGGTATGATAAATATAAATATATGCAATGCTAGGTGGAGTGACAATAGATTAGCTCTACCTTAATAAGAACTCTTTTATATGTCTAATGAATCTTCTACATCTACCCAGATTTGCAAATTTCCATCAAGATATAAACTTGCATATTCTAATGGTTCATCAATTGCAAGAGATGTTAATGCACATTCTGATCCGGGTGTAGTCTTTGAATTCTTTTCAGCTTCCCGGCAGTCAATGCGGAGCATATATCCTGCACTGGTATAAACACCAATACTGTAAGTATAAAGATATATTCGACAGCAAAATTTTTACATATCTATTTCTTATCAAAAAGATTTACTTTCCATAGACACAAGAATTTTTGCATCCTCAGAGAGATAGTTATTGATTTCTTTTGCAATGTAGGCTTGTAATTCTGAGACACTATGTTTTCTGCTGGAAGCACACTCCTGAGCCTGACATCCGCATAAGAAGCATTTGAGGTAGATCTTGCGAGAGAGTTTTGTGCCGGTTGCATCTAATACATCAATATCAAATAAGCAGCCGAGCGGATGCGTTTCTTCAATTGATGTCATCAATGCAGTTATTGAGGACTGCATTTAACTGTGTTAAAAGCAGAAAAATGTGAAAGACTTTAAATATCTTCAACTTATCACAGCACATTTTATGGCGCAATATGTCGAAAAGTATGAAAAAATTTGTAATAAGTATTGTGCATGTTCCTTGAGAGGTGTACTATAATTATACATATACATTCAAAAGCGAAAGGAAGAGGGATTTAGATGACAGGAGAACAATATGTAAGAGCAAATAAAAGAGTATATAATGTGGTAATGATTCTGCTGTCAGTGATGACGATTCTGTCAGTTATGGCATGTCTGGCGGAGTTTAAGATTACGATACTGATTCAGGCTGTAGCTGCAGTTGCGGGAATTATTGTTGTGAATACTTATGCAAAAAAGTTTTGGAATGCAAAAAAGGGTGGGGAAATCCTGCTCGGAACAGGAAGTGCTGTATATGGTGTATTTCTTTTCCTGAATCAGAATAATTTTGTTTACGCATATGGAATCCCACTTTTTGTTGCATGTATTTTGTATTTAGATGTAAAGTTTGTATATTATGGTATTGGTGTAGCAACAGTAGGAAATATCACTCATATCATAGTGCAGGTTATTACAAAAAGAGCCGATGGGATAGAACTTTTTTTTAGTGTTATCATTCTTGCAACAGTAGTTTATGCGGTATATGAAATATCTATCCTCCTTACAAAATTTAATGAAGAGAATCTGGAGGTGCAGGCTGCAGCATCCGAAAAGATGCTGGTTACAGCGGAAAATCTGGTGAAACATTTTGATTCTGCGAAAGAAAAATTAGAGACATTAGAGGAAGTGATCAATAATAACAATGAATCTATTTCCAATATTGCCCAGAGCACGGGAAATACTGCGGAGGCAATCCAGCAGCAGGCATTGATGTGTGAGGAAATCCATAAGAATACGGACAGTGCAGAAAAAGAAACCGAAGCGATGATTGATAAGGCAAATCATACGATGGAGAATGTGGCAGAGGGTGCGAGACTGGTAACAGGATTAAAAAATCAGGCTGACAATGTGGAGCAGGCAAGTAACCAGGCGGCAGAGTCCGCCAAACAGGTCAGCAACCGTGTGGAGGAAGTAAAAGGAATTGTTGCGACTATCTTAAGTATCTCAAGCCAGACCAATCTTCTTGCATTGAATGCTTCTATTGAGGCAGCAAGAGCAGGTGAGGCAGGAAAAGGGTTTGCAGTCGTTGCGGAAGAAATCCGTCAGTTATCGGAGCAGACAAAAGATGCAACGAACCGGATCACGGATATCATTCAGGATCTGAATGAAGATGCACAGCATGCGATGGATAGTATGGAACATTCTGCGGATTCAATCCGTGAACAGAACGAACTGATTGAGACAACAAAGAATAAATTTGAGACCATCAATGACGAAATGCAGTCACTGGCAAGTGCAATCGGAGAGATCGAGGGAAGTATGCAGTCCATTTTAAACAGTACAGACACAATTTCCCAGAGTATATCGAATCTCTCTGCAACTGGTGAAGAAATAGCTGCTTCTTCCACAGAAGGACTTCAGACAGCAGAACATGCGGTAGAGGCAATGAAACAGACCAAAGAGATTATTGACGCTACTTATCTGCTGGCGCGGGATTTAGAGACTTATGCAGAATAGATCAGACAGAAAATAACAGTGGGAGGCTGAAAAGTCAGATAGAAATAAGTTACTGTGTGAACAATAACAAAAATGCAGGGATCAGGAATAGAATGAATATTGCATATTGTGAAGATGAAAAGATCCAGTTGGAATATATGGAACAACTGATCAGAAAATGGGCAGATGAAAGGAAAAGCACTGCTATATATTTTGGCTATGGCAGTGCAAAGGAGCTGTTATTTGAGCATCCGGACAGCTTTCCTTTCGATCTGCTCTTTTTGGATATTGATATGGACGGCATGGATGGCATGGCGCTTGCGAAGGAGATACGGAAATGGGATAAAAATCTCCCTATCGTATTTTTGACGAACCGCAGTGAGTATGTGTTTGAAGGGTATGAGGTCGGGGCGTTGCGTTACCTGTTAAAACCGGTGGAAGAATCTAAGTTTTTTTCGCTGTTAGATGATATTTCTTCTGCACTTGGAAAAGAAAAGCATTATCTGATTGAAAATGTGGATGGGGAAACTGTAAAAATTCCGGTCGATACCATTTATAGTGTGGAGGCGAAAGGGCATTATATCCGTCTGCACACGAGCGCGGGTGATTATGAATACAAAAAGAACCTTTCTGAAATAGCAGGGGAATTGATGGAAAATCAGCCGGAACAGGCAGAAAAATTTGTCAGCACGCACAGGAGCTTTATTGTCAGCCTTGCGGCGGTGGAGCGCGTGCAGCGCACAGAGTGCATCCTTTCGGATGGCAGTAGTGTGCCGGTGAGCAGGAATGCATATAAGAGTGTAAATGAAGCGTTTATCCGGTATTATATGGAACATGGGGATATGTGTGAAAAATAAGTTTTTTATTCATAGGAAATTACGTCCTATGAATGAAAAAGCCTTTCAGGCGGGATGTGCACCCCTCGGAGAAGAAGTTTGCTGTAAACAGCAGGAATGAGGAACAAAATGAGGATACCCCTGATTACAAAATATCTGGAAGAAAAGAATATGGAGTACCAGAATGCCCTGCTTGAGAAACAGGTGCAGGAAGTACAGAATATATATCTTACCATGCGCGGCTGGCGTCATGATTACCATAATCATCTGCAGGCAATGAAAGCGTATGTGAAGATGGAGCAATATGACAGATTAGAGGAATATTTAGGTCTGTTAGAGCAGGACCTGGATCATGTCAATCAGTTGATCGAGACGGGAAATGTCAATCTGGATGCCATTTTAAATTCTAAAATATCCCTGGCACAGAAAAATGGAATTGATATTGATTATCAGGCGAAATGCCCGGAAATACTAGCCGTCAGTGATATCGACCTGTGTGCCCTGATCGGGAATCTGCTTGATAATGCAGTGGAGTCCTGTGAAAAACTGACCACAGAAAGACCGTTTATAAGACTTTATATCGGAGTACTCAAAAAACAGCTATATATTTCGGTGTCAAATGCAACAAATGAGACAGTGCGGAAAATGGATTCCGAGTATATCAGCAAAAAGCGTGGAAATCACGGACATGGACTAAAGAGGATCAATCTTGTGGTTGAAAAATATGGCGGCTATATTAACCGGCAGAATGAGCCGGGAGTGTTTGTGACGGAGATCATGCTGCCATTGTAAAAGTTTCTGAAAAAAATTGGGAGAAAATGTGTTTGAATATGGACGATACCGTTGGTGCACGGAAGATAACCTTCCGTGCACTTTTTGTGTTAAAGTGAAAAATAATGATAGAGTGTAAACAAAGAAGTGACATAACGTACAGATGTACCAAAATCACGAAAGTATCAGGGAAAACAGTGGAGATAGATCATTATGAAACTCATCCAGAACGCAGAGTTGTTGTGAGAGACAGACCAATTTATAAGAAGGTGCTGGGGAGCCGTCGGTACTTAGCGACCGTATTCTGGTCGCTTAGTATCCGTTACGAGCGACACGCAGCGCAAGCGTGCCTTCGTTAAATTGGTCTGCCTCTCACGACATCCACAACCTGCATCAGAGTTTCAAAATGATCGAGCCACCACCACCACCCCAAACGAGAGGAGCCACAACATCATGAACCAACCGAAAAAATACACCGCCTTAGCAAGCCAGCATTACATCCTCAGAGAACTATGGCACTACAACAGGTCCACTATCTTTTTTGCCCTTGCAGAGATCATTGCTGAGATTGGCAAAGGCTTTGGCACAATTTTGATTCCATCCATGATCGTAGCATTCTTAGAGCAGTACACAAAAGGTATGATCACCGCAGCAGCTCTGCCTACAGCAATGGCAAAACTTGTGACATTTTTTGTCGGATACAGTATCTGGTGTATGATCACCGGATATCTGAAGCGGAGAAATCAGTTTCAGTACGTTAAATTCCGCTGCGGCAGAATGACCGAACGCTGCTATCAGAAATTTATGTCACTTGATTATGTACAGTGTGAGGATGAAAAAGTCCAGCAGCTTTTAAAGAAAGCAGGAGAGGCAGTCAGCGGAAATTATAGAGGTGTCGAGGGCGTCTTACATTGTGATGTCGAGCTCTTAAAGGAAGCCGGTGCATTGATCCTGTATGCATCCTTAATCTCCGGCGTGTCGGCATGGCTAGTTGTGCTTTTAGTCACAATTTCACTGATCCAGATCTTAAGTTATAAACTGGCAAATAATTATGAATTAAAGCACCGTGATGCAAAGGCAGAACTTACGGTAACACAGGATTATATCGACCGTCAGGCATATACCGTGGAAAACGGAAAAGATGTAAGGCTTTACCAGATGAAAGAATGGCTGAGTGGTCATTACCGGGCTGCAAACAAGAAATATCAGACATTACTTGCAAAAGAAAAAGCCTGTTATTTTGCGGATGATCTGTTTGGACTGCTGCTGCAGCTTGGCAGGGATGTGATCTGTTACGGTTATCTGATCGGGCAGCTGATGCAGGGAATGTCCGTGGCACGTTTTGTGCTTTATATCGGAATTGTCAGTGGATTTTCCACTTATTTTTCGGAACTGACCATGAAGATCAGCCAGATATCAGCCTGTTTAAAACCGGTTGGACAGATGCAGGAATTTACAGAGCTGGAGAATATATATCACCATGGTGAGGGAGTCCGGTTAGAGGATGAGCTGGCGGCAGTAGAGGTTGAATTTTCACATGTCAGTTTTTCTTATCCGGGAACTGATCATAAGATATTAGATGATGTGAGTTTTCATATGAAAAAAGGCGGAAAGATGGCATTGGTCGGCATTAACGGCGCCGGAAAATCAACGATTGTCAAACTGTTATGCGGTTTTTATATGCCGGATGAGGGACATATTTACATCAACGGAACGGATCTTGCCACGATGGATCTTGATGCGTGGTACCGGTCACTTGCAGCAGTCTTTCAGGACGCATTTACCTATTCGTTTTCCATTGCGGACAACGTTTCATGCAGTGTGGGAGAGGACTATGATGAGGAAAAATGCAGGAAGGCATTAAAGGATGCCGGATTGTGGGAGAAGATTCAGAAACTGCCGCAGAAAGAGGAAACATTTATCGGAAAAGAGGTAAGTGAAGATGGAATCCATCTTTCCGGCGGGGAGACACAGAAGCTGATGCTTGCGCGTGCACTCTACAAAGGATGTGCACTTTTACTACTGGATGAGCCGACCGCAACGTTGGATGCGATCGCAGAAAATGAGATGTATGAAAAATACAATGAAATGCTGATGGGAAAAACGGCGCTTTTTATTTCCCACCGTCTGGCGTCGACGCGGTTCTGTGACCATATCCTGTTTCTGGAAAACGGAAAGATCACGGAGGAAGGAACCCATGAGGAATTGATGAACAAGGGTGGCGGGTACGCCGAAATGTTCCTGGTGCAGAGCAAATATTACAAAGAGGAAGGGGCACAGTCACATGAAGAAGATATGGCATGAATTTACAAGTTTTATAAAGATGATCAGTAAAGGGAAAAAAGATGTGGCTGTTGTCATGGCGGCAGGCGGATTTATGAAAGCGTCCATTCCGTTTCTGGTATTTTATTTTTCGGCACAGATTTTAAACCATGCGATTGAAGGAGATTATGAGGCATGTGTGAAAAGTGTGGCGGTACTTTTACTGTCACAGTTTGTATGTGAGCTGGTGAACCGGTTCTGCCAGAAACGGATAGAAGTACTCGGAGAAAGCTGCCAGCAGATCGTAAGGCAGCAGATGGCAGACAAAGCATTTGAACTGCAGTATGAAAAATTTGAAAAACAGGAGACGATAGATTCTTTAAGGCGTGCAAAACTTACGGCAGGGGGAAGTGGGGATATTAAAGATCAGATAGACACCTGTTATCAGATCTTTGTACAGTTTTTTTCCATGTGTTATTCGGTCGTATTTTTCCTGCTGCTGATACTGAAAATCGATGGCGGACAGAAAAAAACATTTTTTGTTTCCTATGGATCAACGCTGCTTTTGATTGTCTTATATGCAGTTATCGCAGCATGTAATCTGTATCTTGGAAAACTGCTTACTGCAAAACAGTATGAATTTATACATGCAAATGACCATAATAACGCATTAGGCAGTTATTTAGGCGGAATCATGACAGATGAAAAAAACAGCAAAGATATCAGACTTTATGGTCTGTCAGGACTTTTTCTGGGAAAATACCGGCAGAAGATGGAAGGATTTAACATTTATTTACAGATGGGAAAATTAAATGGGAAATTCATAGGTTCGATCGAAGGTATCAATCAGTTCGCAGCAGGAGTCGCCTATCTGCTGGTAGGCATGAAAGCATTAAACGGAATGATCGATATCGGAAATGTTATTTTATATGCGGGTGTCATTTCACAGACCGTTAACTGTATCACGGAATTTGGGTCACAGGTCATTTCTTTTCAATTTTCAGCGGAATATTTAAGTGTTTTTGATGAATTTATACAAAGTCCGGCAATGGATTACGATGGCACACTGCCGATTGAAAAGAGAGATGACGGACAGTATGAATTTGAATTTCATGATGTAAGTTTTGCCTACCCGGACTGTGAGACAAAGGTGTTAAACCATGTCAGCTTAAAATTTAACATTGGTGAGAAAATGGCACTGGTCGGAAAAAACGGTGCCGGGAAAACGACGTTAGTCAAACTGCTCTGCCGCCTTTATGAGCCGACGGAGGGCACGATCACCTTAAACGGCATTGATATCTGGAAATACAATTATGCGGAATACACAAGGGCATTTTCGGTTGTCTTTCAGGATTTTGCGATGTTTTCCCTGCCGGTCGGCGAAAATATCGCTGCAAGCAGCAAGGTGGATGAAGAGAGAGCATGGGAAGTGTTAGATCAGGTCGAACTCTCCGGACGTGTGAGAGCAATGAAAGACGGTTTAAAGACGCAGCTTTACAATAACAATGGTGCAGGAGTCGATATTTCCGGCGGTGAAGCACAGCGGCTTGCCATTGCACGTGCACTTTATAAAGACGCGCCGTTTGTGATCTTAGATGAGCCGACTGCCGCTTTAGATCCGATCGCTGAGGCACAGATTTATGAGAATTTTAATGAGATGGTAAAAAATAAGACTGCTATTTATATTTCCCATCGCATGAGCAGCTGTAAATTCTGTGACCGGATCGTTGTGTTAGATGCCGGAGGTATCGCTGAGATTGGAACGCATGATACACTTTTGGCAGGAAATGGAATCTACGCAGAGCTTTACCGGACGCAGGCGCAGTATTACGCTTAAAAAATCTTAATATTTGCTTAAAATCCCTTATAAACTATATTCAAAAGGAAAATTGTGTTACAATACCAATGATGGCAGTTTATGTGAAGAACTGCCCCCAAAAGAGGAAAAATAAGAGGATGGGAGGCAAAATGTTATGATAAAAAAGAGACTGGAATGGTTAAAGCGCGGTCTGTGCATCACATTGGCGGGTGCTATGATCATCTGTTCCGATACCATGACATTTGCGGCAGAAGCTGCAAACGGACAGGTAGTAGAGCAGGCAGAGGATACAGAAAATGAGACCGGAGTTTTAGCAGATGAGCAGTCAGAGCAGACAAAAGAAAATGGTGAACAGGAGAATCCATCTGAGGTAACAGGACAGACCGAGGTTACGGAAGCAACTGAAACTGAGGAGACAACCGAAGTAACGGAGACAACCGAAGCGACAGAGGTAACCGAGGCTACGGAGACAACTGAAGCGACAGAGACGACCGAAGTTGCGGAAGCAACTGAGACGGCTGAAGAGACAGAAGCTACCGAGGAAACAGAGATTAAAGAAGCAGCGGCAAACGGAGTTATTATCAGTAAAAAAGACAGATATGAAGTTGTCAGTGCCGGAGAGACGGTTGCACTTCCGGGATATTCGTTTGAGACAACAGGAGATAACGAGCCGGAGGTCGAGTGGCTGATCGATGACAACAGTGTAGCGGCACTTACCACATCGATGGTAAATGGAAAGCTTACAGGACAGGTAAAGACGCTTACAGCAGGTGTCGCAGTCCTCACACTGCAGGTAAAGGACAATCCAAGTGACAAGGATACATATTATGTTGTTGTAAAACCGGAAAAGGCACCTGCAAACTGCACCGCTGAGACTACATATAATACGGTAAGTCTGAACTGGGCAAAGGCAGCAGATGCAGATGGTTATACCATCACACGAAAAGTGGAAGGTGCAGATACAGAGCAGACGATCGCACATGTGGATGGCGTGGATGCAGTATCATATAAAGATACGGGAGTACAGACGGGGAACATTTATATTTATCATGTATACGCATATACGAAATACACAAACAACGGACAACAGGATTATGCCAATACGGATACATATGCAACCATAAAAGCAGCACCACAGCTTGGAAAAGCTGCATTGACATCGGTTACAGCGGAAGGCTACAGCAGCCTGACACTGAAATGGGAAGAAGTGGATGGTGCAACCGGATATATCGTATATCGTTCCACAGATAAGTCAAAAGTGGATACGCAGATCATGGATATCACGAATGGAGCAGTAAGTTATGTGGATACAGCACTGACAGCCGGAAACACTTATTATTATAAAGTACAGCCATATTGTGTGGTCAATGGTAAAAAGGTTTATGGCGATGCATCCGGTATCCTTTCCGGAAAACCGCTTCCGTCAGCAACAAAACTGACTGCAGAATCAGCAGGTTATAAAGAAGTAAATCTGACATGGAGTGCAGTGGATGGGGTGACAGGTTATGAAGTTTACAGAAAAACGTCATCATCTTCCTACAAAAAGATCGCAACTGTAGCAGGCGAAAAGACAGGTTACAGTGATACAAAGGTTACAGCAGGTACAGCTTATACATACAAAGTAAGAGCATATAAAACGGTTAATGGAAGTCAGGTATATGGAGATTATTCCAATGAATCGACAGCAACCCCTGCTTTAGAGGCACCACAGATCGCACTTAAAAATGCGTCTTACAACAGTGTGACGATCACATGGAACCAGATCAGTGGTGCACATGGTTATAAAATATATCGTTCTACCAAAAAGGACAGCGGATACAGAAAAGTTAAGACTGTCAATGATAAGACAACACTTACTTATACCGATAAAAAATTATCCGTAGGAAAAAAATATTACTACAAAGTCTGTGCATTCCGTACGGTTGGAGATAAGGATGTAGCAGGAAAATATTCTGATGTACAGACGATCAAAGCAGCACCGGAAGCAGTAACATTAAAATCAGAAGCAGCAGGTGCAACAGCGGTCAAACTGACCTGGAATAAAGTTAACATGCCATCGACCGGTGGCGGATATGCTGTATATCAGATCGTAAACGGTGCTGACCAGCTGCTGAAACGGTGCAGTACAAAGAGCACTTCCTATACAGTGACAGGACTTACACCTGGTCAGAAGTACACGTTTAAAGTAGTCTCTTTTGCAAAAGATAAAAATGGAAAAAGAGCATATGGTGGAACTTCAAATGAGCTTACCGCAACACCAAAACTTCTTCCGGTAACGATCGATACGATCAAAGCCGGCAAATATAACAGCGTTGTATTGACATGGAATGTGACTTCTGCCGGGGACGAGGACGGATACATTGTTTATCGTTCAACTTCCAAAAAAGGAAGCTATAAGCAGATCAGAACCGTAAAAAGAAAGAGCGGAGCCATGACCGGATCTTATACAGACAAGACTGTCAAGATCGGTAAAAAATATTATTATAAAGTAGTGACCTATAAAAATATTGCAGGTGGCAAAGTGCTTCGCTCCTCTTATTCGCCTGCAAAAGGAATTACAGCTTCACCGAGTGTCACAACTGTAAAAATTAAATCAGCAGGAAATGAAAGCCTGAAAGTTACATGGAAAAAGGTAAAAGCATCCAAAAACAGCTATGTAAAGGGATATGCAATTTACCGCAGTACTTCCGAAAATGGAAAATACAGAAAGATCAAAACCATCAATAAGGGAACGACGACCTCGTATGTAGATAAAGGACTTGTAACCGGTAATACTTATTACTATAAAGTCCGCACATTCTGTACATCCGGCAGAAAGACAATCTACAGTGATTATTCAGAGCCGGCGTCCATGCAGGTGATTCCGGGAAAACCATCCATTCAGGTAGTTGCGGCAAATTATAACACCATTACGGTCTCCTGGAAGAAAGTAGAAGGGTGTGATGGATATCGTGTATATCGTGCAACAGAGAAAGATGGAAAATATAAATCAGTCAAAACCTGTTCTTCCGTTAATACGCTTTCTTATAAGAACAGTAAGTTAGAGACAGGAAAGACCTATTATTATAAAGTAAGAGCTTATGTGAATAAAAATGGAAAGAAGCTATATGGCAATTACTCTGCCGTAAAACAGGCAACACCGGTACTTACAAAACCGACGGGACTGTATGCAGCCTCAATTGCAGAAAACCAGATCAAACTGACATGGAATGCGGTAGATGGTGCAGAAACCTATACGGTACTTAGAAGTACTTCTGAGAATGGAACATACAAGATTGCTACTGAACTTTGTACGACAAACTCTTTTGTTGATTATACCGCTGTAACAGGAAAAACTTATTACTATAAGATATATGCGGTTCGTGGAGCATATGTCAGTGCGACAACGGATTGTGTAAGTGTTATTTCATCAGCACTTGAGGTGAGCACAACGAGTGTGCTGATCAAGACAGGAACGAGTGTGAAAGTAACGGCAACAGCAAAACCATACGGTGTGGTATACTGGACTTCATCTAACTCCACGATTGCAGTTGTTTCTTCTGACGGAACAATTTATGGTTTAAAGGCAGGAACAACGACTGTAAAGGCGTCCGCAAACGGAATCACAAAAGAGATCACAGTAACAGTCAAAGATAAACTTGATACGGAAAACAAGATCATCGATATCTCCAGTGATAACGGTACGGTAGATTTTAATGCCATTAAGGCATCTGGATATGAATGTGTAATGCTCCGTATTTCCAAAGGAACAACAGCAGATGCAAAGTTCCAGACGAATTATAATAATGCAAAAGCAGCAGGTCTTAAAGTTGGTGTATACTGCTATTCCGTGGCGCAGAATGCAGCTCAGGCAAAGAGTGAGGGCGATAAAGTATTAAATATCCTGAATGCACAGAAGCTTGATTATCCGGTTGTGTATGTACTGGATGATATGTCACTGTTATACAACAATGTAACAGCAACGCAGAGAATTGATTTTATCAATGCATTTAAGACGGAGATCATTGATGGCGGTAAACAGTATAAGTTTGCACTTGGAATCAACCAGAAACTTTTACAGCAGTATCCTGGCAAGTATGTGGATACCAGCAAACTTACAGGAACAGATCTGTGGATCATCAATTACCGTGCAGAAAGCCTTGGAAGCGGCTATCAGGGCAAAGGAAATGTTGCAATGTGGAGATATACAAATCAGGGTACGGTAAATGGTGTAAACGGCAAGGTAAATATCAGTATCCGGTATAAGACCTATTAATAAAAATCTTAGGATACTGTTAATCCGCAGGAATGAGGACAGCTATGAAAAGTTATGCAAAGAAAATCATGACAAGACTGGCAGCAGGGGCGATGGCGCTCCTGCTTGCTGTCGGTACGGCTGCAACAGATATGTCTGTGTATGCAGCAGAAACAAAGACACAGGAAAGCATGGCAGAGAAAAGAAAAATCACAGGTTTTGCAGACCTGGCGGACAATCCGAAAGAAATCCGCATGACGGGCAAGATCAGCCTGGAACGTCTGCTGGCTAAAATGCCACAGAGCATTGATGTGTATCTGGATGGCGGAAAGGATGCCACAAGCATTCCGGTAACCTGGCACTGTGTCGGAGATTATGATAATACAAATTATTTTGTCTATGAATTTGATCCGGGATGGGATACAGAGCAATATTCCCTTGGAGCAGGACTGAAAAGGAAAATACCGTATATCAATGTGATCATTTCTGGTACAGGCTTATACAAAGGTGCTGGTATTTCGCAGAGTGAGAAAAAGTCAAACGAGAAAAAAGTATATAATTTTGCAAAAAAGAAGCTGAAATTAAATACGGCAGCAGCCTGTGGCGTGCTTTCGAATATTGAGAGTGAATCATCTTTTAATCCGACCGCAAGTGTCATCGATACCAATGGCAAGATCAGTTATGGTATCTGCCAGTGGAATGCATCAAGATTTGATAATCTTAAGAATTACTGCAGCAGTAATGGCTATGATTATACTTCTATCGAGGGTCAGCTTAAGTTCTTAAAATATGAGCTGGAGCATTCGGAAAGCAGTGCATTTTCCAAAATTAAAAATGTGGAAAACACTGCAGACGGAGCCTATACGGCAGGATATAACTGGGCACGTTATTTTGAGCGCTGTGCCAGTGTATATTTTGAAGGACGTGCAAAACGTGCGAGAGATGTCTATTGGGCGAAATATAGCAGCGACAGTCCGGATGACCCGGATGATCCCGATAACCCGGACAATCCGGTAAATAAAAAATATACAATTAAATATGTACTGTATGATGGAGAAAATAACAGTGCTAATCCATCGTCGTATAAGGTTACAACTGAGACGATTACTTTGAAGAAGCCGACCAAAAAAGGTTATACTTTTGAGGGATGGTATAAGGAGAGCAGCTTTAAGAACCAGATCACAACGATCCCGAAAGGTTCAAAAGGCAATCTTACATTGTATGCAAAATGGAAAGCAAATAAATATACGATCCGTTTTCATGGAAACAAGGCAACCAGTGGCAGTGTAAAAGAAATGAAAAATCTTGAGTATGATATGGACTATACGCTTAACAGCAATAAATTCAAGCGTAAGGGATATAAATTTGTCCGCTGGAGCACAAAAGCAGATGGAAGTGGCAGAAAATACGGTAACAGGGAAGAAATAGAGAATCTTTCCTCAAAGAATGGTGCAGTCGTTGATCTGTATGCACAGTGGTCAAGAAATACTTACAAGATCATTTACAAGGCAAACGGTGGAGAACTTGCTGACGGAACAGTAAAGAAATACAATGTAGATACTAAGACATTCAAATTAAAAACACCGGTCAGATACGGTTATACATTCAAAGGCTGGTATAAAGACAAAAAATGCACCAGACGTGTGACACAGGTGAAAAAAGGTACCATTGGAAATCTTACATTCTATGCAAAATGGCAGATTAACAAATATAAGATCAAATACAATGGCAATGGTGCAACCGGTGGATCCATGAAAAATGTGACTGTCTGTAAATATGGCAGTACATACACACTGGCAAAAAATAAATATAAGCGTACAGGCTATGTGTTTGAAGGCTGGAATACAAAGAAAAACGGTAAAGGTGATTTTTATGAGGACGGAGAGGATATCCGCAATATCACAGCTAAAAACGGCAAAACGATCACTTTGTATGCACAGTGGAGTAAGAAAGCATACGCCATAAAATATGTATCAGGTGGTGGTACTGTTCCTTCCGGCAATCCGACCAGCTATTATTATGATACACCTACTTTTAAACTGGCAGCAGCCACAAAAGAGGGGTATACGTTTCAAGGATGGTATACGGATTCTGCTTATAAAAACAGGATCACAAAGATTACGAAAGGAACCCGCAAAAATTACAAGCTGTATGCAAAATGGAAGATCAATACGTATGACATTGTATTTGATGGAAATGGTGCAACCGCCGGAACGATGAGATCGATCAGTTCCTGCAAATACAATACGACTTATAAACTGCCTGCAAATACATTCCAGAAAAATGGATATCAGTTTATCGGATGGAGTACCAGACCGGATGGCAGTGAGACTTTTTATGGAGATGAGGCATCTGTATCGAATCTTTCACTCACGGACGGCGCAAAGGTAAAACTGTATGCACAGTGGGAAGCATTGTAGGATGGCAGAAATGAAATTTTATTTAGCACCGATGGAAGGACTCACAGGTTTTGTGTTCCGTAATGCATATCAGAAGCACTTTGGAGATATTGATACTTATTTTACACCGTTTATCAACAATAAAAAGATGAACTACAAAGAGATCAAGGACATTCTGCCGGAGCATAACAAAGGGATGCATGTGGTTCCGCAGATCCTGACAAACCGTGCAGAAGATTTTCTTGCGATTGCAAAAGAACTGGGGAACTATGGATATGAGAGTGTTAATTTAAATCTCGGATGTCCATCCGGTACGGTTGTCACAAAGCACCGTGGAGCAGGTTTTCTTGCAGTGCCGGAAGAATTGGATCATTTTCTGGAAGAAATTTTTGCAGACTGTCCGCTTAGGATATCGGTAAAAACCCGCATTGGCATAAATGATGCCGGGGAGTGGGAACGTATTCTTTCCATTTATGAAAAATATCCGATGGAGGAGCTTATTATTCATCCGAGGGTACAGAAAGACTTTTATAATAATACGCCGGACATGGATGCATTTTTATATGCAGTGGAAAACAGCAGACACACCTTGTGTTACAACGGTGATATCTGCTCGGTGGATGATTATAAAGCCTGGATACAGAAGATGGAAGGAAAAGACAGGGAACATGGCAGTGGAAGTACTGCGCAGCACACAGAGCATATGATGCTTGGGCGTGGAATTTTAAAGAATCCGGGACTGGTTGGAGAGCTGATGGGACATGCGCCGATTACAAAAGATCAGTTTCATGCGTTTCATGATGATGTACTGAAAGGTTATCTGGATGTAATGTCAGGGGAGCGCAATACACTGTTCCGGATGAAAGAACTATGGTTTTATTTTGCGAAATACTTCACGGAACCGGAAAAATATGTAAAGCAGATCAAAAAGACACAGCGGGTGGCAGAGTACCGTGTGATCGTGGATAATCTGTTCCGGGAGCAGGAGTGGCAGCCAGAATAAATATAAAAATAAAATATTTTAGAAAAATATAAACTAAATAATTGTAAAACAAGAATGATTTTGTTATTGTAGAAGTATCATACGAAATAAAATGATAATCAGAAATTGGGGTATAGCAGAGATTATCAGTATAGAAGGAGGACAGTATGAGAAAACATAACAAAATCATTTTTTCTACGTGTATTGTATTGGGATTTACTGCAGTGCTTGCGGGGGCAGCATTGACAGGAGGAGAGAAGGTTCCAAAAGATTTTACAGTCAGTTATGATGGAATAACGACGGCTGATATTAAGGCAGGAGTCAGTGTACATGATCCGTCTGTGATAGAGGCAGATGGTACCTATTACATTTTTGGATCGCACATGTCTGCAGCGTCATCGAAAGATCTGCGGAACTGGACATCGATCGGAGACGGATATACGCAGTCGAATCCGATTTTTGACAATCTGCTTGGAACAGAACATGTATTTGATTATACAGGAAGTAAAGATTCTGTGATACCGACCGATGATAAGAAATATCATGTATGGGCACCGGATGTAATTTATAACAGGGAGCAGGGATTATACTATATGTATTTTTGCACGTCTTCGACATGGAATGCATCAAACCTGTGCTATGCGGTTTCAAATCAGCCGCAGGGACCGTATACCTGGAAGGGGGCACTGGTCTATTCCGGCTTTACAAAGGATACGATTGAAGCAACCGATGTACTTGACTATGTGGATATCGATTATGCCAAAAAGAACTATATTATGGCAGGAAATAAATATAATTATGAGAAATATCCAAATGCGATCGATCCGACTGTTTTTTATGATGCCGACGGAAAAATGTGGATGGTCTATGGTTCGTGGTCGGGTGGAATTTTTCTTTTAGAGATCGATGAGAAAACAGGACTTGTCATTCATCCGCAGGAAGACGATGAAAATGATGTGGATACTTATTTTGGAAAACGGCTTCTTGGAGGTGGACATAAATCAATCGAAGGACCTTATATCCTCTATGATGATGAGAGCGGATATTATTACCTGTTTGTTTCCTATGGTTCTTTAACCAGAGAGGGTGGTTATCAGATGCGCGTGTTCCGTTCTAAAACAGTGGATGGAGAATATATCGATATGAATGGGGCATATCCTGGCATGTGGGATGATAATGCAGCTTATGGTCTGAAACTTTCCGGTAATTATTATCTGCCGGGGCTTGATAAGGCATATATGGCGACCGGTCACAACTCCGCTTTTGTGGATGAAGATGGAAAAAAATATATTGTATATCATACCCGTTTTGACAATGGACAGGAATATCATGAACCGCGTGTGCATCAGTATTTTCTGAACCGGGATGGATGGCCATGTATGCTGCCTTATGCAACCGATGGCGAGACGATCGCAGAAGACGGTTATGATATTTCAGAGGTGGCGGGAACGTATTATGTGATCGACCAGGGAACTGCGATCAATGCAGAGATCGCCGAGCCGGTAAAACTGGTACTTATGGAGAATGGAAAAGTATACGGTGAAAATATGGAAGGAACCTGGGGCATGGAGGAAGGAACCTGTTATATGACAGTTACATACGGGGATAAAGAATACAACGGTGTATTTTGTCAGATGAAAGATGAAGCGGGAACGGATGTAATGACATTTTCTGCAGTCGGGGCAAATGAGAGTGTCTGGGGTGTAAAATATTTTAAGTAAAATAAGTGCTTGCAAAGAGTTTTTTCCCATGGTAAAGTGGTACATATGTAAAGCCAAGGAAAGGAACGAATACAAATGTTAAAAGCGATTGATGATTTCGTCTGGGGTGTTCCACTGATCGTACTGATTCTTGCGGTTGGTATCTTTCTTACGATCCGTCTGCGCGGACTTCAAATCACAAAACTGTCACTTGCCATAAAACATATGTTGGCAAATGAAAAAAACGGGGAACATGGGGAAGTTTCCAGTTTTGGTGCACTTTGTACAGCACTCTCTGCAACGATCGGAACAGGTAATATTGTCGGAGTAGCAACAGCGCTTGTTGCCGGAGGTCCCGGAGCATTGTTCTGGATGTGGATCGCGGCACTGCTTGGAACAGCAACAAAATATTCCGAGTGTTTACTTGCCATTAAGTACCGTGTTGTAGCAAAAGATGGTCATATCGTCGGAGGACCGTTTTATTACATCGAAAACGGAATGGGCGAGAAATGGAAATGGCTTGCAAAGATTTTTGCATTTTTTGGTGTTGGTGTGGGGTTACTTGGAATCGGAACTTTCACACAGATTAACGGAATCACGAGTGCTGTGAATAATTTCTTTGATCCACAGAATACGTGGACAGTGGAATTGTTTGGAAGAACATATTCCTGGACAGTTGTGATCGCAGGAATTATCCTTACCCTGTGTGTGGCACTGGTCATCATTGGAGGTATTAAGCGTATCTCTACGGTGGCACAGGTTGTGGTACCTTTTATGGCACTGCTTTATGTGGTTGTGGTACTGATCGTTCTTTTTACACACCTTAGTGCGATTCCGGGGGCACTTGTTGAGATCGTGCAGAGTGCATTTGGACTGCGTGCGGCTGCAGGCGGAACACTTGGCTCCATACTGATCGCCATGCAGATGGGAATTGCCCGCGGAATCTTTTCAAATGAGGCAGGGCTTGGAAGTGCGCCGATCGCAGCAGCAGCGGCACAGACAAACGAGCCGGTGGCACAGGGACTTGTTTCCATGCTTGGAACGATCATTGACACTGTGATCATCTGTACGATGACAGGACTTTCTATCGTGATCACAGGAGCCTGGGATATGGGATTAGAAGGTGTATCTGTAACCACAAAGGCATTCCAGATGGGACTGCCATTTCCGGAGCAGGTGGCATCATTTATGCTGATGGTCTGTCTGGTATTCTTCGCATTTACAACGATCCTTGGCTGGAACTATTACAGTGAAAAGTGCCTGGAATATTTAGTCGGAGACAAAAAGGCTGTCTTAAAAGGATATCGCTGGCTGTATATCCTTGCAGTGTTTATCGGACCGTTCATGACAGTATCTGCTGTATGGACGATCGCAGATATCTTCAATGGACTCATGGCTCTGCCAAACCTGATCGCACTGGTTGCATTGAGCGGTGTGGTAGTTGCAGAGACAAAGAAATACTTTGAAAAACAAAAATATTAATAGAAATAAAATGACGGTGGAGTGAAGACTGGCTCCACCGTTTTTTATTTTCCATTTATTTAGAAAAATATATAATATTTTAGAATATTATATACAATAAGAGAAAGAAGTAGTATACTATAGCTAAGAAAAAATACAGTGCGAATGTCATCAGAGGGGAGGATAAAGCATGACAACTGAAAAGAAATTAAAGTACAACGAACCATGGATCTTACAGCGTGCCGATCCATATGTTTATCGTCATGTGGACGGTTCCTATTATTTTACGGCATCCGTTCCGGCATATGATGGGATCGTGTTAAGACGTGCAGGGTCACTGGAGGAATTGCCGGAAGCAGAAGAAGTCATGATCTGGAAGAAACATGAGTCCGGTCCGATGAGTTATCATATCTGGGCACCAGAGATACATTACCTGTTTGGAAAGTGGTATATTTATTTTGCAGGGGGCGAGAAGGAAGATATCTGGAAGATCCGTCCGTATGTTTTAGAGTGCCAGGGAGAGAATCCGCTGACGGATGAATGGGTAGAACTTGGCAAGATGAAACGCGCTAAGGAAGATGAGTTTTCCTTTGAGGCATTTTCGCTGGATGCAACGGTGTTTGAAAATAAAGGTGAATATTACTATGTATGGGCAGAAAAAGTCGGGGTTGGCAGGATGGTTTCCAATCTGTATATCGCAAAGATGGAATCCGGTAATCAGTTAAAAACGGTACAGGTGCTTTTAACCACGCCGGATTATGACTGGGAGCGAAAAGGATTCTGGGTCAATGAGGGACCTGCAGTGATACATCATAATGGGAAACTGTTTTTAACTTACTCGGCAAGCGAGACGGGTGTGGATTACTGTGTCGGAATGTTGTCTATCGATGAGGATGCCGATCTGCTGGATCCGCGGTTATGGAAAAAAGAGCGCTATCCGGTGCTTAAGACCTGTGAGAAACTGGGCATTTACGGGCCGGGACACAACTCGTTTACTGTGGATGAAAATGGAAATGACATCATGGTTTACCATGCGCGGACGGAGACGGAAATCATTGGTGATCCACTGTACAATCCGAACCGTCATGCCATGCTTATGAAAGTAAAGTGGGATGATGCCGGAAGACCGGTATTTTCCTATGAAAATTAAAAGATAAAAGGAGAGGGAAAATGGCAAAACTGATTATTAATGAGGAAAACAAAAAGAGCCGGATCGAACCGGAGATCTATGGACATTTTTCAGAACATCTGGGGAGATGTATTTACGAGGGAATTTATGTCGGGGAAAATTCTAAGATTCCGAATGTAAATGGAATGCGAACCGATGTTGTGGAGGCATTAAAAGAATTAAAAGTTCCGGTGCTGCGCTGGCCGGGTGGCTGCTTTGCAGATGAATATCACTGGATGGACGGAATCGGACCGAAAGAGAAACGTAAAAAAATGATCAATACGCACTGGGGTGGTGTCGTGGAAGATAACAGTTTCGGAACCCATGAATACATGGAGTTGTGCAGACAGATCGGATGTAAGACGTATGTCAATGGAAACCTCGGAAGCGGAACTGTCCGTGAAATGTCTGAGTGGGTGGAATACATGACTTTTGAAGGCGTTTCTCCGATGGCAGATTTAAGAAAAGAAAACGGACATGAGGCTCCGTGGAAAGTGGATTACTTTGGTGTCGGCAATGAGAACTGGGGATGCGGCGGTAACATGACGCCGGAATATTATGCGAACGAATACCGCAGATACCAGACCTATGTGCGCAATTATCATCCGGACCGCCCGATCAAAAAAATCTGCTGTGGTGCAAATGTGGCAGATTATTATTGGACAAAAGGCGTGTTAAAAACAGCATTTGACCATGCAGAGCAGTGGCATGGATTTATGGATGGACTCTCCCTCCATTACTATGTACATCCGGAGGGATGGGAAATCAAGGGAAGTTCCACAGATTTTGATGCAGATGTATGGTACAAGACTCTGTCAAAGGCACTGTACATGGAGACATTGATCGAGCGCCATGGTGCGATCATGGATGAGTATGATCCGGATAAAAAAGTCGGCATGATCGTGGATGAGTGGGGAACCTGGTATACCTGTGAACCGGGAACAAATCCGGGATTTTTATATCAGCAGAATACGGTGCGTGATGCACTCGTTGCAGGCATTACCTTAAATATCTTTAATAAGCACAGCGACCGTGTAAAAATGGCGGCATTAGCACAGATGGTCAATGTTTTACAGTCTGTGATCTTAACAGAGGGCGATCAGATGATCAAAACACCGACTTATCATGTTATGCATATGTATCGTCATCATCAGGGGGCAGACCTGTTAGAGAGCAGCTTAACCGGTGCAGGAGAGATCGGACCGGATGAATGGAGAGTGCCAAAGATCACAGAGTCAGTATCTATGGATGAGAATGGCGTGATCACCGTTACTATGAACAATCTGTCTGTGGAAGCACCGGAAAATGTTGAGATACAGTTTGCGAACCATGGCTATCATGTGACCGAGGCAAGGATCGTGACCGATTCCGATATACATGCACATAACACATTTGAGGCACCGGATATCGTGACAGAAAAAGATTTTACTGCCTATGAGGAGACGGAAAACGGCGTGAATGTCACAATGCCGGCAAACAGTGTGATCGAGCTGCGTCTTGCAAAATAAAAAATTGTCAGCAATGGCAGGAAATTAGTTGCTGGTTACACTGGAAATGTGAACAGTAACGAAAGTTACAGACGGAGATGGACATATGGCACAGATCTGTAAAAAGTGTCTGCTGCGCGAGATGGCGGAGGCAGATGCAAAAATGATAGAGAAATATAAAGAGGCGATCAAAAAAGAAGATCAGGTATCAGAGAGCGAGTATGAGAGACGTCTTAATGTCTGTAAAACCTGTGATCTTTTGAATGCGGGAACCTGCGGTGCGTGCGGCTGCTATGTGGAGCTGCGCGCTGCGGCAGCCGTTTCAAAATGCCCACATAAAAAATGGTAACAGTTCAGACGGACTGTTACCATTTTTTATTAATTTATGATAATGATATTATTGTATTTCTTCCACCGGGGTATAGCCAAGGCTTACCTTGATATCCTGACTGTAATTTCCAAAGGATTTTCCAAAGATCGTAAGTCCGCCGACATGTTTTGCACTGTCTTCCACAGCGAGGCGGAAGCGGATATTACTGCGGCAGTTGAGGTGAAAATCATCGATTTTGACATCAGATATTTTCAGTCCGTCGATATATGTTCCATTTTTATTTATGACAAGCTGTTTTAACAGACCGTACTGGTTCCAGTTCGGATACCACCAGTCAGGTGTCAGCAGTCCTTTTACATCACCGAAATCGCCGGGCGAAGTCCAGTCGCCGATATGAATGTCGTTTAAATAAAAACTGATATCGGAAGGCCAGTCATTATTGATGCCGGGTGCTTCGGAACTCAGTTCTGCAGAAATCGTGATCTGTGTGATCTTTTTGGAAGCCGGGATGAAATTTGGAATGGCATACTCAACATATCCTCTGGTAAACCATAAAATATCAGCGTTATAGCGGTCCGGATGGTCAAAATACCGGGGATCATCTACTTCACCGATCAGGGTGTCTGCGGAGGCGAGCCCACAGGTCGGACAGATCTGATAATTCGTATAATGGCCGACTTTTAATTCTGTATGATAAACATTCTCAATATCCACAGGCTTTTCTAAATCGATCAGGATCTTATCTAAATGAATGGAACAGATCTTCTGGTTGCCGTGACCGGCAGATTCACTTGAAATTGTGATCAGTCCGCTGCTTTCAAGTTTTTTAATATGGCTGGTTAAAGCACCATTTGTAATATTCAGACGTGAGGCGAGCTCATTCATGCTCATATTGTCGTTTTCAAGCAAAATATTTAAAATTTCAATTCTTACATCGGAACCAAGTGCCTTAAAAAGTTCAAGCCCATCAGTTAACGAGGTGATGTGTAACAAGGAAACCTCCTCCTTTCGAAATCTGTGAAGATCACAGAATGACACGTTCTAAACTGTAATTGCTGCCGGACAGAGTCAGGATCACAAGACTCTTTGAATCCCCGCGTCCCTCACTGGCACTGCCAGGATTGATATATACTTTATTGAAACGCTCATAAAATGTATAGCGATGTGTATGTCCAAAGATAAGAAAATCAGCATCCGTCACGTCAAATGGAAAATCAAACTGATTGTGAACCAGGAAAAATGTTTTCCCACCAATGCAAAACTGCAGAAATTCAGGAATATTTTTTGCCCAGTCACCGCGGTCATTGTTGCCGCGTACCATATAAAGCGGAATACCAAAATTCCGGAAACTGTCATAATTTTTCTGTGTACAGAAATCGCCTGCATGGATCAGGTAATCACAGCCATCTAAATGACGGTGCCATTCTTCGCGAAATATACCGTGTGTATCGGAAATAATGCCAATTTTCATAAAATTTGCCCCCATTAAGTTAAAAATAATTAGGTAAATTATATAGGAAAAAAGCATGTAAGTCTAGGAGAATGCAAAAATATTCATAAAAACACTTTTTTATTTTAAAGTAATGTAGTATACTGTCCTGGGGATCAGTTGGTTAAATTTTTAACAGGAGAGGGAGAATGGAAAGCTCAGTATTGGAGGAAAAGGTTTTTCACAAAGTCATGAAAAATGTTCCGTTTGGTCTTGTCGTAAGCGGTGAGGGAAGAGAACGCAAGGTATATTATGTGAATCAGATGGCATATCACATGCTCGGTTACACGAGAGAGGAATATATAAAAAAAGTGCAGGGCGGATGGAGCCGGTTTTTGGATATTGATCTAAGAGAGGTCATGCGGGATCATCATGAAGAAATCCTGACAGGCGAGCCATTTGAGCTGACTGCTCTGACAGAGACGAAGGACGGAAATAAAAAGTGGCTGTCTTTTCGTGTTATGGTATCTATGGAGTTAAAGCCTGTCAGTTATATTACGATCACTGATGTAACAGAGAAGGTAGAAAAAAACAGACGCTACGCGCGGGAAAGAGAATATTTAAAAGACTGTGCGGCGAGAGATTCCATGACGAGACTTTTAAACCGCGGTACAATGGAAGAACGTATCAAAGAAGAATTAGAGGCAGTAGAAGAAGGACAGAATTATGCATACATCGCCCTGGATCTGGATAATTTTAAGCAGATCAATGATATGTATGGACATTGGGCTGGTGACAGTATCATTATGGGGATATCAAATATTTTAAGGGAAGTCTATGGTAATAATGCCCGCATCGGACGCATGGGCGGGGATGAATTTGCAGTATTTATTCCGGATGTAAAAGACCGTGCGCAGATACAAAGTCAGGCAGATGAAGTCTTACGCTGTCTGCGCCTCCAAAAAGAAATGATCGGAATGGCGGAGGAACCGACAGCAAGCATTGGCATTGCATTTGGTCCTGAGGATGGAAGGAGTTTCCGTGAATTGTATCACAGAGCGGATGAAGCACTCTATCAGGTCAAAAATGAAGAAAAAAACAGTATAGCAATTTATACAATGATCTAAAAATTTTTTGGTACATTTTACCTATTGAAAATTTTAAAAAAAAATTATAACATCTAATTGTTATATGACTGACGGAAAAGTGGAAAAACCACATGAAGTATAACGTTTACAATGCCGACCGTCTGGGCGAGATAACCCGGACTGTCGGTTTCTTTTATTCTTAAGATATTCTTTTATCAGAACCCTTTTGTATGAAAAAAAGAACAGTTCCGGAAGAGAAGCGGATATTGACAAGCAGTGGGTGGCCATGATATATTCACTGCGTTAGAAACATCTAACATAAGTTAGATAAAACTACCAATATTTTCCGGTAATACCAAAATATTGGGGGATCAGATCCGTTTTATACAGGTAAACCATAGTTTTCAGAAAACAGGAGGAAAAATAATGCAAAACGAATGGAGAGATTTTAATGGTGGAGCATGGGAGAATGAAGTAAATGTCAGAGACTTCATTCAGAGAAACTATAAGCCGTATGACGGCGACAGTTCTTTCTTAGAGGGACCGACAGAGGATACCACAGCACTCTGGCAGGATGTATTAGAGCTTTCAAAGCAGGAGAGAGAAGCTGGCGGCGTACTTGATATGGACACAAAGATCATTTCCACGATTACATCCCATGGACCTGCATACTTAGATAAAGACAAGGAAAAAATCGTAGGTTTCCAGACAGATAAACCATTTAAGCGTTCCCTGCAGCCTTACGGCGGTATCCGTATGGCGATCAAGGCATGTGAAGATAATGGGTATAAAGTAGACCCAGAAGTGGTAGAATATTTTACAACACACAGAAAGACACACAATGCAGGCGTATTTGATGCGTATACACCGGAGATGAGAGCCTGCCGTTCTGCACATATCATTACCGGTCTTCCGGATGCATACGGACGCGGACGTATCATTGGCGATTACAGAAGACCGGCTCTTTATGGTGTGGATCGTCTGATCGCAGACAAGGAAGAACAGTTAGAATCCACACGTACGATTATGTATTCTGACGTTATCCGTGAGCGCGAGGAATTATCCGAGCAGATCAGAGCTCTTAAAATGTTAAAAGAATTAGCAAAGATTTACGGATGTGACATTTCAAAGCCGGCAACAAATGTTCTTGAGGCAACACAGGCTGTTTATTTTGCATACCTTGCAGCAGTCAAAGAGCAGAATGGTGCGGCAATGAGCCTTGGACGTACTTCTACATTCTTAGATATCTATGCAGAGCGTGATCTTCGTGAAGGAACTTTCACTGAGAAAGAGATTCAGGAGATCATCGATCAGTTCGTAATGAAACTGCGCTGTGTAAAATTTGCCCGTACGCCGGAGTACAACACTATTTTTGCCGGAGATCCGACATGGGTAACAGAGTCTATCGCAGGAATCGGTGTAGATGGAAGACATATGGTAACAAAAATGTCTTACCGTTATTTAAATACTTTAAACAACATCGGAGCAGCACCGGAGCCTAATATGACAGTTTTGTGGTCTGTAAAACTTCCGGAGAACTTTAAAAAGTTCTGTGCAGAGATCTCAATCAAACATTCTGCGATCCAGTACGAAAATGATGACATCATGCGTGTGGTTCATGGCGATGACTACGGCATTGCATGCTGTGTATCTTCCATGAGGATCGGAAAAGAGATGCAGTTCTTCGGAGCACGTGCAAACCTTGCAAAATGTTTACTCTATGCCATCAACGGTGGTGTGGATGAGATAAGCGGCAAACAGGTAGGACCTAAATACCGCCCGATCACATCTGAATACCTTGATTATGACGAGGTATGGGAGAAATACGAAGACATGATGAAATGGCTTGCAGGCGTCTATGTCAATGCATTAAACATTATTCATTATATGCACGACAAATACTGCTACGAGAAACTGCAAATGGCACTGCATGACAAACAGGTAAGACGCTGGTTCGCAACCGGTATTGCAGGATTTTCCGTAGTAGCAGATTCTTTATCTGCCATTAAATATGCGAAAGTAAAACCGATCCGTGATGAGAACGGAATCACTGTAGACTTTGAGGTTGAGGGAGACTTCCCGAAATACGGTAATGATGATGACCGCGTAGATGAGATCGCAAAAGAAGTTCTGCATACATTCATTAAATATGTAAAAGGAAATCACACCTATCGCGGAGGTATTGCAACGACTTCCATTCTTACCATTACATCAAATGTATCTTATGGTAAAAATACAGGTGCAACTCCGGATGGAAGAAAGAAAGGTGTTGCTTTTGCTCCGGGCGCAAACCCAATGCATGGACGTGATAAAAATGGTGCAGTTGCTTCTCTGGCATCTGTTGCAAAAATGCCGTTTATGGATGCGCAGGATGGTATTTCTAATACCTTTACCATTGTGCCGGATGCACTTGGAAAGACAGAAGAAAGTGCACAGACAAACCTTGTTGCACTGCTTGACGGTTATGCAGAAAAAGGCGGACACCATTTAAATGTAAATGTATTAAATAAGGAAACATTACTTGATGCACAGAAGCATCCGGAGGAATATCCACAGCTTACGATCCGTGTATCAGGTTATGCAGTAAACTTCATCAAACTGACCAAAGAGCAGCAGGATGAGGTTATTGCAAGAACTTTCCACGAATTAATGTAAAATAAAGGAGATTACAATGGGTTATATTCATTCTCTGGAATCATTTGGCACCGTGGACGGTCCGGGGGTACGATTTGTTGTATTTTTTGAAGGCTGTCCGATGCGCTGCCAGTATTGCCATAACCCGGATACATGGGTGCTGACTGATGGAAAACAGATGGAGGCGGACGAGATCATCGACCGCTTCCTGCGCAATGCCTCGTTTTACCGGACTGGTGGAATTACCGCCACCGGTGGCGAGCCGATGCTTCAGATTGATTTTCTGACCGAACTGTTTGAAAAAGCAAAGGCACACGGGGTCCATACCTGTTTAGATACATCAGGTATTATGTTTCCGGGATTTCCAGAGGATGAAAACTCTGCATCAGGGATCACACTTGAAAAAATAGACAGACTGCTTAATGTTACAGATCTTGTAATGCTTGATATCAAGCATATCAGTGACGAGGATCACCGTAAACTGACCGGACATTCCAATCAGAATATTCTGGCATTTGCAAGATATTTAGATCAGAAGAAAAAGCCGGTATGGATACGTCATGTTGTTGTCCCCGGCATCACATTTGAAAAGGAAGAATTGACAGAACTCGGACAATTTTTAAAGACACTTTCAAATGTGGAAAAACTCGAAGTACTGCCGTATCATGCGCTTGGAAAGGTTAAATACGATAATCTTGGCATGGACTATGTTCTCAAGGATACACCGCAGCTTACCAAAGAAGAAGCAAAATGGGCAGAAAAGGTCATAAGAGATGCAATGAAATAGAAAACAGCCGTGTTACAGGAGATAGGAAATGGTCACTTGTAATGCGGTTTTTTCAAATATGTAATAACATGTATTTTTACAAGAATATTACAGGAAAATATAAATATTCTGAAAAATATATAAAAAATGATATATTGTATTGAAATATTTGTGGAAAGTGCTATAATAAAACCATGATATAAATCTGTATCAAATAAACGGCAAAGGGGTTGGACATCATGAGAATCAAGATTACAGGAAGAAACATTGAATTGACCGATGGTATCAAAGAGGCAGTGGAGGACAAGTTAAACAAATTAGAGAAGTACTTCACACCGGACACAGATGTCTATGTAACGCTGAGCGTGGAGAAGGAACGCCAGAAGGTGGAAGTTACGATTCCGATGAAAGGAAACTATATTCGTTCTGAACAGGTAAGCAACGATATGTATGTATCGATCGATCTGGTAGAAGAGGTTATTGAACGTCAGTTAAAGAAATATAGAACGAAGCTGGTTACGAAACAGCAGAGCGCAGCGTCCGTTTTCAAACAGGATTTTCTGGATGCAGCATCTGATGATGACGAGGAGATCAAGATCATCCGTTCTAAGAAGTTCGATATGAAGCCGATGTATCCGGAAGATGCATGTGTACAGATGGAGTTATTAGGACATGATTTCTTCGTATTTATCAATGCGGAGACAGAAGATGTCAACGTTGTATACAAGAGAAAAGGCAACACATACGGATTGATCGAACCGGAATATTAAAATGGATCATTGCAGAATTGTGCTGTGAATAAAACCACCCTGTGGCAGGAGAATGCCGCAGGGTGGTTTTTGTTGTACTGTGATTTTGTGCAATTTGACGGTCAATAAATTGAAATATACCTTTCGTTCCTACATTCTGTATTAAGCATTATGAAAGAACGATACACAGATCGCTCCCGGACCGGCGTGTGTCCCAATTGTACTACCGATTGTGCTGACCGGCAGCTCCTTTGTCTGACTGGCCCAGAGATCTGCGCTGTCTGCAATATATTTCTGAAGCAGTGAATCGTCGAGTCCACTGTATCCCAGCATATACGGCATGGAAAAATCAATGCCGTTTTTATTTTTCACTTCCTGGATCAGGATATTATTACCGTTTTTAGACCCCCTTGCTTTTCCTAAGATCACAACTTCACCTTTTTCGATAGCAATAACAGGCTTGATGGACAGGATATTTCCAGCCCATGCAGCAGTCTTTGAGATACGTCCACCCTGTTTTAAATATTCGAGGGTATCAAATACGGCTAAGACGCAGACATCCTTCTTCTTTTCTTCAAGTTTTTCGGCAATTTCTTTTGCGGAAAGTCCCTGGTCGCGCAGTCTTACGGCATAAAGTACGAGAATCTGTTCGCCGAGGCATACATTTAAGCTGTCCACTAATGTGATGCAGTCCTCGTAACCATCGAGTGCAATGTGGGCACTCTGATATGTACCGGATAAAAGGGAGGACAGGCAGATCACAACAGCGGTGTCGCCGGCATCTTTTACTTCTTTGAATTTAGCTTCAAAGTCATGAGGCGATATCTGGCTGGTCGTCGGGATCGTTCCACATTCGATCAGTTTTTCATAAAATTCTTTATGGGAAATGGTAACACCGTCTAAATATTCCGTTTCACCAAAGATGGTTTTTAAAGGCATATAATCAAGATTTAATGCATCTGCCCGTTCTTTTGTGAGATCAGATGCGGAATCAACAATAATTCGTACACTCATTTTTAATCCTCCGACAAAATAGTTTGACTATCAAACAAAAACAAATATATAGGATACGCAGAAGATTGTCAAGATATTTTGGTAATCAAAATATCTGAAATGAAAAATCAAATGTAGTTGACAAAATTCGACAGACATAAGATACTTATGTAGTATAAGTGCCTGCATGACAGTAGAGTAAGAGTGGAAAATTATATAATAAAGCAGAAAAAAGCGGAAGAAATGTACAACGGGGTGGAGATGCTGGTGGATCTGGCAAGAAGGTATCCAGAACTATGGAAAGAAATCGACAGGCAGTGCACTGGGAACAGAGAGCGATATGGATTGCTCTGTGAAATATTGCTGACGGGGGAAAAAGAACGTTGCGAAGATGTAGTTGCAAAAATATACCGGTATGGAAGTATGATCGGTAGACAGGATCTGCTTGGCAGACAGATATTTTTGTGGCTGCTGCAGGTAATGCGGGAAAACGGGGAGTAAAATAAAGAAAATGGTGTTCGCCTGTCGGGAGGCACTGCCAGGAGACATTGCCTAACGGCAGAAAATAAATTAAGAAAGGATGTCATGCAGGCATAAAAAGTACAAAGGAATGTGCAAATTCCTTGCCACATAAAGAAAAAAGGTATACTATAAAGCAGAAATGTTTTTATGAGTAAGGAGAGTATACCATGAAGATTGTTGTTTTAGCAGGTGGTTTAAGTACAGAAAGAGATGTTTCCTTTAAAACCGGAGATATGGTGGCAAAGGCATTGAGAGAGAATGGACATCAGGTGATCTTACTTGATGTATTTATGGGATACAGTGATAAAAAAGAAGATCTGACAGGTATTTTTGACCGGAGTGAAGAAGTGAGCGTAAAAGTGTCCGGAATACCGGAAATCGCACCGGATCTTGCAAAGGTAAAAGCATCCAGAAAAGATCAGTCAGATAATTTCTTTGGACCGAATGTGATCGAATTGTGTCAGATGTCAGATATCGTATTTATGGCACTGCATGGAGAAAATGGGGAAAATGGTAAGATCCAGGCTGCATTTGATCTGTTTGGGATTCGTTATACAGGCAGCGGTTATTTGAGCAGTGCGCTTGCCATGGATAAAGAAATGTCGAAAAAACTGTTTTTATCTGCTGGCATACCGGCTCCAAAGGGTGCGTCCATGAAAAAGGCTGACCGCAGCGATGATATCGCAAAACTTGGCATCAGTTTCCCATGTGTGGTAAAACCGTGCTGCGGTGGTTCGAGTATCGGTGTTTCTATCGCACATAATGCGGATGAATATAAAGCCGCTTTAGATGAAGCCTTCCGCTGGGAAGAAAATCTGATCGTGGAAGAATATGTAAAGGGACGTGAGTTTTCTGTCGGTGTGATCGAGGGAAAGGCACTTCCGATCATTGAGATCGCTCCGGTGCAGGGATTCTATGATTACAAGAATAAATACAAAGCAGGCAGTGCAGTTGAGACCTGTCCGGCGGAACTTTCTGAAGCTGTCACAGAGAAAATGCAGCATTATGCAGAACAGGTAGCACAGGTGCTTGGACTTGACACCTATTCACGTACAGATTTCCTGTTAGATGAGAACGAAAACATTTATTGTTTAGAGGCAAATACTTTACCGGGAATGACACCTACAAGTCTTCTGCCACAGGAAGCACAGGTTGTCGGTGTGAACTTTAACGAATTGTGTGAGAAGCTGATTCAGATTTCCATGAGTAAATACGAAAAATAAAAATCAGGAATGGAGATTATCATGAAAAATATGACGCTGGAACGCATTACAGAAGTGTGCGACGGAGTATATTATGGCAGTGAGACAGACAAAACAAAAGAAATTACCGGAGCTGTGATCGACAGCAGACAGGTAGAACCGGGATATCTTTTTATTGCGGTAAAAGGAGAAAAGGTGGACGGTCACCGGTTTATACCGCAGGTATTTGAAAAAGGAGCACTTGCCGTATTATCCGAGCAGGAGCTTTCTGATCCGGCAGGCCCGTATATCAGAGTAGAATCAACGCTTGGTGCGATGAAAAAACTTGCGGCATATTACAGGAGAACTCTCGATATCAAAGTTGTCGGCATTACCGGAAGTGTTGGAAAAACAAGCACAAAAGAGATGATCGCATCGGTTCTTTCCCAGAAATATAATGTGTTAAAGACAGAGGGAAATTTCAATAATGAGATCGGTCTTCCGCTTACGATCTTTAAGATCAGGGAACAGCATGAAGTTGCAGTGCTTGAGATGGGAATCTCAGAATTTGGAGAGATGCACCGCCTTGCGGAAATGGCGTATCCGGATATCTGTGTGATCACTAATATCGGATTGTGCCATCTGGAGAATCTTCTGACCAGAGATGGAATATTAAAGGCAAAAACAGAGAGTTTTGAACATCTGACACCGGAAGGAATTGCTGTGTTAAATGGGGACGATGATAAACTCTGTGAGAAAAAGACAGTAAACGGAAATAAGACAGTATTTTACGGTATCGGAAAAGAAGCAAAACTTGCAAAGACAGAGCAGGGCGAAAAATATCTTGCAGAGAAAGAAGTATATGCAACGGATGTAGAGCCGGTGGGGTTAGACGGAACAAAAGCGGTAATACATATTGGGGAAGAGAATTTTGCAGTGATGATTCCAATCGCAGGAGAGCATAATGTATACAATGCGTTAGCGGCAGTCTGTGTTGCAAGAAAGCTCGGTCTTAGTGTGGATGAAATGAAACGTGGGATCGAGTCGGTCAAAACAATCGGAGGAAGAAGCAATCTGATCCATAAGGAGGGAATGACGATCATCGACGATTGTTACAATGCCAATCCTGTTTCTATGAAAGCGTCCATTGACGTGCTTGCAGCGGCACCAGACAGAAAGATTGCAGTGCTTGGTGATATGGGAGAACTTGGTGAGAATGAGAAAGAATTGCATGCAATGGTCGGAGAGCATTTTAAAGGAAAAGGAATCGATGTCCTGTTTGCAGCGGGCGTATTGTCAGAGAATCTGGCACAGGCGGTAAAAAAATGCAGTCCACAGACGGAGGTTCATTATTTTAAATCAAAAGATGAACTCACAGCAGAATTGCTGCCTTATGTGAAGAGTGGTGACACTGTATTAGTAAAGGCATCTCATTTTATGGGATTCCCGGAGGTCGTAGGACAGCTTACAAAGTAAGTAACTGTGGGAAAATGCGAATTTATAATCGTTTATGAAAAATAAAAATCCCCGGATCACGATGGTGGTTCGGGGATTTTTCTGCATATCCAGAACGATCGAATATATACGAAACATGTGGCAGATAATTCAAATCTGTGGATCATTTTTCTCAAGCATTCCGGCGATCACACCCTGACAGTGTGCACCGATCTTTTTACGTGTGTCTTTGTCTAAAGACTTCGGATCGATCGGTCTGCCATATTCTACAATGACATGTACCGGTTTTACTTTTGGAAAATGTGCTTCTAAAATATCGGCGGAACCGGAGATCGCCATAGGTACAATCAGACATCCGGTTTTTTCTGCCATTTTAAAACTTCCTTCTTTGAATGGGAGCATCAGATCATCCGTTTTGTTGCGTGTTCCTTCAGGAAAAATACACATGGAAATCCCATTTTTGATATTATCGATTCCTGCAAGGATCGTCTTTAATGCTTCCTTGACATCAGAACGGTTGATGAACAGACAGTGCAGCCGTGTCATCCAGGTAGATAAAAGAGGAACTTTTTTCATGGAATCCTTTGCGACATAACCGGTCAGACGCGGACAGCGTGAGTAAGTGATGATGATATCGAAATAACTTCTGTGATTGCCGATGTAAAGAACCGGCTGGTCTTTTGGAACATTTTCCTCCCCGATGATGGTTAGTTTTGTGCCACAGATAAAGAGAATGACACGAAATGCCCACTGTACCATGCGAAGCTGGCTGATATCGGCAGCCTGGCGGTTAAATTTCCCGATGATCCACTCGACAAAAAGCACCGGAATACCAATGATCAGATAGAGTATGGCAAAAAGCAATGCAAGTATTGCGCGTAACATAGTGCGTCCTTTCCGGGGAAATCCCCAAGTTTTATATATCCACATTATATAAGGTATCCAGGGGAAAAACAACTAAAAAAGACATATTTAAAGGTAAGAAGCCATATATTAAGATAGAAGCGTAAACTAGGGGCGGGTGTAAGAAAGCATGTTTCAAAAGTATCTGGTAAGAATATGTGGGGTGGGTCTGCTGATGGCGGGAGTGATCAGCGGATGCAGTATCGAGCAGACAAATGAAACGAAGGTAAGTGATCTTACATATACGATCGTTGAGGAATCTGAGACACCGGAAGAGTTAAGATCAATGATCGAAGAAAAGAAAACAGCGGATTTTAAACTCACTTATGAGATGGAGGATGATCTGTATATTGTACGTGGATATGGAGAACAGGCGACAGGAGGATACAGTATCTGTGTGAAAGACTGTTATCTGACCACAAACGCAGTGGTATTTGATACAGAACTCATCGGGCCAAGAAAGGGCGAAGTTACAAACGCAAGCCCAAGTTTTCCTTATATTGTAATTCAGGTAAAAAACCAGGACAAAAGTATCATTTTTGAGTAAATATTCTTAAAATTTTTTTAAATAATTTAATTATGTTTGACAAAAATTTAGCACAGTGCTATTCTAAAGCAGAAAAGGAGTCCGGTAGAGATATTATTACAAATGTGTATGATTGCAGAATACCGGATTAAGGAGGTAGAACACATGCAACAGGCAGACATCAGAAAAGTTCGGGCATCCGTGCATCAGCAGTGCGGGAAAAAAGTAATGATTCAGCTTGACCGAGGACGCAATAAAGTTGACATCCAGGAAGGCGTCATCCAGAATGCTTACCCAAGCGTATTCACGATCCTGGTAAATGATGAGCGTGAAGAAAATCCACCTCAGTTATTATCATTCAGTTATTCTGATATTGTTACAAGAGATATACGCATGAAATTGTGCTAAACAGGTATAAAATCCCCCATGTCCGAATAAGATGGTTACAAAGATTCGGAATGGGGGACTTTTTTTGGAATTTCAGAAAATAAAACTACATAGAAGTGAAAAAAGAGGATCTGCAGTTACACAGATCACATTGGATGATGACTATAATGTGCCGGACTACAGACAGGATATTGTAAAAGTAATAAAAGAACATGGAGAACTGCGTTTTGATGAGGTAAAGGCGATGGAGGGGGCTGCATGGATCAAGGGAAGCCTTATTTTTAAAGTACTTTACCGGAGTGATAAACAGGAAGGTAAAATAAGCTGCCTGCGTGGTGAAATCCCATTTCAGGAACGGCTCAATATGGATGGACTGAGTGAATATGATGCAGTTCATGCTGTGGGGGATATAGAAGATCTTACAGTTGGTGTGATCAACTCCAGAAAACTAAATATCCGTGCGGTAATTGTCCTGACGGCATCTGCAGATACAGAAGTGGATGAGGAGCTGACATGTGAACTTTCAGATGGCAGTGACTATGAACAGAATATTGTAGAAAAGGAAGCGTTAAAACTGCTCGTGGTGCGGCGTGATATCTGCAGACAGAAAAGTGAGGCGGTTCTGCCATCAAGTAAACCGAATATCCGTGAAATACTCTGGCAGAGTATGCAGCTACGCAATGTTGAAAGCAGGCTTACGGAAGGCAATATCAGATTTTCCGGGGAAATACTGGTTTCCATATTATACAATGATGAGGAGGAAGGAGAACATTTATCCTGGTATGAGACAACAGTTCCGCTGGATGCACAGGCAGAGTGCGGTGTCATGGAGAATGACTGTATCTGGCAGGTAAAGATGATACCTGTGACGATGGAGCTGGAAGTCAAACCGGATTATGATGGGGAGGAGAGAATCCTTGTCATGGAACTGGCATTAGATATGCATATCCGTATCTGGAAGGAAGAAAAGATAAGGCTTTTAACAGATCTGTACTCATTGCAGAAAGATGTAAAGCCTGTCTGGAAGGAGTGTCCGCTGGAGAGACTTCTTGTTAAAAATGCCGCAAAGTGCAGGATGACTGAGCAGATGGAATTAAAAGAGGACAAAGAAAAAGTTCTTCAGATCTGTTCCTGTGAGGGAAAAGTACTTTTAGAACGACAGGAAATAACGCCGGAAGGTGTTCTTGCGGAAGGAACGATCGAGGTTCATATTTTATATATTACTCCGGATGATCATATGCCGGTTGGAGCGATGCAGGAAATTTATCCATTTTCACAGCTTGTGGAAATCCCGGAAATGTCAACGCAGGCAAAGGTGGAGCTGGATGCTTCATTAGAACAGCTTTCTGCAGTTATGCTGGATCAGGAGCATGTTGAGATCCGTGCAGCAGTACGGCTTGATCTGCTCGCCTTTGTTTCGGAGATCATACCAAATATCGAAGATGCCACAGAGTCACAACCGGATCTTGAGATGCTCAGAAACCGGCCGGGACTGGTGGGGTATATCGCCAGGGAGGGAGATGACCTGTGGACGATCGCAAAAGAAAATCATACGACCATACAAAATATCATGGAGACAAACCATAGAAAAAGTGAAACACTTTCCGCAGGTGAAAAGATTTTGATCGTGAAACAGGTCGGGTAAAATATTAAGTATTTGTGAATTTGTGGAAATCCTAACAAACATATAATAAAGTGTGATAGAATAAATAAGTACGGTTTCTGCCAGTCGCAGTCTGCCGTGCTTATTTTTGCAGGTAACAGAAGGAGAAATGCTTGATGAAGTGGGAAAAGGCATTAAAATATACAAAAAAAAGAAAAAGAATGATCGCTGTGGTTATGGCAGGTGTGATCGGATTTGCGTGTTTTTACTCTGCAGATGCATCTGTGATCAAAGATGCGCAGAAGAAAAAAAATGAGGCACAGCAGAATTTAGATAACATTAACCAGCAGATTAACAATATACAGAGTGAGCAGAGTAAAGTGAAAAGTCAGATGGCAGCATATGATGAGCAGTTGATGTCACTTCTGACAGATATGGAACTTTTAAAGACAGATATTGACAACAAGGAAGGCGAGATCGATCAGGCAAAGACAGACCTTGCAGCGGCACAGGAAAAGGAACAGAAGCAGTATGCGGATATGAAGCAGAGAATCCAGTACATGTATGAAAATGGTGATGATACATTTTTAGATGCCATTGTGAAGTCAGAAGATATATCGGATCTTTTAAACCGTGTGGAATATGTCTCAGAGGTATACAGCTATGACAGGGAGCTTTTGGTGGCATATCAGGAGACGGTACAGCAGGTGGCAGATTTAGAGTCACAGTTAGAGCAGGAACTGGCAGATATGGAGGAGCTGAAACAAAGTTATGAGCAGCAGGAAGCATCTTTAAATCAGGTGATCAATGAAAAGAAAGCACAGATCGCAGATTTTGATTCACAGCTTTCAAATGCAAAGACTCTGGCGAGTCAGTATGCTTCCACAATCCGTAAACAGAATGAAGTGATCGTACAGGAACAGGCACGTCAGGAAAAAGCCAGAAAAGAAGCAGAAGCAAAGGCAAAGAAAAGCAAAAAGAATAATACATCCCAGACTGCATCTACGGATGGTGGAACATCAACAGACAGTACAGGAGGCAGTACATCCACAACAGATTCAGGAAACAGTTCTTCGGGGAGCAGTTCTGACAGTGGTTCCTCTAACAGCAGTTCAACAGGATTGACGAATAATGCTTTAAATCCGTCCTATTCTACCGGTGTGAGTGGCAGCAGTGTGGTATCTTATGCGACTAATTTTGTGGGAAATCCATATGTGTTTGGTGGAAACAGTCTGACGGATGGAACGGACTGCTCCGGTTTTGTGTCTCTTGTATACAGCCATTTTGGTGTTTCACTTCCAAGAAGTTCCTATGCACTCCAGTCGAGCGGACAGGCAGTCAGCTATGAGAATGCACAGCCGGGGGATATTATCTGTTATCCCGGACATGTGGCAATCTATATGGGTGGCGGCAGGATCGTCCATGCATCGACACCGTCGAGTGGTATCTGTTATGGAAATGCAACCTACCGTACGATCACAACGGTGCGGCGTGTGTTGTAACTTTGATGATAAAAAAGCAGCAATAGATATTGAAAAAAATTATGAATTATATAGAAATTATGCTATAATCAATAAAGATTATTAGAATCAGGAAGGTAGGAGTATTATGCAGTTTGAAACATTACAAAAAGATATGATAGCTGCCATGAAGGCGAGAGATAAAGTACGTAAGGATGCAATTTCCACACTTGTTTCCGCAGCGAAGAAAGCTGCGATCGACGAGGGATGCAGAGATGATATTAAAGAGGAACTGGTAAACAGAGTGATCTTAAAGGAGATGAAATCTGTAAAAGAGCAGATTGACACCTGTCCTGCAAGCAGGGAAGATCTTCTGGCAGAATACCAGACAAGATATGATATTTTTGCAGAATATGCACCACAGATGATGTCAGCAGAAGAGGTAGAGGCATATATTACAGAGAAGTTTGCTGATGTGGCAGCAAGTAAAAATAAAGGACAGATCATGAAAGCTGTTATGCCGGAGTTAAAAGGAAAGGCTGACGGAAGTGTGATCAATCAGGTGGTGCAGAAATTATGTCAGTAAAAATTGGGAGAAATGATCCGTGCTGGTGCGGAAGCGGGAAAAAATACAAAGCATGCCATCAGGCATTTGATGAGCGTATCGCCCTGATCGCTTCACAGGGACATATTGTCCCGACACATGACCTTATTAAGAATGCTGATCAGATCGCAGGAATTAAAGAGAGCTGCAAGATCAATATAGCAGTGCTGGATTATATTGAGAAGCATATCCATGAGGGTATGAATACAGCAGAGATTGACAAGATCGTTTATGATATGACAACAGAAATGGGTGGTATTCCGGCACCGCTTAATTATGAGGGATATCCGTACAGTGTATGTACTTCTGTAAATGATCAGGTATGTCATGGTTTTCCGTCTAAAGATGTGATTTTAAAGTCCGGGGATATCATCAATGTAGATGTATCTACGATTTTAAACGGATATTTTTCGGATTCTTCAAGAATGTTCTGCATCGGGGATGTAAGCCCGGAGAAGAAGCGTCTTGTGGAAGTCACAAAAGAGTGCGTGGAACTTGGATTAAAAGAAGTAAAACCATGGGGATTTTTAGGCGATATGGGGCAGGCTGTGCATGACCATGCATTTGCAAACGGCTATACAGTTGTGCGTGAGATCGGTGGACATGGAGTCGGACTTGAGTTTCATGAAGAACCATGGGTTGGCTACAACACAAAACGTGGACAGGAAATGCTCTTAGTTCCAGGTATGATCTTTACGATCGAACCGATGGTCAATATGGGCAAAGTAGACATCTATGTAGATGATAAGAACGACTGGGAAGTTTATACCGAGGACGGACTTCCGTCTGCACAGTGGGAGATCATGGTACTGGTGACGGAAGACGGTCATGAGGTGCTCTGCTGGTAAAATAATCACAGGATGAGGCTATATGGAAGTTCTGCACACAAAAACTGTGCACAGTCAAAAGTAGGATCAATGTTTCTGAAATAACAGATGTTTTCCGAACAGTAAGATCTGCAGCGGCTCATCGTGGTAGCGGATGATATGACGGTAGATCACGACCGCTGAAATGATAAAACAGCCGAGTCGTATGGAATTTTGAGGTACGATCACAAACACAGTCAGCGTAAACAGTCCGTATGTAATGACGGACCGGAAAGAATGCGGGCGCAGTGTGAGCACCAGTGAAAATAAAATATAATAAAAGATCAGGCTGATGAGAGGATAAATTTCCGGAAACAGTCCGATCATAACTCCGAAAGAGACGGCAATTGCTTTGCCGCCTTTTTCTTTTTGGAAAAAAGGGAAAGCGTGACCGAATACAGGAGCTGCCATGACAAGCGCAAACAGCAGGGAACCGCAGTCTAAGAATTTTCCGGCAAAAAACACCGGAATGGTACCTTTTAAAAGTTCACAGAGCAGGGATAATGTACCTGCGAAAAAACCTGCCTGCATGTAAGCATTTGCGACACCAGGATTGTGATCAGTGGATGTTTTTATAATGTCGGTTTTGAAAAATAATCTGGAAATCCAGTAGGCAAATAATGTACTGCCTAAAACAAATCCCAGAAGGATAAAAATAAAATATGTCATAATAATTTAAAATGCATACATTGTGTGACCAGTAACTATTTTTTCTAATGTTTTTATGATGTGCACGGCAGCGTCCGGTTTCCCATTTTCCATCTGTGCGAAAAGCATTTCTTCCCGCAGGGAAATATTTCCATGCCCATCAGGGGAGCTGGTGAGCAGTCTTTTTCCGAGTGTGATCTGTTTTGCAATATATTTTGAGGAGACGGAAAGATGTCTCTTTACAAAGAAATTGCGGTTTGCGGTCTCACATCCGGGAATCGGTGCTGTATGGACGATCGGAATACGCTTTACTAACGCTTCTGTGGAGGTGAGACCACCCGGTTTGGTAAAGATCACATCACAGGCATCCATATAGTCGGCAACACGGTTGGTGTAGCCAAGAATATGAACACGCGGATGATTCTTAAATTGTTTTTGCAGCACATCATAAATGTGCTTGTTATTGCCACAGATAATGATCATATGCTCGCCGGATCTTAAACGCAGTGAAAGTTCAGCCGCAAAGACAGCGAGTTTCCCGAATCCCATACTGCCACTCATAACAAGGCAGATCGGGACATTTGGTGGCAGATTTAAGGAATTGCGCGCACGGATCTTCGCTAAAATGCGGTCGTCAGAAGGGGAAAATGCGTGACTGACAGGAATACCGTAAGGGTATAGTCTGTCAGCAGGAATCCCACGGTGTACATATTCTGCAACGCAGTCCTCATGGGGCAGAAAATAGGCATCCAGCTCTGTCTCTTCCCAGAATGGAATACAGGTATAATCGGTGCCGATCGCAGCAGCAGGAATTTTTAGCATCCCCTTTTTCTTCATGTACGTCATTGTTTCTGCCGGGTAAAGGTGTGGCGTTACGATGATATCATAATCATGCTGTTTTAAATAGGCGGCAAGTTTTTTTGCCATCAGTGCATTGGTATAGTAGACAGGTGATTTATGTTTGCTACTCGAAATCGCCATGCCGATTTTATAGAGCATACCAAAAGCATGTGGCATATGTTTTACAAGTTCCACGTAGGCACCGCCTACTGCATGTGAAGTTTTTTTGCCGGAGAGCAGAAATATATCCAGCATGTCGGCAGTGTGGCCGCACCGGATGGCAGCTTCCCGGATCGCTTTTCCGGCGGCATTGTGCCCTTCGCCGGTATTACAGGATAAAATTAAGATTCTCATAGATACCAGTGTAGCATAACCGGGGCAAAAATTCGATACCTGATCGAAAGATATTGATTTTTGATTGGAAATATTGTTAAATAAAGGGGATTTGTGGTACGGGAGGTAAGGTTATGGCGACGATCAAAGAAATTGCAAAAGCCTGCGGTGTGTCGGTAGCTACCGTTTCGAATATCCTGAATGAAAAGCCGGGGGCAAGCGAAACGACAAGAAATCTTGTGTTAAAAACTGCAAAAGAAATGGATTATATGCCAAACTATGTGGCAAAAAATTTAAAAGCGCGCAATACCAGAAGCATCGGAGTCATTGCAGAGGATATGACGATCTTTAGCATACCGGACATCATTGACGGTATTACGGAATATTGTGAAAAGGTAAAATATCAGATCCTTCTGACCAATTTAAGATTGTATAAAAAATATAATGATTATTATTATCACAGAACGGATTATTACGGACTGGTGGATGAGGAGATCAAGAAACTGATCGCAACACAGGTGGATGGAATTATCTATGTGACGGCACATGAGCGCATCATGCATTGTATTCCCGACAATTTAAGCATTCCGGCTGTGATGGCATACGGCTATACGGAGAGTAAAAGCATTCCTTCCGTAGTTGTGGATGATGAGCGGGGAGCATATGAGATGATCCGCTATCTGATCACAAAGGGACATAAAAAGATTGGAGTGATAACAGGAAAAACCGACAGTCTCCATGCACAGGCGCGTCTGATCGGGTACCAGAAAGCGTTGCGTGATGCGGGGCTTTTGTACGATCCTGAGCTGATCTATTACGGAGACTGGGGGAGAGAATCCGGACATATTGGTGCAAAGCAGCTTTTTAAGAAACAGGTAACTGCCATATTCTGTATGAATGACCTTATGGCAGGCGGATGCTATGACTGGGCAGATGAATCGGGAATTAAAATACCTCAGGAGATTTCAATCGCAGGGTATGATAACAGAGAACTGTCAAGTTATTATAAACCGCCGCTTTCCACAACCGAACTTCCGCTTCATGATATCGGTTACAGAGCTGCTGAGGTTATGATAGGTCTTGTGGAAAATCAGCCGGGTGAGACAGAAGAACCGCTGGTATATAAAGTCCCATGTAAACAGTTAATCCGTCAGTCGATCAAAACATTATAGAAATAAAATACTTTGTCATCCGTAAATAAGTCCTTTTTGCTGATTATCCGGCAGAAAGGGCTTATTTTATGTAGGTGAAGATATTTGTGAATAAATGTAATGTTTTATAGGAAATATGCACTATTTGTGCAAGTTGCACATGGTTAAACGATTTAAAAAATAAATAAATTGTGCGAAAAAGCAAAAACTTAGAAAAAGTTAGAAAAGAGAAGAAAATATAATAAAAAATAGTAATATATTGATATAAATATAAAATAACAGACTTTAATTATTGCAAACAGTATGTTATATATAAACAAGAACGAAATAGAAATCAATCAAAATAACGAAAAAAAGCAAAAGCACTTCAAAAAACATGCAAAAAGTATGAATGAAGTGTGAATAAACTGAGAACAGACATTTTGACCTGGTTAAACGTTTAATATTACACATGACAGGCGCATGAAGGAGGGAGGAAGTTATGGAGAAGAAAAAACTGACAGATGTGCCGCTGCATCAGATTCAGATCAAAGATGCATTTTGGGATAAATACATCCGATTAGTAAAAGATGTCATACTTCCTTACCAGTGGAACACGTTAAATGACAATGTGAAAGATGCGGCGCCAAGCCACTGTATCAAGAACTTTAAGATTGCTGCAGGTGAGGCAGAGGGAGATTTTGAAGGAGCTGTCTTTCAGGATACCGATGTTGCAAAGTGGTTAGAGGCAGTTGCATTTACCTTAGATTCATCCGGAAGAGATGACAAGTTGGAAAAACTTGCCGATGAGACGATCGACCTGATAGGGAAGGCACAATGTGAAGACGGATATTTAAATACCTACTTCACGATCAAAGAACCTGACAGAAGATGGACGAATCTGAAAGAAGGACATGAGCTTTACACGGCAGGACACATGATCGAAGCAGCGGTTGCATATTACAATGCAACAGGAAAAAGAAAGTTCCTCGACATCGTTTCAAGATTTGCAGATCTGATCTGTGAGACATTTGGACCGGAGAAAGGAAAGTGTCATGGCTATCCGGGGCATCCGGAAGTAGAACTTGCTTTAGTAAAATTGTACCGGGCAACCGGACAGAAAAGATATCTTGATCTTGCAAAGTTTTTTATTGATGCAAGAGGTGTGGGAGAAAATTATTTCTTTCAGGAAGAGAAGAAAGAAAAATATCAGCAGATATTTCCTGAATTTGCCGGATATGTACCGGAATATTCCCAGTCGCATCTGCCGGTAAGGGAGCAGAAAACGGCAGAGGGGCATGCAGTAAGAGCTGTTTATCTCTACAGTGCGATGGCAGATCTGGCATATGAATATCAGGATGAGACATTATTAGATGCCTGTAAAACACTCTGGAATAACATGACAGAGAAAAGAATGTACATCACAGGCGGTATCGGTTCATCAGGATTGTTAGAGCGGTTTACAACCGACTATGACCTTCCGAATGACAGAAATTATTCCGAATCCTGTGCATCCATCGGACTGGCGATGTTTGCAAAGCGGATGGAACAGATCACAAAGGATGCTAAATATGCGGACATTGTGGAAAAAGCACTGTATAATACGGTACTTGCCGGAATTGCGATGGATGGAAAGAGTTTCTTCTATGTAAATCCATTGGAAGTATGGCCGGATAACTGTATTGAACGGACATCCATGGAACATGTAAAACCGGTCAGACAGAAATGGTTTGGCGTGGCGTGCTGTCCACCGAATATAGCAAGAACACTTGCCTCCTTAGGACAGTACATCTACGGGGCAGATGAAAACAGTTTATACATCAATTTATATATATCGAATCAGACAAAACTTCTGATCGGAGAAACAGAGACAGAAGTGGATGTGGAAAGTAATTTCTTAAAGGATGGAACGGTAACGATCCGTCTGGATTCAAAGGAAGCGTCCAAAGGAACACTGGCACTCAGGATTCCTGGTTACACGAAAGAATTTAACGTGTGGCGCGGAAAACAGAAAATTGAAACACCGCTCATTAAAAACGGCTATCTTATGATAACAGATCTTATGGCATCTGAGGAGATCAGGATATCCTGTGATATGAAAGCAAGATTTGTATATGCAAATCCAAAAGTCAGAGCGGATGAAGGAAAAGTATGTATCATGCGTGGACCGCTGGTATATTGCATTGAGGAAACAGATAATGGAGCAAATTTAAGTTCCCTATATGTAGATACAAAAGAGCCGCTGACCGAAAAGTGGGAAGAACAGCTTTTAGGCGGTGTGATGACAGTAGAGGCAAAGGGAAAACGTATCTTAGAAGATAACTGGACGGCAGAAGAGTTATACAAAGAACAGCCGCCGGAGTTAAAGGATGTAACATTGAAAGCAGTCCCATATTGTTACTGGGGAAACCGGAAAACCGGGGAGATGGCAGTCTGGATCAGGAATCTGATCTGACAGAAAAATATGTATCACACGGAAGATCATCTGAAAAAGGAGATACTTCCGATCTGATAAAGAAAAACCATTTGGGAGGTAAAAGTATGAAGAAAAAGGTTTTAGCAGCATTAATGTGTGCAGCAATGACAGTTGGAATGCTCGCTGGATGTGGCGGTAATTCCACAGCAGGAAACACCAGCGCCGATGCGGGGGAAGCAGCATCCGGTACTGAGAGCGCAGACAGCGGCGCAGGAAGAAGAGAGATGGATGTAGAAGGTGATGATGTCACAACACTTGAGGTCTGGACATTCATCGAGAACCATCAGGATTTCTACACCAGCATGGCTGAGAAGTGGAACGAAGAAAACCCGGATAAGAAAGTTAAACTTGTTTTATCCAACATGGCATATGATGATATGCATAACAAATTATCATTAGCATTGGAGTCAGGAGAAGGTGCTCCGGATGTCGTTGATATCGAGCTTGGTAAATTCCCTGCATTCATGACAGGTGATATTGGATTAAAACCATTGAACGATGCAGTAGAACCGTATCTTGACAATGTAGTAGAGTCCAGATTACAGCTTTACTCCAAAGATGGCAACTATTATGGATTCCCTACACACGTTGGTACGACCGTTGCTTTCTACAACACAGAAGCATTAGAGGCAGCAGGTATTGATTATACAACCATTAAGACCTGGGATGACTTCAAAGAAGCCGGTGCAAAATATAAAGAAGCAACCGGAAAAACATTTGCAGCATGTGAGACAACTGCTCAGTGGACATTAAACTTAATGCTCGCTCAGAAAGGCGGAGATTACTTAAATGATGATGGAAGCCTTGCAGTAAACAATGACAAGATGGTTGAAGTATTACAGACCATGAAAGATATGCAGGATGCAGGTGCTATGGACGTAATTGCCGGTGGACAGCCTGACAACGAGGAAGCATATCCGTTATACAACAGCGGTGATGTTGCAGCAGCAATCATGCCATTCTGGCAGACCAGCCGTTACTTAAGCTACATGACAGACCTTTCTGGAAAAGTTGCAATCGCAGCACCTCCTGTATTTGGTGACAACGATGCAGTAAAGACAATCGGTGGTGGTGGTACCGGTACAGCAGTTGTAGCTTCCAGCCCGAATGCTGATCTTGCAGCAGAAGTATTTGCTTACATCAAACTTTCTGACACAGCAAACGTAGAGGTTTGGAATGTATTAGGATTTGACCCGGTTAACACAGCAGTATGGACAGACAAATCCGTAACAGAGAACCCGGATAACAAGTATGTACAGTACTTCAATACAAAGCCATTTGATGCATTATTAGATGTTCAGGACGGCATCGGATTACTGACCTGCTATACAGATGAGAAGATGCCATCAATCAACAACATCTTCTGTACAGAGACTTTGAATAATATCTTCGAGTCCGGTATGGATGTGAAAGAAGCGTTAGACGAGGCACAGTCTGCACTTCAGAATGAATTTGGAGAATAAGAGACAGGTTTAAACAGGCAGGGATGTGGGGCAGATGTCCTGCATCCCGTTTCCTGTTATGAGGGAAAAGGGGGCATTACAGTATGAATAAAGTGAAGAAGTTTTTGTATTCGCAAAAAGCAGCACCTTATGTGTTTATTCTTCCATTTGTTCTGACAGTCATTTTGTTTTGGGTATTCCCGATCGCAAATGGTGTACTGTTAAGTTTTCAGGACGTTCTGAAAGATAAATGGGTTGGAATGAACAACTATAAGAGATTACTCTCTGATACATATTTCAGAAAAGCAGTCTGGAACAGCTTTAAATACATGGTGGGAACACTGGTACTTTTAATTCCGTTCCCGATGTTATTTGCAAGCATGTTAAACAGTAAGCTGATGAAGGCGAAGGGATTTTTCAAATCTGTTTATTTTATCCCGGCACTGACATCTGTTGTCGTTGTAGGTACAATCTTCCGTCTGATGTTTGGTGAGATGGATACGGCACTTGCAAACCAGATTTTAAATTTCTTTGGACATTCTTCCATCAAATGGCTGAAAGGTGAATGGACCGGATACTTTGCACTTCTCCTGGTAGCGTGCTGGCGCTGGACCGGTGTCAATATCCTCTATTTCCTTGCAGGGTTACAGAATATCTCCACGGATCTCTACGAGGCGGCTTCCATCGACGGAGCGACAAAGTGGCAGCAGTTTAAGAGCATTTCAGTACCGCTTGTAAAACCGACCACGATCTATGTATTAACGATCAGTATTTATGCAGGACTTTCCATGTTCCTTGAGTCTTATATGTTATGGAAAGGTAATAACTCCCCACAGAATATCGGACTTACGATCGTTGGCTATCTGTATCGTCAGGGTATTGAAAAACGTGCAATGGGATATGCATGTGCAGTTGGTTTAGTACTTCTTATCATTGTTATGATCATTAATATCATCCAGCTTGCATTGACCGGAACATTTAAGAAGGAGGAGAGATAATATGGCAGCAGAATCTGTTGGAATGAGCCAGAAAAAGAAAGACAGGGCAGCAACCATCGGTATGATCATATTTTTTTCCATCCTTGCGATCCTTACCGTTCTGCCGATCTATCTGTTGGTATTAGCCAGTTTTAAACCGGGAAACTTCCTGCTTCAGTATGGATTAAATCTGAATCTGGATATCCCGCATCTGACACTGGACAATTACAAATTACTTTTTACAGGCAAACATGATTACTGGACATGGTTTGGCAACAGCCTTATCCTAACCGTGATCACTGTAATCCTGACATTGGCGATCAGTGCATTTGTTGCATATGGATTTGCAGCATATGATTTTAAGGGAAAGAACTTCTTGTTTATTATAGTTCTTCTGATCCTCTCTGTACCGTTTGAGGTTATTATGCTCCCTCTTTACAAACAGATTTCAAGCTGGGGCATGATGGACAGTTATGTATCGGTTGTGCTTCCGTTTTTGGCACATGCATCTACGATCTTTTTCTTCCGGCAGTATCTTTTAGGACTGCCCAAATCGTTGATCGAAGCAGGACGTATCGATGGTGCGACAGAGTACGGTATTTTCTTTAAGCTGATCGTACCGATCATGAAACCGGCATTTTCCGCAATGGCGATCTTAAATGGTATGAATGCATGGAACAACTATTTGTGGCCGTTGCTGGTTATTCGTTCTGCCGACAAGTACACACTGACCATTGGTCTTAACACACTTATCAACCCGTATGGTGATAACTACAGTCTGTTAGTTGTTGGCTCTGTATTTTCCATCATACCGATATTTATCTTATTTATCTGCTTCCAGAAATACTTTATCGAAGGTATGACAGCAGGTGCGGTAAAAGAGTAAGATTTTAAGTGACAGGAGGAAATATGTATGAGTAGAAAAGCGAAAATGGTACTGGATAAAGAATTTCAGATCGCTCCGATCGATAAAAGAATTTACGGTTCTTTTATCGAACACCTTGGAAGAGCGGTTTATGAGGGAATCTATCAGCCGGGACATCCGTCTGCAGACGAGGATGGATTCCGCAAAGATGTGATGGAGCTGGTAAAGGAGCTGGACGTTCCGATCATCCGCTATCCGGGCGGCAACTTTGTGTCAAACTTTTTCTGGGAGGATTCTGTGGGGCCGGTTGAGGAGCGCCCGCACCGTCTGGAACTTGCATGGAGAAGTTTAGAGAAAAATGAAATCGGTTTAAACGAATTTTCCAAATGGGCAAAGAAAGTCAATTCTGATGTCATGATGGCAGTGAACCTTGGAACCCGCGGCATTGCAGATGCCTGCAATCTTTTAGAGTACTGCAATCATCCTTCGGGAACGAAATACAGTGACCTGCGTATCAAACATGGTGTGAAAGATCCGCATAAGATCAAAGTCTGGTGCCTTGGAAATGAGATGGACGGACCATGGCAGATCGGACACAAGACAATGGAAGAGTACGGAAGACTGGCAGAGGAGACAGCAAAAGCAATGCGTCTGATCGATCCGGATATCGAACTGGTATCCTGCGGAAGTTCAAATCTGGATATGCCAACCTTCCCGGACTGGGAGGCTGTTACACTCAGTCATACTTATGATTATGTGGACTATATTTCCATGCATCAGTATTATGGCAACCGTGACAATGACAGCAATGATTTTCTTGCGCAGTCCGATGATATGGATACATTTATCCGTACAGTCATTGCAACCTGTGATTATGTTAAAGCGAAAAAACGCAGCAAAAAAGTTATGAATTTAAGTTTTGATGAATGGAATGTATGGTTCCACTCGAATGCCGCAGATGATGATATTACAGAAAATCATCCATGGCAGGTAGCACCTCCGATGTTAGAGGATATTTACAACTTCGAGGATGCATTGTTAGTCGGACTGATGCTGATCACGCTGATGAAACATGCAGACCGTGTCAAGATGGCATGCCTGGCACAGTTAGTCAATGTTATCGCACCGATTATGACCGATGCGGCAGGCGGAGCATGGAAACAGACGATTTTCTATCCTTTCATGCATGCATCTAAATATGGCAGAGGCATTGCATTGCAGCCGGTGATCGCAAGTTCAAAACATGCAACTGCAAAGCATGACGAGATCACGGATGTGGAATCTGTAGCTGTCTATAATGAAGAAAAGGATGAGGTTACGATCTTTGCAGTAAATCGTAACTTAGAAGAGGATGTTGAACTTACCACAGATGTGCGCAGCTTTGCGGGATACCAGATCAAAGAACATATCGTGATGGAAAATGATGACCTGAAAGCAGTAAATACACTGAACGAGCAGAATGTATATCCGGTTGCTGCAAATGACAGAAGTAAACTGGATGATGGTGTTGTTACAAGCGTATTGAAAAAAGCATCATGGAATGTGATCCGTCTTGGCAGATAAAACATGAAAGCCGTTGTGTGAACGAATTGTTACAGATTCTTCAAAGAGTATTCAAAAAATGTACAACGGGATTTCACAAATTGCGGATATATTATTAGTATCACGAAAGAGTGATAAAACTTTTTTTCATAAATTCTCCCCCTTTTTAAATCCACCATTTCCCCAAATGGTGGATTTTTTGTGCAATAATTAAAAATATTATTAAAATAGACGCTTTTTGATGACAGAATAGCAGCGGTATGCTAAAATTCAGACAAGTATTTTCAGATGTATGAAACGAGGGAAAATAGTTAAACAACTTGTGATTTATTATAAATACGAAGGAAAAGGAGTGTCCGTATGAGTAATACAACCAAAAGGGCATTAGAAGCATCCTTAAAAAAATTACTTTTACAGAAACCACTTGATAAAATTACGATTCAGGATCTGACCACGGACTGTGGAATCAGCCGTATGGCATTTTATTACCATTTTAAAGATATCTATGATCTGGTTGAATGGGCATGCGTGGAGGACGGAAAGAGAGCTCTGCAGGGCAAGCGTACCTATGATTCCTGGCAGGAGGGACTGGAACAGATTTTTGAGGCAGTATTGGAAAATAAACCGTTTATTATGAATGTATACCGTTCTGTCAGCAAGGATCAGATCGAAAGTTACCTTTATAAGCTGACATACGATCTGATCGAGGGTGTGGTGGAGGAACAGGCACAGGCAAGCAGCATTTCTAAGGAGGATAAACGTTTTATCGCAGATTTTTACAAGTATGGTTTTGTTGGTATAATGTTAGACTGGATCAAAGATGGCATGCAGGAAGATTACAGTAAAATTGTAAATAAAATGAGCCTGACATTACATGGCAGTATAGGCAATTCAATCCAGAATTTTTTAGAGAAAGAGTAATTTTATCAAAACAGGTGAAGTGATAAAAATATTATCATTTCGCCTGTTTTGTATATTGGATTTTTATTTGGAAAGTAATAAGATGACCACAGAACGAAGATAATAAAAGCAGTTAGAAAGGAGATTCTTATTATGTCAAATAAAAATAAAACGATCGCGTTAGCATCTTTGATTGCAGCAGGAGCCGGCGTGGCAGCAGTTGCGGCAAACAACAGCCATAAACAGGCAAAAGCAAAGAAAATTGCCGAAAAACAGCAGAGTGAAAACAGTACGCCATACCGTAATACAGAGCGTGGAAAATACCAGAAAAACAGTAAAGGCATTTACTATACCAATGGTAACTACGAGGCATTTGCACATCCGAAAAAACCGGAAGGTGTCGATGAGAAAAACGCTTACATCGTAGGAAGCGGTCTTGCATCTTTAGCAGCAGCATGTTTTCTGGTCCGTGACGGACAGATGCCGGGCGATCATATCCATATTTTAGAGGCAATGGATATTGCCGGCGGTGCATGTGATGGTATTTTTGATCCGTCCAGAGGATATGTAATGCGCGGCGGTCGTGAGATGGAGAACCATTTTGAGTGTCTGTGGGATCTCTTCCGCAGTATTCCTTCGATTGAGACGCCTGGTGTATCGGTCCTGGATGAATATTACTGGCTGAACAAAGAAGATCCGAACTATTCTCTGTGCCGTGCAACTGAAAACCGTGGCGAGGATGCACATACCGATGGAAGATTCAATTTAAGCCAGAAAGGCTGTATGGAGATCATGAAACTTTTCATGACCAAAGACGAGGATCTCTACGACAAGACGATCGAGGATGTCTTTGATGATGAAGTGTTTGATTCTACTTTCTGGCTGTACTGGAGAACCATGTTTGCATTTGAAAACTGGCACAGCGCATTGGAGATGAAACTTTATTTCCAGAGATTCATCCATCATATCGCAGGTCTCCCAGATTTCAGTGCATTGAAATTTACCAAATACAATCAGTATGAATCATTGATCCTGCCAATGCAGAAATATCTGGAAGCAGCAGGGGTTGATTTCCAGTTTAATACGGAAGTGACCAACGTGATCTTTGATATCAAAGGTGACAAAAAAGTAGCTACAGCGATCGAGTGTAAGGTAAAAGGTGTTGAGAGCGGTATTGTCCTGACAGAAAATGATCTTGTATTTGTGACAAACGGAAGCTGCACCGAAGGCACGATTTATGGTGATCAGAACCATGCGCCGAACGGAGATGCAGAAGTCCGCAACAGTGGCTGCTGGAATTTATGGAAAAACATTGCAAAACAGGATCCGTCGTTTGGACGCCCGGAGAAATTCTGCTCCGATGTTGCCAAGACAAACTGGGAGTCTGCAACGGTAACTACGCTGGATGATAAGATCCTGCCATATATTACGAATATCTGTAAGAGAGATCCAAAGAGTGGCAAAGTTGTAACCGGTGGTATCGTAAGCTGCAAGGATTCGAGCTGGCTGTTAAGCTGGACGATCAACAGACAGGGACAGTTCAAGGATCAGGATAAAGATAAAGTCTGCGTATGGGTATACGGATTGTTTACCGATGTACCGGGTGATTATGTAAAGAAACCTATGAAAGAGTGTACCGGTAAAGAGATCACGGAAGAGTGGCTGTATCATATGGGTGTACCTACGGATCAGATCGAAGAACTTGCAGAGCACAGCGCTGTCTGCGTACCGACTATGATGCCATACATCACAGCATTCTTTATGCCAAGAACCAAAGGTGACCGCCCGGATGTTATCCCGGATGGATGTGTAAATTTTGCATTCTTAGGACAGTTTGCAGAGACACCGAGAGATACTGTATTTACCACAGAGTACTCTGTCAGAACTGCAATGGAGGCTGTATACGGACTGCTTGGCGTAGATCGTGGTGTACCTGAGGTATGGGGAAGCGTATATGATATCCGTGAACTCTTAGACAGCAGTGTCAAACTCATGGATGGCAAATCCCCATTAGAGATCCAGCTTCCTGGACCGCTTAATGCATTAAAGAAACCGCTGATCCGTCTTGTAAAGGGAACTGTGGTTGAGAAAGTGCTGCGGGATCATAATGTGTTAAAAGATGAAATGTTAGCATAAAATATTGCAGAGAGCGCTAATTTCAGGTAAATGTTTAGTCTAAATGAATATTTGTTTTAGATGAATTTTTAGTTCAGATGAATGGAATGGACATATGAAAAAGACAGGATTATGGGTTAGCCCGTGATCCTGTCTTTTTCTCAAAGTTTCGTGTTTTTCATGATTGGTCTGTCAGAAACGATTATTTTTTCATTTCCATATAAGGTAAAAAGGAAAAGCCATTTTTTTCATAGACTTTGATAGCTCTGTTATTTTCTTCCTCTACTTCCAGTCTGAGGATGGCATCCGGGTATTTTTTCCCGATATAATCAATAAATTTGCTTCCGATACCGGTTCCACGGCAGGATTCTTTGATATAAATATCCTCAATCCACATACATGGTCTGCCAAATTCTGTGGAAAAACTTTTGGCGATCATGCCATATCCCTGGATTTCGCCGGATACTTCAAAAATATATCCTTCCAGGTAAGGACAGTCATTGATGCAGTTTTCGATATCATTCCGGAAAATGTCGTCGGAACCGTTTGTAAAAACTGCCGGTGATGTGTAAAATACACGCATCATTTCAAGAACACTGTTTTTGTCTTTAGGTGTCATAGGTCTTATGATACTGTTCATTTTTATCCTCCATTTAAGAAAAATTGATGTGTTTTTTGACAAGTATATATGAATGAGCTGCCCGGCAAATATTGGTTTGTGGGTGACATGAGTTTCCTTGTGTAGGGTGGTTCTGGGGGGGTACGATTGGCAAATTGCATCAAGCCGGGACTGTTTTGTTCCGTTGTACGAAAATAAG
>OGCY01000090.1_pt1 | contig 48926 bp, 78 predicted proteins | sample 1570311 | NCBI WGS metagenome assembly OGCY01 (sample SAMEA2582165, study PRJEB24529) | metagenome | biome: Human gut stool | place: China | collected 2011
CGAACCCGAGCCTCCGGGGCCTATACCCCAGTATGCTGCCACTACACCAGCCTGAAGCTGTCGGAATGGTGAGACTCGAACTCACGGCCCCCTGGTCCCAAACCAGGTGCGCTACCTACTGCGCCACATTCCGTTAGAAGGGGTGCTGTTGACTGACGAAACAAAAACCATCACACAAAAATTGTCAGCCCTAGGGTGCTACCCCGCACGTGACCCCCGTCACGGCAACCGGCACGTCCGCTTGATCAGAGCGGCAGGCGGCTATGGCCTAATCATCCAGCATCGTCCGGTGCTTGGTGGTCCCCTCGGTGAGAGTCGAACTCACACTCCTTTCGGAACCCGGGTTTGAGCCGAGCGCGTCTGCCTGTTCCGCCACAAGGGGTGTGCCTCTGAGTCGCGGCGACGATTGTTAGTTGAACTCTCAGAGGCTATTCAGTTATGATGTGTTCAGTATAGAGTCAGTGTTTCTGAGCTGTCAACTCCATACTAAGTGATGTGTGTCACGGCTTGTAGTACATGGCCACACGACGGCTACCCGTCATCATGCCGACAGGTAGGAACCCAAAAAGCTGAGTGCTTGTGTAGAACTCTTCCAAGGTACACGCACACCAACCGCTCGAAGTACGGACGTAGGTTTCCAGCGACCCGCCGAGAACAGTGCCCAGAGGGTAGTTCTCAAGGTCAGTAGGGGACTTGATTGACTCGAACTGCATCATTCCAACCCAGGGTCGATGACAGTAGCGATATAGTCGTTATCCTCGTACTCGTTGATGAGTTCATTAACAAGGTCGAGATCGCTCCACAGCTTCTTAGGGACTGCTGGGGCAGTACGAACCCAGTAACCGTCATTGACCTTCAGGAATGGGCCAAGAGTACCCGAGATAACGACACTGCCTCGGTCGGTGATAGCTGCGAAGTCCACACAGGATTCGACATCCCCGACATTGCCTAGCCCGTTTGCCTCTACGAACCACACCTTTAGCTTAGTAATAGGCATATTACGCAGCTTCATGTAGTTCGTCTGTGTTTCGTTGTAGAGCTTAGTAAACTCGTTGTTAGCCATTATCGTTCTCCTTTGCAAGTTCGATCAGTGTTTCAGCGTATGCCTTCACCTTGAACCAATCCTTGTCCTTCGTGATCGAGCATAAACCCTCGATGCTCAGCAGGTACTTGTCCGTAATGCCATTGACGAACACAATGCGTCGCATCACCTTGAAGTTGTCGCTCTCGTAGCTGATGTTCCGCGAGGCCGTATCAGCGGCATTGCACGCAGCCAGTGAAAGCGCCGCAGCAACAGCAACGACAGACCCGATAATCTTATTATTCTTCTTCATCATTTCTCCTTAGACGTGAACACCATAGTAAAAGACACAACCAGCAAGGCAAGCAAGAGACACACAGAGCATAATCGTGCCAGCCGCAACAACCTTAGTGCCCCAATTGTAGACCTCATCGAGCATCATTCCGAGAAGTGCCACTGCAAAGCCGAGGATAAGCAGTCCAACAGCAAAAGTCAACATTACTTCTCATCTCCCTTCTTCGTAAACAGTTTCATAAAACTGTGATCGTCTTGATATTCCTTCAAGAAGATATTATTCGCAACGGCCAGCAAACCAATAGGCTTGAGGTCGTTCTCCGTATCAAGGAAGAAGTTACGGTACTTGATAAACCGCCCGTCCAGAACCATCTCACCGTTCACAGCATCCCGGCACTTTTGCAGCGCATTGTTGTGTCGCTCGGCAATGTCGTTGATCTCTGGTTGACGGAAAGCGACAGACATTGCCTCCTTCTTCAAGTGGTTATCGCCCTGGATAGTGCAAACAAAATCTACTCGATCTTCACTACAGAACCCATCGTTAGACGGGATAAACCAATCATCATAGGTCTTCACGAAGCTGAATGTGCCTTCCTCGAAAAACTCAAGATCGACAATCCAACCGGCAGGAAGTTCATCCAGAGCAGCTTCAAGCACCTCTGTATTATGAACCAGATCAATATGGTCCGTATCAACTGAAACAATCATTTTGCTTCCAACCTTTCATAGCGTTTCATACTGTCAAAACCATCGAGTATGCCAAGAATACGCGGATGTTTGCTAAATCTTGAGAGATGTTCTGTATCAGGATTGCCAGCAACACCCTCAAAGAACCCGAAGATGTAGTCATCGGCCCACTTCCTGTACTCGGCAGCGCCCCGAATGTCCGCATCCAACACACGGTTCTTCAGCATGGCATCATAGCCATACTTATCTGAGAGGCCAACCCTCCACACGTACTTCAGAAGAGTGATGGTGTCTTCTTCACCGACAATCGTGAGCTTACCTGTGTATGTATCAGATGCTAGGCACGTCAGGCAACCGTACATCTCAGCAATGCTCTTCAATGCCTCGTTGATAGCCCTTGCGTCCGAGTGATCTCGGTAAATCGCGTAGTACTCTGCCTGGCCTGGGCGCTTGTACTCGACACCGCACTCGTCCTTCAGCACGTCATTGCCAAGAACGAACTCACCTCTACGGAAGAACCACGCTGCCGATTCAATAGGGTGCCTCATTATACCTCCATCAACTCGTATTTCTCAAAATAGAACAACTTATTGTATTTGTTCGTTAGCCACTCTACTTCAGACTGAGCTTCAATAGGGTCATCTACCACCCCAAAGAAGCTGTCATCTTCGTTAAAGATGACACAAATGCTCCAAGGTGCTTCGTACACGCTCAACCCTCCACAAACTTCACAAGAAGGCTAATAAGAAGAATGACGCAGCCAGCGTCCAACACAGCGTTAATCATGTGGTTTTGGTTCCGCTTCGGCCCATTACGAAACATCTTCGAGTTAACAGCCCACATAGCAAACCAAGCACAGACAATAATGATTTGCGCAATAGTAAACATTATGCTGCTACCTCCAATGCAATCTGCACGATGTAGCAAATTGCGACAACACCGGCGCTAACGGAGGCCAGTACATCGGGCCAGATTCTAAAGCCCTCAATACCCTTCTTGAACCGTGCAAGTAGCGCGAAAGCGACACTAACACCGGCCCAGACGACAGCTAGGACAAGATGAAAAGCGATCATTACCAATTCTCCTTTCAGTAGTAACTTGTTGCGTAACAGGGTCAACAGCAATGTTTAGAATGTGAACATGTGGGTGCTCTTTTAGGGGTATTTCAATTTCGACTTCAAAAGCCTCCGACTCATTCCAAGCCCTTTTCAGCCCCGTATAAATAGCCATACCTTGAGACAGTGGCAAGTCGTAGAACAATCTTTGGATACCCCAAGGTGAGAACTCAAACTCAGACTCATACCTTGTTAGCTTAGCCATTAGTAACTCTTATGAATCAGGTGGACATGCTCACGGTTACGCATGATTCGGACAAACATTTCGTGGTCATCCTTCTTCGTGTCATAGCAGCTCAGCCAGTAACCATCAGCGCGGAACCACTCTGCACCACCAATAGCAATCACACACCCGGTAATAATGTCTGCTACGTCATCAGGTGTCTTAATCTTAATATGGCTGGGTTGGCCGTCAAGATACGTCAGCTCGAACGGTTCCTCGTTGTCATAGAGACCGCTCCACATCTTTAGTTCTAGTGTTCGGTACTGCTGAAATGCCTCTTCGTACTCGCGGTGTAGAGATGAGTACTTATCAAGCGTCTCTTCAATCGTCTGCATTTTTTGATTCCTTCCTTGTTGTGTTGTTAGTTGAAAACCCGGTGACCATCGTTAATGATGGTGTAGCCACTCTCATGGCAAATATCCGCTACTTCTTCTTCGCTGTAGTAGTTGCCCTTGTTGTCCAGCCAGTAATACGTCAACTCACCCTGAATGAGAAAGTACGTTGTGTGGCCGACGAGGACACTCGCGCCGCTACTGAGCCTATGCAGAACAGTGATCATCTACGACACAATCCTTCCAATACCGTCAATAATCAACCCAAGCCCTAAAAGGAACAACGACAGTGCAACCATGCCGACAGCCACGGCCAAGACCTTATCAGTTATGTAATCATAGCCAGAGTCCCACACTTCGTAAGCGATAACCGCCAGGATAAGCGTGACAGAAAAACATAGCACGCTTGCCACAATAAGACCAATCCCTACTCCCATGTCACATCCCATTATGCACAATCTTCGGCTTAACAAACTGCTCGCGCATAAGTTCAGCAAACTGCTCGTGCGAGTATGCCTCTCCAATGTATGTAATCCACGGCTTTTGATCGGATGTCTCTAGGATACGAAACACCTCCCAGTCTTCAACGATGATGAGCGTTCCCGTATTAAGCTCTTGAGCGTCTGCAACAAATAGTTCGCCGTTGTTGTCAATGCACTCAAACTGTGTGCCTGTCAGCTCATGTTCCTTGAACTCCTTTTCGAGCTTCTTACGGAACTCTTCGAGAGCATCGTCAATCATCTTCTGAATGTCCATTGTTCTCCTTTGTGTTAGACGTGAGGGCTGTAGATAACTTCGACAACCTGGTTGGGTTGTTCAATGCGTTGCAGCATATCTTCGATTGTGATGCTTTCACCATTGCAGTTCACCCACTGCTTGTCGTGGTTGAGCATCCATACTTGGTTGGTGGGCTTTCGCAAGTGTACGACAGTGCCGGTATCAAGCAGGCACTCGTAAGTGATCCAATGGCCTGTTGAGATGCAAAACTTAGTGTTCAGTAGGTCGTCCACAATTTCTCCTTTGCGTTTGGTGTTGATGCTTAAAGCATAGAAGGGTAGACGGTTAAAGTCAACAAGATAGCGTGTGATCTGACCCACTCTTTAACCCCCGTTACCCCCGAACGTACAAACGGGTATGACACCCCCCTCCCTCTCTCCCTCTGAAAAGCATATGATTTTTTATTCATTGCTTTGCATACTTATTCATGCACTGTCAAGCACTCTACCCGCTAATTCCTACCAACCTACAAACCAGACCCCAATACACCAATCAGACCCCAGACCAACCCTAAAACGTGACCTGCCCCACACAAAAACCAACCCCGGGCCAACCATAGGACCTCTAACAAAAGTTAGGTATACCTAAGTTAACCACCCTCTCCCTAACTTAGGCTTGCCTAACTTAACTACGCCTCACCTCACTCACCTTGCCCCTACCTTACCTAATCAACTGCAACGAACTAGCATCAACTACAAGCAACTAACTATCTAGCTACCCACCGAAAAGCGTCCCGTGTAATTCCTACTCAAACTCTTAGTTTCTATGCACTCTGCATTGCCTACTATCACTGCCAGTGCATAAGAACTAACACGGAGAGAAAGTCTGTATAATGCAGAATCTATACACCCGTATTTTTTTCTATACTTATACACTTATATACTATATATATATATTTATTATTTATATTAATATATTTCTTAAACACACACACCTAGGCGTCATGTGCGCGAGGATACCCCCCTGGGGTATTTAACGTCACTCTGACGATAACTAACCCTCCCTGAATTGTCCTGACATTTACGCTACGGCCCTCTCAGCGACTTTCACCCCCTTACCTAGGCCCGCATACTACCCACCCCCTGAAATTGCCTCCTACCCCCCTTCCTGACCCCTTAAACACGATGCCAGCAACCTAGCACCCCCTACACCCCACCTAATCGCCACGCTATGCCCATGCGAGTACCACACTTTTACCCACCATGCAACACGTGTCCATATGTCGGACTGTAAAGTAACCAGCCACGCATACCGACACAACAAAGTAACTAACGACACACCCCCTAGCCTTGACAACGCATAACCACAGTGCTATCGCGTACGCGCGCATTAAAGAATAGGCACGGCCTGTCGCCTACTCACTAAGGCCCCCACAATGTGTCCCTAATCACATGTTTTCATGTTGACAACGTACCGTCAACCCACTATTGTTTAAGTATCGGCAAACGAAACAACAGAAAGAGAGCCGAAAAATGAAGACCTCGTTCGCGTGTGACCTTGAAACGATGGCCCGCCTTGCAGAGTATGAACGCGACTACCAGGAACGCTATTTTCTGCCTGTCGATAGCGCACGAAAGGGCGCTATTAGGCGTGAGCATGAAAACCGGCGAACTGCAAAGCGCGTTAACGCGCTGTTCCACGATATGATCGACCTGTCGGTTGCTATCAACGATGAGGCGATGCGCGGACACCTTGACCGTGATTTGGTTAACACCGCTGTTGCTGCGCTGACCGCCCTTTCCAAGTCGATCAACAAGTGACGCATAACACAGTCTAACGGGTTGACAACCTACTGCCAACTCGTTAGACTGGAGCCAACAACAAAGACAAACCGAAAGGTGAAAAACAATGATCCGTCTGACCGTTGACGATGAAGCCCGCGCACTGTCGGCATGGGCACACTCTAAAGTGCTTTACGTAGGCGAAGACGTCATTTTTGCCCCGCGTTGGGCAACACACGTATGGCGCGCGCTAGTAGATGGGCATCTCTACTTTGTAGGCCCTAGCGACCTGGCACAGATGCCCCTAGGTATCAACGCTGATACCCGCGAACTCTACTGAGCAACACACACAGAAAGCGAAAGCAAAAATGCGAGACACAACCCACGCAACCGTTACCCAATGGACCGAGTACCGTACGCCTAGCGGGCGGTGGTCAAAGGTCCGACACGATGAAACAACAGAGAATTTCAAGCCGCATAACCTAGCGTTTTTCTTTGATGCTAAGTTCCCGGGTGAGCGACGCGGTTACGCATACACCATGCACGGATACCTGCCCGTGAGGGTGACTGTCCCTAGTCCCGATGGCCGCGAGCAGCTGCGTTTACAAGTTCGCATATTACACAGGACCGCGCGAAATTGTGCAATACACGTACGAAGACTAATTGAGTCTTCAACTTCCCTGACTTAATGGTGAGTATAAAGCCGGGTTCAATTCCCGGTCAGGGAACGATGCGACAAAGGTTGTCGCACACCCAAACAAGCTGAAAGGCACACCCAAAATGGCACACACTTTCAAGACCGACCCCTGGCACGTCAAGGAAGCGCGCGGCGCTGCGTGGCATCCCCATGAGTTCCGCCGCGAACACTCGCCCTACACGAAGGCCCGCCGTGACCTGAGTAAGCGCATCCGCGCCCGTGAGCGCCGCGAAATGGACCGTATCGCGCGTGACCTTGAGGCATGGGGCGATTACTACCCTACCGGCGCAACGTTGCGTGAGTTCGCAAGCGATAGCGACCGCGATAGCTGGGAGTTCTGACCAATAACCCCTAGGGACGGGGGTTAACGCCCCCGTCCCTCATACAGAAAGTAAAAATATGTCTTACCGTACATGTACGCTTGGTGATATGGTCACAATGCGCTATGAGACGTTCCCGATCTTCAACGGAACACCAGACTACAACGCGATAAAACGCTGGTTCTCTGCTGTTCCCGGCTATGACGTATTTAAGGCCGCGAAAATGGCTACCGCTACACAGCTTGTTATTTTGGGAGACGCGAAACAAATGCGCGTACTTACCAAGGCTGGGTTTGACCTGATATTCAACTGACCAACACAGAAAGACTGAGACAATGGGTATTCTCGAAAACATTGATAGCGCCGCATGGGACTTGGAACACGGACATATTGACGGCTTGTATCCAGTGAGCAACAATTTTACGATTGTTGCTAATCATAACCACCCCGTCCCCAATAGTCGGTTTGATGTGTACTCTTACACAACACTAGTTGCGGTAGTGAACAGGGATGAAAACGGCAATTGGGATACGTTTGTCCATCGTGACGCTTTCCACCATTCCACAACTACTAGCAAGCATGTTAGGCGTTTCGTGTCGGCAATGGTTGGGCGTGTTGACTGGGATACGCTTTATAAGGCGTGCGACCGTGAGTGCGACAGGGAGTGCATTAGCGGTAACGGCGAACAGTTTATCAATGTTAGGGAGGTCGCCTAATGACTATCGAAAGTGCCCTACTGTCGGTGTATCCTAATCAACGCCTATACGGTACGCGCCCGCTTGGTAGTAAGTACTTCCTAGCAGAGGGGATGCGCGGTTACACGATTACCAACTCACTCACCGGAAAGTGCGTTTGCACATGGGATAGCGACGGTAATCTATATGCGACAACGGACGGCCTAACACCGTATGAAAAAGCGCTGATTACCCGTGTACTGCGTATGTGGCGACACACGCCGCGTATCCTATGGGGCGTATGGGACAACCACGCAAAGCGCATTAGCGACAAGTGGGAACGGCAATACGCGCTAGTGAGTGTGCCCTAAAACACACTCTGACAAGTTAACAATAACCAACTACTGACCTACACTAGAAACATAGGCACAAAGCCTACCAACCAACAGAAAGCGAGATACAGCAATGCGAGTCAACAAGAACACTATGAACGTTATCAAGACTGCCACGGCAACCAAGATCACGTTTCGGAAGATGGGAGCCGATTACGGGGACAACCCTAGCGTTCTCGCCGCAATTGACGCGGTAGTGACTGCCCTTGATGGACTGTCCGATGTGGTAGTCATGAGCGAAATTGAAGCCTAACAACATGTTCCTAACGGAACGTCCCTAGCCTGACGGTAGGTAAATGCAGGTTCAACCCCTGCCTAGGGAACGATGCTAACCAAGGTGGTTAGCGACAATGATACCGAAAGGTAGAACTATGTCATACAGTGAATTGCCCAATTGGTACGGTATCCCCGATATCGGCTTTGAGTGGCGAGGTTCCCAAAGTGACCCTATCTTGCACTACAAGGGACGGAAGTTCAACGGCAATGACGTGCAAGATGGGTTGTGGGAGTCCTACCAGGAAACACTAGACAACAGCGCAGAGTGGGAAGACTTTGTAATCAACAATGCTGTTGATTATCTGGAAGATATTATCGCCTATGGCTTTGGGAGCTAATTAGTATGTGGGAAGAATTGCTAAACGTCATTAGTGACCGTTACTACCCGCTAGAGTCCATGCAGGAACACGTGGCAGGATACGTTGACCCTAACCAAGGATGGGACCTGTCGCTGATTAACCCTTGGTTTATCGAACGTGGCTATGAGTTTGTGGGACTACTCGACTTGTTCTCTGAGAATGAGCCTAGCGGTTTGTATGCCAACATTGAGGGGTACGTATGGCGTTGTCGCACTAATTCCGCTGACAATAGCATTTATTGGTACTGGGAGTCCGATAGCGAGGGTATGACCCTTGACGATATGCGTTTCTTGCATGGCTATGCACATATGTTTATCTGGGACGCTGACTCACAAACTTGTGAGCTAGTTAACATGGCAGAATGACTGCCAACCTGGTAGACTAAAAGTACAAACCAACCAAGGCCGAAAGGTGAAAACAAGGATCCAGACACAGTTTGCATACGCTATCAACGTTCCCAATGAATGGGAACACGAGGGACACACTTTCCAAGTGTTTCATGATGAATGGGCAGGGTGCCCTACTGAATGGCTAGACAGCGCCGATGCACTGTGCGTCATTGGCGGGCCGCATGGTTGCATCCTGCACCACCCCGCCGAAACTAACTGCCCTGCAATGTGGGAGTTTGACAACTTCCATGAGGAACACGGTAGGATGCCTACACAGGAAGAATGGGCGGCGCTTTGCCCTGACTACTGGGTGTACGTTGGTTGGTACTCTATGGATGCGGACAGGCTGTTTGCGGCCGCGTTCCGCAAGGATACGTGGACTACTGACCCTTGTGAGGGATACGTTCACGAATACTCTATGTGGGCAGACGGCTATGTGTGGGTTGTGTCGGACGAAACAACGGGTGATTCATTAGGTGGTATCTACGCCGAGTCCGAGGAAGACGCTATCAAGTACTACACCGAAAACTATATGTGAGAACGGGAGAAAACAACATGACTACAGTTGACGCTAGTAAGCTGATTAACTTTGACAACAAGTTCGCCTATTACGCTACGGAACTAGGTCTTGAACCTGGTGAATATGACTACGTGAGTAGGGACGGCCTGTTGCTTGACCGTGACTTTTTCGAGACAGTGGCTGAAGAGGCCATGAATAGGAAGTACGCCGACGTTAGGTTGCTTGGAAAGACTCTCAAGGTAAGCGACATTGCCAAAGAACTGTGCCCCGATGAATGGGAAGCGTATGTAGCCGAGTGTATCAACATGCACAGACTGTTGAAGCTGGTTAGGCCAATTATCTAATGTTCGCAGTCGCTTACTACACGCTAGTACTACTAGCTATCCTTGCCCCTGTCGGCGCATACTGCCGCCGCGCGGAACAACGGGACAACAAGCATGACGATTAGCCTTGAAGAACTAATGAGCCTACCCATAGCACCTAAGCCGCTACCCGTTGTTATCCCGGTATGGGAGGTTGGTATAGATTACGGCTTAGTACACGGGCAAGACGATTACAACTGACAACAACACAACAGAAAGTGAGAACAACAATGACTAACACTGAAAACCTCGTCAACAAGATTACCAAGCTCAACGCCGAAATTGCGGCCCTGACTGAAGCGCGAGACGCACTCAAGGCTGAGCTGTGCGCACAGTTCAACGCAGGGGACAAGATTCAGGTTGGCGACACGCGCGTGACGTTTGCCGTTAGGAAGACGATTAACGCGGCGGCTGTAGAAGCATTGCCCGCGTTTAAGAAACTGCCAAAGGCAGTGCGTGAGTCGGTTTATGACAAGCCTAAGTTGAATACTAAGAAACTTGCCGCGCTTGATCTTCCGATTGATCTGTCGCCCGCTACTACTGTATCGGACGTGTACGCGACGTTCCGATGAATTGGAAGCAATACGGGACGGGCGACGGTGGATACACTGTCGAACAGGTGGAAGCCGTCGCCCGTTCCCTTGAAGAACAAGAACTGCAAGAATATTCAACCATGTGGCTTGAAGCGGTACGACAGATGCGGGCCGCTGAGATTATCCACAACAACCTTGGCGTGGGAGCCGAGGTAGAACTGCCCAACGGCATGTCAATTTATATCGAAAGTGAGTAATCAAAATGTTTAGTGAGTACGTAGATGGTGACACGTTCAACCAGCGCGAACTAGATAGCGATGTTTTTGCTGAATCATTTAACGCCAATGAGATTGACGGATACCGACGTAGCAAGGACTCGGAGGAAGACTGTTACAACGCTTGGGAGTATTGGGACGAGAAGGGCCTGTTCTCTGACTGGCTGGAATGGCGTTTTGAGGAAGACGGCTACCTCGGCTATGACGACAACCCGCAAGACGGAATGTTTGTCTGGATGCAAGACTACGAACAGTGTGTCGTCCTGCCCGGCGACAATGAATTGCCGTCCGACGTGGTTGCTATGTTTGACCGTGACTCACTGTATGAAACTGTCTATGCGGAGGGTATTGTCCGTGACGGTGTTTTCTACGCCACTACTATTGCGAGGGAGCTTGACTAATGAATATCAACACACTGTCTGAAACCGGCGAGATTACTATCTTCCAAGACGCTGACACGGGCAACACGTATATTGTGGAACCAGTGCTGGGAACCACGGAACCTATAGATATGGCAGATGAGCCTTATCTGTTTATTGGGGACTGCGACGACTTTATGAGGTCCGATAACCCCGTGTTCAAGACGCTTGGTAGGTATATTGCAGTGCATGATGAAACACCTGCCAACGTGGGAGAATACGCTAAGTTGTTCAAGGGTGAACTGTGCTCACACTTCAAGTGCGTTGATGGGTGGGAGGACTATGACTTTATTGAGTCATACGGGCAGATTCTAGCGGTCAATAAGCGGCTAGGGAGCGCTGAAGAATGGCTGAACTATCTCAACATGTGGGACGACGGGGAAGTATATTCTGTCCTCGACTGTTCGACCGGAATTAAGGTCACTGACATTTACGCTGAATACCATGAGGATGCACTTGAGCTTTATCTCAGGGATGGGGAGCTTGCATCACTGAAGGCACGAGTCAACAAGGTATTGGGGGACTAACTAATGGACAATGCTTATATTCAAGTGTTGACAGACGGGACAGGTATCGTTGTGTCGCATGACTTTGATATGGGTATCGGTGTCATTGCGGGACCGCGTATTCTCGCCCGTCTTACCAAGGAACAGGTCAAAATGATTAGGGAGGCTAACTAATGAATCTTGAAGAATTGACTAAGATGTATAGCGACGCTTGTATGCGCGCGGTGGAAGATGCTATCCATGAGCTTACTAACAAGTGGGACAGTAAGGTAGTTGACCTGTTGAACGCGGGCGATTATTATATCTGCGCTGAGTTGTACGGGGATAGTATGAGTATTCTCGCCTATATTGGCAAAGACGACTACTACGGGTACAAGCGCTATCTCAACTCTGACATGCAACGCGACGTTCAGGAAATGTTCGACAAGCTAGGGGCACAAGTTGTTCTCAACGCAATGATCTACTGTGGCTGGGAAGAAACTACACATACGATTACTTGGGAGATTAAGTAAATGACCTTTGCACCGCGCCACTACCAGGAACGTGTACTGGAAGGACTGGCAAACAGCAAAACGCCGTACACGGGACTGGTAGGCGCGGGCCTTGGTACGGGCAAGACGGCAATGAGCGTGTGGAACGCGCTTAATGCTTTCGGTAGCACTATCGGGGAGCAGATTATTCTCATTGTCGCCCCTGTCCGTACTGAGTCAGGCTGGCGCTCGCACTGGAAGACGCTTGCCGGAATTGACATGCGCACGCTGTCTGGTAAGAAAACCAAGGCCGCGCTTGCAGTGTGGGACGATCTGGAAAACAGTGTACCCGGCGTGTACTTTATTACGTGGGAGCTGATGCGGTCCCGTAATAAAGAAAAGCGGTGGGACGGGCGCGCGAAAAAGTACGTCTTCAAGTCAATGGCTAAGCCGTTCTACGGTGTCAATTTCGGCATGGTTATTGCGGATGAATGGCATCGTGCGTGCAACCACTCGTCGCTCAACTTTGACGTTGCTCGACACATTCAGGCACAGTATCGCCTTGCACTGTCGGCAACGCCCGCTGGGAATAAGCCGTGTAATATCTGGGCCGCGCTCAAGTTTCTTTGGCCTAACCATTACGGTGGTTACTGGGATTTTTGTGGCAAGTTCTTCAAGGAAGAGTCCAACCCGTTCAGTTCTTTCGGGAAGACGTACACGGGAGAACGCTCGCCGGGTATGGTCCGTCGTGGAGCGCCGTCCTATCACGAGGTGTCTCAGGCCGAGGCTAACCCTGAGCTGCCCGGTGTGATTATTCACCGTGTGGAAGTGGAACTGTCACGCGAACAGCGCAAACTGTACGCGCAGCTTGAAAAAGACGCACTCACGTACCTTGACGACAAGCCCCTGGCACTGTCTATCCCGATGGAACTTGACCTGCGTCTGCGACAGATGACACTGGGAGTCCCCTCATTTAATGAGGATGGGACTGTCGATTACAAGGAAGATTGTAAGTCTTCCAAGTTGGATGCAATGATGGATATTATTGCGGACCTGCCAGAAGATGAGCCTGTCGTCGTGTGGGTGCATAGCCAGAAGTTCATTAAGGCGGCGCTGTACCGTCTGAAGAAGGCTGGGATCAAGGCCATTGAAGTTTCTGGTAAGTCGCGTGGTGACTTCCATGCCATGATTAATGGTGACGTGCGCGTCATTGTCGCTCAGCACGAGGCCATGTCTGAAGGGGTTGACGGCCTTCAGCGCGTGTGCCATACTGAGATTTGGCTGAGCCAGTCTAACAGCCTTGTGATTAACGAACAGGCGACGGGTCGGCTTAACCGACAGGGCCAGACTACGGCTGTTAACCGTTTCCTGATTCAGGCGACTGACACGGTGGATGATCGCGTGCTGGGACGCTTGCAGGAGCGTTTCGACAGGCTGAAGGCATCCGGCCTTATCTGAAAACAAAAACAACAAACCAACTGAAGGGAGACATATCATGTCTGACAACAACCATAGCTTCGACGTTTCTTCGACTGTCTACTTTATTTTCTGTATCCTATTCGCCGTAACGGGCATCTGGTTCCCCGCTGCGTTTATGTGGGTTGTGTGGGCGTTCGTGGGATACGTTGCCCTAATGGTTATTGTGGCAGTCATTGCACTTATCGTTGCAGGTGTTGCACTCTACAAGGCAAGTAAGTGGTTCTGAGCCATGCAGATTATCCAGTTCAACCACAAGACGGTAGCCAACCTCCTGAAGAAGTCAGTAGAAGAACACTGGCTTGAAGACAAGGATGCCTATATCCGCTTCACGGATGGGAGTGTTGTGTGTATCCACATGCTTAACCCTAAATGGGAGACTTACGTGTCACTGAACGAGCGTACGGAAAAGGAAAGCACCACCAATGGTGTGTCGTTTACCGACGAACAGCAGATTCACCTGTGGTACCCAAGCACGGGCGAAGAGCGTTTATTCACGTCGCGTACCGTGATGATTGGTTTTGACTTCGTGAACTACTATGTGACTGACAGGCTTAACTATCCAACTCGACAGTACGTTCCTATTGTCGAACTGCATTACTATGAAAAGGGAGAAGACATTGCCCGTAACGATTCGTGATATTTACGCACCCCCGCTTGGTTTTGGTTGGGAGAATCTTCCCACCCGTTACGTCAAGCGACAGTATCTTGACATTGAAGACGGTCTGGTCACTACGCCTAGCGGCGCAGTCCTGGGTACTGGCACGCTGCCTAACGGACGGCTTGCCCTGCTCAACGACAGGGGCACCGTGTGCGCTCAGTGGTGGTCCGCTAAAGATGAGATGGTTGTCATTGACCCGTTCGACAACCGTGTGTTTATCGTGCCTTCCGTCGATGACCTGAAGTGCAATGCGCGGGAGATGACCTCGGCACAGATCGACATCAAGGCAGCGCGCCCGCTGGACCTGTCGATCATGTGGACCGACCCTGTTGCAGGTGAGTGCGGTTTTGACCGGGACGATCTCTCGATTGGTGAGCACCACTACTACACTGACCGTCTGAACGGTACTGTTCTCCTGGGTCTCGTGGAAGACGCGGACGGTAACTACGTGGTGTCTCGTAACTCGGTGCTGTGTCGTCTGCTGCGGTACGTGGATGGTGATCGTTTCGCCTTCAGTGACTACCGTAAGAAGGCTATTCCGGGACTGCTGAATGATAACGGTGGTCTGTCGGACTTTGCCCGTAAGGTGCTGCTGTGGGCTAATAATCTGACTGATGAACAGCGGGAGATTCTTTCTCGATGAGAGAGTACATTCAAGCGGCGCGGGATGAGGCCGCTAAGTCACGGTGCGACCGTGCCCATGTGGGGTGCGTGATTGTTGATCGTGCGACGGGACAGGTGGTGTCGAGCGCGTTCAACGAAACACCGCACGGCTTGGAGCCGTGCGACACGGGCGGGCACCGGATTGTGGACAACCACTGTGTGAACACTGTTCACGCGGAACGTAACGCGATTAGGAAGATGACAGAACACGGGAGCGAGTACACGCTTTACGTGACTCACTACCCATGCCAGGGTTGTGCTCACCTTATCTCGTCATGTCCTGAGATCGTGGAGGTTGTCTACCTGGGGGACTACAACAATTCCAGCGAGGCGACAGCTCTCCTGAGCGGCCTGTCGAAGGGAGTTCATCGTGGCGAAGAATAAGCTGGTCCTCCAGGTTCCATCCGATTTTATGTTTACTGACATTGAACGGGACAAGGTTAGTAGGACGAGATGGGGGGTTAATTCTGGCTCGAATAAGATCGTGCGCCACACTTCGTGTATCCCACTCTTCGGGACACGTGAGATGTGGAAGGTCGTTGAGGAAGGCGACTTTCTGGTTTTCATTGAATCGCCACTAGATGACTGCCATTATTACGCTTGGAACCTTCATGTCATGAAGGAAGAGCAGTACAAGGAATGGGCAAAGAATGAGTGAAATCTACGACAACATTATCCGGGAGCTGACTAAGCCCTCGGAACGCGACAAGCAACGTAAGGTTGGCCCGTCTGAGTTGGGAGACCTATGTGAGCGTTGCCTGGCAGAAAAGCTGCTGGGAGTCCACCAGGAAGAGAAGAACTACCCCCTTGCCCCGATGATTGGGACGGCTTTCCACTTGTACCTTGAGACGACACTGGGGCTGGAAGATTACCTGAAGGAAACAAAGGTAACAGTTGGCGAGATTGAAGGGTATGGAGCGATTCGTGGGACTGCTGACGGGTTTGATTTTAGGAGCGGACATGTTGTTGATTACAAGGTCTTGTCGAAGAAGAGGATCAAGGCTTTCTCGTCTGCAACGTTCTTCGATGAGGACCGCAACCCTGAGTTCTATTCGGACTCGATGACCGAAGGCCAGCTCAAAAAATACTATTACCAGATGCAGTTGTATGGTCTGGGCATGGAGAACGCTGGGTATGAGGTAAATCACACTTCCCTGATTTTGTTTCCCAGGGATGCTACGATAGAATCTGTCACAACGGCAACTCACGAGTTGTGCTTCAAGTACAACCGAGAAGCCGCCCTGGCTGTCCTGGAACGTGCCAACGAGATTTTCAAGTGGGCCACCAACAACCCGGACAACCTGGGAGAACTCGACAGCCATTCCGGATGTTATTTCTGCGCTTTCAAGCGCTAAAAGAAAGGAGAAACATGGGAAAGTTCGACTCGTTCCTCAAGGGAATCGATATCGAAGTGTCTGACCCCCGTATCACCACCCCTAAGATCAAGATGCTGATCTACGGCATGTCGGGAACCGGGAAGACTTCGCTCGCAGTTTCGGCCTCAAAGGTTGAAGAGCTGGGGCCGGTCCTCTACATTGACTTGGAGCGCGGTACCGCACCGGCTGCCAAGTACGGCGACCTGGACAACATGCTTGTCGTTCAGCCAGCGACCTACCAGAAGTTTGCTGAACTCCTTGTCGAGATTAGCAAGAAGAAGGACATGCCGTTCAAGACTATCGTCATCGATACGGTTGACCGGCTTCAGGAGCTTATCAAGTTCCACTTCAAGGCCACGAAACCCAATGACAGCTTTGCCATGTGGGATGCTACCTACGAGAAGATCATTGATCTGGTCAACAAGATCAGTTTCGACATGGGCCTGAACATCATCTGCATCACGCACGAGGCGCGCGAAGTGAACGATGTGTCCCGACTGTCGCTGATTGGCCCCTCGTTTGAGGGCAAACAGAGCTTCAAGAAGCTGCCCGGAATCTTCGATATTATCGCCCGCATGACGTGGGAGGATGTTGGAGACGATGACAATGAAGAGCTGGTCACAGTCATGACTGTCCGGTCTTCGTCTGAAGTGCTGGCAAAGACGCGATTCGACCCGATGCCGTCCATGTCTGGAAACACGACAATGGAGAAGATCATGGGTTGGGTCCATGAGCATTGTGAAACACAGGGAGTAAAGGAAGAAAATGACGACTAGGTACCTCTCTATTAATGATGCGTCTGAGCGCACGGGGGTTGGTCGAACGACCATCCTGTACCGCATCAACACCGGGAAGTTCCCACAACCCGACGCAATCGTTACTTACAAGCGAACTGCCGCCCTCGGGTGGCTACCTGAAACCATCGAAGATTACAACACTGACAAGAAGGAGAACTGACCATGATTAACTTTGACGAGCTTATGAACCTGGACGTTGCCGAGTCCCTTAGCTTTGAGCCGCTGCCCGAGGGTCAGTACAAGGTGACTGTCGATGCCTGTGAGCTTGGAGAGTCCAAGGCTGGCAAGCCTATGTACACGGTGGACTTCGTTGTCAGCGAGGGCGACCACGCATCCCGACAGATTCGTTACTGGCTGGTGCTTCAGACAAAGAAGGGTCTCCACTGGGACCTCCCAGCCTTCTGCACTGCGTCGGGTAACGCCTGGCCTGAAGAGCCAACCGCTCGTACTGGTGAGTACTACTACCAGGTCGAACGAGACATCGTTGGTAAGACCGCAACGATCACTGTCGATGTCGAAGACAGCGAATACAATGGGCAGGTCAGCAAGCGCAACAACATCAAGAAGGTTGAGTGGGACGAGGCCAAGACCAAGAAGAAGTCTAAGGCCAGCCGTATCGAGCTGTGACCATCTTCGGCGGGCCGTATCTTGACACCAGGGTACGGCCCGCCGTACTATATACAAGCAGAAAGGAGAGCAATGAACCTTAAAGAGTTCTTCCAAGCAGTCCTCCCAGACGGTGAAGGCTGGACCCCCATCATCCTCAAGGGTCCGATGGGCGGTCTGACTAACTTCCGGTGGTTTGAGCTGCCAGCGCAGCTCGATAAAATGGTGGCATACGCCGAGGCTAACGCTGATCTGGACGTGTACTACAGCCCCTTTCTCTACACCAAGCCACCGGCACTGTCGAACACGAGGCACGCAGCCAAAGACAACGTGACCAAGGCAGCGTGCGTCTGGGCAGACGGCGACGACTGCCCCCTCGACAAGCTGAAGGTTAAGCCCTCTATCACCGTCCAGACCAGCGAGAAGCACTGGCAAGGATACTGGCTACTTGAAGATGCCGCCGACCTGTCCAATGACATGCTCGAAGCACTCTCACGAGGACTCTACGAAGCACACAAGAACGACGGCATGGACCGAGGCTGGCCCCTGTCGAAGAAGCTCCGCGTCCCCTTCACGCACAACCTCAAGAAGGTGAAGCCCTGGGAGATTACCCTTGGGGTGAACGACGAGCCTATCACCGCAGCTGAGTTCGCGGCTGAGTACCCACCTGTCGAACGTATGGGCATTGAGGAAGAAGACTTCCCCACTGACATCCCTAGCATGTTTGAGGTACTAGGCATGGTGAACCGTAGCTACATTACGGACCTGGCTACGGACGACTCTTTCAACACCGAAGAGGACCGTAGCTCGAAGATGTACCATCTTCAGTGTGCTCTCTGGGAAGAAGGTTGTTCAATTGTTGAAGCATTTGCCGTTGTGCGTGCCACTGAGTTCAACAAGTTTGAGCAAGACGGACGCGGCGACGGCTACCTATGGAAGCAGATTAACCGCGACTACGCACGTTGGAAGGCAGAACACAACGGCCCCACGGAAAACGATCTTGAAGCGACAACCCGTATCGGCTCGTCCTACCTCCTGAGTGAATCGCGTGAGCTGTCGTTGCAGGATGTTGACTTCCTACACGGGGACGAGGAAGAACCGATGGGCCTTTTTGTTGACCAGTTCGCAGCATGGGCATCAACCAAGTCTGCAATGGCCCCTAAGCAGTTCCACTACGCGGGCGCTCTCGCTATCCTGTCGTCCATGTTTGCTAAGTACGCCTTCCTTCCTACTAATGTGCAGAAGATGCCATTGAATCTGTACTTCCTGGTTCTGGGACGTACTACACAGTCCCGAAAGTCCACGTCACTTCGCCTCGCTGAGTCCATGATGCGAGACGTGGCTGTCGGCATCGGCAAGGGGCCTGACGCTTTCATTGCGCCTGAAGATTCGACAGGTGAAGCACTCTCCGCGTACCTGCGGACCAAGCCGAAAGAGTCTGGTCTGTTCGCTATTGACGAGGTACAGGATTTCTTTGCACACGCCGCCCAGAAGGGTAGCTACATGGCATCTATGATGCCGTTCCTCACCAAGTCTTACGACGGCTACATTCCAGCTGTCGCACGTAAAGACAAGGGAGGCAAGGTTGCGTACCAGACTGCGACCCCGTACTACATGACGTTTTACGGGACAGGTATTCTTGACCAGGCCGCGAAGCACCTGACGACCGAGAAGGTGGAGTCCGGCTTCACGCCCCGTTGTCTTGTCGTTATTGATGACCGAGACAAGTACATCACCTCGTCTCAGGATGTGAAGCTCGTGCAAGTGAGCGCATCAACAGGCAAGATTGAGGACAAGCAGCGTGACTTCATGCTGTCGAACCTTATCAAGTCTATGACCAAGTTCGATGTGGCTTTCAACGCTCGCCGTGCGCAACGCATGGAGAATGAGGAAGTCCGTATCCCTGTCGAGTTTGAGCCGGGTGTGTTCGAGCGGTGGATTGAGTTCTCGGAAGAGGCCAAGGTGCTGGCTGAGCGACACATGCTGAATAGCCGTGAGTTGTTTCCCGGCACTGAGCGTATGACGTTCTCTGTGCTCCGCATTTCTGCGCTGCTCGCTATGTATAACGGGCCGACGACAAAGGGCACCGTCGTTGTCACAATGCGGGAAATGCTCAAGGCTATCTCGCTTGCGTCTATCTGGCTGTCTTCTAACGAGGTGTTCATCCACCACGTGAAGAACAGCAACTTCAGCAACAAGGTGGACAAGCTCATTAACTTCGTTGCGCGCACCGACAACGGCATGGTTTCGATTCCGAAACTCATGCTGAAGTTCCAGTCTGAAATCAGCGGTATGCGTGAACTGAAGGAAATCATTACGTATGCTCAGGCGCGTGGAGTTATCCAAGAAGTCGTGAAGGGGAAAACAAATAACGAACGATTCATTAAGTACACGGGAGGGCGAGTATGAAGATTCTGACTGAAGATTGCGACAAGCTGCCAGTTCTTGCACAGATTCTTCTGAGGCGTGCGCTAGTGGTGTCTGGTCTGTCACAAGACATGCACGTCGAAATCACTGATGACGTGAACGATGAGGACATCAAGATTACTCTCGGCACGGTCAAGGGCTACAAGGGTAATGCGTACAAGACGCTCTCACCTAAGCAGATTGTCACTAACCCACAAGCTGGTCTGTTCCTGGCTCAGGCGTTGCAGTATGCCTACCTTGGTGCGGAGCAGCTTGGTCTGAAGCAAGGCGAAGATTGGGTGATCTGGGAGGGCGAGGACATCACGTTCAAGCCGGGCACACTGATTGCACTCGACATCGAATCGGCGGGCGACATTGACGAAGACACTTTTGCTGCTGGCCGTATCCTCTCTATCGCCCTGTGGAATGGCAAGTTCGGTGTCGTCATCCCTGAAGAGCTTGCTGAGACCGACAAAGCAGCAGACCTTATCAAGCGTCTGTGCGACACCTGCACTGTCATCTGTCACAACGGCACGTTCGATATGCCCTACCTGTCGGCTCGTCTTGGCATCCGCGTGTACCATCATGAGGACACGCTGCTCATGCACTTCGTGCTCGACAACCTGGCCGGTGAGCATGGCTTGAAGCCTCTCGCTCGCCGCTGGTTGCGTGCTGAAGACTGGGACTCTGATGCTAAGTCCTACCTGAAGGGTGGAGCGTACTTCGAGAACATTCCCCGCGAAAAGCTCTATGAGTACAACTTGATGGACGTTGTATGGACCCACAAACTGTACGAATACTTCCTTCCGATGCTCAAGAACAGCGGAAAGTATGACTATTACCGCTACCGTATGCAAGTCACGAAGGTTCTCAACGATGTGCAGATGAACGGCGTTGCAGTCTCACTCGATGCTCTTGACGAGCTTGAGAAGAAGTACCAAGAACAGTGCGACAAGGCGCTTGTGACGCTACGTGAACACGCAGGTGAGGACTTCAACCCCCAGTCACCGAAGCAGATCAAGGACTACTTCACTTCTAAAGGTGTATCGTCCCCGTCGTTCGACTCAGATCACCTGAAGAAGCTACGACGCGAAGGTAAGGAGGTCGAGTTTATCGACGCTCTGCTTGAGTACCGCTACGCCGCTAAGGTGATTGGGAGCTTCATTGCTAACGTGCGGCGTAAGGTCGGTGAGGATGGACGTATCCACCCGTACTACCTGCCTCACGGTGCTAAGACTGGTCGCCTGTCGGCTAAAGGTCCGGCGATTCAGACGATGGGACGCGACAGTGGCATTAAGCGCGCCCTTGTCGCTGAGCCTGGGTGCAAGATCATCTCATGTGACTACTCTCAGGCAGAGTTGCGCACTGTCGCTGAGCTTGCAGACGACGAGGCCATGATTGCTGCCTTCCAGCCGGGTGCGCCTGACTTCTTCGATGACCTGATGACGAAAATCTGGCCTGAAGAGTTCCCGACAATCGAAGCATACGAGGCTTTCAAGCACGAACAGCCAAAGACTGCTAAGAACAGGCGCGCACTGGTCAAGAGTGTGGTGTACGGCCTCAACTATGGTCGTGGTGTGGCTGCTATTGCGACAGCCCTTGAACAGCCAATTGAAGTTGCACAACATGTTGTTGATCAATACCTTGGTGCCTACCCAGGACTTCGGGACTGGCAGGCACGAGTACGCCACAGTGTCGGACGGAAGGAAGAGGACAACGAACGTAAAACCAAGTTCGGCCTTACCTTCAACCCTCTGTTCGTGTCGGATAACAACTACAGTTCGACGCAGAACGAAGCACTTGCATTTGTTCCACAGTCAACTGCAAACGACATCTGCCTTAACGCAGCAATCAAGACCAACGAACAGGTAGGACAATACGGTGCTAAGCTGATTGGCCTCGTTCATGACGCTACCTATGTCGAGTGCCCGGAAGAAACCATCGAAGAGTGCTCCAAGATGATGGAGCGCGAAATGGCTCAGGCAGCGACACTGGTTTTTAACCGCGTACCGTTTGCCGCTGAAGCAGAAGTTGGCAACAACTGGGAGGAAGTGTGACAGACTACAAGCAGGCACCCTGTAGTGGAGCACCAACTGAATGGTTTTACGACCCAACACTCTACGAAACAGTTGTGAGGGCTTTTTGTAATGAGTGCCCTGTCAAGGAACAATGCCTTCAAGACTGTCTGATAGCTGAAGAGACACCAATCGACGGTAAAAAGTTCCGCTCTGGTATTTTTGGTGGCCTCTCACCGACAGGCCGAAACAGGCTCATGGGTACCGGATATGCAGTCATCACCGAAAACTGGATGGAGGAAGATAATGACGACGACAGTAATAGCAATTGACCCCGGTGTGAACACCGGCCTCGTTGTGGCACGTGTTGAAGAAGAAGTGGAGATTCTACACTTCGACCAGTTTATCTGCGCGACACACACTGAGACAGCGGAACTCATCAAGCACTACCTTGACGAGTACCCGCAGGCTACTGTCGTTGCTGAACAGTTCGACCTTCGCCCGTCCAACAAGTTCACAGCAGACCTTACCCCAGTGAAGGTCAACGCAATCCTTGACTGGTTTGTCGATGACATCCACTACCAGACACCAGCACAGGCCAAGGGCCTGGTCAAGGACGCGACACTGAAGAACCTAGGGTGGTGGCTCACAGGGAAAGATGTGAGCTACAAGGACGCAAACGATGTCCGTGATGCATTTCGACACCTCGTGTACTACCTTGTTCATGAGCTGAAACACAAGTGGACACTCGACAACGGGTGGCCTAGATAGCGAAAACCCCTCTGCTAGGAAAGGAGAACTAGCAGAGGGGTTTTCTGTGCCTCACACCCAACAACACTCACACGGAGGTGAATAATTGTCACCGACTAGTATAGCACATCAACCGATCTTTGCGGCACCAACTACCAGGCCACCCCAACCGACGTTAGCGCCTGTCGAACAAGCGATCTTGACAGCAACCGCAACGCTCTTGTTAGGCGTGTTGGCATAGTACGGGATAGGGCTACCTGTGAACAAGAAACAACTTGGCTGGTTGTACGTATTCATAGCACCGACGTTCTTGTGCGGGGCACCTGCGACAGAGCAGAAGAGGTCGATGTTCGCGTTGGCCGCACCGGCTGTAGAGTCATTAGAAATCGTGATATGTGGCGTGATCAGCCAAACACCCTTCTTTGGCAGCATAATGTTCTGGCTAATCTGCGCATTAGCGCCATTCACACCATAGCGGTACCACGTACCAAAGGCGCGGTTGTCGTTAACGTAATCGACTTCAATATCACCACCGCTGACCTTCGTCAACTGTCCGTTAGTGTTGACAAGGAACTCGCCGGTGTCCTTACGGTAAATCAACACATCGAACTGTCCCGCACTAGCCTTACGAATAGCGGCCAGCTTAGTGTCGTAATCACTCGCATTATTCGCAATAATGACACGGCCCTTTTGCAGACCCTTCACAACATCCGATACGGAGTTGAAACCGAGATTCATAAACACCGGCCACGACTGCACAATATCGCTGTCGCTGTAATTCCAGATGCCCTGATCGTTAATCGTACCCATGTTAGTACCTCACTCCCGAGAGTTGGACAGACAAGTGTGCCCGCCCATTGTAATTGTCAATGTAACCAGGCTGTCCAAGCAACCCCTGAAACCCAATAAACGCATAGCCATACTGGAAGTTATCGAAATCAACAACCATCGTAAACGACAACGAACAAGACAATGCGTAGCGAGTTGAATTATTCTGACGCTCGAAAATCGAGTTAGCGTGGCTAACAAGTTTTCGCTCACGCATCTGGTTATCGCGCACACCAACGACAGCCTGGGGGTGCGTGTAGTTAGAAAGGTCAATCTCCTTCGTTGGCAAGTAGAGATAACCTGTGATTGACAACTGCATGAACGAACCAGAATAACCCCAGTCAAGGGGCAGTGTCCACAAGTCCTCATACGCACCAATACCGGGCCTTGCACCTGGCTGTTCAATGAACAGTTCATGGTAGAACGGCTGGGCAACACCGTTAGCAGCACGTGTCGAAGTCAAGGCACTAACAGCATCATAAGAATTACTAACCTTGCTCTTCATCAAGGTCATGTCATTCTCAAGATACGCTACGCGCCTGTCGATGTCACTTCCCCATGCCTGGGATGGGGTCGGCAGATTGTGCTTCATTATGCGTCACTCCTTTCAACGTCAACTCTCGAAGCGTAATACCAGCCTCAAGAGGATAATCCGCAACCCGTGGCCTATCGAATATTGTAGCAACATCCGACACCTGAGTAAGCGCTTCACAAGAGGCTTTCACACTCGACTCATCATACGAAGCTGACTTGATATGCCACGTAAAGCGGTCATACACCGCTGTCGTCCCAGCAATGCGGCCAAACACCTGCTGATTCGACACCACAGGCTTGTTCTTCGTGAACTCCAACAAGTCGTCCATGATCTTCTTCATGGTCGTACCTTTCGGCCACTTCTCAGCAGCCTTCTCTGGTAGGGGCGCACCCGTAAAAGCATCGACATCGGACAAGTACACAGGTTCACGCTCGAAGTCATACACGACATCCGTGTATGACTCGTGCATTGGAACAGTGCCAGTCCAATCCATCTCAGCAGAATAGCCAAACGCACTCTGAGCCTTATACACACAAGCCTCATACGCCTGGGTCTTAGTCGTTAGGTTCATGCTGTCGATCTTCACAGCATCCGTCTTGTATGGGTAGCCTGTGTAGAACGTCAACGTCTCCTGATCACACAGGTAAGCGTGCCCGTAAATACGCAGTGTGCTGTAGTCAGTCTGACCATCCGACTCGGCAATACGGTAAGGGGCTAGACGCTCATTCGACATGCCCGTCACAGTCACTTTGATCTGGTTCGCCTCGTCACCCTTCTCGATGTGAAGAGAACCGCCCTCGGCATACCACTGAGCGGGTGTAATCGGCTTGTTATCCTTACCAACGACGGAATACACAGACCGGGCGAAGTAGACCTGATTGTTAGTACGAGTCCTAATATTGAAGTCCGTGCCAACCTCGTTAGGCATCACGCACTCAGGCTGGGAATACAGGTAATCAATCGTCCCTTGAATCTCAAGCACAAACTCTTTAGTCTCGCCAGACTCGACTGACAAAACCTCAGCAGCCTTAATGGACTCCACTGTCGTCTTGTTGTTAGACGGCTGTGGGTGGATAAGGCTAATGCGATCTTCGCCTGGAACAGTAGGACGAGTACCACCAATATTGCCAGACTTGTAATCAGAGGACGAGGCGTGAACGACAGGTGGGTAATAAGTACACTCAATATGCGAGAAAGGCTCACCAATAGCCCACTGAATAGAATAGTCTACAGTAGAGCCTTGGAACCTCGTAAGAACAGTGTGGTTCTCAAACAGCACAATCGTGTCATAAACCCACGTAATCTGATAATTGTTAGCAGACAAGAAGCTCTTGAGAATAGTCCACAAATTACCCTTACCGCCAACAAAATCGTACGTTTTAGTTGCAATAGTGGTCTTAGGTGTAATAAATGGATTACGTTCATTAGCAGTCGGCTTAGCGACATACACCTTTGGAGACTCGACACCCGCAGCCTTAAACACCTGCGCAATAACCTTGTCCATCGTCACGGCCTGAAGGTGCTTAACCTCGGCAGATACGTCAAGGCGATAAAAAGGGTCATTCAGCGTAGCAGACCAGGACCACGGGGTGTTCGTAATTGACCGGACAAATGCGTGAGTACGGCCAAAGACAGGGCTGTCGAGCCTAATCTCCTTCGTCATCACATCAGCGGCCTCCACATAACCAGCACCCTCCAACGAATACTCAGAGAAGCCACCCGTCGTTGAATCACGGTCAAGCGACACAGCATCCTCAACGACAGACCAACCAGTCAGCTTGTTATTGGGAAACCCGATAGCTTGCATCACCACGAGTAAACCTCTTCCAACGTAACAGATGCGGTGTAATGACCGCGATAGTTGTTCACAGTCACAACACTAGCTGAACCAGGCACAACCTGAAGGTTCCCACCACCGGACGGGTATGCAAACTCATACAGGTTAACAGCTGTGTCGATGTGAGTGTCCTCGGGCACGATCTGCAACATAGCCCAGTCGAGAGCACCCTCACCCTGTGGAATAATCGACACCTCCCACAGAGCTGGGTAAAAAGCGCGCACCTGGTTCTTGTTAAAAGAACTAACAGTGTTGCGACCATCAAGACTACGGAACCTGAACGAGAACGGCTGCTTACCGTCTTCCGGTCCAGATGACAAAAACACGCCCATATGGCCTTCAGGAATAAGAACACGCTCAGTGTACTGACCAACCTTCGACAAAGCCAGAGACGCCTGCCGCCCATTCAGGCGATCAACCTCGTGCTGGAACTTGTTATTCGTCTGAAGAACACCGCCCTTCAGCACGACACCAGGGTGTCCAGACTGAGAGTTGTTAGCCTTCGTGGGGAATAGTGCTTGCTTACCCCAATCGTTGAAAGCAAACGGTGAACCAACATGGTAGTGCAAGTACGGCAAACCCATCAAAGGCGACAAAACGTTCTTCATCGAGAACGGGTCCAGATACGTCACCCACTCGCCCGTCCTGTTCATGAACAGCTCACGGAACTTGTTAGCCTGCTCACGATTCAAGAACGACCACGACAGCTCATAATGCCTGCCACCGTACACAGAACCACCCATGTAGGACAGACCATTCAGAAGGCGCTGTGAGTCGCCCGAATGGACATTAGTCGAAACAGGCGACTCGTCCGGTGCGGGGAACCACTCAATAATGTCGTCCCCCACACCGAAACAAACCTCACGGGTTGCGCAACCCCTAGTAGACACCACGATTACCTGTCCTCATATTGCCGTTGTCGATGCTCTGGCTAATCGCGCGACCATCAAGCATGACCGCAGTCGAAACAGCCTTCACCAACTGATTAAACTGTGATGGGTTAATTGTAACAAGACCGTCACCACCACCCATAGCGTAAACACCACCAGCCGAAACAGGAACCTGCATCGTGTTCAGCGCGTTCATGAAGCCCTTGCCGTAGAAATCGACAGCGGGCTGGCTAATCACGTACTCGCCGCTACGGACACGGAACATGCCCTTGCCGTCAGTAGCCATAAGGTTGTCGGCCTTCGGGTTAGCCGGAGGACGACCAGGCAACAAGCCACCACCCGCGAAACCAGGCAGAGAGTTAGCGCTCGACAGCAGACCGCCTGTGTAGAGTGTGCCGATGTTCCTACCAGACTTGGTACGAACAGTGCGGTTCTGGCTACCCAGCGGATTCATCCATGCAGCATGACGCGCAGCGTTATAGGATGCCTCGTCAATCTGGTAACGAATCCTGACATTGATCTCACGCTGGCTTGGCTCCACAGGAACGACCACACCGTTAGAGTGAAGCGAGTCAATAGCATCCTGTGTCGAACCGACAGTGCCGTTATCAGTCACATGCTCCTTCACCTCACGCGGAACCTGGCCGATAGTCGAAGTCAAGCTATCAAAAGCCCCAGCCAACTCAGTAACTTCACCCTGGTTGAACCCAAGCTGAGTAACCTGGTCAATAAACTGCTGCTTCAGCGATTGCGTGTACGCCTCGATCTCCTGGGTCGAATGACCAGCAGCAGCGTACGCCTCAATCAGACCAATCATCTGAGACTGCAACGACCGCAAAGCCTCACGATTAGCAATAGCCGCCTCAGTGTATCCCTTCAGCGCAAACTGCCCGGCTTGGAGGGTTGCAATCTCCTTGTCGTTATCGGCAATCTTTGTCTGGCCTTCGTTGATCTTCTGCTTAGCCTCGTCAATATCAACCTGGGTAGACTGCGCGCGCTCAGTGTCGCCGTACTTCACGGCGACAGCGTGGAAGAACTCAGCATCGTGCAACTCCTGCTGGTTCTTACGCATATCCGACGCAAGTTTCTCATTCTCCTTACGGAGATCAGAAACCTTCTTCGTCGTGCCCTCAACATCCTTCTTCAGGCTGTTAAGACCCTTACGGTAATTGTCCTGAGCAGTCGTCGAGCGCCACCAAGTAGACAGCGCCTTGTCGAGCGCCGACTTCAGACGGCTAAGGAAGTCCTCGAAAATCTCAGCTGCGGTCTTCGTTTCCTTCTTTGCTCGGCTTGCGCCACCGCCTCCACCAGAACGAGGTGAACGACCACCGCCACCACCAGAACGAGACGGCTTAGCCTTGAAGTTGTTACCACTAAACGCCGACGTGCCATTGTTACGATTAGCAAACGTTGGCATACGAATCTTGGACTTCTGACCCGCAGTGTATGAACCCTTGCCAGTCTTCGACTTCGAGCTACCGATAGCACCCATGTAGCCCTGAATCGATTGCCAGATAGCCTGCACCTTGCCAAGGAAACCCTGAGCCTGCGACACCGCCTGAGCCGCGTTATCAACCATCTGACCAAGTGACGCATCCGTGGCACTATGGTCAACCTCACCGGACTCATAAGGTTGTGCGATAATCGCGGCCATAGTGTCTCGTTGCTGCTCGAACTGCGACATGTCGAAGCCCTGCGCAGCAAGGAAGTCAATGGTGTCCTGAATCGAGTTCTGCGCGTACTGGTACGCCTCTTCGCCGGTCAGACCCATTTCCTCAATACCGGCAGCAGCGGCGTTACCCATCTTCTCGAAGTAATCCGAGATAGCAGCAATGTTCGCTTGGCCGTCTGGGCTGTTCGGGTCCATTGACGTGCCATGCTCCTGCATGGACTCGTACACCTGCTGCAACGACGAATCGAGAGCAGCAGCCGCGTCTGTCGATGAGAACATCTCGTCAAGTACAGAGCGAATAGCCTCGGCCATGCTATGAAACTCGCCCTTCGCGTCACCAATCTTCAGACCGGCCTCTTCGGTCTGATCTCCGGTCTCTTCGACACCCTGGCCGAAAAGGATAGCGTCGTTCAGAGCGTCACGCATTGCGCCGCCGACACCATCAGTCTTCGACTTCAAGCCTTCCAGAGCTTCAATCTGCTGGTTATATGGTTGAGCAGCATCAGCGCGCTTCTTGTTAGCTGCGGCATTGGCACCACTTGTACCGTTTAGGGTGCCGGTGTCAACAATTGTACTGTTAACAGCGTTAACCGCATCAGCCTTACGAGCCTTAATCTGGTCAATATAGCCGTTCACATAAGCATCAGCCGCCTTCTGACCGCCACCCTGAGCTTCAGAGGTAGACGCGAGCTTAATGTACTTCTGATACGAGAAGCCCATATCAACCAACGCCTGCTTGGTTTCCTTCGACATGCCCTTAAACGCATCAGAACCCTGCACAGCGTCCATAATCAACGCCTGAGTATGCTCACCAATCTTCAAGGTAGAGTAACCCATAGCCGCAGCCTGCTCGTGCGTAGCCTGAACAACCTGACCGGACTTATCCACGTAATAACCGAGCGCCTGACCGTTAGCAGTCAGAACTTCACCATTCTGTTCAATAGTAGCGTTCAGCTCAACAAAGCCAGACTGAGTACCATTGCCGACTTCCTTCGTATCCTGAGCCAAAGCGTTCAGAATAGCCGAAGAGCCTCCTACAGCGTTCTTAAACTCATCAGCCTTAGCCGATGAGTCCTGGAAAGCATCACCAAGGTATGTAGCGCCGACAGATACAGCAGTAAGGGCAGCAGAAATGACAAGACCCCACGGCCCGCCGAACATCGACATCAAGCCAGAACCCACAGACGACAGCTTGGTCAACGCACCCACAGCCTGACCGGCACCAGCCGCAACCTGAGCACCCGCAGCCGCAGCAGACGCGCCAGCAGAAGCCACTTGAGCAGCGTTCTGAGCGCTCTTCGCAGCAGCAGCCTTACCCGCAGCCGCAGCCACCATGTTATCCGCAGCAGCAAGGCGCTGATTAGCCGCAGCAGCGGCATTAGCCGTACCCACGTTAGCAGCAAGGGCCGAATCATACTGGACAGTAGCCGTCTGAGCCTGCCGGATAGCCTGCCACACGACACTCCACGAGGCTTTCTGCGCACCTGTCGCCTGCAACATGCGGTTTTGCATCTGCAAGTACGTTGCAGACATCGACACAGCCGCAGCCTTCGCAGCTATAAGGCCAACACGCACTGTCGCCACAGCCGCGAGCGCACCAACAAACGCCTGAATAGGTGCTGGCAGCTTAGCGAAAGCGTTAACAACACCTGTCGCAAGAGTAATCAGCAGCTTGAAAGGCACCATGAAGCTAGAGTTCATGGCCGCGCCCGCGTTCTGCAAAGCGTGCTGGAAAACCTCAATCTTAGCCGACAAGGTATCCATGATGACGTTCATCGACTCATCAATGAACGTCGTGCCCTTAGAAGCCCTCTCAGCCTCCTTCAACTGCTCAACATACAGGCCGACGCTGTTCGACATACGAGACAGCAATTCAACGTCACGCACGTTCTTGAAGCCCAAGTCCTTAATCGCCTGAGCCTTCTCAACCTTGTCACCAATACCTGCAAGATTCTGCAAGATACCCTGGAACACCTTGTTCGGGTCGTCCTGCCACAGCTTACGGAACTCTTCATCAGTCACACCAACAGCCTGAGCGTACGTGTGCATCTTGTCGCCACCCTCAGCGGCAGCGGCTTTGATCGAGTTGAAGATACGCTGAAGCGAGCCGCGCGCCCATTCCTTCGGGATAGCGAGCGACGACAACGTAGACGACAGAGCAAGAATCTCATTCTGTGTAAAGCCAGCAGACTTACCCTGGGCAGCAATCGACACAGCCATGTTCGCAATCTCAGGCTCAGTCGCAACCGACTTCGCACCAAGATCAGCGATCTGGTTAGCCAGGACCGCGTAGCCGTCACCCTTGCCAGGTGCCGACTCTTGCAGCTTGCCCATCATCTCACCGAAACGACCAAACGCAGTAGAAGCAGACTCGACTTCCATTCCGGTAACAGTAGAGAACTCAGCGACAGCCTTCGTAAAGTCCTTCAACTTGTTCGTCGGGATGTTCATCTGCGCGCCGAGCGTACCAATCTTCGACAGATCAGCAAACGACGTAGTAGTTGTTGTCGAAAGCTCAGTGTAAGCGCTCTTCAGTTCACTAAGAGACCTCGTAGTACCCTGCGCGGTACGCTCCACGTCAGCAAACGCACGCTCCTGCGCAATGCCAGCCTGGGCAGCAGACGACACAACCCGACCGATGCCAGCCGTGATAGCACCGTAGTACACAGCCATGTCGCGTGCAGCGTAACGGACGTTCTCAATCGCCTTCTCACTCGCACGAGCGTTATTGCGGGCGGTACTAGCATCAGAGCGAATCGCCTGGCGCTTAGTCAGCTCTTCCTCACGGATACGAGCACGCTCAGTACGTGCAACCTCCGCCTCACGAGCGGCACCAATACGCGCTGACGCACTAGCGACAGCCGCTTCACGCTTAGCCTCAGCAGAAGCCGTCGTTGCAGCGGCCCTAATCTCTGCCTGCTCCAAAGCAGTGAGCGCTTGAATCTCAGCAAGACGGGTAGCCTCAGCACCCTTCGCCTTCACAAGGTTCCGCTCGTTACGGCCCTTCTGCTGCTGCAACGGGATAGCATTATCCTCACGCTTCACAGAAGCCTGCGCGCGCAACTTCTCAGCCTGTGCCTCAGTCTTACGCGCCTGCGACTGATTCAGTTGAGCCTGAGCCTTCTTCGCCTTATTCTCAGCCTCAGCCATAGCATTAGACGCAGAAGCCACCTCACGCATAGCCGAGGCAGTATCCCTCAGCTTAGCGATATGGTCCTTACTCAGGTTGTTCATCGTGCGAGTCTCACGGATGAACTGTCGATACGCAGAAACCGCCCTATCGACACCCGCAGACAGATCAGCCTTACTTGCGTCCCCAGCAGCCTTATTCAACGAGCCAAGTGCATCCGCAACCGACTTCAGCGCAGATGCAGAGTCACGCATGTTCTTGACCTTCGAGCTATCAAGCTGCAAAGAATCAAGAACAGTACCGCCACGACCAGAAGGTGCCTTCAGAGAAGCGACAGCACTCTGAAGCGAACCAATCTGCTTTTCCAGAGCACCAATGCTCTGTGCCGCCTTATCTGCCCCAGCAGCGTTAACGTCAATGTCGATCTTGATTGACTCGTCTGCCACCTTAACTCCTAAAAAGAAAAGTCCCTGATACCACTTCAATGATACCAGGGACTTTTCCTACCTAACTTGCTCAAGCGCTTCAAGAGGTGACGGCAACGGCTCTTTCGTACCGTCCGAGTATTCGACAGTGCCCATCACCGTGTATGTGCTTTCACCCGGCTTGGTTTCCTTCGCGTGCTCTCGATGTCGATCAAGCTCAGCACATGAATAACATGTAGAAGTCTCCACATGGAACTCAATCGCACTATGCTCACTACGACCATACCAGAGCGGCGTACCGCACTTGTTACACAAACTATCAAGATAGTATTGATAACCAGCAGCCAAGGCAATATCCAAGTTAGTGTATTCAGTTTGATCTATCGGCTCCGAGTCAAGCTCATCACCAATCCACACAGGCACCACACGAGCAAACATGCCGTGCGCGCCCGTAAACAGCGTCGGAGGCTTACTCTCCGCTCTCGCCGTCTTCAGCAGAAGAATCATCCACTGATTCTCCGGCTTGCTCAGCTCCGTCCCCACGAAACGTAGGATCAGAAATCGCCTCAGCCACCACAGCTCCAAGCTCCTGAGCATCATTCCACGTCGCACAAATCTGCTGCCACAAGAACTCAGGCAGATAACCACGCAGCTCCGCAGCCTCGTCATCAGTCAGACCGTTCTTCGACTCGCCAGTCTCATTGTCGATGATCTCGACACAGGCACGAGCCACGATGTACTCCATCAGACGGTCCTCGCGCTCGATCTCGATAACAGCCTTTTCCTCAGCGCTCTTGTTCTTCGTAGAGAAGAACGGGTCTTCCCAGACCTTGCGCTTCAGGACGTACAGTTCTTTGTTTGATAGGGCACGCAGGCGCAGCGTGATCGTCTGCTTGCGCAGCTTTTCAAGCTCTTCCTCAAGTTCGACACCAGGGGCAGTGTCGGTAATCGAACGAGACAGCGGTGCCTCAGCAATCTGCGCGGTCTTAGCCAGTTCGACCAGCTGAGCGAAACGCTCCGCATCTTCAGTATTCAAGGGCACGTCGATAGCCTTAACCGTAGGCTTGATAGACGAAATAATCTTAGACAGCTCAAAAGCCATGATGTCTACTCCAATCAGATAAAGGAATACCCCCGCACCTCGGGGGCACGGGGGTATTCTATCAGAGTTGATCAGGCAGCGACAGCCTTATTCAACTCCATGAAGCCCTGCGGAAGGAAGGGGACGGTGAACTGAATCGGCTTGTCGCCGTCACCCAACTCGTCCTTCGGGTTATCCGGCACGACCTTGAAGGCAGAGAGTTCCATACCAGCTTCGACAGGGGTGCCCTGTCGGAAACCGATACGCTGGACCAGGTAGCCTTCCTTGATACCATCAAGGGTGCCACGCTTGAACAGCTGGAACGCCTTGTCGTAGACAGACGTGTTGCCAGCAGCCTTCTGTCCAGCCGCGATAGCCTCGCGGAAGAACGTCAGCGAAGCCTCGTAGTTGGCAATGGTCGGGGTCTTCGCGTTACCAGAATCACAAATGGTACGCGAGTCATCCGTGTCCGAGTCCGTCGCACCGAGCGTCATACCCGCCGCGATAGCACACGAAATATCGACAGCCTTCGGCGTGTCACCCGTGTAGGTCGTCGCCTTAAACAGGTCAGCCGTAGTGGTGATAGCATCAGCCGGAACCCACCAAATAGTGGTGTTCGGAGACAGCATCTTGGGCATCAGTCTTCCTCCTTGTTGGAAACGATATCGTCATCTTCAATGGTATCATCCTCGCCGCAACACTTGGCCTGTGTAATCGGCGTATTGTCATCGACAACCTCATACATGTCCGGCAGAACAGCCAGCTCATCTTCAGTCTTGTCGCAGACAATATTGGTAAAAACATTGCGCACGCGCAATTCACTCACCCCTATCTAGGTTGACGTAAAAACTCATACTGTGCTGATAAACCGCAGGACGCAGGGTAGAATCAAAATCGCTATCAGTACCAACCGACGCAGCAATGTTGACACCATTCGACCCTTCAATCAATACAGCACCAATGAGCTTCTCTTTCACAACCGACACAAGCCGGTTGAGAATGTCTTTATTCGCGGCGTACACGTCCACCGTGAACGGATGCTCGTACACATCCAGAGTATGTCCAGCCAAAGACACATATTCGTCCAACTGACGATTAATCTCAGCGCCGCCGTGGTACACAATATAAAGAGGCACCTTCGTATCACGTGAAAAAGAGTCGAAAACCTTAATGCCGTTGATCGTATTCAACAAGGCAATGCAAGCCTCGTCAAACTCTAAGGTACGGTCTATCACTTCAGCCTCCCATAAAACTCTTCACGGAACACAGCCGTCACACGAGGCAAATACTTAGCCGGGGTAATACCCTTCCCCTTGTCACCACCAGTCGCCTTACCACGCAAGCCAGAACGAAGATAACCAGTCGTACGCTGACTATACGTACCGTTCTCCTGCCACGAATAATACGGCTTAGCCTTATCCCACCGATGCCAACCAATCTCGACAACCTTGCCACCCTTAGAAGCATCAACACGGAAAGCATCACGCATATAGCCAGTATCAACACGGCGCGGGTCTGTCGCGATCAAAGCACGGCCATACTCAGTAGAAGCGATAGCAGCAGCCTTAGCCGCAGCGTCAACCTTCTTCCATGCAGCGTCGATGATCTTCTTCTTCGCCTTAGCCGCAGCACCATAACGGTCAGAATCGACAGTTACCTTAATGCCAGCAACGCGCCCGTCAAACTTGACGGTTTTCCTTGTCCTAGCCATTAGTCTCCCCCGTTGCTATATCACACAAAAGCGTCACCTGCCAGTTCAGTGTATCAACCTGAGCGTTACGCACAACCAGCTTCAAGCCCTCAACCCTCGGGTCTGTTGGCATCTCCTCAACACGGACGCGCATACCCTCAGCGAACGACACACGCATCTCCGGCTTGCCCCACATATCACGTGACAAAGCCTCATTCTTGTCGATATGCAAAAGCTGCACACGATACGCATGAACACCTGTGACTGTACCTGCCCACTCACGATTTCGGGCACGCCAGTCAACATTGGGTGTGATGTTCGCCCAACCCTGCCATATAGGGTTGTTGTAATCAAACGACAAACCAGCCTCTTCAGACCAGCCATACGACAACGTATCCGGCTCAGTGAAGATGCTCACCTTCGTATTAGCCAACAACTGCAACGGATAATACGAGGCATACATGAACAGAGGATGGATATTCGGGTCAATCGACAAGCCCATCAGAAGTTCACCGCCCAATCCACAGGCTCAAAGGAAGGATGCACAACATCGAAACACAAGCTGTTTTCCTCATCTTCCTTCGCCTGCGCGCGCAACTGGCGAGCACGACCAACAATAGCAGACAGCAGCTTAGCGCCGTCCGTCTGCTTGTCGTCCGTCTTCAAGACAAGCAGCTGCAAAGCCTTATCCATGCCAATAGCGTCACACGCATCGGCAGCAGCCAGCTTCACATTCCCACCGTTAACAGCGAGCAAAGCCTCAATCTCTTCATCCGCGAAAAGATATCGTGGCTCGTTCCTCAAATCACGCAAGTCCTCCAACTTACGCAAATCAGGAATAAGAACACGCACCTGACCCACAGGCGAAGAAAAATCAATATCACTCATAAAACCAGTATAGCAAGACCCCCGTGACCAAAGGGGCCACAGGGGTCTTGCTTAATCAGCTAACTGATCAGATTGATGGATTGCCGGTCGAACCGACGATGCCATCGTAGCGGACGATGCCAGCACCAGAAATCTGTCGGATACGAACTTCGACATCATCGTTGTCGAACGAACCCTCATAGGGGTTAACGTCGCCGCCGCCGATCATCTGACCAGTCTTGTTGTGGATACGAAGCTCGGGAGCTTCACGACCCAGCATACCAGTCTTCGCAAGAACGGTCTTGCCGTTAGCACGACCACCCTTCGGAAGAAGAACCCACGCCTTCTCGCCACCAACGACGGAAATCAGATCAGAAGTAACGACCTCCAAGTCCTTCAGGGGGTTGCCCTTGATCTCGGTGCGCTTATCGTTCTGAACACGAATCTCGTTAATCTGAGTGTAGCCCTTAGCAACCTCAGCAAGCGCCGGGTTAGTGACAAGCACGAAGCCCTCGGGGACGTAGGTCGAATGACCATCACGCAGAGTAGCAAGTGCTTGGAACCGAGCAGCAACAATCGCATCGAACGACAGCCCGTAATTCTTGCCAGTTGTACCAAGACCGGAAGCACCGCCAGTGATCTCATTAGGCAGACCATCGACCTTAAACTCGGTATTGTTGGTGCTGTTAAACACGTCACCGCGCAGAGTCTTCTTAGCGGGGTCGAACAGCTGAAGGAGGACCAGCAAGTCCTCAGTACGCGCAGCGAGAGCAGCAGCATCCTTCGGGAAACGGCTAATCACGTTCCACTCGTCATTAATAAACGACTCGAAGCTGAACTGGATGCGTGCGCCGTGCTTGGCAGTCGTGATAAACGCACCATCGGCACTATACGACATGGTCGGGTAAGGGGTCAGCTCCGGCACATGAGGCAGTGTGCCCACAGGGTGCTGATAACCACCATTGTCAATAGGAGCCGTAGTAGCGTCAGGCTTCAGCGACAGAAGCGAAGCAGGACGGAAGTCCGTCAACAGCTCCTTCGTCGCAATCTTGTCCCAAATCGTCTCATGAGCATCGAAATACTCCTGGAAACGAACGTTCGCGGCCTTCACGAACATTGGTGCCAGCTGATCAGAGGTGACAGCCTCCTTCAGGCGCGCCTGCGCGAGACGGTCGCCTGCAAGGGCCTCACCCAACTGGACGTTGAACTCTTCCTGGTTCTTGAAACGCACTTTAGTTGCCTCCTATCAGGCGTTCTTGGCAGGTGCAAGAACGACCTGCATCTTCTGAGGATTGGCAGACGCAGCAAGCGGCTCCTTCAGCCAACCGATAACAACATCTGCACCGGCCTTAACGGTCGTGATCTCAGGCTTGGTGGTACCACCCGTCGCAGCCTTCGCATACACAGGCGCACCAGCCTTAGCAGCAGCAACAGACTTGCCGACCAGCTCAAACACGCCGCCAGCGACACGCACAGAGGCGTAGCCGGGACCATTCAGACCGTACGTAGGAGCCGTGAGGACATCGGCAAGAGGCTGTTCGGGCTTGTCAGCCATAGGACGAACCTTCGACTGAAGAATACCCGCAATGCCGTTATCCTTGTTGATGACAACAACGTCGCCCGGCTCAAGATGAGCCTGCGCAGTATCGACAGGGAGGGAGAGAGTCTTGGAATATTCAAAAATCTGGTTGTCGTTGACAACAGGAACACGAATAGCGTTAACTGCCATTATGCTCACCAACCAATCTTTCCATAAGTGTTGTCATTCTTTTCGACAACAGGGGTAGCGGTAGAGGCCGCAGCCTCCTTGAGATACATGCGCTCGGCCTCAAGAGCGGACTCGACATCCGCACCATTCTTCACAGCCTCACGAACACGGGCGACAGCCACCTCGGGCAGACCCGACTCGGCAATCTTCTTACCAGCCTCAAGGACAGAATCAACATCGACAGATGCCTCTTCGACCTTCTCAGCCGGTTCCTCCACCTTGGCCTCCTGAATCGCGGCCACAGCAGACTCTAGCTTAGAGCCGATAGCTTCAACAAGAGAAGCGATCTCACCCTTCAGCTCATCGAACTTGGACTCAAGCAGCTTTTCGTCCACAGTTCCCTCCTTAATAGAATTGTTGTTCCTATTTGATTCTAGCAGATCAACAATGCCACCACCCGCACCAGGTGCGGTAACAAAGTCAACCGACCTAACGCCAGCAAAAACAGGAACAACACCTGTTTCCGCAATTGGCTGGTCGCACCAAGCATTGATGGAAACACCAATATGCTCCCACTTATCCTTGATAAGCTCATTCACCCCAGAAAACACCTTACACACAGTGTAGAGTGCCCCGTCCTCACCAACCGTCGCGTCTTCCAAAAATACACCAGCATAGTCACGAATAGAACGCTCAGGGCGCTCCCACTCTTCAGTCTCGGTGGGGTGGTCGATAAACATTTCCGTGCCAGCCTTAAAAAGGTGAGCAGACTCAGCCAAGTTCTCAGCGGTGTAAATACCGCTAGAACCCTGGCCGGGCACGATAATCCTGATTCGGTACTTTCCCTCACCAAGAGACTCAGTACCGACAGCGCTCGTGGACTCATGCAGCTTAGGCATCGGTCCCTCCATTATCTCGATTGTCGTTAGTACCATCAGACAACGGGCCTACACCCGTTGCGCGTCCGTCCTCGTTGTCCCTTGCTGCCGAGTCTTCTTCACCCTCAGCCTCATTCTCAGAGGGCAGTTCAGGCAAGTCCTCCAACGGCAAAGAACCAGCAATCTTCAAGAGCTGCAACACACCAGAACGCATTTCAACCTGATGCAAAGCACCATTCTGGAACGCCAGCGTCAAAGACTGAATACGGCGGTGAGTCTGATCATTATTGATCGAACCGTACTCGATCTGCACCTTAATGCCAAGAGCCAGAGCAATCTCATTCAACATGTCGATATGGAGTTGACGGCGCAGCTCCAACGCCTTAAACGTTGGGTCTTCAAGCGCAGTCTCAGCACCCTGACGACCGCCCGCAGAACCATCCGTCAACAACACCGACAAAGGGATGTCGAGCGCAGCCGACACCATAGACGCAAGAGGCGTACCAGCCGAGAAATCAATCCCAGCGCCAGCCTTGTTAATCGCCTGAATATCCTGCCCAGCACCGATGCTCGCAGTACCACCGACACCAGGACCGGCCATACGCTGCTGAACGGCCTGTTGCTGCTTAGAGTTAACACTCGTTGCCTTAAAGGCCAGCTTAGCGAGAGACTTCTCCATGAGGTGTGCGACCTCAAGATGCTCTTTATACTTCTGCGCATACGACATAGCACTCATGAGATCAGGCTTGCCATACTGTTCAGCAGCAAGGCGATTCACGGTCGCATACACAGCCGTCAAGCGCTTGTTCACCTTGTAGTTAGACTTGGTGATCTTCACGCTCACACGGTCCCACAGCATGTACCACTGAGGCTCACCACTTACGACAGGGTTAATCAGGAGCGCAACGACATCACCTGTCACATCATCAGTAGCCACACCAGCAAGGCGCATCAACGGAACAGGCGTAACAGTCTTTGTCGCCTTATCCACAAGATAAATGACGCAACCGTCAGTGTTGAAAGACTGCTCATCACGAACACGCGCCTGCACACTGAAACAAGCCTTCGCGTTTTCCTCGATTACCTTACGGGAAGGTCTAGTAGAACCCTTGTAGACAACAGGGTCACCCCACATGTACGCATTACGTACAACCAAGCCACGCTTCACAATAGGGTTAAGAGTAGCCAAACGGCGCGCACGCGCCGAATGGTCCCTAATCACATCAAGAGTGATCAGAGAATCGGGGCCTTCGACAGCAGACAAAGGCAACCAGCCCACATCTTCTCGCTTGAGACGCGCTAAGGTATCAGAAAAAGACCCTAGCGCTTCTTGAAATGTCTGCTCATACTTCATGCTAATTATCCTATCACGCTAGAAATACAGACAACTCTTCCTCGAACATGAAGTCCAAGAGGTCATCTTCTTCTAGTAGATCATCGGGCGAATAGTACTGACCTTCTGAATCACCGGCCATAATCGCTCCGATATTTTGGTACGCGTAAATGACAGCATCGAGAACGTCAGGAGACTTAATGCCACGCTTACGCATATTCTCCTTCGATTCAATCAACAGGGCACTACCGCGATACTCATACTTGATTGACGCGATCTCGTTATGCAGCTCATCGTCATCGGGCAGGAAGACACGACCATCAGCGACAGCCTTAGCGAACTGATCGTACATAGCAGCTCGATAGTTGTACCACTTAGTGCTATCACCAGACTTCGCGTTACCGTGAATACCAATGACAGAAATGCCAGCGGGCACGAAATTGTAGATACTATCGAGAACGGATGTACCAACACCGATAGCGTCAATACGAATCTCGACAGCCCCGAGTTCGACTGCCAGCTCACCAACCTTACGGGCAAGCTCAGGGCCATTCAAGCCCTGGTAACGCCCATGAATACGGATGTACCCACCTTGGTTAGATACGATCACTGAGCTGTCGGAACCATAACGAGCAACGTCAACACCAATCGTGATCGGCATACCCTCGTCAGGTTCAGAAGTGTCGTACGCCTCCATAGACTGCATGACACGGCCCATGTTGAACAGGCCGTCGTCAGACACGTCCGGGAACTCACCGAGAACACGTGCGACGAAACGAGGGTCATCCTCCCCCCATTCCTTCTTACGCGCCTCAACCCAGTCAACCTGCACAAGACGAGTCGCAACCTCGACAGGTACGACCTCACCCGTGAAATTAGGTGTGTCGTACGCACCGAACTGAATAATATTCCACGAGCGCTCTTCAGGCTTCAGGCGCATCTCCCGCTTGAACACCTCGGCCATGTAACACGACGGGTCGTTAGGGTTAGCAATAGCCAAGATGCGTGCATACTTATTGGTCGTGATTGCATCCGCAGCGGTGAAGATTTCCTTGGAGATACCCCCCGCCTCGTCCATAATCACTAGCACGTACTGGTCGTGGACACCTTGGAAACCAGACTCGTCCTTATCGTCTGGCTTCATACCAAAGGCGATAGGGTCTTGTCGGTCTCCCATCTTCCATGTTGCGTCAGCGTTAACCTTGCCACCAATGCCAGCATCGGCCTTGACACGAGGAATCTCTTTCCACAGAACGTTGCGGACCTGTTTCCAGTTTGTCGCCGTCGTGACGACTGTCGTGTCATCGACAGGATGAGTGTCTACCCACCAGTTGACAAGGGTAGCTGACAAACGCGACTTTCCCACACCATTGCCAGTAACCACAAGGGTTTTCTGATGTTCAACAACAGACTGTGAAACTTCACGCTGCTTCGACCACATGAACAGGCCGTGGTCTTCAGCCCACTTGGCAGGATTATTACGCCACACTTCAAGACGCTGGGCATCAGAAAACTTCTTAGCGACAGCACCGAAAGGCAGCATTACTCACCCTCAACTTCTACAGTCGCCTCAAGCAACGCAGCTGGTTTCGACACAGCCTGAGAGAACCAGTCAGCCTTGTTTGTCTCCAAGGCCTTCCTAGCCCCAGCCGACAGGTGCGGGTACATGAGAGCTGTGTACTCTTCCAACACCTGATTAGTAAACGACAGCATGATGTTTACTTGCTTCTCTTCGATCACACGAATCTCATGAGTCACCGTCTGGCGCTTGAGGTTAGCGACCTCGGAAATCTCACGCAGAACAGCGAGAACAGCCTGAAGGTTCTGCCCCCAGTTGCCTTTCTCGTCAGCAAGGCCGAACATCTCGATCTGGCTGTAGGCCATGTCAACAAGTGCATCAAGACGATCAAGCTGCTTGATGCGCATATTACGGGGCGACAATTCCTGTCGGCTGTCGTAGTACGACTGCTCAATGACGAACAGCTCTTCAGATGTGAAGCCTGTCGCCTGAATGATCTTGTTACGCTCCGTGCCACGTTTCAGCAGCGACAAAGCCGTGTCGCGCTTGCCACGCAGCTCCGGGTCATCACTCGTCAGCAAATCGTGCGAGTTCGTCTTGGATACCATCAAGCACCTCCTTCACAGCCTTCTGAAACTTGTTGTCCAAGTACACGTAAGTACAAGCAGCACCGGCAATCAAGCCAGCAGCGAGACCAACCAAAAACCAGGCAATGAGCATTAGTCCTCCTTTGGAACGGAAGGCAAGTCTTCTACCTTCACACCGGCCTGAACAGCCGCAACACGCACCGCATAAGCGTGTTCCTTCCACAGGAACGCTTGCGTACGCAAATCAGCTTCAAGATCATCACGGGCTTCTTGAATCTCTTGAGCCTTCTTATATCTGTCGATGCACAGATCAATAATAGCCTTGATAACAAGGGTTACGGCTGAGCAAACGAGGCCCACCAATGCCGTGTTCATAAGCTAACTCCTTGTTACTCACTAACGGTTGACAAGTATTCTTCCCTTGTCTTATTGTACCGTTCCTCAGCCTCTTCCAGCTTGCTCTTCGGCAGGACTCCGGGGCGATACGAGTAAGGCCACACACGCAGAGCACGCGCAAAAAAGAACAACGCGATAATTACTGACAAAATAATAACATGCAACGGCCAACGCACATGTGCCGTAGTCAGGACCAATTCGTTAATTGACACAAGCATGATGCCAACGACAGATGTCAAGGCCGCTGGACCTTCCAACCACCACGAACCCAGCCACGCTGAAGGCGCACCCAAAACACCAGATACGAGCATTAGTACTCCGGCAAGACTAATCACCCACGGCAGAGAGTCGTAGCTTGTAAGGAACCCAATACCTGTAATAGCGATAGCCGTGTAGATAACCACCATGACGGCAGTTACCGACCTCGGCTCGCTCATCGAACTCAGCAACTTCTTCATGAGGCCATTATAGCGAAAACCCCCTCACTGACATCAGCAAGGGGGTTTTCAGTTGTTATGTCACTCAGCGTCAGGAGTGCCATACGACGGAGCCGTATAAACACCGCCAGTGTGAACAGTTGCGATAAGGAAACCGATCACAGACAGGACTCGTTCGATCACCTGAGACCACTGCTCCCAGTTCTCAGCAGTCCAACCGCCGTAAGCGACACCAACCATTCCGATAGCCGCAAACACTGCGTACAGTGCCTTGCGACGCTCCGGGGTCAACAAGTACCACTTAGTACGGTCAGTGGTCAAGACTTCATTAGCCATGAAAGTTCCTCCTAAATCGAAGTTACTTAGATTCTACCAGCTTCACGATGCCGTCAGCGTCCTGTTCGACAACCAGCTTACCGACAAGCAACTTACCGTCCTCACCGAAAATCGAGCACGCACCATCAAGGCGCGTCTGAGCGAGGCCGACAGCCATAGAGCCGTCCTTAGTAAGGAAGTAATCACTGCCCTTGTACGACAGCCACCCGGTACGCATAGCACCGTTTTCCTCAAGGAAGTACCACTTGCCCTTGACGAGCTGCCAGCCGGTCTGCATCTGGCCCTTGTCGTTCAGGAGGAACCAGTTTTCACCGATCTTCTGCCAGCCAGTCTCCATCTCGCCGTAGCGCGAATCGTGCATATCGTGCAGGAAGTACCAGTGGCCGTCGATATGCTGCCAACCAGCCTGCAACCAACCCTTCTCGTTGGCATAGAACCACTTATCGTTCACAGGGAACCAGCCAGTCTCCCAGCCACCATCCGAGGTGCGGTACCACCAGCCACCATTCTGCGACACCCAGCCCTCAGACTGAGTGATCTCAGCATCAAGGTTGTCATAGTACGCCTGAGCCTTCTCCATGTACTCACCAGCGTACTTATCCCGCAAAGACGCGGGGCAGGCAGTCGAATAGAAGTCTGAGTGGGGAAACACGTTGACACGCCACTGCGGACGACCAAGACCATACGCACGACACAGGGCCGCAGTCAGGTGCGCACCGGCATCAAGCGTCGCTTCACCAATGTCCCAGCCACCCTCAGCACCAGTGGAGTTAGCGTGCTCAATGCCAATCGAACACGAGTTAACGCCGGGGCAGTGCCAGGCCGTGTCCTTGTCGTGGACGAACTGTGAGGTGCTGCCGTCAATGTCCACGTTGTAGTGCGCAGACGTGCCATTATGGTTAAACGCTGCAAGGACACCACCATGCGACATAGCCTTGCCAGCGTTGTGGTGGACGATAACACGGTCAAGTGCTCGACTACGGCCCTCATCGTAGTTATCGCACCACAGGTTGTAGTCAGCGATCAGATTATGCCAGTCAGTCACTATAACTTCTCCTAATCTCCCAAGGACCGAAGTCCTCATACTCGGAGATAATCATATCAGTGAACACCTGGATACCCTCTTTCGTGACATACACCTGGGGATGCGAGTTTCTACCGTTCTTATAGACACGCCAGATACCAAGCAGTCCTTTGGCCTTTTCCGTAGGCTCGCTAATATGCCGACCCTTCTTCAGGTATCCTTCACGGCGCAGAAACCTAATGACCTTCGTAGAGCCAATACTTGGAATCTCTTTCCTCAGGCTCTTACCGAAATCTCGCAAGCTAATTTCTTCCATCACACACCATCTACATCAACGAAATAGTCTGCAAAGGGGTTGTCCCCCGGCTCGCTGAACTCCATGTTGATAGTTGCTGCCTCGGTGTCCATCGGGCGCAGAACCTCCTTCGGCTGTCGAACTGACTTGAAGATAAGGGTCCAGTCAATAGGCATGTAGTCACCCAGCAAGATCATGTCCTTGATCGTCAGGCTACCATTCATCAACTTAGAGCGGTAATACTGTGCAGAAGACCCACCTAGCAACTTTCCGTCGTTTGTGATCGACAGGCCCGCGTCCTTGAACTGACTCATCACGAGCTTACGGACGAACTCAACACGGGTTTTAACATCCTGTGGGTACTTTTCTGGGCCACGCGCTGCACGGGCCTTAGCCATGCGGGCGCGAGCCTCTTCGAGCTTCACAGGGTCAGTAATTTTAGTCATTTTTCACCCCATACTTCTTCAAAAGGTCCGGTCGGAACCCAGACCAGTGTTCCTTAATTTGCGCACCTTCACGCACAACGACGACAGGTGCTTGCTGATAACCCAGTGCGCGGATAAATGCCAGCGCATCTGCGTCTTCCGTTACGTCGGTGCTATTGAACGGCAGTCCAAGCGCCTTCAGCTTGCGGTACGTCGCCGTACACTGCGGGCAATTGGGCTTGGAGTAGACGTTGATGTTCATTCTCAGATAGACCTTCCAGTCGAACCAAAACCACCTTGACCACGCTCACCGGCTTGGACAGGTGGCTGTGCGTAGAGAGCGGATGTGCCCTCTAGCTTGACGATGACAATTTGAGCGACCCTTTCATGTTCTTCGAGAACGACAGGGGTGTCTTTACTCATGTTCCACAGTGGAACGAGAACTTCGCCCTCGTAACCAGCGTCGATGACACCAACACCATTAGCGAGTAGAAGGCCCTTCTTGCTCAAGGAAGAGCGGGCAAAGACGAGTCCGACAGAGCCGTCAGGAATGTCGAACTTAGCGGGGTAGTAACCTGTCTTCACGAGGATAACTTCACCGGGATAGATAATCACCGGCATCTTTGTAGACAGGTCGAAACCAGCATCGTTATGGTGCTGTCGTACTGGTCTCATTAGTTCTCCTTTCGTTGAGTACAACCATGAGTGCAGCGGCTTTAGCAAACTTCAGTGTGCTTGGTGCTGCAATGCAGTCTGTGATAACTTCGTCGGCTAGTTGGCCGAAGTCTGTTTCTAGGGCGCTATAGTGCTCGTACCATTTGTTGATGTGTTGTCGGCTAATGCCCATGTATGTGTCTGGGTCGCCGCTTGTGACACTAATACGAGAGTCTTTGTCCCAAATATAGTTCAGGTCTTTGAGGTCCGGCACGTGCGGGACTAACTTGTTTGCGTAATTGTTATTCCGGCTCACGTACTGACTCAGGCAAATGACGACATCATTGAATCGCGGCTTTGTCTTAGTCTCGCCGTACCACCATTTGTAGATGCTGTCAATGAGCTTTTCTGCTGTTTCGTCTAGTTTCACTGGGTTGAACTTTTTGACATTAGCTGGTTGCTTCGCAGCCCTGTCAGAGTAACTAAAGCTGCTGCGGCCAACTCGCTTGAGCCACGTTTCCACAACCTTACTTGGGTCTGTCATTGTCCCTCCTTTCTACGCAGTCAATATTAATACGTGTTAGTGCAGGGTACAAGCGAAACTGGTGTGACCTGTGCCACACTGTGTTTTGGGTAAGACAGAGCGCCAGCACTAAACAGCACTGGCGCTCTGTCCTGTTAGGAAGGAGGCTTCTAGTGTATCACTCAGATATGGTCGTTGCCAAATCGACCGGCACGCCAGGCGAGGTAGCAGGCCAAGGCACCACCACCGATTGCAATAAGTGCAATCACGATAGCCCCAGATGCAGCACCCGTCTTAGCGAGCTTGCCCTGTTCTGGTACGACAGCCGGGGCAGGCGTAGGGGTCACAGACTGCGGCTCATCCGAAGGGCTAGGTGCCGGAGAAGGCTTCTCAGACGGTGCAGGAGCCGGAGTAGGCTTCTCGGAAGGAGCTGGCGTAGGCTCTTCAGAGGGCGCAGGAGTCGGCTTCACAGAAGGCGTAGGCTGCGGGGCAGGCGTAACACTCGGCTCCGGTGCAGGGGCAGGCGTAGAAGGCTCCGGCGTAGGCTTCACAGAACCATCACCATTCGTACCACCATTGCTCTTAACCGTCGCCGTAGCTTCGAGCTTCATACCATTCACATCAGCATGGTTAGTCGCAGAAGTCTGGCCCTCGGGAACGACAGTATGCTCAGGCGGGTAGACTACACAGGTCTTAGAACCTTCAGGGGCCACGAACTTGATCGTATTCGGGTCGATCTGCGTAGCAGTAACGGTCTCGGTCGTATCCGGGTTCCACGTATCCGACTTCGCGCACTTCACGGTCGTACCCAGCTTCGCGTCAAAGTCCTTCACGGTGTACTCGACACCACCCTTAGCAATCCATTTAATGCCCCAGCTGATAGTCCCATCAGCGTTAGACCACCCGAACTTTACGTTCTCTGGGTTGGCATATTCATAATGGGCCGGGCCGTCACAATCGTTCGAGCATGTTCCGGTGCCCTCCTTATCGCCCCACACGAGCTTCTTCACGGCCTCACCGTTCAGGGTGATCGTGCCTTCAGTGGTCCCAATCGCACCACCCTGAAGGCGAGCACGCGCCCACCAGGTGCCCTTCACGTCCGTCTTGTCTGCGTAAGAGGCCGGAACCTCCTTGACCGTGCAGGTCAGCGTCGCCTCGTTAGCCACACACTCACCAACGACAGTGCCGTCATCGAGCGTGAAGGGGAAAGAGGCGTTCCACACGAACGGAGCCTTACCCTCGTTCGGCACCGTCGAGACGGTGAAAGACTGGCCGACAGCCAGCTTCTCCACGGCCCAGGTGCCACCGACGTTGACCTCGGAAGAGGTCTGACGAGAAGAGGACGTAGCCTTCGTGACCTCAGCCTTGATCTCAGGGGTGTTGTCAGCAGCGTATGCAGCTGCCGGGGTGAGCATCAGGAGTGCGACACCTGTCGTCGCAAGAAACTTCTTCATGTTGATTGGTCCTTTCGTTGTTGTCCTGTCTGACAACATTAGTGTAGCTGACAGACCAGGCTGGTTACAACTAATGAATGTGTGACTCTACCCACATATAATATCATCCCCCTACCGAGTGTTAGTCGATAGGGGGATGAGTCCCCACGCATTTTGAACCCGCGTGAAAGGCCGGTACCCGAAAGGACTAACCCTTCAGTCACCTATTCCTGAGATCAGAGGCGCGCTGTCTCAGGCCGACAATCAGAGATGGTCGAAAGGACGCTGCTCCAAAATCTCTTCCATCTTATGCCCCGGAACGGTGTAAACGCCGGGCGAGACGACACCATAGGTCATAGGCTTAATCATCGTCACAGGAGCCTTCTCGACAATGCCCTGGTCAAGCAGAGCAATCAGCTCAGCATCCTTAGTGGTGATCGTGTAGACATCCGTACGGGCCTCCTGAGTGATGGTCGTCTTCATCTCGTCATTCTTGACGACGGACGAGTACGCGCCCTCGAAAGCCTTGCCTAGCTTGACAGCGAGATCGACAATGCTCATAGTTACTCCTTGGTTGTCGTTATTGTTACGAGGACAGTGTATCAGTCTTCAATGCCCAATCGAGACTAGCATTGAGTTCTTCAGCATCCCGGCAGAACTCAGCACCGACAATAATATTGTGCAAGTACTTCTCCCATTGCCTGTCATCATCGCAATAGTCTGCATTGAGGTATTCAACCACTTCCTCAAGCTCCTTAAATTCAGCATCATGGAGCCAGGTTGTGAACACGGGCAGGTTAACGTCGTAGACGTTCATGTGTCCCCAGTCTGAGTACCACCCATCGACAGTATGCACGCCACCGTAACTGTCGGTGAACTCATACGTAGGGTGGTCCATCATCCCAGTCCACATGCACAGCTCGCACGAGCCGTCAGTGTCTTCGTAGGTGTTGTCCTGGTAATCAGAAAGCCGTAGCTTCATTTTTGTTTCTCCTTTCTGTCGTGCTGCTACAGGTCTCGAACCTGTCCCTCTGAGTCTTACTCAGCGTGCTGAACCTCTTACACTAAGCAGCTTGCCACCTGACCGGGGTGGCCCAGCCGTTCGATGAGGGTGTCTTGGTCATGACACTTTGTGCTATCGAGCAGACCTCATCGTCAAGCGCTCCCAGACTAGGACTCGAACCTAGTCCGACAGGGCCAAAACCTGCCGTGCTGCCATTACACTATCTGGGATTATGTGCTTCAGGGCCGGGAATCGAACCCGAGCCTCCGGGGCCTATACCCCAGTATGCTGCCACTACACCAGCCTGA
>OGCY01000095.1_pt1 | contig 47643 bp, 43 predicted proteins | sample 1570311 | NCBI WGS metagenome assembly OGCY01 (sample SAMEA2582165, study PRJEB24529) | metagenome | biome: Human gut stool | place: China | collected 2011
TGAAGAACCTCCGCCTCCGGGAGCGGCGCCCATGTCGCCGCCTCCGCCAGCACCTCCACTGCTTCCGCCTCCGCCGGGCATCATCATGGTGCCGCCTCCACTGCTGTCATCAGCTGGATTCACACCGGGGGCAGAGTTTCCGCCATCATAGGAGATGTCAATGGCTCCTGCATTTAAATTTTTAAACTGGTCCGCGACGTCCGCCTGCCCGCCTTTTCCGATTGCAATTACCATTACAATTGTAGCTGCTCCTACCACAATTCCGATGGAAGTCATAATCACTTTAAATTTATTCTGTGTGATATTTAACCACACTAAACGCAATAGTTCATTTAGTTTCATGATTCTGTCACCACCTGACTTTCTATTAACCCCGTATCGCCTTCCTCTAAACCGGAAGTAATCTCTACATTAATTCCATCCGAAAATCCGGTGATAACCTGTACCTTCTGGATGATACCATTTTCATCTTTCATCTTTACGTAATAAGAAGTTCCTTCATTAATAATCGCCTTGTTGGAAACATAAAGCACATCCTGTACCTGTTTCTGGATAAACGTAACATTTCCGGTCATATCTCCGTAAATTCCAGTCGTATCTCCGGTAAAAAGTACTGTAACGTTATAGGATACGGTCGAAGAACCGCTTGTGGCTGAGGTATCAATGCTCTGCACCGTTCCTTCAAATACGGTATCTTCATATGCTGTCAGTTCAATTTCTACCGTATCTCCTACTGCCACCTGCGAAATATCCTCCTGGGATACTGACACCGTAATCGTCACTGCGGATGGGTCTGAAATTGTCAGAATACTAGTATCGCTCGAAAGCTCATCCCCTGCTTCATATCCGATTTCAAGAACGGTTCCGGAATCTTCGGCATAAATGGTTCCGTCTCCGATAAATGCCTCGAATTCCTCAAGCGCTTCCTGTGCCTCCTCCAAAGTATCCTGCGCCTCCTCTTCACTGTCTGAAATGCCGCTTACATCAACGGAATACTGTCCGCCTGCATTCTGGTATTCAAGCAGTGTCTCTTCATATTCTTTTTCTGCTTCTATGGATTTTGTCGTATACGTATTCTGTGCATTCTGCAGTTTTCTGCTCAGGGTTGCATAGTTCTCCTGTTCCTCTGCCAATACCGTACTGTAATCATATCCAGCCTCTATCTGATCCTCATAATACTCAATCAGTTCCTCGGAATTGTGCACCTTGCCCATGATGGCATCAATGTCATCCTGAAGCTCTGAAAGGGTATTTTCATACACGTCAAGTGCTACATTTCCCTCTGCAATACTTAAATTATAAGAATAATCTGCCTCTAATTTCTGCTTTGCCGCGCTTAATTTTGCCTCGTTTAAATCTGCCTGCGCCTCTGTGATGGCTTCCTGCAATTCATTCCGGTATTCTGTAATGCTCTCGTCTGTCAGCTTAAGAAGTGCATCTCCTTCCGAAACCTTCTGACCAACCGTAACATAGACTTCCTCCACTTCAAGTGCGGTATCGCTTGACGAGGAACTGCTGCTTCCCATCTGCTGGGAACTTGACGAAGAACTTGAAGAACTTTCCTCATAATCGACATCCTGTGTCACCGTTCCAAGCGTAACACTGCCGCTTTCTGTCACTCCCACCGTAAGATTTCCCCGGTAAACACTCGTCTCTTTGTATACGGTTTCCACATCCTGGCTGCTGCTTCCCTGATATGCCCACACGCTGATTCCCATAACCACTACTGCCGCAGCCGTCACACCTGCTACTGCCGCTTTTTTTCCTTTTTTTGCCATTTTATTTTTCTCCTCCTGTTTCAATCAGACAGATATCACCTTCTGACAATCCCTCTGTTATAATTACATAATCCTTGGTGCTTTCACCAATTGTTACGGTCTGTTCTGCTGCCTCACCATTTTCATCATACATAAGGACCGTTCCTGTTCCATCGGAGCCCTCTTTTACGGCATCTGCCTCCACATAAATGACATCTGTATATTCGCCGTATTCAAAGGTAATCTCTGCGGAAGCCCCTGACGACAACCTGCCATCCGAATTATCAATTGCAATCACAACTGCATAGGTTACATTCGATACGCTTCCTCCGGTTGTCGCAGAAGATGCAATCGACTGAACTGTTCCCGTCAGACTGTCCCTGCTGCCTGAGATTGCCACACTGACTTCATCTCCCACTTCAATCTTGGCAATATCCGACTGGTCGACTTCCACCGAAATTGTGATTGTTCCGGTACTGTAATAGCTGACGGCTGCAACGTTGGAAAACAGGGTATCTCCTGCCTCATAGGTAACAGATGCAAGTGTTCCTGCCTGTTCTGCTGTGATAACTCCATTTTCCAGTGAAAGGAACGCTGCCTGTTCTTCCTTCAAATCATCAAGTGTTTCCTGCGCCTCATCAACCGTCTTCTGCAATTCCGCTAATGCTGCCTGGTAAACGGTTTCGGCATTGTTTCCCTCAAGTACTGCTGCATCATACGTATTCTGGATTGCAAGCTTTTCGGTATCATAGGTAAGCAATGCGTTATTGTATTTCTGCTCTAATTCCGTAACACTGCTGCTTAACTCTGTTACCTTTGCTTCCGCCGCTGCCTGGTTCTCTTCATATTCCTTCTGAGCCGTCGTCAAAGTCTCATTTGCCTGCTGCAATGTCGTCTCTGCCTCAGTTGCGGCCTGCTCTGCAGAGGCATATGTTTTGCTCACGCTTTGTAACGTCTTATATCTGCTGGCAAGCTCCGCAATTTCAGACCTAAGCTCTGAAACTTTCTCCGCATCGCTGTCCTCTAATTCATCTAACAATGATTCAAATGCGTCTGTCGCAGTCTGATAATCTTCCTCCGCCTCTGAAAAAGCCTTCTGTGCCTTCTCGTTTGCTTCCTCTGCGTCACTGATGGCAGTCTCCTTATCTTCAATTCCTGCATTTGTATAGTAAGTATTGTTATCGAGATTGCTCTGATAGGTTTCTAAGGATTCCGATGCCTCCTCATATGCCTCCTTCTTATCTGCCAAATCAATGTCAAGGTCGCTGATGGAGGTATTATATGTTGTCTCTGCGCTCTCTAATGCAAGTGTGGCGTCCTGTCTGTCATATTCCGCATCCAGCTTTCCTGATTCATAATCTGCCTGTGCTGTCTTAAGTGTACTTTCTGCCGATGAAACTGCTTTTTCATAATAGGCAGTCGCTTCCTCTACGCTCTCATTCGTCAGTTTTAACAGAGCGTCTCCTTCTTCCACGGTATCTCCCGCTTCCACGTAGACCTCATCCACAATGAGTTTGACTGTTCCGACGTTAAATTCCTGTATCTGGCTCACGGCGGACACCTGTGTTGTTCCTTCTTCTTCAAATGTAAGTTTTAAATTTCCTGACTGTACTGCTGTCTCCCGATATGCTGTTTCTGATGTTGTCGTCTGTTCTGCACGCAGAACCGTATATCCGGCTCCTCCTGCTGCAAGTACAGCAGTCATTGCCAATGCAGCGGCTATTGTAATTTTTTTCTTCTTCCCGACCATAGTTTTCCTCTTTCCATACGATATCCATTTCGTATTCTAAGGAGATTCTAGCAGGGAAACTTCATGGTTATTTGAGGGAAATGTGATGAATAGGTGAAAAAACCACCGCACTCTTACCGAATGCGGTGGTTTTTGAACTGTATGATTGATTTTTAAAATCTGTTATTAAAGAATCTCAATGCCCCGTTTTCTGCCATCCTCCATATTCTGACGAACGCCCTCACAGCAGGCGATAAATTCATCATGCTCTTCCGGTGTCAGGTCAAGCTCAATGACCTTCTCAACACCATTTGCAGAAAGCAGTACCGGGACTCCCACATAAATGTCATGCTCGCCATACTCTCCGTCAAGAAGCATACTTGCCGGAACAATCGCACGCTCATCGTGGAAAATAATGCTTACCATACGCGCAAGTGTGGAGCAGATTCCATACTCGGTGCAGTGCTTTCCATTATAGGTCACCCATGCATTATCATGAACCATGTTCTTTGCTTTCTCTCTGTCAAACCGGAACTTCTCATCAGAAGCAGCCATAGAATCAAGGCTCTTTCCCCCAAAGGAAACATTTGACCACGGAACCATCTGTTTTCTTCCGTGCTCGCCGAGTACAAATCCGTTAATGCTCTTATGGTCATAGTCTGTCAGCCCGGCTAATACAGTCTTTAAACGCGCGGTATCAAGTCCGGTTCCGGTTCCGAATACATGTCCCTTCGGAAGTCCGGAAAGCAATGCGACCTGTCTTGTTACAATATCACATGGATTGGTAATATTAATCCAAATGCCATGGAATCCGGCATCCACGACTTTCTTCACATAACTGTTGACTGCCGCAATGGTAAATTCCATCTCAAGCACACGGTCTCCGGAAGCAATCATCTCAATCTGTCCGACTGAATTTACAAGGATATCGCAATCTTTCAAATCTTCATAGCTTCCAACTCTTATTTTGCAATTATGCGGCATATAGGCGAGACTGTCATTTAAGTCCTGGCATTCGCTGATTGCTTTTTTCTCATTCATATCCACAAGAATCAACTCGTCCACAATCCCCTGTACCAAAAGACTATATGCACAATGTGCTCCTACATGTCCCAATCCGATAATTCCAACGCTTCTTTTCTGAATTCCCATTGCGTTCACCAAACCTTTCCGGCATCTGTCTTTTTTCCTATCATAATACTGGGATTTTCAGAAGTCAATGCTTAAATGACAGATTTCTCTTAAGCCGTTCCAAGTAAAAGGTTCACGGCTTCCTCCCGCTCTTTCCAGAACTTCTCAAAACGCTCAACCGGAAGTGGTTTTGAATAATAATATCCCTGAATCAGTTCGCAGTTCATCTTCTTAAGCTCCTGCTTCTGTGCCTTCGTCTCAACGCCCTCCGCCACGACAGATACACCGATTGCCTGAAACATCTCGAGCAGTCCGCCGACAATCTTTTTGCCGCGCTCCTCATTTGGGAAATCTTCTTTAAAAAAGCATTTGTCCAGCTTTATCGTATCAAATTCCAGCTCCTGTATCACATTTAAATTCGAGTACGCTTTTCCAAAATCGTCCATCGCACAGTGCGCACCTTTTTCATGAATCCACTGTAAAATGCGCTGCATTTTGGGCATATCAGAATAGCTCATATCCTCGGTAAATTCCAGTTCTAAATACTGCGCAGGTGCACCGGTCTCTTCCATAATCCGGTCATATTCGGCAAGAATCCCGTCATATTCCATATCCGCTTTCGACACATTGACAGAAATCACAATCGGTTCAATGCCTTCGCACTCCCAGCGATGCAACAGTCCGCAGACCTTCCGGAACATATAAAGATCCACCTGTACAATCAGACCGGAGTGTTCTAACATCGGCAGAAACTGATCCGGCGGAAGCATTCCATAAACAGGATTGTTCCAGCGAATTAAGGCTTCCGCTCCACCGATTTTAGCAGTTTTCGGACTCACCTTGGGCTGTAAATACATCTCAAACTCCTGATTCTCCAATGCGTTTCTCAAAATTCGGTAAAATTTATCTTTTTCCCGCATTTCCATACGGTTCCTTCCTTTCCATCCTTCGTCCTAATTCTCCCCATGTTTATTGGATACGAAAACAGCATACCCCCAAAAAGATGAAAATATTGTCGGAACTCGCCGATTTTTATCCTACTTCCTGTTTATCGCAGCTGTAGGTCAGCGGGACACCATAGGTTTCCTCATAAATCTGCTTCCAGACCTCAAAATTCTTTTCCATCATCATTCTGACATTCTGCGCCCGGTTCTTCTGCGGATCCGGGTAAATCGGCTCTGCCACATGAATCGTATATTCCTGCACATAAAAGCCGTCATCCCCTAAAATGTCACTGTCTTCCATTGTAATAAAGCAGGGAAGTACCGGTACACTGCTGGTCACTGCGAAGGTAAAGGCACCTTTTTTTAATGGCTTAGGCTTGCGGTAATTCCACCACATACTCTGCTCCGGATATACCAGAACAAAATCTCCCCGTTTTAACACGATATCCATGCAGCGGATAAATTTCTCCATCGTGTCCTTGTTCGAGCTTAACGGAAACGTATTGCAGTTACGCATCAGCATACCGTAAAATCCCGGGAAATTCGTATAATTTCCTTCCCGGATGACACGGTAAAATTTGCGCCGTTTCTGGTTGGATGCCTCATAAGCCATCTGAATGGCAAAGCTGTCAAACGCATTAAAATGGTTGCAGGTAATGATTGCACCACTGTCAAGATTACTGAAATTCTCAATCCCTTTAATATCCTTTACAATCATCTGCTTGTTTTCGAGGATGTTATTGAGAAAACTTCTCGCTACCGTATAGGTGAGCTTTCTTTTAATCTTGCTCGTGATTTTCTTGCGCAGATAGTCGATATCCTCCGGGTGAAGCTCCTTTGTAGGCGGGTCTTCCTCCACGTCCACATCAAAGCGTCCCTCTCTCTCTAACTTCGCAATCCGCTCAAGCACTTCTAACCTGTCCTTTGCTTTCAGCTTTCCATTTTTTTTCAAATTCAGGTAGTTATTTTCTTTGGCAATCTCGTCCTTTGCAGTCTGTAGCAGCCTGTCGCAGGAAACGCTGTCCTCATGCCGCTCCTCGTCCGTATAATCCGCAAGAATCTGTCTGATTTCGTCATAAACTACCGTATTCTTCGCATATTTCCAGAAATGTTCTCCCAGTCTGCAATCCTCATAATGCCATGGTTTGGAAGCCATGATATAGTGCAGCATGTTCACCGTTTCAATCGGATATGCAATCTCTCCGAAAACTTCAGTGTTCCACTGCTGTGCAAGCCAATGCACACGATTATGACAAATCAGGTTCAGATAATCCTCATCCTGTGTTACTACAAAGTTGTAAACATGCAGCAAATCAATAAACTGGTCGAGCACTTTATTTTCCCGGAACTGTTTACAGTTTATCACTAAAAGTCCTGCATTGAAATAGTTATTCCGCTCTATTCCAAGCACTTTTTCAACATACTCCCCGTAAGTGTCCACCTGTATCATGACCTGCTCATGGGCAGCTCCCACGTAGGCGTCTCCCAAATCCTCCAGATAAAGTTCGGAAACATCTCCTAACACGATGGTATCACTGTCAATATAAACTGCCTTTTCGTACTCCGGAAACATCTCTGCAATAAACATCCGGAAATAGGTTGTCTTGGAATAGTAATCCCGCAGCGGCAGTTTATCGTTAATCGATTTTAAATAATCCGTCACATCTTCAAAGCAGATTTCAAAGTTTTCATCTGCCATATCGTCCACTGCACGTTTCATTTCTTCGCAGATATCTGTATTTAAAATATGAATCCGGTAGTGATATTCTTTTGATGCGTTCTCCATCATGGATTTCAAAGAGACGATGGTATATTTTACGAAATTATCATCACAGGCATAAAAAACAGGAATTATCTTCTGGTTGTCTTTCATCACAATTCTCCTCTATTTTCACTCTCGTATTTCTTCTTCAAATATATATAATCAAACAGGATATCATCAAACACATAGTAGCCAAAAACGCGGTGGATATCGCTTACCATCCACTGCTTGATATTCGCGGTATGCGGATAAGGCAGATAAAAAAGTCTTTTGGAAAAATGCCGCACAACCGTGTGCTTGTGCAAAAACTTCTGGTCATTGAACCGCTGCGGCAGCATCTTTTTGCGCGTGGTACACCGCAGGATGGCACTCTGGTCTGCAAACATGAGCTTCTTTTCCCGCAGCAGCGCCCTTGCCCGCTTTAACAGCCCGGTCTTTCGCATTTCCTTCATATTAAAAAGCAGCACACCCGCATTGATATAATTCGGCTGAATCAGATATTTCCCATAATGGTCTCTTGCCGCTGCATATTCATATCCGGTAAGCTCCGTATCATAGAGCAGCGTAATGTCCCTCTGAAACAAAATATCCGCATCCAGATATAAAATCTTATCCGGTATCTCCGGAATCAAATCCGCCAGAAGACGAATCAGCGTATACGGCGAACAATAGGCACTCTCATTCGGGCAGCCTGCAAATTCCTGTCTGTAAAGCTCCGTTACATCAACCGGAACCACACAGTTATCCGGATGATATTCCTTTAACACCTGTTCTAAAAACCGCACCCGGCTGTCTGTAATCACCGTGTATTCCGGTTTGATATGGCTTACATCCATCGTAAAGAGGAATACCCGAAACGGTTCTTTCGTCATGGTTCGCTTTACAATGGACAGCATACAGGTAAGCACTCCGTCAAATACCCGTCCATTTCCACAAAATAACAGATTAATCATTTTCTTTTTCCTTCTCATACCGGATGACAGTGACATTACTGTTTCCGGCGCGCTCCTTCATCCTCTCATACACTTCATCCCGCAGTTTTTGCTTCTGCTGCTTCATCGAAAGTGTACCATCCGGATAAAACGGTCCATCGATATAGGTGACAATCCGGGGTCTTTTGGAAAATCTCCGCTTCTGATAGGTATTGGTCAGGCAAAACACCGGCGTCTGATACTGCACCGGATACCGGAACGATGGTTCCCGAAACGGTCTGATTCCCGTATAATAAGGCCAGATATGTGCCTCCGGATATATCATAATACAATGTTTCTTCTCTATTCTATGTTCGACTGCCCGCATAAAATTCCTCGCAGCATCCATATCATCCGGAAGCGGCAGTGCACCAAGGCTTGGCGTAATCGCACCTAACACCGGCATCGACACATTGTTCGGATGCACGATTACCGAAACGGTGCGCGGCATATTTACAATCGTCGGAATCAGCGCATCTGCCAGATTATGCGTGTGATTCCCATACATGAAATATCCCTGTCCCTTCGCCGCTTTTAAAACATCCTTATTTACAATTCTATGGTGAAAATACAACTTCATATACAAAAAAGCCAGCGGTGTCGCTATTACCCGATACCAGAATACATGGCAGATGCGTCCGAATAATCCGTCTCTGTCATACTCGTAACTGCCATCTATCTTCTTTGCGACAATGCTGTCTCCCGCAAATTCATCGTTTAATTCATCCCTGTAGTAAATGACCTTCTGCTCTTTTTTCATTCCAAAATCCCCATATTTCTGCCAAAAATATAGTATAACATTTCATTGACGTTGTCAATGCTTTTATGTAGTTTTGAAAACTATGTGTTGTATTTTGAACGCAAAAATCCCGAAACCACATCTTCCGTGGTTCCGGGATTTCTCTCTTAATTTTTCAATTATCTCTGTACTCGTGCGCCTGCGCCGCCCATAATAGCTTCTACTTCTTTCTTGCTTGCCATTGTGGTATCGCCCGGAGTTGTCATTGCGAGTGCACCGTGTGCTGCACCGTAATTTACAGCGAGCTCTGCGTTCTCTGTGGTCATTAAACCATAGATTAATCCAGATGCGAAGGAGTCACCGCCGCCGACACGGTCCATAATCTCAAGACCCTTGTAATCCTTTGCCTTGTAGATTTCGCCGTCTGCCCAGCAGATTGCGCTCCAGTCGTTTACAGTAGCAGTCTTAACTTCACGTAAGGTTGTAGCAACAGCCTTGAAGTTCGGGTAAGTCTTTGCTGCTTCGTTAATCATCTTCTTGTATCCGTCAAGATTTAACTCTTTTAAGTTCTCGTCGTTTCCTTCGATTTCGAAACCAAGGCAGGCTGTGAAGTCTTCTTCGTTACCAATCATAACGTCTACATATTTTGCGATTTCTTTGTTTACTTCCTGTGCCTTTGCCTGACCGCCAATTGCGCTCCACATGGACGGACGGTAGTTTAAGTCGTAAGAAACGATGGTTCCGTATTTCTTTGCAGTCTTGATTGCTTCGATAACGGTCTCGCAGGACTGCTCAGATAATGCAGCGTAGATACCGCCGGTGTGTAACCAGCGTGCTCCAAGCTCGCCAAAAATATAATCAAAATCAAAATCAGCCGGTGTAGCTTTAGAAATTGCAGTGTTGGCACGGTCAGAACATCCAACGGCACCACGGATACCAAATCCACGCTCTGTAAAGTTTAATCCGTTACGGCAGATTCTTCCGATACCATCGGTCTTCATCCATTTGATAAGGGAAGTATCTACTCCACCCTGAAGAATGAAGTCTTCCATCAGCATACCAACCTCGTTATCAGCGAAAGCGGTGATAACAGCGGTATTCATACCGAAGCATCTTCTGAGTCCACGTACTACGTTGTACTCTCCGCCGCCTTCCCATGCACGGAAAGAACGAGCGGTACGGATTCTGCCCTCGCCCGGATCAAGGCGTAACATAACCTCGCCCAAAGAAACTGCATCAAATTTACACTCACTTGCTGGTCTTAAATTTAAATTCATCGTTTTCCTCCATTTTCTGGTCTCCAGGATTCCGGCAGACCGTTTCCAAAATTCAAATTTCCTTTATTATAACACGTCCTGCCCCAGATATTCAACATCCTTTTTGTAATCGCTTACATTGTTTTTCAAAAAATCCAAGATTTCCCGGCTTCGTGCACCAGTTCTTCCAGAATTTTCCGGCTGTTCTCCTCCACACGGAAAGAAAATTCCGGATGCCACTGAACTGCCCACACAAACTGTTTTTCCGGCATCCAGACCGCTTCCACAAGCCCATCTGTCGCATATGCCATCGCAGAAAGTTTTGATGAAAGCGTTTTCACAGCCTGATGGTGATAACTGTTGACCGAAAGCCGTTCTTTTCCGAGCAGCTTATAAAGCGGGGAATCCTTCTCCACCACAACCTCATGCACCGGTCTGTCATAAGGAGGCGTCTGGTGGTGATTTAACTCCGACGGATGCTCACCCGGTAAATCCTGATAAAGAGTTCCCCCAAGCATGGCATTTAAAAACTGGATTCCACGGCAGATGCCAAGCAGCGGCTTATCACGCTTTAACACCTCTTCTAACAAAAGTGCTTCCATCTGATCCCGTCCGGGACAGGTCTGCCCGCACTGTGGCAGACGTTTCTGCCCATAACACTCCGGTGCTACATCCTGCCCTCCCGTGAATAAAAACCCATCAAATCCATCTGCCATCTGACGGATATCCTGCATATTGCTCACAAGCGGCAGCATCACCGGGATTCCTCCCGCCATCGTGATGCCTTCCATATATCCCGGCAGCATCCAGTAGCTTTCTCTCTCCTCGTCCACAAGCGGGACAATTCCTATCATCGGTTTTTTCGTACTCATCCCTTATACACCTCCAGAAAACTTTGCTTTAAGTCCCCTAAAGTATCGTTATACATCATTTTTCATTATAGGTTTTACTTTTTGCAAAAACAAGTATATGATAAAAAATCGGATGTTTTATCTTCTGCGCAACGTTTGCCGGAATGCAGGCCGGCGGATTTTGGGGCGATCTTATCGCAGCCTTGGCGTTCTCGGGGTATGTACCGCGCTTTAAAAAGGTATTAAAAAAGGTGGAAACCCTTTTTCGGATTTCCACCTTTTTTCAGCATTCTGCCGTAATCTTATTTATTTTTATTCTTTTCCCACTTTGCGTAAGGTTTCACATTTCCTGTGCTTCCGCTCTCGATGGTTTTTACTCTGTTTTTGAACTTGCTGTCAGAGTACCAGCCCTTAAACTTGTATCCTTTCCGTGTCGGCTTTGCAAGCTCAATCGTCTTGGTCTTCATCGTGTAAACGGTCGGGTTTTTGCTGCTGTTCTTTCCGCCATTTAATTCATAACTGATGGTATATTCTTTCAGTTTCCACTGTGCATACAGGGTAACGGTTTTTCCATTTGCAGTTGTAAGATTTTTAACCGCTGCCTTGTTCTTATAAGTCTTTCCTTTGACAAGTATGTATCTGAAGCGTCTGGAAGATTTACGAATTGACCGTGATTTAACACAGCAGAATATCGCTGATATTTTACATTGTCAGCGGGAAGTATATCGAAGATATGAGAAGGGCGTCCGGGAACTTTCTTTATCTTATGCCGTCATTCTTGCCGATTACTATCATGTTTCGCTTGATTATCTGATGGGAAGAAGCAATAAAACACACATGATAATCTCATTTATCTGATGATTATCATGTGTGTTTTATTTTAATTCCATTTTAAATTTCTAATATTCCAAACTATTCTCCTTCAATAAGAAGTCAAACAAGTTCAATATCAATATTCCAGATTCGTTATAATGTGTCGGACCATCCTTTACAATAATAATCTTCTTAAATGAATCATTGATATTTTGAAGCGATAACTGTTCCTGCTCCTCCTTTTCCCAGGTAGGCAAAGCCAACGCAGATTGGATATATAGTCGCTTAGATCCTTGATTACATACAAAATCTACTTCCAATTGTTTCTGGACTTTTTTCTTATCCGCAGTACTGTAGTTATACTCAACCATCCCAACATCAACATTGTATCCTCGTACGAGAAGCTCATTGTAGATGATGTTCTCCATAATATGTGTTTCTTCATATTGACGGAAATTAATTCTGGCATTTCTCAAACCACAATCCGTAAAATAAAACTTCATCGGCGTACTAATATACTTCTTTCCTTTTACATCATACCGATTTGCTCTGCTAATCAGGAATGAATCCTCAAAATATTCCAAATATGTCTTTATCGTATCCGGATGCACTGAAACATTCTTCACTGTCCTAAATGTGTCGGCAAGTTTCTTTGGATTCGTCAATCCACCAATCGCTGATGCCAGGTAATCTAACAGTTCTTCCATTTCAGCCGGATTTCTTACATCATTTCTTTCTAAAATATCCTTGATATAAGTTTCTTTAAAAATATCTCTCAAATACGCAGCTTTATCTTCTTCATTTTCGATTTCAAGTATTTTCGGTAAACCGCCATACATTGTATATTCCTGCCACGCCTGCTGCCTGTCAATATTTCTTCCCTGCATATATTCCGCAAAAGACAACGGGAATAAATGCACCTGGTCGCCTCTGCCACGGAATTCTGTGATAATATCCTTTGATAAAAATTTTGCGTTACTGCCAGTTACATAAGTATCTACATTTCTTAAATGCAAAAAACTATTTAATACATCTTCAAACTCTGAGACCATCTGCACTTCATCAAGCAAAACATAGTACATTTCATCATCTTTCACTGCATTATGAACATATTCGCACAATACATCAGGGTCGCGATATTTTTTATTGATTCTATCATCCAACGCAATCTTTATAATATGCTCTTTATCCACACCAGATTGCAGCAGATATTCATAAAACAACTCACCTCTATTGAAAATTTAGTCTCCATGCCAACTTTTTTTTCAATACAATTATACAGCCTTACTGCTTCAAACGTCAATATATGATTCCTACAATCAAAACGCAAAACAGGTGAACCTAAGTCCACCTGAAGCAATTCCATGATATTTGTTTAAGACTGTTTTCACAAAATCCCAAGCATCGTGCCTGCCCAGTACAAAAGTCCAAGCACCCAGCTCGTAAAAATTCCATACAAAATGACCGGACCTGCAATCGTAAATATCTTGCAGCCAATCCCAAAAACCTGCCCTTCCTTCTGAAACTCAATCGCAGGAGCCGCCACACCGTTTGCAAAGCCGGTGATTGGCACGAGCGCTCCGGCACCGCCCCAGTTGGCAAGCGATGGGTAAATGTTAAATCCGGTCAAAAGCACCGACAGAAGAATCAGGAGCATGCTGCACCAGCCTCCGGCGGTATCGGAATCCAGCCCATAGCTTTTTGCCGTATTTAAGAAAAATTGCCCGATACAGCAGATTGCACCGCCCATCACAAACGCTTTTGCCATGTTTGCCGCAAGATTGTGCGTCGGTGTCACATTCTTTACATATTCGTTGTACGCCTGCTCCCGTTCCTCTTTCTTCTCTCCATATAAAGTGTCATCCAGCTTTTTTTGTTTTTCCGCTTCCTTATTTGCCATTACCATTCTTCCTCCTGTGATTAGTATGGCAAAAAAGTCCGTCGATTATTCCACCAGAATCTTGTTTAACACTTCGTCCGTAAGTACAAGTTTTTTTGCCGCCTCGCGATACTGCTCCTCGTGAAGGTAGATATGACGGTGCGGCTTGATGGATGGCGCTAATTCAATCGCCTCAAGAAAATCTGCTTTTCTCATTCCAAGTGTCTTTGCATAGGCCAAAAATCCGGTTTCTTCCAAAACCGTCTGCACTCTTATGTATCGGTGATTCTGCACCTTACTCATGATATAGGTCGCAATTCCCACCTGAATTCCGTGGAGCTGCGGCGTCTCAAGGATTTTATCGAGAGCATGGGAAATCAGATGCTCACTGCCACTTGTCGGCGCACTGCTGCCCGCAATTTCATTGGCAATTCCGCTCATTGCCAGAGAATCCACTAACTCTTTTAAAAAAAGTTCATCCTTGATGCTCTCATAAGGTGTCCGCACGAAGCTGTTTACTGCTTTTTTGGCAATCATGACTGCAAAATCGCTGACCTCTCCATAACCGCATTTTTCCTCATAAATCCAGTCGTATATGGCGGTAATTTTCGAGAGCATATCCCCGATGCCGGAATAGATAAACTTTTCCGGTGCTGTCCTAATCACTCCGGTGTCCACGACAATCCCGTACGCAAGCTTTGCCGGAACGGACGTCCTTTTTCCATGCACATAAAGGGATGCGCTCGCGCTTGAAAAACCGTCGCTTGAGCTTGAAGTCGGAACGCTGATAAACGGAAGATTGCGCAGAAACGCCGCATATTTTCCCGCATCAATCACTTTTCCGCCGCCGATGGAGATGACCGCCTGCGTGCGGTTCGGCATCGCAAATGCCAGCGTAATGATGTCGTCAATGTCCACCGTGTCTAACTCGTTATATTCGAGTACCGTAATGCCCTCTTCTTTTAAGGAATTCATCACATCCATTCCAAATAAATCAATCAGACCGTTTCCAAAAAAGATGACGACCTGTTCTATCTGCTCTGCCTTAAGATATGTTCCAATTTTCTTTAACGTTCCCTCGCCAACCTTTAAAATAGCCGGCACTGCAATTCCCTTCCCTGTCTGCATGTTTGTATTCTCCTTTTCTGCTTTTGTAGCTAATTTGGCAGTGTCACAGTCCAAAGATACTGCTCGCTCTTGCCCCAGAGTAACAGCTCTTTCATCTGCTCATCCCATTCTTCACTTGGTCTGTAATTTAAAATCATCTGAAACAGATACGCCTCTTTTTCATCCGAGGGCGTAAGTCCCGGAATCTCTTTTGTCAAAAGCTCCAAAAGCTCCGTCGGATGTATCTCATCGTCGATGGAAATCCCGGACAGCTTAGACACCAGACCTGACGCATAATAAAATTCGTAGTTTCCGGTCAGAACTGATTTTTTCATATTACATTTGATAATCACGCTCTGGCGTGCAATGGAGGTAACCATACTTTTTCCTTCCGCTTCCTTCCAGATTTTTCTTTCCATCCATTCTACCGCTGGTGTGCTTTTCTTGTCAACTTCCCGTTGCAGGAGGCATCGAATTTAAAAAATAGTACAGCGAGCCGCTCATTTTTCCAATCGCCATAAAAAAAAGCATCCATGCAAGTCCCTGTTTGATATGAAACCGCCGGAACGTAATCGGAAATGTATTGAGGATTTCTGCGAGTGCGACGGCAAGACAGCCCACGAACATCCCGGCTGTGAACCCATAAAGGTATAAAAACCAGGTTCCAAATGGGAGCTTCAGATTTAAGAATACGGAGATAATATTTCCAAAAATTCCGCCGAGCATAATCATATTTTCAAAATGAAGCGTCTCCGCGGCACGGTTACATTTTCCAATCATGCGGGGCAGAACGCCTAGCACAATCATGAACGCAAAGGTTCCCGCCGACACCGCAAAGCCTGCCGTAAGCCCGATAAAGCCCAGAAAGATTTCCTTAACTAACATCGATGTTATGCCCCTTTCTGCCCGCATTGTCGATAAATGCCGTGTCAATATCCTTCTCATACTTGCGCATCTCAACCTGAATCGGCGTCGGGTCCGGCGTAATTTTCTTGTGTCCCACATGGTTAAAAAACACGCAGATTCCAACCGCAAGCCCGATGGAATAGCAGATTTCAAGCGGCGTCACACCGTTTGAGGCCTCTCCTGTCACCTGAAAATACAGCTTTGAAAAGACATCCCCGACGGAAACATCGTTGTTAAATGCCATAATTGTAAATGCCGACCCGAAAAAAACGATGATGCTTAACATTACTGTTTTTGTAGTTGTTATCCATCGGCTCTCTTCCGGCTTTGGAAGATATTCTAAAATAAAATCTGATTCCCCTTCGTTTGTGATATCCACACCCGGATACTCTTCATGAATCAGCTCAATTAATTTTAAAACCGAGAAAACGACGCGCTGCTTTTTTCGTTTTCCTTCCGTTGCCTCTTTGAAACTGAAAATTTTTTTCTGCTTGAGCTGGCGCAGGATTGCCTGGTCGGAGCACTCAAGTTTTGCAATATCCGAAAGTGTCACATGGCGGTATGCCACAAGGACATTCTGACCGACCTTCAGATAAACGGTCTGATTCTGGCTGCTCATGCGTCTGCTTCCTCCGAGGTTATCTCCCATACCAGCACGCCGTCTGCAGGTGCCTCCTCCTGTTTTCCATGATTCGCATATAGAAAGATTCCAAGCACAAGTGCAAACACTACCACTCCTACAAGGTACGCTCTGTATTTTTTGCAGTTCATCACCATTTCCTCCTGTTTTTTCTATCTGTGGGAATTATTATGGCAAAATAAACAAATATTATGTATCAGATTGCATTTTCAAATAAAACGTGGTAATTTTTGATAAGAACTATAATTGGAATTGGAGATTTTTATGGCAGTAACCAAAGAAGTATTGACGCTTGCTGTGGAAGTCGGCGATGCCCTGCTGCGAAACGGTGCAGAGGTCTATCGTGTCGAGGACACCGTCACCCACATTTTAAATGCGTATGAAATAGAAGACTATGATGTCTATGTGCTTTCCAACGGCATTTTTGCCAGTGCCAACGAAGGTGCAGCAGATGCGTGCAGCGTCATCCGGCACGCTCCGCTCAGCTCCACGCATCTTGGCAGAGTTTCCGCATTGAACCAGCTTTCCCGCGAAATCTGCTCCCACGAATGCTCTTTAATTGACGCCTGGACCCGTCTGGAGGACTGCAAGCATATTCCGGAGCCAAAACCATGGGTTCAGGTCTTTTTTTGCGGACTTGGCAGTGCAAGCTTCTGCTATCTGTTTGGTGGAAATGTCTTAGACAGCTGCATTTCCTTCTTTGCCGGTGTTTTGTTGCAGCTTTTTTTATTTTATGCCCTGCGCCACAAATCCCCCCGCTTCATCCGGCAGATTCTCGGAAGCGCCGTTGTGACTACGTTGAGCCTTGTTTTTCTTATCACAGGACTCTCCATTCACACGGACAAGGTGATTATCGGTGCTATCATGCCGCTCGTGCCCGGTATCGCTTTAACGACTTCCATCCGGGATTTCTTTAACGGCGATTACCTGTCTGGAACCATCCATATGATTGATGCGCTGCTCACTTCCTTTTCCATCGCGGTAGGGGTGGGTGCTGTCATGACCATCTACCGGATTGTGATGGGAGGTGCCCTGTTATGATGTTCATTCAGTTTGTGGTTTCATTATTTGCCACGCTTTCGTTTGCGGTGCTATTCAGCGCTCCAAAGGTAGAGCTGGTTTTCTGTGGAATCACCGGCGCACTCGGCTGGATTGTCTACCTTGCGTGTCTTGGTGCAAACACCGGAAAACCGATAGCAAACCTGATTGCGGCGCTTACACTTACACTTGTCGCGAGATTTTTTTCCGCAGCACGTAAAAAACCCGCCACCATCTATCTGCTCTGTGGGATATTCCCACTGGTTCCAGGTGCGGGCATTTACTATACCTCGTATTATTTTATCATGAATCAGATGGATTTATGTGGACAGGCTGGCATGGACACCGTCAAGGTTGCCGGTGCCATCGTTCTTGGCATCCTGTTCGGTTTTGCACTGCCACAAAGCTGGTTTAACGCCCTGGGGCGGCGCTTTTAGCCCCTATCAGTTTTAAATCCAGATAGTCTGTGCGAATATTTATTTTTTCCAAAATCACAGGCTGTAGCTTCCCGCCTCTAACATTTCACTTCTTCCATCCTGTAAAACGACTTCGGCTTTGACATTCGATGGAATCTCGACTTCATAAATCACCTTATCCCCATCATATTTCCAGCCACATTTAATTCTGCCATATGGTGAATGATAAGCTGCCTTTGCAAAGCCAAGTATTTTATCCGGATGAGGTTTTATTACAACCTTATTATCCTCTACCCGGATTCCGCATACACTGTCTACAATCCATCCGCAGATGGCACCATATGAATAATGATTGAGAGAGGCTTTGACTTCGCCTTTCTCATTTATTCCATCCCATGTTTCCCAGACCGTTGTCGCTCCCTTTTTCACCTCATATAGCCAGCTCGGTCTGGTGTCCTGCAGCAACAGCTTATATGCAGTATCCTCATACCCGTAATCACACAGCACTCTTGTCAGATTAGGAGTAGATAAGAATCCGGTGTTTAAATGATAATCGCATTTTTTCACCAGTTCATTCAAATTGGCAGCTGCCTGCTTTGCTTCCTCCCCTTCCAAAAGTTCAAACGCAAGTGCTCTCACATAGTCAGCCTGCCTGTCTGAGTGTATCTTTCCATTCTCAGTTGCAATAAAACGCCATGCCTTCTTTGCGAGCTCTGCTGTTTTACGATAATGAGCAGCATCCTCTTCATTTCCAAGAATCGCTGCTATCTCTGCCATCATCTGTCCGGAATGTGCAAAAAATGCTGTCGCAACCTTTCCCTGTGGGGTACGCATAGCGGAAGTACTTTTCACATCAGGCTCACACCACTCACCATAGTCGATTCCTGTTTCTATCGTATATCTGCGATATGGATTTCGTTTCAATCTCTTGACAGGATTCATTGGCGACTTCTTAGCACGCATCTCGAGAAATGCATACCATTTCTTCATCATCTCATAATTTTCGGATAAAATCCTTGTATCACCATACCGCTTGTACATTTCATATGGGACAATCATACATGCATCCCCCCAGCCTACCGAACCTGCAAGAATCCCCGAGAAAAAGGACGGATTGTTATTCCTTGGTGCAATATTTGCAATTCTGCCATCCTCAAACTGGGATGCTCTGCACTCTGCAAGCCATTTTCTCATTACCGGATATGCATCCATAAGATACAGTCCTGTATGGGCAAACACCCCCATATCCCCAGTCCAGGCAGCACGCTCTCTTGTCGGACAGTCGGTAGGGACATCACAGAAATTCGATTTCTGGCTCCAGATACTGTTTTGTACAAGCCTGTTTACATCAGCATTTCCACATTCAAAAGTTGTCAGCTGTTCCATCCTTGAATACACTGCTATTGCTGTAAATACTGCATTTGAAATGTCAATCGTAGTCTCAACCTTTGCATACCGGAATCCCCATATCGAAAACTTCGTCTTATAATGATTTTCTCCCTCTGCACATGTATACACAACCTGCTGCTTTGTGCCACCTTCTTTATGACGTTTTCTGTCCTGAAAGTTTTCCTGCGTAAAATTGCCATGTTCGTCTAACGTTTCCCCATGTGTCAGGACAATGATATCTCCCTCATGAGCTTTCAGCGTAAACTCTACATATCCCGCGAGATTCTGTCCAAAATCTATTATGGTCTCCCCATTTGGTGTCATTATCAGTTTTCCCTTAAAATGCTCCATCTCACATACAGGGACACAATCAGAGCATATCAGATTATCAAGAGAAAATTTCTCTGTCTTCACCCCATGGTACTCTGACACCTCAGATAATCTTGCGTCAACAATCTCACCCTGCTGCATATCGTTTTCACGTATTGCACCATTTTGTGAAGCCTCCCAGCTTTCATCCGAAACACAGACTGCTCTGCCATCTATCTCAAGCTGAAACAGCAGTGCGATATCCTCTCCGTAGAGATTCCTGTCTCCGTCTACTCCGGAGACACTTCGATACCAGCCATCACCGAGGATTACCTCTGCTTCATTTTTGCCCTCACACAAAAGTCCTGACACATCATAAGTCTGATACGCAAGCCTCTTATCATAATTGTAACTGCCTGGTGCAAGCACAAAATCACCAACTCTTTTTCCATTTATCCAGACTTCATATAAACCATGAGCCGTTACATATAATCTTGCCTTTTGATTCCGGCTTTTTGCATCACATTGGAAGGTTGTTCTCAGATAACTGGCTGGTTTGTGTGCTCCCGGGTCACATTGAAGCTCCGGATTTATCCATTTTGCCTTCCAGTCAGTCTTATCTAACAGCCCCATCTCAAAAAAAGCGTTTTCGCTCCACGCACCTGTCTCATCATTTTCGTCCCACAGACGTATTTTCCATGAAATCCGCTGTCTGCTCTTTCCTTCAAAAGGACAGCTTGCATGCATACTGTCAGACTCTACCCGGCTGCTGTCCCAAATCACACCATTTTCATCCATGGCTACAATTTCATACGCAGTCTGCCTCCTGCCATCTGCGCAGTTCCACGACAGATAGGGATTCTTTCTATCAATTCCGATTGGATTTATCATATGTTCTGTTTTTAAATTAATTGCCTGCATAGTTTTTCTCCGGTATCTTTAAACTGTTCCAACGTGTTCATTCATAAATTTTGCAGATGCCTCAAACGATTTTATCGGCGAATTATCAATCCAGTTTTTGTGACTTTCCAGCACAATCGCTTCCACGCCAACCGACAACGCCTGTCGGCATAAGGCTTCCAGATTCATATTGCCATACCCAAGCTCACAGCTGTCAGACTTAAGAATCGGTGTCATCATGGGCCTGGTAAGTTTTGTGCCTCTGTCATTGATGTGATACAGCTTCAGTCTGTCACCCAGCATCTTCATGACATCCAGTGCGCATACCCCCGCCTCTGTCGGCCAGTAGGAGTCAAACTCAAACCCTACGTACTCCGGGTCTGTATTTGAAATAATATATTCATACGCATTCTGTCTGCCATCCACCTTCTGAAATTCATAATTATGATTGTGGTATAAGAGCTGGATGCCCTCTGCCTTTAATTTTTTTCCGGCTTCATTAAGTCTGTTACACAAATCTGTAACCTGTGTTTTGTCACGATAATCAAAGCGGTACATTCCTGTAACAGCAATATTTGTAGTATTATATTTTTCTGCTTCTCTCACAGTTTCCGTAAGTTCTCTCTCAATACCACCTAAATCCTTATGCAGGCTGACAACCGAAAGCCCTGCTTCCTTCACCAGCTTTGCCCAGTCAAGCTTTCCACCATTGCCCGTCGGCATACCCGCAGCCTTTGTGAGCATCCGTACCATAAACGGGGTTGGATGAACCATAAAGCTGTTTAGTTCTATTCCGTTATATCCGGCATTTATCATTGCCTGTAATGTCTCTCTTGCCTTTGCTTCACTGCCTGTCACTGTTCCAAGCATAATCTGTTGTACTGCTTTGATTGCCATGAATTCTTCCTTGCCTTTCTTATCTTACAAACTTTCTACAAACTGAAGTCTTCCTTCCGTAATTCCATTTTCGTTAAATACATCCACTCTCACATAGTAGGATTCTCCGTCAACAAGAGCTCCTATTCTTTTTTTCGTGTCGTATGTGAGATAGCTGTGATACAGCTTATCCGGTTTCAGTCCCCAGAGAATGTTGTATCCTGTCGTCCCATCTGCAGCGTCTTTCTCCTGTGATTTCATCACAACCTCCATATCTATTCCAGAAATTCTTTCCACTACATATGAGACCTGCTCTGGCAAGTCACCACTGCCTTTCCCAAATACTCTGAGTCCACTGATACATGGTTTTTGACCATAAGGCACTTTCATATCAGACAGTCTTATGTAACGAACCTCTATGCCATTCTCATATACGAAAAAGTCATGGCTTAAATCCGTATCTGCTTTTGTCTTATCTTCTAATGCAAAGAAATGTTCTCCATCCACAGAGCCCTCTAAAAGATACCGGGTTACCATCTCTGCTTCCTCGATATATCTCGCCTGTGTTGTTCCCCTGATCTGGCCTGGAACAGGGATATGGATTTCATCATCCGCAAAATTAATCTGGACAGCCCGCACATCCATAGTTTTTCCCAAATCCATCATCAGCCATTCTTTTCTGTCGGATGATGCTGCCTGCCACCAGTTTTGCACATTTTCATTCGCTGCAAGCTGTGGTGCATGCCCCTCCGTACATGACGATGCCGTCATTTTCTTCTTATATGATAACAGCATCCAGTCTGGATTTGCCCATATATCCTGTTCTTTCCTGTCAGGCACACCAGTCGGCCAGTCTCCATACCTCTGGTTACAGCACAGTTCCCCTTCCTCATCATATGCAGCCTTCCAGATACCGACTCTTCTCTCAAAATCATGATTTACGCTGATTCGCATCGATGCAGTGTGCCACAGATTTCCATGATAATCCTCCATTGTAGAGCCATGCCCTGCCCCTGGCATAAATCCGCCCGGGTGATAGGAATACGGATTATTTTTTGCAGGCGTAAATGGTCCTAATGGCTTGTCTGAAACATATACCCCATCACCATAGGTATTGTACTGTGTACCCGCAAAAGCATACTGTAAATAATATCTGCCCTCATGTTTATCCATCCAGGCACCCTCAACATAAGGCTTATCTGTAAACATCCCCCGAATCATAGGGATATACATGGCTGGAATCTGCTCTACGGGCATTCCCTGCGACTTCATGAAGTTGTCAAAGCAGGCGTCCACCTCTTCCTTTGAGCGCGGCAGCTTGCTGTTATCATCACCGATTCGCTCATATCCATATTTATAGGGGTTGGCGTATATCAGTTCTTTTCTCTCTCCCTTTGGATTCATGGTCTGTGAGTCAAGCTCCACTCCCCAGACAGGAGTCTCATTGGAACACCCCCAGTAAAAATAAACTTTTCCATCATCATCCACAAACAGATTCGGATCCCAGAAATCAAAGGTTCCCTCTATCTTCTCATAGGGGCCGTTTAAGATATCCTTTGTGCGGTATCTGTCGCATTTTTCTCCTTTTTTGGAAGCACAGTAGTAAACATATTCTCCCATCACACGCACATCCGGCGCATAATCATACAATGGAAGCTCTGATGGGAGTTTATGGTTTTCCCATTTTACCAAATCATCTGAAACCCACACGCCAAGCGTCATGGATGCAAATATATAATATCTGCCCTTAAAGGTTATCATTGAGGGGTCAGCTGCTTCACGGCAGATAGCGATTCTGTTTTTTCTCTGATCCGCATTAAACTGATATCTGTAATTTATATTGACCGGATTACAATAATACCTCATATACTTCCTCCCAGGTTACACTTGTCCCAGAAAATAAAGGCTTTTTTTGGGCATACGCTTCATGGTAGCTCTGTCTACTGCTATCAGTCCAAACTTCATTGAAAAGCCCTTCTGCCATTCAAAATTGTCCATTAACGACCAGTGGCAGTATCCTATCACCGGTATCTTATCTGCAATACATGCTGCCACACCCTTTGCTGCCTCATCAATAAACGCAACCCTTCTGGTATCATCCTCTGTTGCGATGCCATTTTCTGTAACCATAATTGGTATCTCCTTTTTGCCGGCTTTCGCAAATTCGTCATGCACTCTTCTAATGACGTGCTCTAATGCCTGTGGGTAAAATTCATAGTCCATCTGGGTCGTCTCAGCTCCTTTGGGCACAGGACATATTCCGTCCGGTCCGATAAGGCTTCTGGTATAATTTTGCAGTCCGAAAAAATCATCCTCCTTTATATATGGAAGATAATGTGTAAATTCCTCCTCCCACTCATGCCTTGCCACTTCATCCCCGCCATTCACAGCCTGGATATCATGAAGTGACAATGACAGTCCTATCAGAAGTTCCGGATGAACCTTTTTCATTGCCGCTTTTGCCGCCTGATGTGCACGCATCACAAGGATATCTCCCTCTGGAGTTCTTGCACTCACAAAATTTTGTGGTTTACTTGTCCCGAATACTTTTTTATTCTCAAATCTCTGCCAGAACATGTTTTTCAACATTTTATTAAAATTCATGCCAACCTGAGCGGTGCCTTCCATGTCCTTATCTTTTTTACTTTTTTTTCCTTCCTTGCGCTTCGCCATCATCTGGCGTTTGTAGCGTTCTGCAATTGCAGCTACCTGAAGTCCCATATTGGCTTCATTGATTGTGATGACATAATGCATGAGGTCTCCAAGCTTTTCTGCCACATATGCGCAGTATCTTGCAAAATACTTTACGGTTGTCTCACTTTCCCATCCACCTTTTTGTATCAGCCATACCGGAGATGTAAAATGCATCATGGTGACAACCGGCTCTATTCCATTGTCTCTGCAGCATTTGAGCACCTTTCTGTAATGCTCTGTTTGTGTCTCGTCAAATTTTCCTTCTTCCGGCTCTATACGCGCCCACTCTATGGAAAAACGATACGTGTTAAGACCTGCCTCCGCCATCAGGCGGATATCCTCCTCATAGCGGTTATAGTGGTCAACTGCATTCAGTGATGGTTCATTAAAGTTTGTATGCTTCAAATGCTCCATTGCCCAATAATCGCTGTGTATATTGTTGCCTTCTACCTGGTGCGCCGCCGTTGACGCACCAATCATAAATTTATCTGGAAATCTGCTCATTTTATCTGACCTCATTTCACTTACTTCTTCCGGATTCTTCCAAGTGCTGCTGCAAGGATTTTCGCCTGCTCTCCCTCAGCATCGATTCCACCCTGTGCCAAAAGCTTCTTAAGCGGCTGTCTGGCAATCATAGCCATCATTGCTTTTGGTATTTTTACATTCTTACCCATACCACCGGCCACTGAGCCCTGCATCTGTTTCATCATCTGCGCAAGAAGTGCCGCCCCCTCTTCTGTTGCCTGAATTTCTGCCATTGTGCTGTTTAATGAGAGATACTCTCCCTCTTCGCTTACCGGTTCTTCCTTCGGCTCTTCAAACCAGTTGTGAACCTTTGTGGCATCCATAAAATAGGCAGGATTTGGTTCGCTGACCTTTTTGATTGTCATTTCGTCACTTAATGCTTCATTATCTGCGCAAACGGCTTTTATAACGTGCTCTCCTCGAATCGGAACCTCAAATTTGAAGATATGATCACCTTCCTGTTCTCCAAAAAGTTTTCCATCTACATAAAGAGCAATTTTTCTCTGGTTCGAGTACACTTTCACCTCGGTGACCGGCTCTATGCGGTCTGCGTACCTTCTTCCACAGAGATGTACAAAGGCTTCGTCGCTCCACCATGCCTTGTAGATATAAAAGGCATCCTTTTTTTCTTTCCTGTCAAAGGTAACAAGCCCCTTGTGATTTTTACCAGGGTCGCCTGCCTCATCCCGTCCGGCTGCCGCAAACTCAAACATATTCCATACATACGTGCCCCACAGATATGGTCTTTTGGAAATCATCTCAAGCATATGTTCGTGATATACTGCCATATAGCTTTCTGTATAATCACCTTTCTGTGGCTTTGGTGACTGCAATGTAATGACGGAATCAGCGCCATACTCTGTCAGTCCGATAACGGTGTCGGGATGCTCCTTGTGGAACTGGTCAAAAAATGTATCATTGTCCTCCATCTCCCCCACATACCATCCATAGTAGAGATTGTAGCCTCTGATGTCAGGAATGCTTACAAGCGGGCTGTCTGTCTCAAGCATGAACAAATTTGCCATTGCAGATACCCGGCTCTTATCCATTCTGTGAATTAAATCGTTTAAGATTCTGTGATTTTCCAATAAATCCTCTGTCACACCCTGCAGCGATATCTCATTCGAGATTGCCCAGCAAATAATGGAAGCATGATTATAGTTCTGGACAATCAGCTCCTTCATCTGGGAAATTGTATTCTCTCTTCCTCCGTCCATATGTACTGTGATATATGGTATCTCAGCCCATGCTACGATTCCTTTTTCATCACACAAATCGTAGAAGTACTGGTCATGCTGATAATGTGCAAGCCTGATGGAGTTCGCTCCCAATGATAATATCAGTTCCATGTCTTCCTTATGCATCTCTTTTGTGAGGGCATTTCCAACACCAAGCCTGTCCTGATGACGGGAAACCCCTCTGAGCGGGTAACTTTCTCCATTCAGGAAAAATCCCCTTTCCGGATCAAAGGAATAACTTCGGCATCCAAATTTTGTTGTCACTTCATCTATTACTTCGCCGTTTTTCTTAAGGTCTGCCGTCGCTTTGTATAAAAATGGATCTTTTAATCCATTCCACAGATGCGGATGATCAATGATAAGCTTTCCTGTAAAATGTCTGACTCCATAAAGTGCGCTCTCCTCATACAGTGTCTGGGTATCATCTTCCGGAATATCAAGTGTTACACTCTGCGAACCCAAATCCCCATCCACTACGACACGAACCTCATCTGCGTCACCACGTACATATGCGTCAAACTGAACTTCCGCGCTGCCATCCTCCTTTATCTCCGGTGTCACATAAAAACCTTTTCCACCATAATAATCAAGGTCAAAATGGCTTTCCGGCACCGTGATAAGCTTCACATCCCTGTATAAGCCGCCATAAAATGTAAAGTCCGCTTTCTGTGGATATACATGGTCATTTGGTGAATTGTCCACCTTAATTTGAAGTTCATTTTCATCCAAAAGCTCCCCTGTCAGGTTCACGCGATAGGTAGAATAGCCCCCATCATGTGATGCAAGCAATTTTCCATTCAGACTTACCTTTGATGATGAATTTGCCCCGTTGATTTCAAGATATAGCTGTTCTCCACTTTTAAGTTCCGGTTTTGCAAATTTCTTTGTGTAAGTACATTCACCTCTGTAATAATCGGATGCGCTCTGTCCATCCACTGCATTCCAGGTATGCGGAAGAGTCACTTTTTCAGTGACTCCTTCCTTTTCAAACACATAATTATCATGAAACAAGATTGTTTTTCTCATATTTTACACGTACTCCTTTATTGTTTCTTCTTTCATCTCTTTCTTCTTTATCTCAATTCTCTTCTGTACTTCAACCATTTCTTCCTTTGTAAGCTTGCAATTCTTCATTGCAATAAGGGTCACAACCCATCCAATTAATGGCAATCCAAAATATACTATCATTGTCACTGCAAAAATAGGTGTTGTGAGTGATTCATTTGGCTGAGGCATGCTGTTTGTATATCCAATAATTGCAACCGCACCTGTCGCGATTAATGCCGACAAGGAAGAAATCAGCTTGTCTATTAAGCTGTAAGTTCCTGTGATAACAGCAGGTACATATCGGCCGCTTCTGTCAAGCTCATAGTCTACGATATCTGCCATAAATGACACATCCGCTGTGGTAACACACATTTTTGCTCCATTTAATACAAGCGTGAGCACCACATATGCTATCATTGTAAATCCAAATGTGGAAATTGTATTTGGGTCGATTACAATGAAGAAAACAAGTGTTATCATTGCAACCACCATACAGATTTTTGTCCATGTCACAATTGCATTTTTGCTGCCATATTTTCCGGCATATCTGGCTCCAAATCCTGCAAATACAATCGATGGAAGCATACTTATTACAGAGAGCATCGTTGCAAGGCTCATATCACCAATAATGATACCAAAGAGCATCGTTGTGATGACTGCCTGTGATGCTGTCTGCTGGGCAATTTTGTCAGATGCCTGCGCTGCGATGTATGCCTGTAATGGTTTATTTCCCTTTAATACCTCAAGCATATCCTTCACCTTAAGCGGCTCCTGTTTCTTGATTCCAAGGTAGTACTCCGGCTTGTCATATTCTGAGATACCAATGCAGACAAGTACGATACCAACTGCTGCTACAAACATACAGATGCGAACTGCTGCTGATAAGAAATCCTGATTGTAGGTACCACCATATTTTTTAAGCAGCCACATATTAAGCACAACTGTCATAACCATCGGCACCAGATAGTTAAATGCTGTCTGCCATACTCCAATCGTAGGGCGCTGTTTCGGGTCATTTGTCATGATTGCCGGTAATGTCTGTGCTGTTATGTTTGTAATTGTGTATCCAATTACGTAAATGACATAAAGCAATGTAAATACAATAATTCCATGTCCCTTTGATGAAAATGCATCAAACATTGCAAGGAGTGCAATTGCTTCAATAATAAATCCTCCAATGAGAAGTATCCTGAGTCTTCCGAATTTTGTGTTTACCTTATCATAGATAAGTGCTAATACCGGATCTGTTACTCCATCAAAAATACGTGTGCATGTCAGAATGATTCCAATAATTGCTGTTGAAATACCATATCCCACACTGGCACTGTAGCTTGCCATGCCAATTAATGAATATACTGACATTCCCACCATTGCATTACATGAATACAGAATAATCTGCCATAGTTTTGCATGACGATACTGTACACCGTCAATTTCACTTTGTGTTAATTTCTTTTCTTTCCCCATAAAATCCTCCATCTATCTTTTGCGTTAAAGATGTTTTTTTATCTGTATTTACAATAACATATGGCTTATGATATAGTTAGAATGTATTTGATTTAAGTAGTATTATTTTGATATATTTATAAAATTGCAACACACTTCCTGCACCAATATCAGATAGGGGATATCAAATGAACGAGAAAATTTTCATGGGATTTATCACAAACATCCTAAGCATCCAGATTTGCAGTATCTCAGGAGATAATACCTCTCTTACTTCCTTTGAGCAGCAAAATTGTTTTGATAAAACACTTCAGCCGATGTACACAGCAGAATATCTGCGTTATCTGCTGGAGAATGTCAAAAAAGAAGTTTTCTATGAGATTACAGATTATCTGGATACAAATCTGCTTCTGTTTTGCTTTGACAATCACTATTACCTGTTAGGACCCTATGTAAAAAATGCTTTTTCCTCACAGGAAATGCAGGAATTATTAGCATCCCACAAGCTCCCTGCAAGCATTTTACTATCACTAAAGCTATACTACAATCAGTTTCCCCAGCTTAGTTATTCCATGATTCACGGTACGTTACTTGCCGCTATGCGTACATTTCTCCCAAATACTCCTGAATATTCTTATCGAAAACTGACAGGATTCCATGAGGAAATCAAGACCGATAAGCTGGTTTTGGAATCAAATAATACCTATTATCAGATAATGGACAGATATGAAACGGAAAATTATTTTCTCAGAAAAATATCAGATGGGAATGTCACCGGAGTCCGTATGGCCTTTGAGAGTATTGCAAGCAGCTATTATGCCAACACTTCCCAGTCACAGCGTTCCCTGTATTCTACTGACTGGAATGGTTTTGCCATACTGAGAACCCTTGCCAGAAAGGCGGCTGAGTATGGCGGCTGCCCTGTAGTAAAAATAGATGAAATCACACGGGAGAGTATCCAGCAATTTGCTTCTGCAAGAACCGGTTCTGAATTGGATAAGATTCAAAAAGAGATGCTGATACGATTGACCCAGGCTGTCCAGGATACAAAGCATATGGCACAATACACTCCTGTTATCCGGGATGTCTTAGACTATATCTCGATTAACTATACACAGGACATTTCCCTGCATGAATTATCAGGCAGGAACCACGTAAGTGAAGAGCACCTGTCCCGTCTGTTTAAAAAAGAACTGGGTGTTCCACTGACTACATATATAAGAGATTTGCGCACTAAAAAAGCCGCCGAGCTCTTAAAAACTTCTAAGCTTTCGATTGCGGAAATTGCAATGTACGTGGGATATCCTGACAGTAATTACTTTGTGAAAGTATTTAAAAAGCGATATGGGATGACACCATCCACATATCGCTCATACTAGCTGTTATTTTTCCATCCTCCAAGTATATCCTGATTCCACCAGGTCAGCCATGTTTTTTGTACCATCATCATCATTATGCTTTCATATATCAGACTTCTTTGCAATACGATGTTCCAAAACAGTCTTGACTTTTCCCATTACACATTGTATTATTCAATACAGTTCAAATAAATACTATTCAAAGAGGTGCATCTATGAGTCCATCTACATTTGTATCCTTTTTTCATGATGCTTTAAGCGCTTACAATAAAATGTGCGAACCTATTCTTCATGAGTTTGACCTTCCACAGGTATCTTTTGATATTTTAATGTTTCTGAAAAATAATCCGGAATTATGCACTGCCCAGCAAATAAGCGAATTCCGGAATATAAAGAAAAATCTGGTTTCTGTTCATGTTGATAAATTGGTGACTGCCGGTTATCTGCAAAGAGGAACGATTGCCGGAGACAGACGAAAAGTTTTGCTCTCCTGTACCCCAAAAGCCCAGCCAATTCTTGAAGCCGGGCTTAAAATGCAACAGGATTTCAATCAGAAACTCACACAGAACATTCCAGAAGATTACATGAACATCTACAGGGAAATCATCGAATCTATGGCAGTGAATGCACGCCAGATGCGAAATGAATAACACAAAACACCCAAAGGAGACTATCACCCATGCAGGATAACAAAAATTTCTTAGGTACAGAACCTATTGGAAAACTTCTTCTCAAGCTGTCTATCCCGACCGTAATCGCCCAGCTTATCAATATGCTTTATAATATTGTAGATAGAATCTATATCGGACATATCCCCGGTGACGGCAGTCTGGCTCTTACCGGGGTCGGCGTCTGTATGCCAGTCATCATGATTGTCTCTGCCTTTGCGGCACTCATCAGCTCCGGCGGTGCGCCAAGAGCATCTATCTGCATGGGAAAACAGGACAATGAGTCTGCAGAAAAAATACTTGGCAACTGTTTTCTTCTCCAGGTGATTATTTCTTTTCTTCTGACTGCTGTTTTGCTGATCTGGAGCGAGGATTTGTTACTGGCATTTGGCGCCAGTGAAAATACCATCCGTTATGCAACCGATTACATGCGTATCTATGCTTTGGGGACACTGTTTGTACAGTTGACCCTAGGTATGAACGCTTTTATTACTGCACAGGGATTCACAACCATTTCCATGGTTTCCGTTCTTATCGGTGCTATTTGCAATATTACTTTAGACCCCATATTCATCTTTGCTTTTCATATGGGTGTCAAAGGTGCAGCCCTGGCAACCGTTATCTCACAGGCAGTTTCCACCGTCTGGGTAGTTCTTTTCCTTTGCGGAAAAAAGACACAGCTTCATCTTCGGAAAAAATATATGCGTCTGGAATCTAAGGTTATTATTCCCTGCGTTACACTTGGACTTGCTACTTTCATTATGCAGGCAAGTGAAAGTGTTATAACCGTCTGCTTTAATTCCTCCCTGCTTCGTTACGGTGGCGATATCGCAGTCGGAGCCATGACTATTTTAACCAGTGTCATGCAGTTTGCCATGCTGCCCCTCCAGGGAATCGGTCAGGGAGCACAGCCTATTTCCAGCTATAATTATGGCGCTAAAAATGCAGACCGGGTAAAGAAAACCTTCCGGTTACTTCTGATTACCTGTCTCGCATATTCCGTATCACTCTGGGCTGCTGTACAGCTTGTTCCACGCGTATTCGTAAGCATTTTTACTTCTGATGCGAGTCTTGTTACATTTACTGCACCGATGTTAAAAATCTATCTGGGCGGTCTGTTCCTGTTCGGCATCCAGATTGCCTGCCAGATGACTTTTACTTCCCTTGGCAAAGCAGTAAACTCCATTGTTGTTGCAGTTGTCCGTAAATTTGTATTACTGCTTCCGCTTATCTATATTATGCCTCATGTTGTATCCAATCCAACCGCAGGCGTATATATGGCAGAGCCAATCGCAGATGTTATTGCGGTAACCTTTACCTCCGTTTTATTTGCAGTTCAGTTTAAGAAAGCACTTGCAGAAATCAGGAATTAAATGTTTTACAGGTAAAAATTGTTTATTGTTCCGTCGGCAGCTTCTCCCATTTTGGCATTCTATGCAATGCACGAACGATGTTGCACTCTGCAACAAATCCCCGTCCGCATCACACATAGTTGCATACCACATTGGTTTACAGAGACTGCCATCCTTCAGTAATTCTTCCTGTGTACCCGCATACTGGAAATGCATAAAGATTCCAACACTTCCTCACACAGCTCCGGTTTTTTTGCGCCAAGCATGACTTCCTCGCGCACACTGTCTGAAAACAACTGGTAATTGACATCCTGCATCACCATAAAGCACCTTTTTAACCGTTCTTTCTCTTTTGCTGGGGTAATTTCTCCTTTATAAATAGAAAAATCTCTGATTTCATAAACCGGACTCTTTTTTCCATATCCTACCGATAAATGTTCTGCCCGCATAATCGGTGTTCCTTCAGGCGCTTTTTGCTGTATTTTTTCCATCGTTTTTTTTCGATATGAATCTAACAGGAGTGGTCGAAGCCCCTTTTCCTGCAGTTGTTCTACCGAAAGATTTTGAAATTCTTTCCTGCTCCACTGCCCACTTAATGCTCCATTTTCAAAATAACAAAACCTGTCAGCCACATCCGAAAGCCAGGCAAGACGATGTTCCGCAATCACAATCGTTGTCCCTTCCGCTTTCTTTTTCACAATCAGTTCCCGCAGCTCCCGGATTGCGCGATAATCCAGATTGCTTGTAGGTTCATCCAGCACTAAAAGCTTCGGTCCAAGCATACATGCAGCAGCAAACGCAATTTTCTGTTTTTCTCCTCCGGAAAGCTGAAAAATATTGCGGTTCATCAACGCTTCCACTCCATTTTCCCGTGCACATAATTGTACTCTGCTTTGGATCTCCACCGATGGCATCCCCATATTCTCACATGGAAATGCCAGTTCTGCCGTGGTATCGATATTAAAATACTGTGTCTTTGGATTTTGAAATACACTTCCCACAACCGGTACATAATCCTCGATTGCTGCCTCTCCCGATTTTAACCCAAAAGCAGAACATTCCCCTGTCAGTTCCCCATCAAAGAATGACGGAATCAATCCATTCAGCAAGCGGGCCAGCGTTGTTTTTCCACAGCCGCTTTTTCCACACAATACCACACATTCCCCGGACTTTATCCGCAGGAATACTTTTTTTAAAGCATTTTCCTGTGCATTCTGATAGCAGAAAGAGCAATTTTTTATTTCAATCACCTCAGAATACCTCCCCAAAACAGAAGAAATGGCAATGTTGCCACTGCCATGCAACACCAGTCCGTTTTTTTCATCTGGATTTCTATCATACTCGTATGCAGCCCCGGAAGGCTGATTCCTTTTGTCATCGCAGCAACAGATAAATCCTGCGCCACATTATTACTGTTCATTAAAAGAGGAATCAAAATGTATTCCAGTGACTGCCCCGGATGACGAAGCAGTGAAAATTTTCCTGCGGCAATTCCACGAAATGCCATAGCATTACGAATCTGCCGATAATCCTCTGCCACGGTAGGGAAAAAACGTATTACTGTCACACATGGGACTATAACTGTCTCCGGAATTTTCAGTTTCCGAAGCCCACATACCATTTCACCAGCCGTTGTCGTAGAAAATGAATACGTTCCCGAAATCACACACGGCAGCATCATACGGATACCAACGGTAAACATTGCAATAAAATTCAGCAATGCACCACTGGCATAGGGAATCACAAAGAAATCAACACTTACCATAACCACATAAATCAGTAAAAGCCGGATTCCACTTTGTTTCTTATCCGACAGAAAAAACAGTGCAAGTAACACTCCTACAAGGAAAATTTCTGCTGATAAACTCACATGCAGGAAAAGAGTCAAATTCGATAACAGCAACAGATATAATTTTGTCCGCGGATCCAGATACAGCTTCATGATACAATCCCAGCCTTTACAAAATGTTTTTTTATCATCCTCTGACCAAACCATCCGCCAATCAGCGCGCAAACCAGTGTTGCAATAACAGCGATTGCAAATGTTGCATGATTCATATTGGCAAACAGTTCTGAAATATATGACGCATCTTTTCCGCGTGCCTCCAAATTTGCAACATAGGCATCCTTCATAAACCACATCGGAAGTACTGGTCCAAACAATCCGTATGAAAAGAGCACGTAACTTTCCAAAATTCCTTTTTTGCTCTTATAATCACCAGCTTTTGCCACAAAATCTGCAACGATTCCCATGACGATATTGGCTGCAAACGAAACAATAAAGTGGCCGGATGTCATAAAAAACAGTCCCATGACGATTCCCATAATGGAAATTGCACCGAATTTCTGTACCTTTGCAACTAAAAGCATGTAAACACTGCCCGAAATCAGAGCACAGAATGCCGGCAGGACCACATTGTTAAAACCGGGAAAAATGACAACGCTGCTAAACATTGCAACAGCTACCAGTACAAAATAAAGTGCCGTAAAGACACCCGTTGAAATTAAATCCGGCACGGTCAGTTTGTTTGTATGTTTCATGAAAATATCCTCCTCATATGTCTTGTAATTGTGAAAGCTCTGGTTAGTATTATCTAACCTATTGTGTTAAAATATGGTGCGCACCATATTCTTCCAACATCTGACTGATTTTTTACGATTGATTTTTTGACCGCTTTTGATTATATTTCTCAGTAGATTTCTTCTTATAATTCTATCAAATGTGGTTTTACATCGGGGTCATGATTTGCAAGTGATTCTACACAGTCAGGATTCAGACTTTGTTCCCGAATCCATGCCAGCGATTTTTTCTGCTGTTCTTTGTCATCTGCAATCCCAGATGTAATTTGTTCTTCCCATGATTTTTTCGCATAGCCGCCGTCCGAGAAGAGCAATACATATTTTTCCATCTTCATTTGTAATTTTAAGTGCACACAAGCCTTCACTATGACCGGGAATATTTACCATTACCAGACTTCCATCGCCAAACACATCATACGATTTCTGCATAGGTCCATCTGCTCCATTCCAGTCAAAGCCTTCCATTTTTGTTCCATTCCACCAATCTTTATTGTATCGTATTTTATTCATCAGACTGCCATTTTCAGCAAATCGGATTTCATCATTTGACACAAGTATTCTTTTTGCCTCCGATACCAGTTTCAATCCATTTACATGGTCACAATCCAGATGCGAAAGCAGAATCATATCCAAATCTGGCGGCTGTATCCCCAGCACGGCAAGCTGTTCATCAATTGCCTCACCCATTAGAAGAACTCCCTGATTTGTCTTATAAAGAGCGAATCCTCCCAGTGATTTTATCTGTGCTGCTTTGTCAAATTCGCCATTTGGACTCATATTTCTATGCCAGCCGCAGTCAAATAGGATTTTACCGTAACTGCACTCAATCAGATAAGCCGACACCGGCAACCACAGTCTGTCATCTTTTTTTCCAAATACACCGCTTGCTTTAACCGGATTACAATGCTCGCCGCCAAAAGGCAGTTCCGGAGCAGCACAGACCATACCTGTATGGAAAACATGAATTTTTATTTCTGCCATTACAAAATCCTCCTATTTCAAAAATTCCGAAATCATCCAACCGTCATGATATCCTTTCTGTGACTATTATATCTATGAGTACTCATGATGAAAACGACACATTTTGCAAAAGTGTTCGGTCTTTATTGTGAGAAACAAAAAAGCCGCAGAATTTCCGCAGCCTTTACAAGATTTGCCCCGTTTCCAAAAGCATTTTTATGCTTACATCTGTAAGTTTTTGAACATCTACTTCATTCAGGTGCTCCATCCAATAGGTATAGGCACCGATAATTGCTGATGCAATCACCTCAAGAATCAATCCATAATTTGCCATTGTCTCCCTGCCTGGAAAACGCAGTGTAAAATGATACTTAATAGCGTCCTTCCATTTCGCGATATACGAAAAATTCGGCTGTGTAATAAGAAATGCATAATTCTCATCCCAGTGTAGCTTGATATAATCTAACGTCCTGGAAAAGAAAACCGTCATATCTGCTTTATCCGGACTGCTGTCAATGCTTTGCTTTGCAATTTCAAGAATACCGCTAATCAGCTCATCCTCTTATGGATATCACCGCTGCTTCCCTATCGTTTTCCAGATAATACATCCTGCTAAAACTGCTGTTACCACATCCGCACAAGCCTGTGAGACAAGCACACCGGTATATCCCAATATTTTGGAAAGGACAAGCAATGCCGCCAAATACAGTACTCCCTGTCTGCTGATTGATAATGCAAATGCCCCGGCTGCATTTCCCACCGACTGGCAGATGCATATCGATACCAGCGTGACTGCCATAAACATCATTCCTGCCTGTTGGCATCGAAGCATCATGGCTCCATTTGTGATAATATCTGAATCCTTCATAAACGCAGCTATGATTGCAGGCGCAAATATGTTCATGATTACTGCAAATCCAAGTCCTAATCCCATCTCAAGAAGGTATGCAAATTTTAGAACTTCTTTTAATTTTTCCCTGTTCCTTGCACCAAAATTATAGCCAATTAATGGCTGCCCACCAAATGCAAATCCAACCAGAATCAGTGCAGTAATCATATTTGCCTTTAATGCGATTCCCATTGCCGCAATCTTATCAGTTCCATAACCAATCAGGAAATGATTTGTCATCATGACCATGAAACTCTGCATCAGATTTGTAATAGAAGCGGGAATTCCAATCACAAAAATATCCCGTACCATCGTCCCCGGAATTTTTGCATCCGCAAAAGAAACCGAAAGTCTTTTTGCTTTTTTCACAATGGCATAGATGTAATAAATATCCGCAACAACATTTCCCAATACCGTCGCGATTGCCGCTCCTGCTGCTCCTTGTTTCAGTCCAAAAATAAATACCGGGTCAAAAATGATATTTACAACGGAGCCCAGTATGGAACCAAACATTGCCTGCGCAGCAAGCCCTTCCGTTCTCAAAATATTGCTCGGCACAAGACCGAAAATGATAAATACAGAGCCTGCCACAATCCAGGTATAATAATCAGACGCATACTGCCATGTCGTTTCATCTGCCCCCAGAATCCCAAGCACCTGTTTTTGAAATAGAAAAAGAATCACCGTCACACAGAGACCAAATGCAACTGCACCCCAGACACAAAATGCACTGGCACGTTTCGCATCTTCATCTCGTTTTTCTCCAAATAAACGTGAAATAATGGAACTTCCTCCAAGTCCAAAAATATCCCCGAAGGCAATCATCATCGTAAATACCGGAACCACAAGTGACACTCCGGCAACCAGCTCCTGCATGCCTGTCAATGAAATAAAATAGGTATCCACCATGTTATAGACCAGCGAAACCATCATGCTGAGCACAACGGGGATTGCCAGTTTCATATACGCTTTCGGCACCGATGTTTTTTCAAATAATATGTTTTCCATAGTTTTCCTTTCTGACTGGTCACATAACAAAAACATCCATATTCCGAAAATAATGGATTATGGATGTCCGACCGTAGCACTGAAACATCAGCGCCCTATCATATTCAATTAATTTTTCTTCCGAAGTCATATTTTAGCAAAGCCATCTGGTCTTGTCAATCCTCATTTTCTTTCCACTCCATTTGCAGCATAAAATATATGTATATGATATCAACGATAAAGCATAACATTCCGGTGATAAAAATGTAAATCTGGATTCCGCCAGCTTCTACACACCCCCAGATTGTTGGTGTCAGTGTTCCGATACATTTACACACTGCTCCTAACAACGAAAACCCTTTTGCATTTCCACACTGAAATAACGCGGTTAAAAACATTACCGACATTGCCACATTTTGTGCGAATGCCGAATATATGGAAGCCTCCGTTGCAGTATCACAGTACAGATAAAACGCAAGCTGCATTCCCACGCATACAATCAATTCCAGTACTGTAAACTGCACAAAATACTTTCTTGCCCGCTCCGGCAAATATTGCTTCCCATACCGGAACCAGCAAGCCAATATAAATACATCGCACAATGCCCACGCCAGGTCCGCAATGTTTTGTACCATCATAAATTCTTTAGAAATAAAGAATCCGTCAATAGAATACAAAAATTCCCACACAATATTTAAGCCCAATGCAAACAATGGCATTCCACATGCTTTATCTTTTATTCCATTTCTTATCAGTTCGATATAGACAATCGTCCAGCAAATTCCACTGATTCCTACTAATAGTAAACCTGTTGTATTCATAGTCCTGTTTTTTCTCCATCCCTTTATTTATTAAAATGATTTTCTTCCCCTGCCCTCAACTACTATCATACCCTTTTGACTCATCTCTTTCAATAACTGTGTTGTCTTTAACTTTCTCATAGTTATTGAAAAAGGACAGATTGCCCTGGAAGTTTGGATATGTTATCATTGCGTAAAGTAATAACTTCAAGCAAAATAAAAAGGAGACGCTATCTCATGAAATGTAAACTTACCCCCAGATTATCTTCCGGTGACTGGAATGACTTTTGCAGCCGTTTTCATTTTCCTCCGTCTGATTTGCCAGGTATCCAGGCGATTTATACTGCACTTCTCCCACTGGTGGAATCTTATGCGTATTACTCCCTGGAACAGGATTTGGATGCGGTTTCTCTCTCCCACTATGCCTATGGATTTGTGACGCTTGGAAATGGGATTGATGAACTGTCAGAATTATATCTGAATCATGAGCAGATTGGGGAAGCTTACATTGTAGATTGCATCAGCCTTGTGCTTTTATCAAAAGCCTATGAAGAATTTGCACAGGTGATTGAAAATCAAAGTAATCTGTATCCTGTAGAATTATCTTTTCTGGGAGATACCTATTCCCTTGAACTTCTTCCACAAATCTATGCGTGCCTCACACCAGATGCCATCCATCTTACCGATGGTCAAATGCTAACGCCCCTTAAAACAGCAGCACTTATCCTGCATCTGGATACAAAACCACACGCAAATCCTAGACAATTATGTGATACCTGCGCAGCCTGCAAGAATTTTTCCTGCCCTTCCAGAAAATCTCCGTTCCAGAACCTGCCGCGCACCTATGGTGCTATGCAGATATTCCATATAAAATAAATGCACTCATCTAATGGACTGAAATTCCCGTAAAATGGGATGCAAAGCAGGAATCCACCTGCCTGACAACCTCGCCATCAATCCAGCCTTTCCCTGCCATATCACACAGAATACCACACGCTTTTTCATGTGACATTCCCAGTTTGTAGGGGCGGCTTTCCGTTAATGCCTGATAGATATCCACACATGCCATCATACGCTCCTGCGTGTTTAATTCAGCAGCCGCTTTGCCAAATGGATATCCGGTACCGTCAAGACGTTCATGGTGAAACGCTGCCCAGTCACGAATCTCTTCAAAATCATCAATCTCTGACAAAATATAATAGGTATACGCCGCATGATGCTTCATCGTCCCAAATTCTTCCTCTGTCAGTCTTCCCGGCTTTTCTAAAATTTCATTTTCAATCGCTACTTTTCCAATGTCGTGTAACGCCCCGGCAAGATACATTTTTTGAACCGTCTCTTCCTCAAATCCCATATAACGTGTTAATTTTTCCGCATCTTTTGCCACGCCCATGGAGTGCGTACTGGTAAACGGCGATTTGTAGTCTACAATATGGGCAAAGAAATTTGCCAGTTCCTTAATTTGTGAAAAATCAAGTTCCTGCTTTATCCGTGGAATTTTATCCCACAGCCTGGACTCAAGAGTTTCATTTTCAAGCGATAAAAACGAAGTTTCCGAAAAAACATCAAAAAATGCTTCCACACACTCTTTGTCAAACAGCGTTCCATTTGATTTTTGGATAAACTGCCTTGCCGTATTCCATGGATCTGCCACAAACTTCTTATTTCGGCAGGCTACATCTACGATATCACACAGATGGATGATTCGTGAAAAAAGAGAAATCTCTTGCCACGTTTTTCCATAAGGGCCACTGCCATTGGCATTTTCGTGATGATACAAAATCACATGGGAAACATCCGTATGGAAGGGAAGTTTCCGAATATTTTTTTCACCCAAAGAACAATGCGTTTCCAATCTGGGCGCTTCCTGTGTGGCAGCAAAATGTGAAATATCATTCTGAAGCTCTTCCTGTATATATTGCGTTAATGCATTATCGTGCAACAATGAACATACCGCTAAATCCTGTAGTCCTTCGCCCTGTATGCCCATCTGCTCTGCAATACAGACGCCCATATAGGCAACACGTTTTGAATGATTATTTGTCACATGAACCAGTTCACTTTCCACACAGTCCAACGCATAGGAACATGCTGCAAACAGTCCTAAAACATCCAGATTCATAAATTTTTCTCCTTCCAATCATGGCAACCTATGGTCAGTGTTTCGGCCGATTTCCCGCTGTCCAGTTTTTCGGATTGGTGTCATCCGGTGCCAGTCCGGCAAGAATAGCTTCATAGTGTGCCACCTTCTCATCCATATATTTCGCAGTGGCTTTGGCTTCCTCCACCCGCTTATAAGCTTCCGTCCGCTGTTTTAAAATGATTGCATACCGTGCCCGCAGGTTTTCCTCTGATTCCTCCAACAAACACAGACGGCAATATTCCTGAATATCCTCAATGGACGCACCACAGCCTTTCAGACATTTGATGCCCTGCATCCAGTTGACAGATTATAAAAACGCAGTGTATACTCTGTGACATCGAACATTTCTGACATCTGTTTGATTGTGTAGTACATGGCTGTCCTCCAATCTCCCTTAAACTCTCATTGAAAATCGTCAAACACGAATTTAGTCGGTGAATCAAGAATTTAGTATTACATTTTACCCCATCCCCCTAAAATTTTTCTTGACTTCGTGTAACTCGAACTTGTTAGAATCATATTAACACGAATCATCGGATGATTCAATTTATGATTTTACGGAGGACTCATTATGGAATATCTGACATTAAATAACGGAATCCAAATACCACTTGCTGGCTTTGGTACGTTTCTGCTTGGCGGAGAAACCTGTACTAACGCAGTTGTTTCTGCAATCAAAAATGGCTACCGCATGATTGATACCGCAGAAGCCTACGGAAATGAAAAAGAAGTGGGCGAAGGCATCAAACTATCCGGTATTGACAGAAAAGAGTTATTTCTCATCACAAAAGTAAATTTTAAATCCTATGAGCAGACCGAACAGACCGTCTTGCAGTCGTTAGAAAATCTGCAAACCGACTACATTGATTTATTGCTTTTGCACTGGCCATTTGCAAATTATTATGCGGCATGGCGCAGTCTGGAAAAGCTGTATGCGGATGGTAAAATCCGGGCTATCGGTGTTTCCAACTTTGAGCCGGACCAACTGCTTGACCTGATTGCCTACACCAAAATCATTGCGGCAGTCAATCAGATTGAAACCAATCATTATATTTTTCTTTTTGGGAAAAGTCAAATCTTTTTTCATTCCATAAAACAAGATAACTGCTCCTATCGTCAAAATTTTGACATTACAATTTCTGTATGTTAAAATAGAATTGATTAGTTTAAACTAACCTTCGCACTGATGTATTAATCACACTATTACAGGTTATAATAAGCAATATGAATTTTTATAAAACAACAAATCCGAAAGACTATGGTCTTTACTTTTATAAACAAATTGGCTTAAACTGTACTTTTGAACAAGATAACGAGCAAATCTGGACAAATCCGGATGTTGGTACAATCCACATTTATGGTTCTCTCGATGAAATCCAATGTGGAACCGGGGATTATACGATTCCGGCTGATTTGCTCGCAGAATTCGATTATGAATCCGCCTTTCTTCATTTTGGAATTATTTATGAAGGAATCACTTACTCTCTCGTGAACCAGAAATTGTCACCGTTGTCACACCCTTCTGCATTTCTAGCAGCAGAACAATCTGCCGGTGGTATCAACTGCTGGAAGCATGGGCAACGTTTCCGGGGAGTAGAAGTCTCTATCCGAATGAACTACTTAAGGGATTATATGCTTCCATTTCTTGGATATCCCGAAAATGCACTGGATTTTATCAAGCCAAACGTCCGCTACCATAATCTGTCACAGGAATTGCGTGAGATTCTATCCAAAATAGAACTACTGCTGAATCAAAAAACGATGACCATGGCCTTGCAACGGGCACTTTGCATGGAATTTCTGGCGCATCTTTTAAACCAGAAGGAAGAAGGTCTGTCAGAAATTCTGGCAGACAGTGATACACGCTATCTTCATGTCGGTAATCGGAAAATAAAGATGACACCGACTGATTTTGAAAAAGTCAGAATGACTCATGAGCAGATTGAAAAAGATGCCGGCTCTTTTGTTACCATTTACGAGCTGAGTCAGAAATTTGAGATTAGCGAACAAAAATTAAAAGCAGGATTCTTAGAATTGTACCAACAGACTATTTGGAATTATGCAAATAATCTGCGTATGAATCAGGCTGCAAGATTGCTCTGCGATACAGGCTGCAATATTAACGAGATTGCACTTCGGGTCGGTTATCAGAGTCCCGCAGCATTTACAAATATGTTTAAAAACTGGTGCGGGCTGACACCCGGTCAGTTCCGCACTCAGGTTGCTGAGGACGCATAATGTCTTCCTTTTGGAAGAATCATTGGTGATTTGGATACCGGGTCTGTTATAACGTCACACGCTAAACCATAGACTTCCTGCATTAATTCTGGCGTAATAATCTCATCCGGTGTTCCTTTCGCTACCAGTTTTCCCTTTTTCATGGCAAACAGATAATCTGCGTACCTTGCAGATAAATTGATGTCATGCAGTACCATTGCTATTGTAGTTTTATATTTCCGATTCAAATCCGTAAGCATATCTAAAATTTCAATCTGATAAGCAATATCCAAAAAAGTTGTTGGCTCATCCAAAAGCAAAATATCTGTCTGCTGTGCTAATGCGAGGGCAATCCAGACGCGCTGGCGCTGTCCGCCGGAAAGTTCATCGACAGCCCTGTCTGCCAGTTCTGTAATTCCCATAATTTCCATTGCCTCTTCCACCGCTGCAAAGTCTTCTTTGGTCATACTTTTCAAAAACTGCCGATATGGGAAACGGCCTCTGGAAACGAGATCCATCACCCGGATTCCTTCTGGTACAACGGGGGACTGTGGTAAAAGACCAAGTGTTTTTGCCAGTTGTCTGGATGGAATTTCAGAAATCTGTTTGCCATCCAATAGTATATGTCCGCCTTGCGCAGGCAGCAATCTTGCAAATGTTTTCAGCAGTGTTGACTTTCCACAACCATTTGCACCAAGAATAACGCTGATTTTATTTTGCGGAATGGTCACGCTGACATTTGAAACAATGGTTTTGTGATTATAACCGGCATCTATATGATCTGCCGTTAAAATCGAATCATTCATGATGTTATCACTCCTGTTTTTTCAAGTATAAAAGGTGTACGTAAAATCCGCTCTTATCCTTCCGTGCGGTTCATGCGAATCAATAAATAAATCAGATAAGGCGCACCAAGGATACCTGTAACAACTCCCACCGGATAGCGGGATGGAAATGCATACTGGCCAATCAAATCGGAAGCCATTACAAGCACACAGCCGGTAAGTGCTGAAGTCATCAGATTACTTTTTCCACCACCGGAAATTCTTGCGGCAATTGGTCCGGCAAGGAAGGCGACAGAGGCAATTGGTCCGGTTACAGATGTTGCAAACGCAATCAAAAGTAAAGCACATAAAATCAGTCCCAACCGCACGAGTGTGATTCGTACGCCAAGAACTCTGGCGTGCGCTTCTCCCAACTGCAAGATTTCCAAGTGTCTGTTTAGGAAAAAAATCGCGCCCGAGGAGAAAAGAACCACCACCATAAGCCGTGGAATCTGCTCCATCGATACTCCATTTAAGCTTCCACTCAGCCATCTTAGTGCACTCGACACATCATATTCCGAGGCTTTTAACAACATCCAGGAAATCAGGGCATTTAAAAAAGCCTGCATACCGATTCCTGTCAGAATTAATTTTCCATTTGAAAAACCATCTCCCTGTGCCAGGAAATAAATCGCAATAGAAACGAGTAATCCTGATAAGACCGCCAGAATTGATACCATGCTTCCGCTCCACTTTAATATAAGAATTGCAAATACGGCGGCAACGCTTGCCCCGGAGGTCACACCGATAATATCAGGGCTTGCAAGCGGATTTCCCAATAATTTCTGGAAGGTATTTCCCGCAAGGCCAAAAGCGCTTCCACAAAAAATAGCGGCAAGCATACGCGGCAGACGAAGTGTTTTGATGGTAAAAGCTGCACCTTTTGTTTCATTTCCCTTTAATACCTCTAAGATTGTGCCTGGTGTATATATGGTATTCCCATAGATCATCATGATACAGGCTAGTAAAATGACAAGTGAAAGTAAAACACAGACCGCAAGCCAGTATCTTTTCTTTCTTTTGTAATAACCTGCCCAAATCGTATTTCTTTTCATCATAAAGAGCGCACCCTGACCTTTCGTATGATAAAAATAAAAACAGGGCCACCGATTAAAGCAGTGATAATTCCTGATTCCAGTTCCCCGGGTCTTCCCCAGATTCTCCCAAGGACATCGGAAATCAGCAGGATACATGCTCCACAGACTGCGGATAACGGCATTATCTTTTTTAAATCGGGACCGGCAAGTGCACGTATCAGGTGTGGAACCATAAGCCCAATGAAACTGATTGGCCCCGCCAGTGCAGTCACAGATGCACAGAGCAGGACACCGGAAAGTGCTGCCAGTCCCCGCACCATTGTCACGTTTACACCAAGCCCTGTTGCCACATCATCCCCTAATGCTAGTGTGTTCAAAGAAGGCACCAATAAAAATGCCAATAAAAAGCCGACAGCAAGATAAGGACTCATCAACCTGATATCCTCCCAGGATGCACCACTGATGCTTCCTACCTGCCAGAACCGGAACTGATCCATTACCTGTGTATTTGGAAGCATTACTGTATTTACCAGAGACTGTAATGCTGTTGAGGCCGCTGCCCCTGCCAGTGCCAGGCGGATTGGAGTCACACCACCATTTCCAATAGAAGCAAGTCCATAAACAAGAACTGCCGCAAGTGCTGCTCCGCCGAATGCAAGCCAGATATATTGATTTCCGCTCTGGATATGAAAAAGAGCAATCCCACACACCACAAACAGGGATGCTCCTGTGTTTACACCCAGAATACTCGGATCTGCAATCGGATTTCTGGTAATGGACTGCATGAGGAGTCCTGATATGCCAAGAGCCGCTCCTGCAAGCATACCGAATACCGTTCTTGGTACTCTTGCAAGTACAATATTGACGTCAAGTGCAGGTGCATTATTAGGAATAAACGCACCTAAGACACTCTGAATGCCCACGGATTTAACTCCGCAGGCAACAGATAAAAATGCACAAAAAAGAAGTAAAACTGCCATCATACAGCCTACAAAAAACGTTCTCCTTTTACTCATTGATTTTACCGCAAGCCTCTGATAAAGCATCGAGATAGTCATCGATCGTTGCCGGAATTGATAAAATACTTGGGGTTGTAGACGCTGCAAGGCGGGAAGTGCTATCAAGCAGTACAACGGCACCGTTTCTGACAGCTGGTATCTCTGACATTAATTCATCCTTCTGTAATGCCTCTAACAACGCTTCATCTCCATATACAACCATCAAATCAATATCGGAAAGTGCTTCTACATTCTCACGGCTTAAGGTTACGGAGAAATCGGAACCGTCTCCTGCAAGTTTCCTGATACTGTCTGGAAGTTCAAACCCAATATCCTGCAAATAAGAAGCTCTCGGGTCCGCAGGAAGATACGCATAAAAGGTACTGAAATCATCTGCATTAATCCAGAAGAAACCTGCTTTCACACCGGAAAATTCTGGGTGTTCACTTACTTTTTCTGCAATCAATGCTTCTGTATCCGCAACTAATGACTCCCCTTCTTCTTTCATTCCCATTCCTTCTGCATTGCGGATGGTCTGTTCTCTCCAGCTTGTTTTCCAGGCAGTTTCTTCAAAAGGAACTACCGGTGCAATCGCAGAAAGTGTTTCATATTCTTCTTCCGTCATGCCGGAGTAAGCTGCAAGAATGACATCCGGTACCGCATCACTGATTGCCTCATAGTCGAATCCGTCTGTGTCATCGAATACATTCGGATTCGTTTCGCCTAAGGAAGCAAAGGCTTCATCTGTCCATTCATGTAACTGGTGCTCTGTCACATAACCGTAGTTTGCTGCGGAAACACCAACCGGAACCATTCCGAGTGCAAGAACGGTATCCTGATTGCCCCATCCCAACGTAACAATACGCTCCGGCTTGCTTTCAATCATCGTCTCACCGTATGCATGGGAAATTGTAATTGGATACTGTGTTTCATCCGATGCCATCTCCGTATCCTGGGGAACAGTTTCGGAAGCTGTTTCTGATTCTGTCGTCATGTTATTTTGAGCTGTATCACTGGAATTGCTTCCACATCCGGCAAGGGCTCCTGCCAGCATAGTCATTCCTAAAACTATTACTAATAATTTCTTTCTCATTTCGTCTCTCCTTTTCAGTTTTGTAACGACATGTGTTAGTCTCGGCTAACCGTCATGAAATATAACACATGATTTTATCTGCTGTCAATCGTTGCACCGAAAAAGATAACGATTTGCACCCAATTCAGAATTTGAATGCGTTTTATTTATAGTTTTTCTCTACCTCATGCTCTTTTGAATAGTCTACTGCCCTGCAATCTTTGCCGCCAGTTCCTCTAAGTACTCCCAGCGCTCCATCTTTTCTTCCAGCGTTGCTTCTGTCTGTTCCTTTTCTTCCATCAGTTCCCGCAGCTTTGCCGCATTCGTGGCATTTGCAGCCATCTCATTATCCAAATCTTCCACCTTCTGTTCGAGGGCTGCGATATCATCCTCTATCGTCTCATACTCCCGCTGTTCCTTGTAGCTGAACTTGAGCTTTTTCCCGCTCGTCCAGGTCGCCTTAGAATCCGGTGCGGTATTGGTCTGCGTGCCATTCTCTGCCGCCGCACTCTGGCTCATGCCGGGCATCTGTCTGCCCTCCTCTTCGAGACGATTCCTGTAATCAGTATAACCGCCCTCATACTGACGGATTTCTCCATCCCCCTCAAATGCAAAAATTCTGCGTACCACGCGGTCGAGGAAGTAACGGTCATGGGAAACGGCTATCACGATTCCGTCATAGCTGTCTAAATAATCCTCTAAAATCGTAAGCGTCTTTATGTCGAGGTCGTTTGTCGGCTCGTCCAAAATCAGCACATTCGGTGCCTCCATCAGCACACGTAAAAGATTTAGTCTGCGCTTCTCTCCGCCTGATAATTTTCCAATCGGGCTGTACTGCTGGGAGGATGGAAATAAAAAGCGCTCTAACATCATCGTCGCAGAGACAAGTCCTTCCGTTGTCCGCACATATTCCGCTGTTTTACGAATATAGTCTATTACTTTCTCCTCCGGGTCCATATAGGCAATTCCGGCATCCTTTGAATTCTCGATTTCCTGTGTGTAATAGCCGATTTTAATCGTCTGTCCGATGGTTATCGTTCCGGCATCCGGCACTACTCTTCCATCAATCATCTTCATGAGTGTTGTCTTGCCGCTTCCGTTTGGTCCGATAAAACCGATTCTGTCCGCCTTTAAGAAAATATACGAAAAATCGCGGATTAGCACGCGCTCTCCATAGCTTTTGGAAATGTGCTCTAACTCTACCGTCGTTCTTCCCATCCGGGTGCTGACCGAACCGATTTCCACCTGTCCGTCCTGCTGTGGCGCCGTTTCGCCCTGCATCTCTTCAAAGCGTTTGATGCGCCCTTTTTGCTTGGTGCTTCTTGCACGCGCACCGCGCTTCATCCACTCGATTTCTTTGCGTAAAATACTCTGTCTCTTGCGTTCGCTTGCCTC
>OGCY01000104.1_pt1 | contig 44843 bp, 43 predicted proteins | sample 1570311 | NCBI WGS metagenome assembly OGCY01 (sample SAMEA2582165, study PRJEB24529) | metagenome | biome: Human gut stool | place: China | collected 2011
ATGATGAGGGAATTACCATTACCCAGCTTGCGAAAGATGGAAGATACAAAGCCCTAGAAGAGATTGCGGGAAGACTTGCAAATAGAGAGCAAGCCGAGGAGCAGGGATTACTTCTGCGGTTACCAATCAGTGAAGACACGCCAGTGTATTCCATCGAGTATTGTTGCGGGAATGACAAAAGCAATCGGATGGGAATGTGCTTTAGAGGGTCTTGTGAGAATTGCGGTAATAAAGCGTATTATATACGCGAAAGCGTAGCGAAACACTGTAGCATATGTGAAATTAATAGGTCGGTATTCCTTACCAGAGAGGAAGCCGAAGCCAAGCTGAAAGAAATGGAGGGGGAAAGCGATGTATTGTGATGGAAGATGTCAGTATTTGAATGAACGTAAACATAAATGTGAGTTGACCGGAGAAAAATTGGCTTACATGAAACAGACCGGAAGTATTTCTTTCTCCGTGCATGAACACATAGGAGTTTGTAAAGGAAAAAAGGTGGAACGCGATGGAGAATAGATTTTTATACCGCGGCAAGCGGATTGATAACGGTAAATGGGTTTACGGTATGCCAACTCGAAGAGAAGATGGAGAAATTGGAGCAATAGAGGACTGGGATAAAGGCACTTATACTATTTATGACATAAATCCATCTACTGTCTGCCAGTGTACCGGAATCAAGGACAAGAACGGTAACTTGATTTTTGAAAATGACATTATGGGGGCACATATTGATGATGATTTTCCAGAAGATGTTTCGCGGTTCAAGGTTGAGTGGAACGGAAGAGGATGGGTAGAAAATCAGCCGGGAGCTGTTGACAGAGAATATCTGGATGATTTTGACACTGAACATTATGCGGTAATTGGCAATGTATTTGACGACCCGGAACTGTTGGAGGTGTAGGGATGACAGAAAATGAAGCAATCGACGAATTAAATACGTCTATAGATTTAGCGAAGATGTGTACGGAAAATCTTGAAAGGAAAAGAGAAGTGCAAGGTTATGAAACAGCAATCAAGGCTCTTAAAGAAATCCAGCAGTACCGAGAATTGGAAAAGCGCCTTACGGGTATGTTCAGCGGAGAACTCTCTCTTGAAACTGTGGTGGATGAACTGGAACGATATCTGAAAGAACCGGGCAACCCACATCCAATAAACGCTAAAATCCTTACCTACAAAGAAGCAGCAGATTGGTATGCTTACAAGGCAATCGGCACACCGGAAGAATGCCAGAAATCAGTGGAAATCTGTAAATCTATGATAGAGAGAAACATCACACCGGAGAACATGGAAGAATACATGAAATTCGAGGATGAGTGTGTAAAGAATGGATTTACATTTAATAGCCTGTTGGAAGCAAGAGAAAAGCAGATTCCATATAAGCCATCACAACAAAAATTGGTTTGGGGTATTGGCAAATGCAAATGTGGCGTTGAATTTCTGGACAGAAAAACAGGCTTCTGCGGGAACTGTGGTCAGAAATTAGATTGGAGTGATGAACAATGAACGAAGAACTTAAGCCATGCCCGTTTTGTGGACACAGTATAGATATTGAAAAAGATGTGTATGAGCCGAGTAGGGATTAGCACCCGACATTTATTGACCCAGATAGTGGTGGCGACCCTATTAACATTCATTGCAAATGTGGCTTGGAGTTTTGCACTGGTACATATGACTGGGGTGAATTTGTAGAAGCGTGGAACAGGAGGGCGAACGATTGTCTGGATAGAATTTTAGGAGAACTCCCAGAAAAAGGAGAAGCCAGCAAGAGGGGGAATCCTGCTGGCTGAGTTATGAAAAAGAATCTATGTAAAAAGGTTATTTCCTTTTGACAGTTATTACTATAGCTGCCAGATGTGAAAACAATATGAAGTGAGTTTGAAAAATGTGTGAAAGGAGTAAGAGGTTTGCTGGCCAGCGATAAAGACGTCTTTACTCCGTAACAGAAATGAAAGAGGAATTTAGAAGCCGGGTGTATACAGACAGACCAGATTATGCAGATTTTGATGCACCTGCGAAATTTAATGCCATACAGAGCATTATTGCAAAGAGATTGAGAGAGCACCCGAACGCAATATGTTCATATTCGGGCGGCTCTGATAGTGACATTATGATTGACCTTATCGAGCGGACACGAAAGACATTTTATTTGCCACCGGTCAAATATGTTTTTTTTAATACTGGACTTGAAATGAAAGCTATAAAGGACCATGTCAGGGACACAACAGAAAAATACGGTGTGGAAATCGAGGAGTGCAGACCAAAAACGAATATTGTGCAGGCAACAAGGAAATATGGCGTGCCGTTTGTATCAAAAATTATGTCGGCTGGATTAGCTGGATGGCAAAAGAAGAATGTACCGTTAGCAATCGCGCAGGAATACGATGAGGCAGAGGACAAGCAGGCGAAACGGGAGGAATTGAAAGAGAGATACCCAAATTGTGAAGGTACAATTAACTTTCTTTGTTGTTGCAACTCCGCCGGAGAACCAAGACCCAATATTCAGCTGGTAATTAATTCATCAAAATATATGCGGGATTTTATAGCAGAGTATCCGCCGGACTTCCCGATAAGCGCAGATTGCTGCGCACATTGCAAGAAAAATGTTGCACATAAGGTACAAAAGGATTACGAGATGGTTATTACCGGCGAGCGCAGGGACGAGGGTGGAATGCGATCCGTTCCAAGAAAAGATAACACAGCATTATGTTTTACTGAGACTTCAAGCGGGCAGTTCCGTCTTCGCCCACTGTACTACGTAAGTGACCGGGATAAAGAGTGGTACAAGGAATACTACGGTATTCGGTATTCGGACGCGTATGAAGTATATGGACTTACCCGAACCGGATGCTGTGGGTGTCCTATATCTTACAAGGCTGTTGAGGATTTGGAACTGATTCGTCCATATGAGCCAAATGTAGTCAAAGCCGCATGGAGTATCTTCGGGAAAAGCTATGAGTACAGGAAGAAATACAATGAGTACAAGCAGAAGCGGATGGCGCAGGAGAAAGAAGCTACCGCCAATGTAGACGGTCAGATGAAAATAGAAGATTTTATGAAATAGCGGGTTTGAGGGGACTTGAACCCCTCGGCGCCCAAACTTATACTTGAGCCTTGCTCCTGTTTCATTGGTTCCAAATGCAAAACCCGCGCTCGCCTGCATCCGCCGAAACGTTTTGTAAGAACGAAAGTATTGTCATAAGTGTACCTCCTGAAAAAATGAATCTGAAACTACAATTATTTTTTAGGTTGCGTGACCACATGACGGAGCAACAGGATAAAAATGTCACAAGTATAAAGGCTGCTGGCATAGGTACAGTATTATTATAGTTTGTTTAGAGAAAAATTTCAAGAAAGGAGCCGGGACCTATCCGGATAAAAGGCGCGCCGGGTTCCTTTTGAAAAAAATGAGAACAGTATTGAAATATCCGGGAAGTAAATGGAACATTGCTCCCCGACTGGTGGAACTGATACCGGAACATCATAGCTATGTGGAGCCGTTCTTTGGTAGCGGAGCTGTTTTATTTAACAAACCAGTGTCAGATATTGAGACGATCAACGATTTAGACCATGATGTCGTGAACCTCTTCCATTGCATACAGGAAGATGCGGAACGTCTGGCCGCAATGGTAATGACTACACCGTTCAGTCGTGAAAAATATGAGGATACATATAAGCTGGATGTATGGGAGCTGATGATGCCGGATGAACCGTATCATAAAGCATTGCGATTTTTAATCCAGTGTTGGCAGGGGCACGGGTTCCGCACTAACGGTTACATGGTAGGATGGAAAAATGATGTTGTTGGAAGAGAAAGAGCCTATGCGTTATGGAACTGGTACCGTCTGCCGGAATGGATTATTGAAATAGCAGAACGGTTGCGCATGGTACAGATTGAGAATCGTCCAGCGTTGGAAGTGATTGAGAGATTTAATTACAGCAACGTATTTATGTATATTGACCCGCCGTATGTTTTAGGTACCAGGACGGGAAAGCAGTATAAGCATGAGATGAGCGATTCAGACCATGAAGAATTATTAAAAGCGTTACTGCAGAGTAAAGCAAAAATCATGCTGTCTGGCTATGAATCGGAAATGTATAACGATTATCTGGCCGCATGGGAGAAGAGACAGTTCTCAAGCTGTGCGGAGCACGGAAAACCACGGACTGAAATGGTGTGGATGAATTATAAAGCCGATTTGCAGATGAATTTTGCAGACTTCCCGGAGGTGATGCCGTGATAAATGGAGAAATAATAGTAGATAATTTCGCCGGTGGTGGCGGAGCCAGTACCGGCATTGAACTGGCAACCGGCTATAGTGTTGATATTGCCATTAACCATGACCCAGAAGCAATTAAGATGCACAAGGCGAATCACCCGAACACGAGGCATTATTGTGAAAACGTGTGGGCAGTAGACCCGGTAAAGGCTTGCAGTGGTCATCCGGTAGCACTTGCCTGGTTCTCCCCGGACTGCAAGCATTTCAGTAAGGCAAAAGGCGGCAAACCCAAGGATAAGAACATCAGAGGTCTTGCGTGGGTAGCCTGTCGATGGGCGGGGCTGGTGCGACCGAGAGTAATCATGTTGGAGAATGTGGAAGAATTTAAAACATGGGGACCGCTTGGTCGGCGGCACCATCCAATCAAGGCAAAGCAGGGGAAAACATTTAAAAAATTCGTGCAACAGCTTACAGATTTGGGATATAAAGTGGAATTTCGTGAATTGGTAGCAGCTGACTATGGTGCACCAACAATGCGAAAAAGATTCTTCATGATTGCCCGGTGTGATGGCAAGCCGATTGTCTGGCCAGAGCCGACACACGCACCGTCAGACAGTGAAGAGGTCAAGGCTGGGCTGCTGAAACCGTATGTGGGAGCATACACGCAGCTTGACTTTTCTCTTCCATGTCCGTCCATTTTTGATACGTCCGAGGAAATCAAAGAGAAATACGGGATCCGGGCAGTACGCCCACTGGCACCGAAGACGATGGAGAGAATAGCACGAGGACTGAAAAAGTTTGTACTCGATAATCCAGAACCTTTTATCATTCAGTGCAACCACGGCGGAGAGCGCAGACCGAATGACATTAGAGAGCCGATGCCAACCATTACCGGGAAGCATGGATATGGAATAGTGGAACCATATATGGTGCAGATAGGGCAGACCGGCTTTACAGCGGACAGGAGTAAAGATGTCAGAGAACCTTTGACAACTATCGTGAGCAAGAATGAACATTGTTTGATTGAGCCTAAGTTGGCACCATATCTATCAGTGAATAGGGAAAATCATTTTGGGAGTGATTTGCGAGAACCGGTGCACACAATAACGGCAAATAATCAGCACATGCTTATGATGCCAACGCTGATTCAGTACCATTCTGAAACGGCACAGGGAGAGGTCAGAGGACAGACGATAGAAGACCCGATAATGACGGTTGATGGTTCAAATAGATACGGATTGGTCACGTCGTTTCTGCACAAATATTATGACGGCGGCTATACTGGAGCCGGAGAATCGTTAGAAAATCCGCTTCCAACTGTAACAGCAGTAGACCATAACAGCGTGTGTGCTGCAACACTCATCCAGATGAACAATCATTGTGATGGCAGGAATATTGCCGAACCGATACCAACGATAACAGCGGGGGATGGACATTTCGGAGAGGTCAGAGCATTTCTGATTAAATACTATGGACAGGGAACCGGGCAGGATATAGAACAGCCGCTTGATACAGTGACAGCACGAGACAGATTCGGACTGGTAACTATCGAGGGTGTTGACTATCAAATTGTAGACATCGGACTGCGCATGCTGGAACCACGGGAACTGTACGGATGCCAGGGATTCCCAGATGACTATATAATCGATCATGATTACACAGGGAAGACATATCCGAGAAGTGAACAGGTGCGCCGATGCGGTAATGCTGTTTGCCCACCGATACCGGCGGCACTGGTCAGAGCAAATCTACCAGAGCTATGCGTTGCAGAGCGGATGCCAAACATGAAGATTGAAGCAGAGCAGACCGGACAGCTCCGATTTGCGTAAATTATATAGAACCAGATAACAAAACCAAGCAATCATGCCTTCCCCCGTAAGGATGCGTCGGGGGAAGAATAAAAATAAATTTGTAGTACATTGATAATTGAATATTGACAGGGGAAATGGTATGATTTATGAAAAAGGAGGTATATTACTATGAATGGTAAAGAAAAATTTTTGCAAAGTGCGCTAGATTGTGGGATAAAAATGGAGAGCCAAACAATAGTGAAAATCACTGATTACAGAAAAGTGTCAGAGTTTTTGTCTTATTTAAAACAAAGAAATGTGCAATTAGGAATGGATATGGCTTCACTGACATGTTCTGGAGATGTAATGATTATTGCAGATCCATATGAACATGGGAATATTAAGCTGATAGAAAATGATAATGGCTGCATAGATTGTTTCAAATTCAAGGGACTATTAATAATGAATACGGATATTGATGATCCAGAATCCGCCCCTGAAATGTATTTTGAGGCTGACGATGATGTTGAGTGGTTAACTAAGCATCCAGAAGAAACGAGGACACCACATTTACTCTCTAAAAATGATGGAAGATATGAAGGACTTGAAATACCTGAGCTTGGACCTGGTGTTTTTTATGACAAAGAAACTGTAGATAAATATATGGAACTAGATTTTAGACGTTGTAATGGTGAGGATGTTTATGTCCCTAAAATGACCCGAATCATTAGAAATACTAGAAGGGAAATGTTGGTATATGCTAATGTGCAGGGATGCAAAAAAAGACATAGAGGAAGCAGCATTATCTATAGATTTAGCAAAAACACATGTGATGATTTTGTCGAAGGATTTTCAAAGTATTATAAATTAATATAGAAAAATATAGTAAAAATATGGTATAATAACTACATATAATAGCGCCATTGAGCCGAATATTAATCATTAATTTGATTAGTGTTCGGCTTTTCTATTTTTACAACAAGAAAGGGAGTGAGATAGTGGAGAATTACGAAAAAGCAGAACAGGATTACATGGCAGGAATGAAATATAAGGACATAGCGGAGAAGTACGGAACCACTATCAACACTGTCAAGAGCTGGAAGAAACGGTATGAATGGAGCAGGGGAGAGGGTGCACACAAAACGGAAAAAGTGTGCACAAAAAAAACAAGGTGTGCACCCAAGAAAACAGCGCCTATTGATGATGGCACAAAGGAGACACTACAGAACGATGACCTTACGCCAGAACAGCAGATGTTTTGCATCTATTACAGTAAGACATTCAATGCGGCGCAGAGTTACCAGAAAGCATATGGATGCAAGTATGAGACAGCAATGGTTAATGGCTGCTTGTTACTAAGAAATACTAAGGTGCGAGAAGAGATAGAACGCCTAAAAGAAATCAAGCGCCAACAGATAGTTGCCGGCGCAGATGATATCGTGGAATTACAGATGCGTATTGCTTTTGCTGACATAGGCAATTATATGTCATTCGGGCAGAAAGAGATTACAGACCCGGAGACAGAAGATACTTATATGATTAGCACGGTCGATTTGAAAGAATCAGGGAATACAGATACGCAATTAATCCAGGAAGTAAAGCGAGGAAAAGACGGTGTATCTATTAAACTGGCAGACCGTCAGAAAGCGATTGAATGGCTGTCAAAATATTTCCTCGTGCACCCGGACGATAAATATAAGGCCGAATTTGATAAAAAGCGTGCAGAGGTCAAGGATGACACCGGAGCACAGATTTTGCAGAATATGCAGACGATAGCGGATATCCTACAGCACCCGGTAGCCAACCGGAGCATAGACGATTTTGAGGAGGTGCAGGGCGATGAATAAACCGGCACCGTTAAGCCAAAGACAATACGAATATTTTATGCGCTGTTTTCGGAGCTGGTTCAATGTGGCAGAGGGCGGCAAGCGAGGCGGTAAAAACGTCCTGGCAACACTGATTTTCTGCTCTATGTTGGAAAAACATAAGAATAAGATTCACTTAGTAGCCGGAGTGTCAAATGCAACGGCAAAATTGAATATCTTAGACTGTGACGGATATGGACTACTCAATTATTTTGAGGGCAGATGCCGAGAGGGTAAATATAAAGACCGTGATTGTGTTTATGTGCAGACCAAGACAGGGGAAAAGGTTGTACTTGTATCTGGCGGCGGTAAGGACGGAGACGAAAAGCTGATAAAGGGTAATACCTACGGCATGGCATATGTGACAGAAGCAAATGAGTGTCACCCGAAGTTCCTGAAAGAGGTGTTCGACCGTACCTTATCCAGTTCCGACCGAAAGATATTCCACGACTTGAATCCGAAAGAGGAAGAGCACTGGTATTATACGGACATTCTTCACTTCCACGAGGAGCAACAGCAGAACAATCCGGCGTATGGCTATAATTACGGGCACTTTACCCTGGTGGACAACATGAGCCTGTCAGATGTGCAGATAACCACGGTATTGAGCACTTATCAGAAAGACAGTGTATGGTATAAGCGCGATATCCGAGGAGAACGGGCGGTAGCAGATGGCGTTATCTTCCGAAGGTTTGCCGAGAACAACGAGCCGTATCTGTGTGACGATGAAACGGATCCATTATTAGAGCGTGACAGCAGGGGAGAATTGCTTCATAAACCATCCAAGGTGGTAATCGGCATTGACTTTGGCGGCAATGGTTCCAAGACAACGTTTGCTTGCACATTGTATTTTAACCGCTATCATGATTTCAGAGTGGTAGAGGAAGATGGGCTGAATTTATCTAAGGATATTGATGCGGACCAGATATGCAAGAAATTCATTGAGTTTTACGGTGTGTGTATGAAAGAATACGGGCGGGTAAGCTGGATATTTCCAGATTCAGCCAGCACAACTATGATAAACAGCCTGCGGAGTGCTGCGAGAAAAGCGAGGTTACCAAACAGGAACATAGCAGGATGCCGTAAAAATGAGATATCAGAACGACCACGTATGGTTGATTTACTTTTTAATACTGGACGATTGAAAATACACAGGCGCTGTGTAAACTTGCGGAAAGCGATAGGAAGCCTTAAATGGGATGAAAAGAAACCCAATATCCCGGAGGATAAGAATATTGGTAACTGTAATGACTGGTGGGATGCACTGTGTTACACAATGTTAGATTTTGTAGAATACATAGATTTAGACAGATAGGAGAGTGGAATAAAGGAAAGATTGTGTAAAAGTATATTTAAGCGGATTGGGGTTTGCAGTTAATTCAGAAGCATTGAGCATTATTAAGTCGTGTGATGACTGGTATTCAAATCGTACCATTGAAGAATTTCACATGAGAAAAAATCTCAATAACGTGGAATGTAAGCTTAATAAGATGAATTTTGCAAAAAGGTGCTGTGCTGATGATGCAAACCTCTGCGAGATAGTATCAGTTGCACCAGAAGAGAAAAGTGCGTCACAGGATTTTATCGATACACTGCTTAAGAAGAACCGTTTTGACGTGCGGTACAGAGAACAGTTAGAAAAAACAGCAGCCACAGGAACGGTAGGTGCGTACATTTATCTGCAAAATGCGTCATATTTGAAGAACGCAGGCGGAAGCACGATGGTAAATGGTGGAGACATTCGCATCAATTACTGTGACGCAGATTGCATCATACCACTGACAATCGAGAATGAACTGGTGACAGAGTGTGCCTTTTCAGCCACTAATACGGTCAAGGACAAGGAAAAGACCACACTTGTTATTTTCACATTGGAAAACGGCAAATACAAAGCGGAGACGGTGGTATTCGATATGTTTGGCAAAAAAGTGGACGAAGAATCAGCCAGCATCCAGCTTGGTGAGGTCAAACCGTTTTCTATCATGACAAATGCCGAAGTCAATAATCTTGACAATATGGAGGGGTACGGTCTGCCGAAGGTGTACAATGCGATTCCATTATTTAAGGCGGTAGACCTCTGTTATAACATTCTGTTCGGTGATTTGGACAAGGGGCAAAAACTGGTCTTTATCAATGAACTGTTGGCATGCATCCAGACGGACAAAGATGGCAAGCCATATCTGACACCGCAGCAAAAAGAACTCTTCATATTGCTTGGCGAGAGCGGAGAGGGGAAACTGCCACAGGAAAAATCACTGGTGCAGGAATATAACCCGGAAATTCGTGTGGAACAGATTACCAAGGCATTTGAACTGGTGCTGTCGCTTTTATCGATGCAGTTCGGATATGGTAGTAAGAAGTATACCTTTGAAAACGGAAAGATTACCACGGCGACAGAGTACATCGGCACCAAACAGGATGCCATGCAGGAACTCAATAAGCAGCGTAAGCAGGCGACGGCATATATTGAGGATATTGTGCACGCCGCCATGTGGTTTTCCAATCAGTTCTCTGGCACGGCGTATGATGTAGAGGAAGCATTGTCCATAGAGTTTGATGATAGCTACGTCGAGGACAAGCAGGCAAAACTGGAAGCCATGAGAGCGGATGCGCTGTCATTCATGGAGGTGCCAATTCTCAAAGTATGGTATCTGATGGAAAAATACAATATTCCAGAGGATGAAGCAAAAAAATATTTACAGTACACAGAGGAACCGGTTGACGATTTAGATGATTAAGGCGGTGATAGGCAAGGGCATTATCAGAACAGCAGATTGATACATTGGCAGACAAGTACATAATGGGACTTTATCAGGACTTAGAGGATGAAATCATTGCTGATATTGCCCGCCGTGTGAAAAAGACCGGAAGATATACCGAGACAGCCGAACTTATGGCAAAATCAATGGTTGAGCAGGGCTATTCTGCCGAGAAAATCCAAGCTGAGGTAATGAAAACACTCCGCGCGGATAAATCATATCAGATGGCGGTAGCGGAGAATACCGCAGCCTATAAGCAGGAAGTGCAGGAGATTATTAAGCAGACGGTAAAGGAAGCCAGGGAAGCGGGACACGAACTAATAGCCGAAGCGGGGGATATGGCATGGAACAATGACCTGTCTATGTGGCAGGAACACGGCGTAGATTTAAAGAAGCCTAATAGCATGAGCCAGCTTCTTGCATCGTTTCAGAAGCAGACCGCCGGAGAACTTAAGAATTTGACACGTACGATGGGATTTAAAAATACCGTTCTTGGAACAACGGGAGTGCTCAATGCGTATCAGCGGGAAATGGACCTTGCTACCCTTAAAGTCGCAACCGGAACTTTTTCTTATGACCAGGCGGTAAATGACTGCGTGCATCGGCTGGCACAAAGCGGATTGCGTGCGGTAGATTATGCCAGCGGCAGGACGTATCAACTTGATACTGCCGCGAGGATGTCTGTCAGAACTGGGTTGAGCCAATTATCCGGCAAGATTACGGAAGCAAACCTTATGCAGACAGGGCAGGATCTGGTTATCACTTCTCAGCACATGGGGAGCAGACCCGAACACGTACCGTGGCAGAATAAGGTTTTTTCGTACTCGGGGAAGAACAAAGAATATCCCGATTTCTTTCAGGAAACAGGCTATGGAACGGCTACCGGATTGAAGGGCGTAAACTGTACACACGACTTTTACCCATACTGGGAAGGAGCATCCATCATCCCGGAGGATATAAAAGAGCCAGAACCGGTTAAAATCAATGGAAAAGAGTATGATTATTACCAAGTGTCACAGCAACAGCGGAAAATGGAGCGAAACATCCGGGCAACCAAGCGGGAAATTGAAGCCCAGAAAGCTATTGGTGGAGATACGGCTGAGTTACAGAGCAGATTGAGGAAACAGACCGCGGATTATAAGCAGTTTAGTGCGGCTGCTGGGGTTAAAGTGAAAAATAACAGGCTTAGAGTGGAGAGTGGAAGCAGTGACATAAGCAAGACTAGAATTGCCAAAAGTGAATTGAGAAAAAATGAATCAAGAGCGATGATTAACAAGGCTAATTCATTGTTTGATGTTCAACCATTGGAAAAAGGTGATACAGTAAAACCTGTTTCTATATACAAGGACTTAAAAACATCAGAAGTTGGGCAGCGTGTATTAAATTACATTGAAAACAACAATATATCAGTAGACGTATTTTACGATAAGGAAACTATTAACGCATATGGAATGAGAGATGATTATGGTCTGAATATAGGAAATCATATTTATATAAATGCACGTACCTGTAATACGAAAAAGAAGATGGTTGAAACTATTATTCATGAGGAAACTCATATTGAATACGATATTGGTGGGGATAGACATGCAGAAAGCGTATGTGATTATTATGCTTTGGTACACAGGAAAGGGCAGTTGACGGGGGATGACATACGAAGTATAATTGAATCAGTAGATAGTAGATACTCGGATATGCAGTGGAGAACGAAAAGATGAAAAAACCGCCTATTGATTTTGAAAAATTGAGAAAAGGTGATGAGGTGAAATGCCCAGAATGCAAAAGGGGCATTTTGCGCACCAATAGTAATCCAGCGATTACACATTGTTTTAAATGTGATGTATGTGGAATGAGGATTAATTTTGACTAAAAGTATGTAAGTCATAGAATAACACTATTTGCAATAAAATAAATAAAAATATTGAAAATATGCGTGTGGTGCTGTATAATATCCGTTGGGGTGAGAGAGTGCAACAAAAAGAAACACCTTTGCTGTGGAAGAAATGCCCTAGTTGTGGAGGAAAACTTCTGGCAATTCAGAGAGATACCACAGTTATCAACTTGCCGTGTAAGTGTAAGCACTGTAAGAAAATCAGTTTAATAACGTTAGTGCCGATTAGAGCCGAGAAATGAGGTCTTAAAAGATTTCATTCCTCGGCTTTTTCTGTATTTTGTACCTCCATTCAGCCCGGTATACCATGACCGGGCACTGCGGCGGATTAGTGTAACGGTAGCACATCAGTCTCCTTAGCTGATAGTTGGGGCTCAATTCCCCGGTCCGCAATTTCCCATATCGCAGAAAGTGCGATTCATAAAATAATTTTAGGAGGATGCCATGAAAAATATTTTTGAAATCATGAAAGAGTATGGTCTTGAGGTGCCGGAAGATAAGAAAAAGGACTTTGAAAAAGCCGTACTTGATAATTACAAAACCGTAACAGATTATGACAATCAGTCTAAGAAGCTGGACGCAGCCAATGAAACCATTAAGGCAAATGACACTGCAATGAAAGATTTACAGGCAAAACTTGATGGATTCAAAGATGTTGATGTGTCGGAACTGAACAAGCGTATCAAAGATTTGGAAACGGAAAAGGCAAACATTAAGAAAGAATATGATGATAAAATTGCTGACCGTGATTTCAACGATATTTTGAAAGAAAGTATCGCATCTGCAAATGGCAGAAATTCAAAGGCAATCACCGCACTGCTGGATGTGGATACTTTGAAAGCATCAAAAAATCAGAAAGAGGATATTGCCGCTGCAATTAAGGTGCTGACAGAAGCAGAAGACAGCAAAATGTTGTTTGGAGAGCCAGAACCGACACCGGCAGGCGAAGGAAATCCGATTGGAACAGTAACAAAAGGTGGCAGCCAGAATAGTGATGCGGCAATGCGTGCAGTCATGGGGCTTCCACCAGTCGCAGAAACAGAACAGGGAGGAAAATAATTTATGCCAAACACAATTGCCTTAGCAAAAAATTACACAGGGCTGTTAGACGAAGTATACAGAAGTGCTTCCGTAGCAGCAGATTTGACATCTGATTCCGCTATGTCCAAGGCGGGAGCAAATGCAAATGAGATTGTTTATCCACAGATTACAGTGACTGGTCTTGGCGAGTATGACCGTAACAGTGGATATACCACCGGAGCAGTAGACCTTAAGTGGAAAACAGCCACATTTAATTATGACAGAGGTACAAAGATTGCTGTCGATGTAATGGACAATGAGGAATCCAGAAATCTTGCTTTTGGAATGGCAGGAGCAACCTTGATGCGCGAGAAAGTCGCACCAGAAGCAGATGCTTTTACCTTTGCAACATTGGCTGCACTGGAAAACATTTCTAAGACAACCGGAACTATTGAGAATGCAACTCAGTTTTTAGATGCGCTGCTTACTGCATGGAGCAAGATGGACGAGGACGAGGTGCCGCAGGAAAACAGAATCCTGTATGCGACAGCGACACTTTTGAACAGTGTGATGTCTCTTGACACTACGAAATCCCGTGAGATTCTTGCAAAATTTGCAGTGAAAAAAGCAGTTCCGCAGGCAAGATTTTACACAGCGATTGATTTACTGGACGGAAAGTCGTCTGGTGAGGAAGCTGGTCATTACAAGAAGGCAGTATCCGGGGCGGACATTAACTTTATGATTGTGCATAAACCGGCAATTATTAAGTTTGATAAGCACACTGCCAGCAATATCATTTTAGCATCCAACAACCCGGACGCCGATGCAGATATCGTCAAATACCGTAAATATGGGATTGTGGACGGTTATGCTAATAAGCGTGCAGGTATTTACATGAACAGCAAAGCATAGGAGGTAGCCATGAGAACGGTAGGTGTAGGGGCAGAAAAGCCCGACAAGAAAAATGCAGTTGATGCAAGGCTGAAAAAGGAACTTAAGGAGTTAAAAGCTGAAAACGAGGAGTTAAAAGCTGAAAACGAGGAACTTAAGGCGCAGTTAGAGGAAACATCCGTGGAAACGCCGGAGGAAGCACCGGAAAAGCCGCAGAAGAAATAATGCGGGAGGGAGCCGTGAATGTCACAGTTTGTAAATTGGGAGCGTTACAGCTCCCTTCACAGCAGTGTTATCGAGGAGAATTTTGACCGGGCGGAAGCGCTTGCTGAGAAGGAAGTGCAGCGTGTTATTGGCTGGATTCGCTGGGCAAAGATTACCGAGGAAACATTTGGATATGAACAGTTGCAGGACTGCATCTGTAATGTCATTGATAAGATGGCGGCAGATGTGAAGTCCGGTAAGGGCAGAGGTCTTTCATCTGTCAGCAATGACGGATATTCCGAAAGCTATGTGGTGCAGACCGAGGAACAATTGAGAAATGAATTGCAGGGCTCAATAAGAGCATGGTTGAGCGGTACTGGATTGGTAGGTGCGTATTAATGGCAGTATTCACTGATACAGTTACCATCTACAATAAAGTTTCTGATTCCGAATGGAAGCGAACGGTTGTTGATGGCGTGCAGTGGTCTGATAAGACGGAGAAAAAGAATGAAAACGGCAAAATCAGTGTTGCCCGGTATGCGTCCATCACATTTCCAGATGGCACTTACGATGGACTGATGCTTAATTCTTCCAATGAAGAGGATTGCATCGTGTATGGGGAAATTAATGACGTTGTAGAGGATGTCAAAGGGAAAAGGGTTTCTGATTTATTGAAGAAATATCCAAAGTCCGGCATTATTCAGGCAGTCAATGACAATTCCAACCGGGATTTTTGCAAAAATATTAAGGTGGTGGTGGCGTAAGGGCTGATTTTTTTAGACTTGTATCGGTAAATTATGATGTTAACAAAATCATACATACAAGAGGTCTTGGAGAAAAAGGGCGCGTGCAGCAATTTATTGATAATGAATGTTTGAAGTTATGCGCACCCAAGGTTCCCAAGGATAGCAACGCCTTGATTGAATCTGGCAAAATTCACACTAAAATCGGAAGTGGACAGCTTGAGTACAGAACACCTTATGCGCGCCGTTGGTATTATATGCCGGCACAGTTCCAGAGAGCACCGGAGCGCGGCAACTATTGGTTTGAGCGCATGAAACAGCAGTATAAGGAACAGATTCTTGCTGGTGCGAAGAAAATTGCGGGAGGTGGCTAATGACAATAGCAGCTTACATCGTAAACTTTCTTGGAAATTACGATGGAATTGAAATCGATACAAACCATGTGTCGGAGGGTTCTGATAAGTACGGACTATTTAAGTCTCCAAGTCGTGATGTGAAAGAATTTAATGATTCGAGTTATCAAATCACGGAATATTATCAGTTCTTGGCAAGACAGTCTGCGGTATCGAAATCAGAGCGGAAGGAAGCGGATGAGTGGCTGGAAGAATTGACGTATTGGGTTGATGACTTCCCATACAATTACGAATTTCCGAAGCTTGATAAAAACCGTGAAGTAACAGGAATATCAATCACCGGTTCCCCATATCCGGCGGAAGCAGATGATAGGGAAGTCCTGAATCAGATATCATTGTCAATTACCTATATAAGAGAAAGGGAGGAAATTTAAAGGGAAAGATTAAAGAAATTTAAAACCATTCCGTTTTTAAACACTTCAAAGACGGGCGTGCCGGACTGGGCACGAATTGGAAAATCTACAATCTTCGATTTGGTGCTTAATGCACAGACCGAGGACAACGATTTCATCGAGGATGAAATGACGACAACAGATGTCATGTATTACAAGCCGGAGTTGCCGCAGGAGTTACAGGCAAACAAAGGAGACCCAGCGTTTGATTATCTGTACGATATGTTTTTCAATCTGCCGACTGGCGAGGATGTGAAAAAGAATCTGCTTATTGTCTTTGCCGGTAATATTGGAACAGAATCTGCGCCAAAGTTTAGAGCATGGGATACTACATCCACTCTGATTTTGGACCACTTCGATTCAGTAGCAGAGAAAATTTATTTCAAATTCAGTATCACCAAAATCAACAGAGGAACGTGCACTGTAACGGCTGGCGTTCCAACATTCACACTCGGCGCAGCAGAAGATACCGAGTAACAGGAGGAGAACAATAGATGGAATACACAGTTATTATTGACGGTCACAGCTATGACTTGCCAAAGAAAACAGTAGCAGTCATGGAAAAAATGGATGAAGTGCTCAAGGTGGATTCGGTGAGAGGATACTCTATCAGACAGAAATTTGAGAAACTTCATTCTTTTGTAAAGGAACTTGTGGGGGATGAAGCGGCAAAGAATATGTTCGGTTCAGACAACCTTTCGGAGATTGATTTATCGGATGTCACACTTGCCGTTAAAAAGATTGTAGACGCATACGAGAAACCAATCACTGATTACGATGCGGCAAAGAGTTCCGGGGCACTTGATTCGTTGCCGATTGAAAAAATTATCTCTCTTAGTAAAGCGGTGGACAAGATGGCAACTATTCCGCCGCAGGGCAAGTGATGAATCTGACAGAAAAGGCTTTACCTAATACCGTTGTGGTAGGCGGTAGAGCCTTTTCTATTTACACAGACTTCCGCTTGTGGATGCGGTTTGAAATCAGCGTCAGCAAGTTGAAACACGGTGAAACACTGGATGTGTCGTATCTTTTTAAAAATGAAATGCCGATGTACTGCGATTTGAGGGAACTTTTTAAATTCAGTCGTCCAGAGTCACCATTGCCACGTCCAATCCGACAAGGGAATGTAATTGCACTCGATTATGAAATCGACGCAGACCTTATTTATGCGGCGTTTCTGGGGCAGTACGGTATTGATTTGTTCGAGGTTAAGGATTTGCATTGGCATAAATTCCTGGCACTACTTAAGGGTGTGAATGACAGCACAGTGCTGGCTAAAGTAATGGGATACAGGTCTTATGAGAAGCGCACAGACGATGGTAGAGACCCGTATGAGGAAATCCGGCTTGCATGGGCGATTGAACCGCCGATGAGTGAGGAAGAGCAGGAAGAGTTAGACAAATTTAACAATTGGTTTCAGTAAGGTGGTGGCGTAAGGGCAGACGGTAGCCTGATTTTTGATACAAAATTAGATAGTAAAGGTGTGACAAGCGGGGTAAAGGCACTCGGTGGGACACTTACTCATGCAGCAGCAGGGGGTCTCAAAATTTTTACTGCTGGTGTGGGGGCTGCCGCTACCGGATTATCTACACTAGGTGTGGCGGCGGTAAAAAATTATGCGAATTATGAGCAGCTTGTAGGTGGTGTCGAAACCTTATTCGGTGCAGGCGGTCAGAGCATATCAGAGTATGCCGGGACAGTGGGTAAAAGCGTAAATGAGGTTACCGAGGAATACGGAAATCTTATGACAGCGCAAAACGAAGTTATGAAAGATGCTGCTGAAGCATATAAGACAGCCGGGTTGTCAGCCAATGACTACATGGAGACAGTCACGGGATTTGCTGCATCCTTAAAGCAGAGTACATCAAGCGAGTTAGAAGCAGCGAAGTCAGCAAACCAAGCGGTTGTTGATATGGCTGATAATGCAAATAAGATGGGAACCAGTATGGAAGCCATCCAGAATGCCTATCAAGGCTTTGCGAAGCAGAATTATACTATGCTCGACAATCTGAAACTCGGCTATGGTGGTACAAAGGAAGAAATGCAAAGACTTCTGGAAGATGCCACGAAGCTGTCCGGTGTTGAGTATGATATAAGCAGTTTGAAAGATGTGTATGAAGCAATTCATGTCATTCAGACAGAACTTGGTATCACCGGAACAACTGCTAAGGAAGCGAGTACTACAATTTCTGGCAGCTTAAATGCTATGAAAGCATCGTGGGAAAATCTTGTGACCGGCATGGCGGACGATGATGCTGATTTTGATGCACTGGTACAAAGTTTTGTTGAGACGGCAACGACGACGGCTGAAAATCTTTTACCAAGGATAGAAATAGCCATTGGTGGAATTGGAGAGTTAATCGATGAATTATTGCCGGTAGTAATGGACAAGGTTCCACAAATTATAGAAGATGTCCTTCCTGACTTGGTGGATGCTGGCGTAAAAATGACAGAATCGATTGTGCAGGGGGTTGTCAATAATGCCCCGCAATTGATTTCCTACGCAACCGAACTGATAGTACAGTTTGCACAGGGGCTATCTGATTCAACGCCCGAAATTATTGAGACAGCAGGACAAGTACTCAGTTCACTGAAAGACGGAATAGTCCAGGCGGCACCGGAGCTGATTAGCGCCGCCGCTGAATTAATCACTACTCTTGCACAGGGAATTATTGATAATCTCCCGGAGCTGATGGATGCCGCGCAGGAGATTGCGGATGCAATCCTGGATGGAATTGGGGATTTGTGTCCGGCAATAGAGCCAGTGACAGATGCGATACAGATGTTAATTGATAATCTGGACAAGGCTATGCCCATTATTGTAGCGGTGACAGCCGGATTTGTCGCATGGAAAGCAACGATGGGCTTTTCAGAATTGATAAAGAATGTTACCGGAGCAATGAAACTGCTAAATGTTACAATGGCAGCGAATCCGATAGCTCTCATTGTAGCGCTAATCGCAGGATTGGTCGCAGGGTTTATCTATTTATGGAACAATTGCGAAGGGTTCCGTGAGTTTTGGATTAACCTGTGGGAGAGCGTCAAAGAAACTGCGTCAAATGTCATAGACGCAATTGTTGGATTTTTTGCGGAGACGATTCCAAACGCATTGGAAAATCTCAAGACGTTTGTTACAGACAACTGGAAAGCGCTTTTGATGTTGCTCAATCCGGCGACCGCACTGGCTGGAATTTTTAAATTGCTCTATGACAACTGCGATTCGTTCAGAGCATGGGTTGACCAGGCATGGAACTCCATTGTTACATTCTTCACGGAACAAATCCCGGCATTTTTCCAGAATATTATTGATTCCATTGCAGAGTGGGGAGAAAACGCAAAAGAGACGATTGTAACTGCTGTCACGGAAATGATAGAAAATGTCCTGACGTTCTTCTCTGAGTTGCCAGAAAAATTGGCATACTGGCTTGGTTATGCAATCGGTTCTTTGATTAAATTTGGACAGGATGCCGTTAAGTGGGCGGTTGAGAGCGTTCCATTAATTATAGAAAATATTATTACATTTTTCTCAGAATTACCGGGAAAGATTTGGAAGCATCTACAGAAAGCAATCTCCAACATTTCAAAGTGGAAAGACGATACCATCCAAAAGGCAGCAGAAGCCGGAGAAAAGTTTATTTCAAACGTGGTTACATTTTTCTCTGAATTGCCAGAGAAAATCAGGACTCGTCTGCATGAGGCGATAGACAATATTTCAAAATGGAAAAAAGAAACGGTAGAAAAAGCGAAGGCAGCCGGAAAAGAGTTTGTATCCAATGTGGTTACATTTTTCTCCGAACTGCCAGGAAAGATTTGGAATCACCTGTCAAATGTGCTGAAAAAAATTGTTACATTTAAGAACGACATGACTGCAAAGGCGCGTGAAGCTGCCAAGGGATTTTTTGATAAGATTGTTGATGGAATCAAATCTCTGCCGGATAAGATGCAGGAAATCGGTTCAAACATTGTGCAGGGTGTGTGGAAAGGAATCAGTGCCGGATGGGATTGGCTTGTTAGCAGTGTGCAGAATCTTGCCAATAGTTTATTCCAGGGAGTGAAAGATGCGTTGGGCATTCATTCGCCGTCCAGAAAATTTAAGTGGATTGGCGAAATGTGTGTGGCTGGACTTGATGAACCACTGGCAGAGTACAACCCATATGATACAGCACTTAAGTCATTAAAGGTCAATGAGGGTACATTAGCATCAAGCTTTGCAGTAACCGCTAAGAATAGCTATGGAGTGGGCACAGTATCACATTCTGACTATAGGAAGATGGCGGACGCAATGACAACGGCGTTTGAGCGCGTTGGGTTTAAGGTGGAAATAGGACGCCGGGATTTCGGCAGACTTGTGCATGAGGTGTCATAATGGATATTTATTACGAGAACAGCTTAGGAAAAAGAATATATTTTGACCGTAAGCCATATAGGATGCTTCTTGGTACAACACTGTTTGACTACAGCTGGAAGTACAGCACAAGTGGCATGAATAAACTGCGCGCATCCTCTTTTCAGAAGCAGATGGCAACTCCACAAATCAGTGTGGTGATATCTGCTTCTACACTGGAAGAGGGTTCTCGGTACAAAGAGGAGATGCTTGGCATCCTCGATGCAGATATTATGCTGGAAACCCCAGGAAAATTTTATGTGGGCGACTGCTATCTGAGCTGTTATTTTATCGGGAGCGCCAAGGAAAGGTATGTAAACCGTCTTTCTGCGAAGGTCACTTTTGATATTTTAGCAGAGAACGGAAACTGGATATGCGAAAAGGCAATGTCATTTTCAAAAATCACGAGTGATGCTTACGTGGCGGATGGTCTGGACTATGCACATGAGTATCCTTACGATTATGCAAACAGTCTTGCAAGCCGCCGGATTAATAATGATAACTATGCCGCATCTGATTTTGAGATGACTATTTATGGTAGCTGCCAGAATCCGGAAATCAGTATTGGCACGCATACTTACAGCGTGTCTGCAAAACTTATCACGGGGGAATACATGGTCATCAATTCCGCAACGAAGAAAATATATAAAGTGAAAAATAACGGCGAGAGGGTGAACTTGTACCATTATCAAGGACGTGAATTTTATATTTTTGAAAAGATTCCACCCGGCACGCTTGCCGTTGCATGGGCGGGGGGATTTGGATTCGATATTAAGCTGTTGCAGGAAAGGAGCGAACCGAAATGGATTTGATTTACGCAGATGAAAAAGGAACAGAACTCGGGGAAATCGATGATTACGAGATGGATGTTGCCGTTGGAAGTGATGAAAATGATTTTTCACTGACCATCGATATTAACGCTCATTGTTGCAACGCCGGATATTATGTATATTTCCGTGACACGGAGTATGGAGGCATCATCGATAAAATTGAACCGGACACGGGGAGCGGAACGGTGACGTATGAGGGAAGAACCTGGCACGGCATCATGGAAGGGAAAATTATTGAACCGGATCCAGGACAGGATTACCGGATTGTGGATGGAAATGCAAATGCTGTACTGGCGGAACTGTTAGAGCTTCTTTCTCTGGAGAATCTGTTTGAAGCTGATACGTCTGCTTCAACAGTTGAGGTAAACAATTATCAGTTCCCGCGTTATGTGGCGGCATATACCGGAATAATCGGGATGTTGTTTGCCTCCGGCGGAAAATTGCGGATGGTGCGCGGCGTAGAGAAAGTAAAATTGTCTGTTATTCCACTATACGATTATTCGCAGGATGAGGAGTGGGATGCAAGCCAGATGGATGTTGCACTTACAAAGGATTATCATCCGGTAAACCATTTGATTTGTCTCGGCGTCGGTGATTTGAGCCAAAGAAAGGTAATTCACCTGTTTACAGATGAAAATAACAGTATCCAGCCATTTTGCAGTAAGGCACCAATTTGTGATTCCGATTATATTTTGGATAAATCACATCAGTGCTTCTTTGGAACGGATGAAGTAGCGAGAATATTTGACTACGGAAATGCGCAGGATACAAAAAATTATATCTTGATGGAACAAAAACCGTCTGACTGGGAAAGAAATTATTTCGTTTACCATTATAAAGATGGAAATGATTTTAAACAGTTAGAGCGCACGTACGAAGATTGTTACGTGATTCTGACAGAAACACCGGCGGATTGGGATAAGAATTTTGCTCAATTTTATATGAAGAATGGCAGTGAGTATATAACGGCGAGCGGTAATGTGACGACAAATTATGTGTTGTTGGAAAAAGAGCCAGTGGATTGGAATAACGGTTATGCTGGCTATTATATAAAAGATGGCAGCAGTTATACTCATGTAGAAGCATCCGCGGTGTACGCAGTGTTAGAGGAAACACCGGAAGATTGGGATAGCAGATATGCAAATTATTATTACTACTACTCTGATGGAACTAAAGAAGAGTATCGCCAGGTAACCGGAGAAACGAAAACCGATTACATAAAGCAGTTAATGCAGCCATCTGACTGGGCTACAAGGTGTACGGATTATTACTATAAAGATGCTGATGGTTATAAGAAAGTAGCTGGCACAACAGAGGTAGAATATACACTCACAGAACAGAAGCCATCTAATTGGGCAACAAACTATGGCGACTATTACAGTAAAAATGGAGACTGGGAGAAAGTGTCTGGTATTGTAAATGTGACATATCAGAGACAGGATGTAATGCCATCTGATTGGGCATCCACTTATAAGGATTTTTATACCCGGCAGGGAAAGGATTATGCGCAGCTTGGGGTTATTGAAAATATTTCTTACATCAAGCAAAAAAGTAAACCATCCGATTGGGCGACGAACTATGGCGATTACTACTATTATTATTCGGATGGAACCAAGAAAGAATACAAAAGGGTTAGCGGTGTGAGCAAATCGCGGATGGTATTACAGACAATGCAGCCGTCCGATTGGAAAAACAATTACAGGAATTATTACACAATACAGCCGGTATTTTCATACGTCTACGAAAAGCGAACCTGCATACAGGGAATATGGCATGTAAGCACGGAGAGTTTTTCTACTCCGGAACCACCGATTAACACGTCAGAGGTGCGATATATCTTCAAAAAACAGGAAGTGGCGAGGAGTGTCTTTGAAAGTGTAAATACGTCAAAAGCCCCTAAATGGCAAAAGGACACCTATTACACCAGCGAGGATTATCAAGCGGCTCCTGGTTGGAAAAGTGGCACTTATTATACACAGGACAGAAAAACGATTATTCCTACGTGGGAAAATGGAAAATATTATAAAAAAATTAGCCATACATCCGCACCGGTATGGGAGCAGGGAAAATATTACTCCAGAACATCAGAGCTGATTCCACCGTTGTGGGAGCAGGGAAAATATTTCACAGGAAAGTCACAAACAGTTGCGCCGGCATGGGAACAGGGGAAGTATTTCAAATGCCAAATACCGTCGGTGATACCGAAATGGAAACAGAATACTTATTATTACGAGGAAAATCACGCATTTGCACCAACGTGGGAGGGAGGAAAATATTATGAATTGCGAAAAAATGAAGAGGTTATACCGGAATGGAGTAGCGGAAAGTATTACGAGCTGTTTGTAGACCATTATGCTGATTTGGTTGCAGCTGGGTTAAAGCACTTTAAGGAGTTGATGGCAACGGATAAGATAGATGTTTCCCTTGACCCGGAACAGACATATGACATTAATGACGTTGTGGGGGCAAAAGAGCAGAGGACTGGAATAAGCGTGACAGCGAGCATTACTAAAAAAATCGTAAAGGTAAGCAATGGAATTGAAACAATAGAATACAAGATAGGAGAGTGAGAAGAAGGAGTTTAAATCTTATTACTGGTTATGCTGGAAAAGCACATATTACATCTGCTGGGGATGGAGCTGTGAACGCTGCAATCTACGGTGGTGGCAGATATGTTTTAAACGCAGGGGAATGTTTTAATTATGAGCTGCTTTCAAACAATCAGATTCGTGTCAAGAGCGGTTATGCGATGAATCAGGGAAGAAAGATTGAGCTTGCCGTCAGCGATTATGAGGATATTGAAATTGATAACGGTTTACAGGGCGTGAAGCGGTGCGACTTAATTGTTATCTCCTATGAGAAGAATGTTGCAAGTGGAATTGAGACAGCCACGATGAAGGTAATTAAAGGAACCAGCGGTGATAATTATGCTGACCCGGAGTATATAAGTGGGGATATTTTAAGTGGAGCTGTGCAAGATGATTTCCCACTATACCGAGTAAAAATCAACAGTCTGAATGTAGAAGCAGTAGAAAAGCTGTTTGAGATTCGCAAGGGAATTTTAGAGGATGACTTGAAAAATAATGTAGCTACGTTTGACAGTACAGATACTTCAGATGCCGATGCAAATACATGGACAAGTGTGGAAAAATTGCACAGTGGGGAGATGATGAAGTCCATTTTAGGGAAACTTGCTGCAATGTTTAAAAACATCAGATACTTGTATAAAGCCCATGATTATGACCGCGATACAAAGGTAACAGAGTATTATTACAGCGACACGGAAAGTGAAATTGAGGACACACTTACTGGAACTGTGATAGATAAAATTTATTCAAAAGATAAGGGGAAAAGCCCGTATTCAACCACAAAAGAGTTTTTATCTGCGTTAATGGGAAATATGGCGGCGTTTTATCAGTATTTTGTGGGCTATGTGAACCCACAACTGTTAAAAAAGCAGGATGCAAAGACTGCCATCACCACATCGAACATCGGAAACCAGAGTGTGAAGTATGCGGATAGTGCAGGGAACGCAACCGCCGCTGAGAAGCTCAGCACGTCTTCTGCCGGCTCAGCCACACGTCCAGTTTATTTTAAAGACGGCAAGCCAACGCAGATAGATTACATTCTGGCGGAAGCCTGTAAAAGGGGTGTGAAATCAGCAACCGCGGTCACTCACACAGATTTTAACACGAATAACGACTATGTCCCAGACATGAGCTTTCTTGCATTTTGGAATGGTGCTTATAATGCAGAAGGAAAGTCGAATCTTGCAAGATGCGTTCATGGCGCAATTGGAACGATGGCAACCAAAAGTGCGGACGACTATGTTCCGAAGTCGGGCGGAGTATTTACCGGCGAGGTATCAGTGCCGGACAACAAGGTTTTGAAAGTAGGAAATAAAGTTCAAATCGTAACGACAAACGAGGGGGGAAATATTGCCTGGCAGTCACCGGATGGGACTAAGTATGAGATAGATTCGTTCTCGAATGAGTTTGCCCGGATTTATAGTGGAGACGGCGATAAAGGTATTTTCCGCGTCTACGCAAATAAAAATTTCCGAACAGGTTACCTGTGGAGTGACAGAACATTTTTCGGTATTAATGATACGGCAAATGATAACAAGATAGCATTAGGCTCTACAGGAAAGCGATTTAAACAGCTATTTGCAGGAACGGCGACGATTTCTACATCAGACCGGAACCTCAAGAAAGGCATCGAGGAACTGACTGAGAGCCATTTGAAATTTTTCCTGTTGCTCACTCCGGTATCTTTCCAGTTTATAGATGGGGATTCTGGTAGAACACACATAGGTTTTATTTCACAGGATGTAGAAGATGCCATGGCGCAGTGCGGTCTTACAGCATTGGATTTTGCCGGATTCTGCAAGGATGTCAAAGTGAAGACGGTGCCAGTAGAAAAAGAGGTAGAGCTCGAGGATGGAACCATGGCAACATATACGGACTACATGGATGAGGTTGTTCTGGATGCCGACGGGAACCCGGAATATATCTACTCGCTACGGTACGAGGAGTTTATCGCGCTGGTGACTTATGCGACACAGAAGCTTTATAAAAGGGTTGACGAGATGGAAGAACGGATGGAGCGGATGGAAGACCGCCTCGTGGCTCTGGAAAAGTAAAAAGTTATCCTTGAAACGGGCAGACATATGGATTATAATAAATTTACAAAATTAGAGCCATTGCGCCGAATAATTAATCTGAAAAGATTGGTTATCCGGCGCTTTTTATTTTGGGCGGAAAGGAGAGAAAATGAAACTTGATGGTGTAAACGTGGTTTATGGAATGATTGTAACGCTGGGGGCGGCACTGTTTGGGAAGTACTGGTTTTTATTTTTGGGATTCTTGGTTTTGAATGTGGTGGATTACGCGACTGGTTTTATTAAAGCCAAGTATTACAACAAGAATGAATCCAGTGCGGTGGGAGCCAAGGGAGTATTCAAAAAGGTCTGGTACTGGGTGGTAATCGGACTTGCCTTTTTCATTTCCCATTGTTTTGTGTATATGGGAGAAGTAATCGGTATCAATTTATCATTCGTCCAGCTTTTTGGGTGGTTCACGCTGGCTACATATCTCATTAACGAAATCCGTAGCATCTTAGAAAACCTGGTTGAGATGAATGTTAATGTGCCGGGATTCCTGATTGCCGGACTTGCGGTGACACAGAAGTTGCTTGATACCAAAACAGAGATTAAAGAGCAGGAGGAATAATTTATGATTATTAACGTACACGCAGGACATAACCCGGATGGAAAGGCAGGATGCGGAGCAGTTGGAATTATCCGGGAATCCACAGAAAATAGAAATGTAAAGAACGAGGTAATCCGCCAGCTTAAGGCGCTTGGACATACGGTATACGATTGTACCGTTGATGATGGGGCGGCACATGGTAGCGTCACTGCGGCATCGGACGTGCTGGCAAAGATTGTGAAAAAATGTAATGCACATACCGCTGATTTGGATGTTTCCATCCATTTTAACGCAGGCGCAAGGGATGCAGATTCGTCCACAACCGGAACAGAAGTTTATATTTGCACCGCAGATAGCAAGGCAAAAGGAACTGCGCAGAGCATCTGCAATGCGATTTCTGCACTTGGATTTAAAAACCGTGGTGTGAAGGTGAATGGAAACCTGTACGTCTTAAGAAAAACCACTGCACCGGCGGTACTGGTGGAGTGTTGCTTCGTGGATGATAAGGACGATGTGGAACTGTATAACTGTGCAGACATGGCATCTGCTATCGTCTACGGCATTACCGGACAGAAATGCCAGGAGAGCAATAAGCCGTCGGAGACAGGGAAAGACACATCTGCAACACCTACAGACACAACCGCCACGGAGCAGAAGGTAAACTACCGCGTGCAGGTGGGGGCTTACTCTGTAAGGACGAACGCAGAAGCAATGCAGAAGAGATTGAAAGCGGCTGGATTTGACAACTTTATGGTTAAGAATGGCGGGCTGTATAAAATCCAGGTGGGAGCGTACAGCATCAAGGCAAACGCGGAAGCAATGCAGAAAAAGTTAAAGGCTGCGGGATTTGATGTAATTCTTGTAAAGGCGTAAAAGGGACCGGCACGGAGAAATCTGTGCCGGTTTTCTTAGTGAAAAAACATAATTAATATAGAAGAAACACTTTCTTTTTATAAGTACACGGAATAAGATAATGTCCGCAAAATGTCCACAAAGGTGTCTCAAAGTGCCGGAAATAAAGGAGACGCTACTTGACTTTTAATCAAGTTGTCCGGGGTTCGAATCCCCGATGTCTCATTAAAATAAGAAGAACGTCACTCGAAAGAGTGGCGTTTTTCTTATTTACTGGAAAAATAATGAAAACTGCTTTCCGTTTGAGGTACTTCATGTTATAATTATAGTAGAAAAAGAGAAGAACGATTTGCCATATGTGACAGAATGGAGGTTGCCTATGAGATGCAAAAGAACAGGACTTGAAGCGGAAGTAGTAAAATATGAAGTGGGAAAAGGTCTTGAAGACGGAGTAGAATTGTGGTCGGATGTTGTGACCAAAGGCTGGATTGTGACGGATTTCCTTGTGAAAATTACGAGAGAGGACGGAACAGTGGTATGTCCGTACATCAGACATCGCAGAGGACGTACTTTCATTGGGGAGGGAGATTACATTATAATGGAAGATGATGGAAGCAAGCATGTATGCGGTGCTGACAAAATCTGGAGCCGTTACGAGAAAATGAATTGAAAAACAGACTTGCTTTTTTAGAAAAGCTAAGATATAATGGCGGAGTGGCTGATTTGCAGTCACTCCATTATTATGCGGAACTGATGGAATTGGCAGACATGCAAGATTTAGGTTCTTGTGCCGCGAGGCGTGTGGGTTCAAGTCCCACGTTCCGCATTACAGATGCGGCCAGTCCGTGTGGCTGCTCCACTCATCATTCATCCAGTCGACCGCCTGTTTTTTCCCTTCTTCGGTGAAGGGGAAGCAGGCGGTCTTTTTTTTCTCGTCAGGAGTGGATGCGTAATTATAGGGACCGGGCCAGATATGACACCGGAAGATATCAGCATCCTCCTCGTTCTTGGATTTCTCAAGCAGATAGCGCATTCCGCGGTAGCTGCCGGTAAATTTTTCCTTTTTATAAAAATTCAGGCTTAAAACATCCTCAGTTGTAATCATTGGGATACTCCTTGGTTATTAATTTAATGAGAAATATTCACGCAGTGCCAGCCTCAGGGGAGAGCACGGCGTACTGTCACTCTCTATTATATCATTTACAGAAATGAAACTTAATACTTGACAAATGACTCATAGTATGTATAATAAATTGTGTTGTACGTGAGCAACAGACAGTTGTATTTTTATGATTGTATAGCTAAGTGCGGTGGACAATGGCGTCCAAAGCATTTTTTTTATACAACAAAATAATTTAGCGTGGTGAAGCGGTAGAGCAATAACTTAACAGAGACATAAGCTGTTGCAGAACTTTGTACAGGCTGATTTATCAGGTAAGGATACATATTGGATGAAGACCGCGTAAACAATATCTTAGAGAGGAGATATATCTATTATGAAAAAGAAACTTGTGAGTCTGATGCTTGTTCTTGCGACAACAGTCAGCATGACAGCATGTGGCGGAAACACAAACGCAGGCAATGCCGGCAGCAATGCAGGTAATGCAGGCAGCAGCACAGAGGATGCTGCAAATGCTGGATCAGATGCAGTTGATTCAACAGAAGCAGGCGAAGCTGGAGCAGAAGCATCTTATGATGAGGAATCTGCAAAACTTTACAATGATAACCTGGGTGATTTCTATTCCACCTACGAGGAAGCAAAAGCGGCAGACAATCTTTCAGAGAGATACGCATTGATGGCTGTTGCAGAAGCAAAATTAATGGAATCTGCAGTAATGCTTCCATTTACCACAAAGGGTGGTATGTATGCAATTTCTCACCTAGCTCCTTATACAGCACCATATGTACTGTGGGGCAATGACTATGAGAGATATCACAGTGTTCTTGTAGCAACTGATTATATCAAGAAAGCTGACCGAGATGAGATGAAAGCAAAATGGGCTGAGTTAAGAGGAACCGGCACATACAGAGAGTGGGCAGTCTCATTCCTTGCAGACAAAGGATATACTTTAAAAGACACCTATAATATGGCTTATGTCAGTGATCCGACTACATGGGATGTTCTTGCAACATCCAGAGCGGCTGACTCTGAAGCAATCATCAACACTTATGATGGATTGATGGAGTATGATGATGAGGGTGTTCTTCAGCCGGCATTAGCAGAGAGCTATGAAGTTTCCGATGACGGTTTAACCTATACCTTCCACCTTCGTCAGGGTCTTGAATGGGTAGATTCCCAGGGAAGAAAAGTTGCGGATCTTACCGCTGATGATTTTGTTGCAGGCATGCAGCATATGATGGATGCACAGGGCGGTCTGGAATATCTTGTAGAGGGTATCATTGTAAACGCTTCCCAGTACATCTCAGGCGAAGTGTCTGATTTCTCCCAGGTTGGTGTAACAGCAGAGGATGACCACACTGTAGTATATACCTTAGAGGAGCCGTGCAGCTACTTCACAACCATGCTTGGCTATGGCGTTTTCGCTCCGATGAGCAGAACTTACTATACTTCACAGGGTGGTAAATTCGGTACCGAGTATGATCCGTCAGCAGCAGATTACACCTATGGTAAAGACAGCAACTCTATTGCTTACTGTGGACCATATCTTGTAACAAATGCTACTGAGAAGAACACAATCGTATTCAAGGCAAATGATTCTTACTGGAACAAAGACAACGTTACCATTAAGACGCTTACCTGGTTATTCAACGATGGTTCTGATGTAACAAAGACATACAACGATTTGAAGGCAGGAACTCTTGATGGATGTTCTTTGAACACTTCTACTCTTGAGACAGCAAAACAGGACGGACTGTTCGATGACTATGCTTATACATCTACTACAGATGCAACCACCTATCCGGCTTTCTATAATATTAACCGTACAGCATTTGCTAATACAAATGATACTACTACAGTAGTTTCCTCGCAGACAGAGGAAGACGCTGCAAGAACAAAGGCAGCATTAGGCAATGTTCATTTCCGTAGAGCGCTTTCTTTTGCAACAGACAGAGCTGCTATGAATGCACAGGTTACTGGTGAGGATTTGAAACTTACCTCTCTCAGAAACTCTTACACACCGGGTACCTTCTTAACTCTTCCGGAAGATGTCACAATCGACATCAACGGAACTGCTACTGATTTTGCAGCAGGTACTTACTACGGTGCAATTATGCAGGCACAGATTGATGCTGATGGCGTTGCTATCAAAGCCTGGGATCCGAGTGCAGATGACGGAATTGGTTCCTGCGATGGCTACGATGGCTGGTACAATGTTGACAATGCAGTTGCTGAGTTAAATACAGCAATTGATGAGTTAGCAGCAGAAGGTGTGACAATCGATGAGTCCAATCCAATTCAGATTGATTATCCGTATCCTTCCGTCAGCGAAGTATATACCAACAAGGCAAATGCTTACAAACAGTCTATCGAATCTGCTCTTGGCGGAAAGGTTGTTGTAAACCTTGTAGATACTACCGATTATGACGGATGGTATTACGCAGGATACTACACCTCTTACGGTTATGAGGCAAACTACGATATGTATGACTTGGCTGGATGGGGTCCTGACTACGGTGATCCTCAGACATATCTGGATACCTTCCTTCCGGACTATGCTGGATATATGGTTAAGTGTATTGGTATCTACTAAAATAAAGAACTGATTTACAGTAAATGATTACGTTGCAGGAGGATGTCCTTTTGGATGTTCTCTTGCAACCTATTTAATGAGAGAACGATTATGGCAAAATATTTATTAAAACGTATTATACATGGTCTTGTATCTATTGCAATTGTAATAGCAATAGTTATGATAATGATTTACTCTTTACTGGATCGCAACCTTATTTTTGCAAAGGATACCACCTATTCGCATCAGAGTAACAATCAGAAAGAAGTTTACAAATATGCAAAATGGGAAGAGTACGGTTATCTGGATTACGTACCTTATGCAGACTGGCTGCAGCAGCTCACAGATGATGGCGAGATTGATGAGGAAACCAGATCCAAAGCAGTAGGCCTTGGAAGAACAGAGGCACAGGATTCCGAACTTGTTGCGGAATATGTAGAAAAATTTAAAAACTATTATGAGTCAAAGGGATACAAAACACGCAGATTAGATGCGGTCATGATGAATAAGAAGAAGTTTGCTAATGGTGGACAGCAGCAGTTGTTTGCATATAAGAACATTCCACTGACCTCACGACTGGTAGCTTATTTTAAGAGTATCCTTACGGTTGATAATGTAAATAATGTGGAAGACATCGTAGGGGAGAGAGGCATTTCCTTTACGTTACATGATCCTGTCTGTGGCGGGGATAAATTTTCTCCGGCGATTATGGGAAATGGTACAACGCACAAATATCTGTTATATTTTGATTCCAGGTTCCCATATATTCACCAGAACATTCTGACAATTAATCTGGGAACATCTTATGCAGTAAATGAAGGTGTGGATGTATTTACGACCATGAACCGCTCCCAGGGTTCATACGTGAAGTCAATGATTACCTATCCGACCGGACTTACGGAAGAGAGTGCGGATGATTTGCATACCGCAACTTATATGAGAAATTCTCTTTCCACCAGTATGGTATTTGAGTCACGCTATACGGATGATTACACAAATGTAAATACCGTGAATGGAGGTCTGTCAAAAGTCGGATATTCCTTTGTTATCGGTATTATTTCCGTAATCCTTGCATATCTGCTTGCAGTACCGCTTGGTATCCTTATGGCAAGACAGAAGGACAAGTTAGTGGATAAGATTGGTACAATCTATATCGTATTCATTATCGCAGTACCATCCCTTGCATATATTTTCCTGTTTAAGGCAATCGGTGGACTGCTTGGACTGCCGACTACTTTTGATATGGAATCATCGAGCAAGTTGATGTATGTATTACCGGTTATTTCACTGGCACTGCCGTCTATCGCAAACCTGATGAAGTGGCTGCGCCGTTACATGATTGACCAGATGAATTCGGACTATGTAAAATTTGCAAGATCTGGTGGTCTTACAGAGGGCGAGATTTTTAGAAAACATGTATTTAAAAATGCAGTCATCCCGATTGTACAGGGAATTCCGGGAAGCGTTCTCGGTGCACTGGTTGGAGCAATCGTAACTGAGCGTGTATACGTTGTTCCTGGTGCCGGTAACCTGCTGACAGAGGCAATTGGCAAGTACGACAATGGTGTTATCGTTGGTGTAACATTGTTCTATGCACTTCTTTCCGTTGCATCCATCATTCTCGGTGACGTATTGATGTCGATGGTTGACCCAAGAATTTCATTCTCAACGAAGGACAGGTAAGAGTTATGAATTATGATTTAGATGAATTCAATATGTCGGAAGAGGAACTGTTTTCCAGAGTGGATCACAATAATGTGGATTCTGAGAAAATTACAGCACCGCGTTATTCCTACTGGCATTCCGTATTCCGTGTGTTTTTTAAGAAAAAAATCAATATAGTAATCCTGAGCATTCTGGCAGTTGTCATTTTGTTCACCTATGTATATCCGTTGTTTGTGGAATATGACCGTTTTGGCAACCTGATGGATGCCACTGCAAAGCACTTATCACCGCTTACAGCAATGAAACAGCTCGGCTATAATATCCACTGGATTTTGGGAACCGGTGCATCCGGACAGTCTACCTTTGATGCAGTCTGGTTTGGTTCAAGAATTTCCATCTCGCTGGCATTTATCTGTGCGGCAATCAACCTGACCATCGGTGTATTGGTCGGAGCACTCTGGGGCTTCTCTAAAAAGGTTGATATTTTCATGATGGAGGTTTACAACATTATTGGAAACGTACCGTATCTTCTGGTAATTTCAGTTATCCTGATGTTGTTTGGTTCTAACTTCTGGGTTATGGTTATGGCACTTACGATAACCGGATGGTTATCCATTGCATTCTTTATCCGTACACAGGTAATTATCATCCGTGACCGTGAGTACAATCTGGCATCAAAATGTCTTGGTACTTCGATTGTACGGATTGCGCTTAAGAACATTCTACCATTTATGACATCTGTCATTGTGACGATTGCGGCAACGGAGATTCCGTCCTATATCGGATACGAGGTATTCCTTTCCTACATCGGAATGGGTCTTTCTGAGATGTCCCTTGGACGTTTGATTTACGAGGCAGAGAGTGCCATGGTAACACCAGGCTGGGGATTTGAGTTCTGGAGCCCGGTAGTTGTTTCTTCCATTATTACCGTAGTATTGTATGTTGTAGGTCAGAACCTTGGTGACGCATCCGATCCAAGAACACATATGTAAGAGGGGAACCACAGATGGAAGATAAGAAAGTATTATTATCAATTAAAGATTTGAAAGTTCAGTTCCGTGTGCGAGGCAGAATTTTAACTGCAATCCGTGGTGTGTCACTGGATATTTACGAGAACGAATCCATCGCAATCGTAGGTGAGTCTGGTTCCGGTAAATCCGTTTTTACGAAAACATTTGCAGGAATGCTTGACAGCAACGGTTTTGTAAGCAACGGACATATCATCTTCAATGACGAGGAATTGGCCGATACAGTTGTAAAGTTAGATTCCGGTGCACATAAAAAGATTGAAGAGTGTAAAAGAAAGTTAGACAGCTATTCTAAGCTGGAGTTTGGTGCTGACACTTATAAAGAAATGGTTGCGCTTGAAAGTGAGAAGCGTGAGAGAAGCGGTTTGAGCAAGCAGGAGAGGGAAGAAGCGGAACAGGCATTAAAAGACCTTGTGGCAGCAAGAACCAATGCTTACAACTTAAAGCAGACGCTTGACCCTTCCAAGGAGAAAGCAAAGATTAAAGAAACCGCAGCCTTAATTTCAAAGTTAGACAATGAAATCAAAGAGCAGAAAAAGCACAACAAGCAGAGAGAAGAAGAGCACAAGCGTGCAACGGCAAATGATACCGCATATCATAAGGCTTTCGATGAAAAGATGAGTGCGCTTCGTGCCAAATATGACAAAGAAATCACTCATGAGATTTCGGAGGAGACTTCAAAGCGGAATGAGATTCTTGCGAAAGAGATTTATCTTTCTACCGGAAGATTTAATTTCACACGCAGAATGAAGATGATTTCCAGACTGCTTGAGGCACTCAAGAAAGCAATGCAGCTCGGTGTGGATTTATCCGATGAAGCACAGCGGAACATGGTATTCGACGATGTTGCATTCCGTGTGCGTTATCTTGACGAGACAAGCGAGCAGCTTCACGGAACCTGTATCTTAAACCTTGCAAATGTAAAATATGCCAAGGACTGGAGTCAGATCCGGGGTGGAAAGATTGCAACGGTATTCCAGGATCCGATGACTTCTTTAAACCCGATTATTACAATTGGAAAACAGATTGTATCTGTTATTATGAAGCATCAGGATTGTACGGAAGCAGAGGCGAGAGTGCGTGCACTTGAGTTAATGAAAAAAGTTGGAATCCCGAATGCGGAAGCACGTTTCGACGATTATCCGTTCCAGTATTCCGGTGGTATGAGACAGCGTATCGTTATCGCGATTGCCCTTTCCTGCCAGCCGAAAATCTTGATTTGTGATGAGCCGACAACGGCACTTGACGTTACCATCCAGGCACAGATTTTGAAGCTGTTAAAGGATTTACAGAAGGAATTCAATTACACCATCGTATTTATCACACATGACCTTGGTGTGGTTGCAAATATCGCAGACCGTGTAGCAGTACTTTATGCAGGACAGATTGTAGAACTGGCAAATGTTGAGGAACTTTTCTATGAGCCTTGCCATCCATATACCTGGGCACTGCTTTCTTCTCTGCCACAGCTTGCACAGAGAAATACCAAACTGTATTCGATTACCGGTACACCGCCATCTCTTTACAATGACATTGTGGGAGACGCATTTGCACCACGTAATCCGTACTGCTTGAAGATTGATACGTTGAAGGAGCCACCGATGTTTAAGGTAAGTGATACACACTATGCCAAGACATGGCTGCTTGACCCACGCTCACCGAAGATTGAGAAACCGGAGAGTATTCAGAACATCCACGAGAAACTTGTGAACGCATTTAACATATAGGAGATTTAGATCGTGTCTAAGCTAAATCAGGAAAAAGAACGCCGTGTTTCCCACTTACCGGAGCATGGTCCGATTGATGAAAAAAATGGTAAGGAAATATTATTGTCTGTCAAAAACATTGATATTACCTTTGGAAAAGGCGAAAATGCTGTTAAGGCAGTAAAAAATGCTTCTTTTGACATCTACAAGGGAGAGACCTTCTCTCTTGTAGGTGAGTCTGGTTCCGGAAAAACAACGATTGGCCGTGCGGTAATCCGTGTCAATCCGCTTGCAGCAGGAGAAATCCTTTATAAGGGTGTTCCGATTTCCGGAAAGATTCCAAAGTCATTAGACCGCGAGGTAATCCGTAATATTCAGATGGTATTCCAGGATCCGGCTGCATCCTTAAATGAGCGTGCAACCGTAGATTACATCGTATCAGAAGGTCTTTATAACTTCCACTTGTATGAGAACGAGGCAGACCGTGTCCATAAAGTAGAGGAAATTATCAACGAGGTAGGTCTTCTGCCGGAGCATCTGACCAGATACCCGCATGAGTTCTCCGGTGGTCAGCGTCAGCGTATCGGACTTGCGCGTGCAATGGTAATGGAACCGGAACTTGTAGTAGCAGATGAGCCGATTTCCGCATTGGACGTTTCCATCCGTGCACAGGTATTAAACCTGTTAAAGAAATTCCAGGAAGAGAAGAACCTCACATATTTGTTTATTGCACATGACCTTTCCATTGTACGGTTTATTTCTGACCGTATCGGCGTTATCTATAAAGGTAATATTGTGGAAGTCGCAGAAGCAGAGGAGTTATTCAATTACCCGCTGCATCCGTATACACACTCTCTGATTTCCGCGATTCCGATTCCGGATCCGCAGTTAGAGAAGAACAAAGTGCTTTACACCTATGACCCGTCTATCCATGATTACAGCGAGGATAAGCCAGAGTTCGTATGTATCGGACATGACCATTATGTATATGGTAATAAGAAAGAAATCGAAGAATATAAGGCAATCCGTGAAAAGGGAGAGCCGATGAAAACGATTCGTATCGTGTCACCGGATTCTCCTGAGTTAAAAGCACAGCAGGATGCAGAGATTCCGATTGATTCCGACTTTTTAAATGCACCGACTCATGATACCGGAAATGTATGGTACGCAGTACTTTCCTTCTTCCTTCCGGTTATCGGTATTATCGCAGCGCTGATTTTTAAGCATCACAGATATTATCGTAATTACAGTGCATGTAAGAAAGGTGCAGTTGCCGGATTTATCGTATTAGGTGTAATACTGGCACTGTTCCTGATTGGATTGTTGTTAGTGGTTGTATAATGAATAGAAGGTTTAGGAGCATTTATGAATCGAACTGCTAGAGATCGAACAACTTCGCCACATCCGGCTCCGGTGAAAAAAGTGCAACTATCCGAAAAACATACCACAGGACGGCTGATTGCAGCCGTCCTGCTTGGTTTGTTCGGGGCAGCACTTCTCGCCCATGGATTTTTATCCTATCTCAGGACGGATTCCGGATGGCAGGAGATTTCCGCAAGCTCGGATGCGGACATAAATTGCGCGGATGAATTTGTATTCCAGTATGATGTCGGGGCAGGAGAACAGTCTGCAATTGTGGAACGGAAGGCGCTTGTCACCCTGTATACATCCGCGACAGTAAAAGCATACCAGCTTTTTAATAATGATAAGGCATTTGATGGAATCAATAATATCTATTCCATCAATACACATCCAAACGAGGTGCTTGAGGTCGATGAGGTGCTGTATCATGCGTTCGAGCAGGTACAGGAGTATAAAAACCGCTATGTGTATCTTGCGCCTGCTTATGATGAATATGACAGTGTTTTCTACTGCGCCGATGATTCGGAGATTGTAAATTACAGTCCGGCGTTTAATGCGGATGTGGCGGAAGAATTTGCGCAGATTGCGGCGTTTGCAGGGGACGAGAAGTCCGTAGAACTGCAACTGCTTGGCAATCACCAGGTACAGTTATACGTATCGGATGAATATCTTGCCTATGCGAAGGAAAATGCCATCACGGATTTTATCGATTTTTACTGGATGAAAAACGCATTTATCATTGATTACTTTGCAGAGGTGCTGACGGAAAACGGGTTTACCAACGGCTTTTTATCAAGCTATGACGGTTTTGTCAGAAATCTTGACGAGAGGGAAACAACGTATTCCTACAACCTGTTTGACAGGCAGGAGGATACCATCTATCCGGCGGCGGTAATGCAGTACAGCGGTGGAATCAGCCTTGTCTATCTGCGGAACTACCCGATGAACAAGGAAGATTACAGACATTATTACGAAATGAAGGATGGAAACGTTCTTACGCCGTATTTAAGCATTTTGGACGGGCAGTGTAAGAGTGCGTTAAATGATTTGTTTTCCTATTCTTATAAGGTGGGATGTGCAGAGATACTGCTTCAGACAATGCCTGCCTATATTGCAGATGCCCTTGATGAGGGAATCCTGGCATAATTAAAGAAAAATGACATCTATTATTCATATTGTAAAAACCGCGTCATTTTTTATGATGACCCGGAACTTGTGCTGACAGACTTCTATGAGAAAGATGGCATTTCCTATAAGGCAAAATTGAATTAGGCGGCGGACATGGAAAGCGATACCCGAAAAGAGGGTATCGCTTTTTGGATAATTCTGGTATATAATGTACGCAAACAGGCAGGGAGGGGAAGTATGGGTTTTGCGGAGATGGCGGCTTTGCGAAAAAAGTCCAGAGATTTAAAGAATGAGCTGAAACAGTTGAAAAAGGATATGATTGCCGGTGGATGCAGTAAGGATATGGCCGGGAAGATGACGAAGGAGCTGCAGGAGATTCTGGAACTGGCAGAGCAGCTTTCGACGGATTATGTGACGGCAAGAGAAGAATTACAGCAGGCGAGAAGGGCGATTGAACATCTGCTTGATACAATGGGGGAAAGTCCGGCGCAGGAGGTAAAGGAAGCATTACAGGCGTTAGAGGCTAATTTAAACAAGGTGTACCATGAGTGTTCCATCCGGGTGGATGATTTGGATTTCAAATCCACGATGGACTGCTTTAAACGGATGGTACAGCAGTTCGATGGAACGGTGTCGATTATGCTGCGCAGCGAGCTTGAGAATATCAAGGCGGTGTTAGACGATGCCGCAGGCTGGATGCCGCCGGATTTTGCGGCACTGGCATACTTTTTCCTGCATGAAGACAGGGAGCCATTAAAAGAGATGGAAAATGAACAGCGTAACCAGATGGTTGAACACTATTTTGAAGAACATTTTTATGGAGAGTTCAGACGGCAGGTGAAACAGGCGGGTGTTTCGGAGACTGCCATGGAGCTGATACAAAATCACACAGGTTAGGAGTAAGAAGAGAGTATGACAAATGAATTAAAGAGGGAACTTGATAAAAAACTCGGATTTGGCTGTATGCGCCTTCCGGTTTTAAACGGAGATAACGAGCAGATTGATGATGCACAGTTTTGTAAAATGATTGACTCGTTTTTAGAGCAGGGATTTATGTACTTTGACACGGCATATCCGTACCATAATGAGAAATCCGAGGCGGCTGTGCGGCGCTGCCTGGTCGAAAGACACGAGAGAAGCAGCTTTTATCTGGCAGATAAGATGCCGGTATGGCTGATAAAAAATGAAGAGGACTACGAGCGCATTTTCCAGACACAGCTTGAGAGATGTGGTGTGGAGTATTTTGACTTTTATCTGCTTCATGCGATGAACAGAGAGCGTGCAAAGGAAACAGAAGAGATGGGCGGATTTGATTTTGTGCGCCGGATGAAAGCGGAGGGCAAAATCAGACATATCGGTTTTTCGTTCCATGACTCGGCGGAGGCGCTTAATGAAATTTTAAGCCGCCATCCGGAGATGGAGTTTGTGCAGCTTCAAATTAATTACTATGACTGGGAGTCCGAGAGCGTGCAGTCGAGAAAATGCTATGAGACGGCAGTCCGCTACGGTAAGGCAGTCATCGTCATGGAGCCGGTAAAGGGCGGTACGCTTGCTAATCTTGTAAAGGAGCCGGCAGAGGTGTTAAGAAAGCTGGATGAAAAGGCATCGTTTGCCTCCTATGCAGTACGTTTTGCAGCATCGCTTGAGGGTGTAGTGATGGTGTTGAGCGGAATGTCCGACTGGGCGCAGTTACAGGACAACACTTCCTATATGAGGGAGTTTAAACCGTTAAATCCCGAAGAAAAACAGGCGATTGAGAAGGTAGTGGAAGAGCTTGCAAAGCTGCCGACGATTCCCTGTACCAAATGCCGTTATTGTGTGGAGGGATGTCCGAAAAAGATTCAGATACCGGATTTGTTTGAAACCTACAACACGACGGTACAGTTTGGAGTGACAGATAACTACAAAAGACGTTACAAAGAACAGACCGCAGAAGAACATGGAAAAGCAGATGACTGTATCCGATGCGGCAAATGTGAGGGACAGTGCCCTCAGCATTTACAGATTCGGAAGCTGCTTGAAAATGTAGCACAGACATTTGCCTAAAGTTTTTTGACGATTTTTTCAATGTCAGTCTGATGGCCAATCATCATTAAATGTTCCTGGGGCTCGAAAACATAGTCGGGACCCGGGAGCAGATTCATATTGCCGTCGGTCTTGATACCAATGATATTGACATGGTATTTTGCCCGGATATTGGCATCTTTGAGTGTGTGCCCAATCCAGTCTGGAAGCGGTGCAATTTCGTAGATTGAGAATCCATTTCCAAGCTCCACATAATCAAATACTTGGTTTGCAGAAAAGCGGACAGCGACTTTCTCCGCAATATCCCGGTCAGGGTAGATTACCTCATCTGCACCGTTTTTTAAGAGAAACTTGGCGTGAATGTCACGGTTTGCCTTGCTGATGACATAACGCGCACCACATTCTTTTAACAGATTGGTAATCTCAAGACTGCTCTGGAAGTTCTCTCCGATGCAGACAAAGCACAGGTCAAAGTGACTGACACCAAGTGTCTTTAATACTTTTGGGTTTGTACAGTCACCGATTTTAGCGCTGACAACTAACGGCAGCAGGTCTTCAAGGCTTTCCTCACTGCGGTCTACAATCATAATTTCATTGCCTAATTCCGCTAATTTCTTGCAGAGATGGGTGCCAAAGCGTCCGAGTCCGATAATTAAAATTGATTTCATAATAATTCTCCTTTTTATCCGATATTGATATGTTCTACAGGCTGTTCAATGTGTGTCAGTTTTTTATGGTCTGTAAAGGAAAGTGCAAAGGAAAGGCTTCCTAAGCGTCCTAAGTACATCAGGAAAATCAAAATAAACTGCGATGCAACGGTGAGACTTCGTGTGATTCCGGTCGTCATTCCAACGGTACAGACTGCGGATATGACTTCAAACATCGCGTCGCTGAGCGAAAGCGGCTGCATTGCGCAGAGCGCAAGCGTGGCGCTTAAGGTCAGAAGCAGGTAGATGCAGACTAATGCAGAAGCCTTTGAAACAGTGGCATCATCAATCCGCCGACCGAAAATATTGGTTCCAGGCATCCGAAGCAGGGTGGAACGTAAGTGAAGCAGCAGAACAAAAATAGTCGCGACTTTCACACCGCCCGCAGTCGAACCGGATGCACCGCCGATAAACATTAAGATGATGGTTAAAAGCTTGCTTCCCTCCGAGAGTGCTCCGGTGTCCGTTGTGTTAAAGCCCGCTGTACGCGGCGTGATGGCGGCAAAGAGCGAACTTAACAGTTTTTCCGGTGTGCTCATGCCGGCAAACAGCCTGTTTCCTTCCAGCAGGTAAAAAAGCAGTGTACCAAAGACGATTAACGCCACGCTCATGGACAGTACCATTTTGGACTGAAGACTGTAGCGGCGGAAATGAAGTCTGTGGTCAAAAATATCGCTCCATACGAAAAATCCGGCACCGCCGACTAAAATCAGCACACATAAGGTCAGCGACACAAACGGGTCATTGTAATAGCCCATAAAGGAGGATTCACCAAACTGCGCCATCAGGTCAAAGCCAGCATTACAGAAAGCGGAAATCGAATGAAAGATGCCGCAGTAAAGGGCTTTCCCAAATCCCATTTTCGGATAGAATCGGATGGTCAGGATAACTGCACCGACACCCTCAAAAAGGAAGGTTCCAATCATGGCACGGCGAATCAGATGCAGGATGCCGCCGATATCCAATACATTAAAACTGTCCCTGAGCCAGCCGCGCTGCTTGAGGCTGATTTTACGGCGTAAAAGCATGGCAACGGATGCACCAAGCGTGATAAAGCCGAGACCGCCGACCTGTATCAGAAAAAGGATAATAAGCTGTCCGGCAACCGACCAGTAGCTTCCGGTATCTACAAGAGACAGACCGGTTACGCAGGAGGCGCTTGTGGAAGTAAAGAGCGCCGTCATAAGCGGCGTCCAGGTTCTGCTCTTAGAGGCAAAGGGAAAAGATAACAGTATCGTGCCAAGCAGTATCAGCAGAAAAAATCCGACTGCCATTAACTGCATACCGGATAAATTTTTTAAACGTTTCAGGTTCATAATCGGAAAAAGTCCTCCCCGGTGTTTTCTCAAAATTTGGTTGTGAAACAATCCGCAAACCATTATAATATGTTATAATGAAAATCGGTTGTAGAGATACAACAGTATCTATTATACACTATGAGGTGAGAAAATGGACATAATTTTTCTGTTGATTGCCATTGCAGTCATTATAAGTAAAACACAAAAGAAGAAGGAAAAAGATACAAAGTCAAAAACGTCACAGCCAGTCCCAAACCGTCCATATCAGCCGCAAACGGCACAGCGCACACAGCCTACGCATCCTACGCATCCTACGCAGCCTACGGCGGAAGAACGGATGAAGATGCAGAATCTGAAGGCAGAATTGCAGAAAAAATATGCAAGCGCAAAGAAACCACAGGTAAAGCCTGTTGTGGACACCATTCTTCCAAAAGAAGAAAACATTGTAAACCGTGCGTCAGACAATGTGCTGGAGAATGAAGCAGATATTCTCCGGATGCAGATGGATGCGGCGAGGGAGGACAATTATGGAAGCAGCATTGCGGGAATCCGGATGGAAAGCCCGCTGATGAATGAAGTCGAAGACCTCATGATAAAAGGGTATGACGGAGAACTTACATATGTCAGAGACTTCGTGTCAGAGGGAATAGCGCTTTTAAACAGCTATGAATTACAGGAAACAGAATAGAAAGGCAGAAATGAGAGACATGGAACGTATTCCGGTAAGCGGTGAAATTTACCGTCATTTCAAAAATAAATTATATCAGATTATTACGGTGGCAAAACATTCCGAGACAGGCGAAGAGCTTGTGATTTATCAGGCATTGTATGGAGACTTTAGCGTGTATGCAAGACCACTTGCGATGTTCGTAAGCGAGGTTGACCATGAGAAGTACCCGGATGTGACACAGAAGTACCGCTTTGAGCGCGTGGAGCGGGAAACGCTTAGAGCAGCAAAGCAGATATTCTCTGCTGGGGAAAAGGTAGCTGACGGAGAGAAACTGTCCGGCGGGCAGAACCAGTTTGTTGTGCAGAGACCGTCCGACACAAGGGAGGCAGAAGAGCCGGAGGTAAATCCGAGACTGATGCAGTTTTTGGATGCCGATGATTTTGAGGAAAAGTATAATATTTTAGTTGGAATGAGAGACGAGATTGACGATAATCTGCTCAATGCAATGGCGGTGTCCATTGACGCGGTGCTTCCGGAAGGAGATTTGTCCGAGCGCTATGATGCGTTAAAGTATACGGTGCGCACAAGAGGACGTTACGAGAGCTTAAGACTGCGGTAACGGGCGGATAGGAATACGATAGATGAGGAAGTGTGTATGGCAGAATTAGAGCAGGCATTGAGAGAGATTGCGGCAGCGGATGTATACAAGATTGTAATCAGTAAACCGTCGGCAAAGGACAGCAACTATCAGAAGATTGTGGTAGAGCAGAAGGAATCCTATTATCAGGCGGCAGCTTATACTGCAAAACAGGTATTTCATCAGAATATTCCAACAGAGGAGCTGGCTGAATATCTGGTAAGTACAGTGACAGGGGTCTATTTGCAGGTAAATGCCTGGGAGGAGGGCATGGAGCATATGCTCTTAATCTCCAAAAAGGGAAAGGTTTCCTATCAGAGAAAGAAGGCAGCTGGAAACGTGGCAAAGTCAGACAGCTCCCATAACCGGAAAAAACAGTATCTGTTAAAAGAAGGCGAGCCGATACCGCCGCTTGTCGATATGGGAATTTTCACGGAACAGGGCAAAGTCGTAAAGTCCATGTACGATAAGTTCCGGCAGATTAACCGCTTTTTGGAAATCATTGAGGATGCGATGAAGGAATACCCGTATGAGCATTTAAATATCATTGATTTTGGATGTGGAAAATCATATCTGACGTTTGTCTTATATTACTATTTCGCAGAGATTAAAAAGCGGGATGTGACAATTGTCGGACTGGACTTGAAAGAGGATGTCATAAGGCACTGCAACGAAGCGGCAGAGCGCTACGGATACAAGAACTTACATTTTGAAGTGGGAGATATCAACGGCTATCATGCTGATTTTCCGGTGGATATGGTGGTGACGCTTCACGCTTGTGATACGGCGACAGACTATGCACTTTATAATGCTATCTGCTGGAATGCAAAAATGATTTTTTCTGTTCCGTGCTGTCAGCATGAGTTGAATCAGCAGATTGAGACCGAACAGTTTGGAATTTTATCCCGTTACGGAATCATAAAGGAGCGTTTTTGTGCGCTTGCAACGGATGCAATCAGGGCAAATCTGTTAGAGTGCTGCGGCTACCGGACACAGCTTCTTGAATTTATTGATTTTGCACATACTCCCAAAAATATTCTGATTCGCGCGGTGCAGAAAAAAGTCGTTCCGGCATCGGTAAAGAAAAATTACCGTGGTGAGGCAGAACGGCTGATGGAAGAATTTCATTTTGAGCCGACGCTCTACCGCCTGCTTACTGAGGCGGGAAAGTTAAAGTAGAGCGTTTGCTTAAGGTACTGTTGTGATATTCGGTGGAAAAAGTGACATCTTTCCCGAACCACTCCGGCGGGGTAAAGGTGTTTGCGGCTTCCTCGGATTCAAATTCAACCTCCACAAGCTGCAATGGTGCAAGATTTCCTGCAAAAATATCCAGCTCTGCGGTATAGCCGCAGGAGAGCGGAATGAGATAGCGGCGCTTGGCGATGAGGATGCCATCAATTTTTTCTTTCAGATGTTCAAAGGATTCCTTGGTGAGCGGAAGATTATATTCTTCGCGCACGAGGA
>OGCY01000110.1_pt1 | contig 42907 bp, 77 predicted proteins | sample 1570311 | NCBI WGS metagenome assembly OGCY01 (sample SAMEA2582165, study PRJEB24529) | metagenome | biome: Human gut stool | place: China | collected 2011
GGTGGTGAGCGTACGCTCGTGAGGGTTCAAGTCCCTCCAACCGCACCATTTCTATTTGTGATTTAACAGATTGTAACAAACTGTAACAGACAAAGCATTTACAAGGATATTTAAAAGATAAAGAGTAACAAATTGTAACGCATTGTAACAACAATTTGCCCCTTTATTGCCCCTTTTAAAAATAAATATTTGCCCCTTTTATATGAGGGTTAAAAAGCCACTGCACAGATGATGCGGTGGCTCTTTTTATTTATTTGAAAGTGCTTTACCCATATTAGTAATTGCTGCATTTACTTCCTGTTTCATTTCATCTGTTACATGAGTGTATATGGCAAGTGTAGTACGTGGCTCATTGTGGCCAACACGTTCCATAATAGCTTTTAGAGGAACATTAGATTCAGCAAGAATAGAAATATGAGTATGTCTAAAGGTATGGGTGCTTACTGGTTTTGGGAAACCAAGTTTTTTTATAGTACGATTTACATAATGTAGATCATATGGCAATCCACCATCCGTAACAAAGATATAGCCTAGGTCAGCAAATTTAGATTTCCATAATCGCCTTGCTTGATTAGCGGTTATAAAGTGATTAATAATTTGTACAGCACGTGCATCCAATTTCACCTTGCGGATAGAATGAACATTCTTTGGAGGAAGGCGCATAGCAGGGTCTGAAAAACTACCACGAGTAGACAAAGTAGCGTTTATATCAATTTCTGCATTTTCAACATCATAGTCTTGAGTGCGCAACGCTACCATTTCACCAAATCTAAGACCAGTTAAAGATTGAAACTCACATAATAGGGATACATGATGATTGATAGTATCTAATTGTGATAGTAAATCTTTTAGTTCATCTTTAGTTAGAAATTTAGAGCGCTGTTTCTTGATGCGGTCTACATCCGCTACTGGTTTTTGTAATTCGATATTGTCTAAGAATGAAATATCACGAATATATTCCATGCGCCTTGCGTACTTTAATGATTGTCTAATAAGACTAAGTGCCAGTTTCGTATAATTGTAGGAATACTGGCAAGCAAATTTATCAAAGGTACTTTGGATAATATAAGGGGATAACTTAGACAATAATATATCAGCAGGAAACCATTTCATAATCTGTTTGTGAAGATTATCCATACTATATTGTGTAGATGATTTTCTAAATGCACGTTTAGATTCTAAATATTCAGAGACAACATCATTCAATGTCATATCTTTTGCAATATCTGTATTAGTGGCCAAGTCAATTTTATTTTGTAATTCAGCTTGTGCGATTTTGTAGGCTTGCCTACTATTACTATTTAAGGTAACAGATATTCTTTTTGTTTTACCGCTATATGGATCTACATAACGTTCTTGAAATTTATACTTAGTAATACCAGCTTTGGTAGTTACAGTTTCACACCACATTAAAAATACCTCCTAGGCTAAAAATGGTATAGTAAATAAGCCTTAGAGGTATGGTATAATATAAATATGCGGTGTCTCTAAGGCATCAAGCCTCTATCTAGTAGTAGCTAGATAGGGGCTTTTTTATTTTGTCTAATATTTTTCTGTATATTGGACTATTAAAAAATATAGTCCAATATAATGAGATATATTGGACTATAAAAATATATAGTCTAAAAAAGATTAAAATATTAGACTTAACTATCTATAATACTTAATAATTTTGGACAAATAAATGTTCTGTTTTTAGCTTTATCTGAACTAATTAAAATATCTTGATCTACCATTTTATTCAAAAGTGTAAATACAGTTTGCTTACTAGCATTGATTTCTTCGATAAGTTGTTTACTTGTAAATATAGGATGCTGAAAAATAAAGTCTAAAATCGGAATGAAGTAATATGATTTTATAGAATCACCTAAAGATTTAAACTGCTCATATAAAGATAAAATATTTAAAGCTTTCTTGGTATTGTTATGAGATTCAGCAATTATGCCACTTAGGAAAAAATAAATCCAAGATACCCAGTTATTATTTTTAGAAATATTGGCTAAATTATGAATATACTCATCACGATTACGTTCAAAATAAGAACTCATATAGAATATAGGGGATGGAATAATTCCACGATAATAAAAGAATAGAGGAATTAGCAATCTGCCTATACGTCCATTACCATCTTCAAATGGATGAATCATTTCAAATTGTGCATGAATAATAGCAGCTTGAATTAATGGGTTTATCTCATCATAGTGTAAATACGTTTCTAGATTAGACATATAAGAATCTGTTAGTTGAGGGGAAACTGGAGTATAAGAAATAAAATCATAGCCACCAATATAGTTCTGTAACTTTTTAAAATCCCCTGGATGTTTAGTAGAACCACGAACATTATCTAGAAGAATGGCGTGCATTTCTTTAATAATTTTTATTGTTAAGGGTTCTTTGCTATTAGGATTTGACAATTGATTATATGGTGAAATGGTATCTAATGCATGTTTTAATGCAGAACGATAATTGAGGATTTCTTTTAACTCATCATCCTGAATATCAGTTTGGTTGCCAGCTTCATGATTAAGAATATCTTCAAGAGTTGCGTGTGTACCTTCTAATTTAGAAGATAATACAGCCTCTTGTGTAGTAATAGGTGATAAAAGCAAAACAGGATTAGGCGTATTTACTAAAAAGCCTTTATATTCACCTAGAGCCATATTTGCTTCTGAAGACAATTTAATTAATTCAGGTGTGAGTAAATTAAAGGTATCAAAAGGTAAACGTTGAGGTTCGTATGGTGGGGGTGCAGATCTACGTAATTCTGCAAGCCTTTCATCAGTAATATTAGACATAAAAGTTATCTCCTAAAAAAATAAGCAACCATAAATTATTATAATACATGATGATAGAAATCTATTTCATTTTCTGTTGGCGCAGAGTAAGAGGCATTTTTTATTTTAGTTAGCTGAATATGTTTTGATAATATATTGCCCACAATTACAACGATAAATAGATTTATCTGTAGTATCATCCATATTGATATGTAGCTGTTCTTTTAACTTAGGCAATGGATTATGACATTTACTACAGGTTAGTTTGTCATTTTTTATATACACACCACTATAACGAATGCCGTCTATATCGACGGCTTGTAAATTATCATCGTCTAAGGCTACTAATTCTGATAGAGCGTATATATTATTTAATATCTCTTTGTCAGCATCAGCCTCATCAATGAAATTAACTTTAATATTATCCATGAAAGTTAATTCTCCATGTATCTTTTAATTCTTCTAATCCGTGAGGAACTCCAACGGCTTTGGCTAAGTTGCATAGACTAGTGCAGTCATGATCCATAATCAGTTCATCTGGTAATAATAACTCAACAGCGAATGCATTGGCTTGCCGTTCTAGTTTATCAGTGCAGTAAAATGTATGGGCTCGTAAAAATGGAACGTTCGCATCTTGATGTAATAACGCATGACCAAGTTCATGGGCACATATAAACCGCTGTAGATGATAAGGTACATTATCATTAATATGGATAGTCCACATACGAAAATGACAATCACAGTACCCAAGTAATCCCCCTAAGCTTTCAAAAGAAATCATAATATCAAGACATTTACACAACTCAAAAGGGTCATTGGTATTATGTGTAGTAACTAACTCTCTAACAATCCCCTTAATATCCATTGGCATCACTCCGATTCAGAATTTTTATATTTGTGAGGGGTGAATTTTTTTTGTGCTCGTTTTTTAGCGGTACGGATGGACATTTCTAATGATTCTTTTAAAAGCTCTCTAGTGATATCGTCCATTTCCTCACCGCCGTTATAAAAGGCAAGGGCTGCATCTGAATTTAAATCATCTAAAATAGATTGCAACCTTTTTTGAATATCTCGTTCTACACGAGGAGTAAATACTTTTTGTGTGGTTGCAAATCGTGGATCTAAATCAGATTTTTCAAGTTTCAATGCATCCGCGATTTTTTGAATAGTACCAGCATTAGGCGTTGAGCGCATAGAGAAATATCCAGATAAAGTTGATGCGGGTATTCCTGTTAATTGTGAAAGCTCACCTTGTGTCATATGAGATGTATATTTTTTTAGGTTTTCAGATATTTCTTTACGAATTTTTCTATCAAAATCACTAAGTTGATTTCTTGCCATAAGTGAGTTCTCCTTTCTAAACTATCTATATTATAACGAATAAAATCGTTAAAATCAATATAAATAAAAAATAAAAACGATAAAATTCGTAGTTAAATTTACAGAATTTATTGACATAACGAATAAACTCGTTTATATTAGTGTCAAGGAGGTGATGAAATGTTAATCACTTTAGAATCAGCACGTATTAATGCAGGATACAGTCAAAAGGAAGCTGGCGACTTGTTTGGCGTGCATTATCAGACTATCGCTAAATGGGAAGAGGATAATACCAAAATGCCATTTGATATGGTGAAGAAGATTCCTGAAGTATATGGTATTGAACATAATCATATTTTTTTTGGCAATAAAAACGAGTTTATTCGTTCTGTCAGAAAGACCGCAGAAACCTATAAGAAATAAAAGGAGATTATCAAATGAACAATAAAAAAGACCTTCAATAAGAAGGTCTAAAAATAATAGTTATAGCTGATTTCGACTTAAAACTTAATTTTATTTAGTAAACGAAGGGAGGTAAATTGCTGAATCACCAATTTTAACAACATCAAATGGCCTATGTATTTTTTCATTAGGGATTTCCTCGGTTACAATTTCTTGATCGTACATAGGAAGTAGACCAGCAGGCTTTGTTGTTTTAGTTATTTTGCTAGTAGATTTAAAATACATATCGGATTCAATGATACATATTTTTTCTTGGACATGGATAACTTTGCCTGTACCTAAAGGAGTTTCTAATTTTCCTAGAGATTCGTTAGTGTCTGGGTCAATGATATCAGATTCAGATATAGAAAATACAGAAAAGCGAAATCCTTTTTCAACATTATGTTTGCTACCTACATTAAGTACTAATTTGAAGTCATCTATAATATCAGCGACTTTACATTTTAATTGATTTGACATATTTATACCTCCATGGAAAGGGGAAAGGAAAGATGGATTATTATCGATTATTAAAAGTTGGACTTGGGATAGCGGCAGGAACTATCGCTGGAACAGTATTAGCGCATATTTTCATACTCTAGAAGGTAAGACAACTGTTTCAAAGATAGTGTTGGTACAATTCTTAACTCTTCACAGAGTAGAGATTGTTCTTTTGAAGGAGAAATAATTTTACCTTGGACAATGTTATTGCTCTGGATATGAATAACACGACCAATACCAAGTATACGTTCAATATTATTCTTCTTGTAATAGATTGTAAAGTAACTATCGACTTGAAAAAAATCAATCATATTTGAAGCAAAGAGAATATGATTGTCGTCAGTAATTTGAATCATATTGACTAAAAATGATGGTGGGACTTCTGGTAGTTTTCTCTTCCAAATTAGAAAGCCCCAAATCATAAAGAGAATTATTGCACCTAACATAATGCAAATCCAAGTAGGAAGAACTGATGAAGGAGAAATAAGAAAAAGTGAGATTGCAAATAGCAAGCTGGTTATTGCGGCAATTAAACCTTCATATGTTTTAAAAAAGTTAGTCAATTGATGCACCTCCTTTCGGAGATAATTATACCAATTTTGAAAAGAATATGAAATATAAATGAAAAGGAGGTTATTTATGTTAGTAATTGAACTTGAAGGTAATATAAACAAAATGCAAGGAGAAAAGTTTATTAAAGCATATGAACGAGTATCTAAAGCAAAGAATGAATTAGAGCAAGGCATTGAAGAGTTAAAAGAACAAGGGATAAAAGTCAACGTGGATTATTTAAATATAAGACGTGATTAAAAGGAGTAGTAGAAATGGAAAGTGTTCAACCTAAATATGTGCCTATTAGTACACTAGCTAAAATATGGGGGCGCAGCAAAATGTATATCTACAGAAGAGTAGATATGATCCGCAATGAAGGAAAGTTCAATGAAATATGTATGCAACTAGGGCCACAACAAACACTGGTTCATGTAGATAAATTTGAAACATGGATGAAAAGCCAGAATATGAAGTGGTTAAAGGGGGCATAACAATGAGAACCAAGTTAGACATTATCACCAATATACAGTTGGTGTTATGGGTAATGATTCTAGGACTATGTGGAGGCATAGAGTTTCTACATGGCTGGAATATATTATTAAACGTTTTAATGATGATACTAACAGGGGCAATCATATTTATGTTAAGCACATTAAAGGGGGTGATGAAACATGAATACAAAAGAAAGAGGGCTTACGCTGCTAGGAAGATACCTAAAGTTCAATGAGACAGAGGTTAATGAGTTAAGAGAAAAAATTAAAAATCTTACTTATAACCGCAAACATCAATTGTTAAATTTCACCATTCTAGGTAATGGAAGAGTAATATTCCTAAATCAAAAACAGGATGGATGGAATATCCGTATCACAGGGAATGGGCCAATACGAGAAGGGCACTTAGCAACAATGGAATCAGTAAGGCAATATATATGGAGTGAATTATATGAGTAGATCATATTGCACAATCTGTAGTGATACAGGCAATAAAAAAAGCCATCACTACATACATTACTGTAGGAAGGCTAAAGGATCTATTCATATGGAACATTGCGATGCATGTCAGTATTTAGAAGTCAGTCAAGGAGACATGCATTGCAATTATCCAAAGGAAAAAGAAAAGGGCCCTAGAAAAGAGCCCTAATCTAGCACGTAAATTACGCACAAATCCTAACGTAATTATATCATACATGGCGTGCTAATACTAGGAAATACCGATAAAGTCGGTGTTTCCTAATTAACTAGATATAACATATTAACAAATCGACCATGAGGATACATTACGATGAGGAAACGCAGAAAAGTCATATCCAAAAATATGATAGAGGTGCTTGATTATCATACCTCTAGGACATATAGACGGCATGGAAAACGTGTAAAAAAGAAATGCATCACACCAGAAGCACAGAAAAAGCAGAATGAAAAGCAAGCAGAGGCAATGTTGCGTATGTTGATTGATAATAACTTCACTACAAATGATTGTTATCTCACTCTTACATATAGAGAACAGCCAGCTACATGGGAAGATGCAAAGAAAGATATTCAGAATTTTATAAGACGGCTTAAACGTAGATATAAAAAACTGGATAAAGAATTGAAATACATTTACATAGCGGAGGGAAAAACAAGAATACATTTCCACATGATCATCAATAATGCAGAACTATATTCAGATGAATTGAATGAACTTTGGCCACATGGAATGCATAAGTTGATGTTGTATCAAGGAAGAGCAGAAGATGCAGTGAGATTAGCAAGCTACTTTGTAAAAGAAAAACGCAGTGCATGTTATTCGGAAAAGGAGAATACCTTCAAGCGCAGGTGGAATAGTAGCAAAAATTTAGAAAAGCCAAAAGTAAAAACAGAAATATTGAAGCCAAGCGAGTGGAGAGATTATATCCAACCCCCAAAAGGATATTACGTGGAAACAGACAGTGTAGTTGAAGCTGTATCTGATGAGGGTTATCCTTATAGATTTTATAGATTAATAAGAATTGAGGAGGTAAAACATGGAACTGCTAGGAATAGGAATCGTCATAGGGATAATGCTAGGAATGGCAATAGTTTCTCTATGCGTAATTAGTAGTGAATGTAAAAAGTGGGAGGAAAAACAAATTGATAAATATAAATCAAGTGTATTTAAGCGGTAATGTAGTAGCTGATGCGGAATTAAGATATACAAAAACAGGAAAGCCAGTACTTACATTTAGAATGGCAACAAATAAATATGTAAATGAGCAACAGAGTACACAATACCACAACATTGTATGCTGGGTTGATGCGGAAAAATACAGTGGATTGAAGAAAGGTGATTTTGTATCAGTAAATGGTGAACTAAGAACTAGATCATATGAAAAAGACGGAGGGAAAAGATACATTACAGAGATTGTGGCCAAAGTCCTTACATATGGGTTGAAAGAAAATGAAAGCACACCAAGCAATTTTGAAAAGGGGTTTGTAGATGATGATGAAAATATTCCATTCTAGGAGGAAATAAATGCGAAGAGGTAGACCAAGAACGATATGTAACCATTCATTTGGACCAGCAAAAAGTGGTGCGCTATGGGTGAAACCATCCTGCCCAAAAGGTAAAACATCGATAAAAGTATTTAAAGGCAAAACAGCAGGCACTTTATATTGGCTAAAAAAGAAGAGTGTGAAGATTGCCCTGCATACAGTCCAACAAAGGTTTATGCAAAATAGGAGGGGAAAACATGCAAAATACAAGCATGGCAGGTATTCCAAAGAATTGTATGAATTGGTTAGTGTTAGGGATAACGATATATACAGATACGGAAATAAAAGATGCATTAAAAGAGCATTTTGGCTTATCTGACAGAAAGAAGATAAAAAGAAGAGTTGATGTAGATAAGCTAAAAGCATTAATAAACGAAGGATTATCTTGTTCAGAAGTCGCAAGAAGAATGGGATTTGAAAGAAAGACATTAAAAGGCTTTTGTGAAAGAGAAGGTATTAGTACGAAACGAGGTAAATAAGATGAATAAGAAAATGATGTTAGCAGTAATGGTATTAAGTACAGTAGTAAATGGTGTATATGCAAGCGGTACAAATAATTTAGTAGGTGGAACAGATAATGTGGCAACTGCTAATAGTGCGGCGGTGTTTGGTTATCAAAATGTTGTAAACGCAAATAACGCATTAGCTATTGGCGAAAATAACACAGTAAATGGGACGAATTCTTTTGCAGGGGGAAATAACTCTAAAGCAGAAGGAAGGAATACATTAGCCTTTGGCAGTCATGCAGAGGCATTGACTGAGTACACGTACGCAATTGGAAGTCAGGCACGTACAAGTGCCTATGACACAATTGCTATTGGCAATGGTGCATATGCTGGTGGTGTATCAAGTGTAGTAATTGGTAGAAGTAATGCAGTTAGCGGAGATAATACAACAGTAATTGGTGCGAACAATCAAAATGTAACGGCAGGTCAATCACTAATTATGGGGTATAACAATGTAACTGGCAGTGAACAAGAACAAATCGTGGTAGGTGTAAATTCTAAAACAAGTGGCCAAGGTGCTACAGTGATTGGTACACATGGCCAAGCTACAGGCTATGATACAACGGCGATTGGTAACAATACGATTGCAGACAAACCAAATAGCGTTGCGCTAGGAACTAATAGCGTAACAGATAATGCAGTAAATCAACTGCAAGCAATGGTGAATAACACAACATATGTATTCGCTGGTACAGATGCAACATCAGTAGTAAGCGTTGGTAGTAAAGACCGTGCAGGATATGGTGGTGTAAAACATTATGTTCGACAAATTCAGAACGTTGCTGCAGGCCGTATAGATGCATCTTCAACTGATGCGGTAAATGGATCACAGCTACATGCTGCATATGATGCCATTAATACAATGAGTGAAGATATGGATGCACACAATCGTATCTTAGCAAATCATGAGAAACGAATTGATTTATTAGAGTATCAAACACATAACGCTTTAACGGATTTAAAATCAGATATTAGCCGATTAGATGGCCGTGTAAATAAAGTAGGTTCAAGTGCGGCTGCATTAGCAGGGCTACATCCTATGGAGTTTAACAAAGACGATAAATTCAGCGCATCTATTGCATATGGACATTACCATAAAGCAAATACAGTTGCATTAGGATTGTACTACAGACCTAATGAAAAAATATTGCTAGGCATTGCAGGAACTTTCGGAAGTGAAAATATGTACAACGTGAGTGCATCTTTCAAATTTGGTAAACATAGTGAATATGAACCACAATCCAAAGGTGAAATTGAAAGCATGAAAGCACAAATTGCAGAATTAACTGCAAGACTTGATGCGGTTAGCAAATAAAACAGGGTGGGCGGTATATTCGCCCTTTCCTACAGATAGAAACGAGGAGGCAACATGAAACCACTCATATATAAAGGCCTTAGATTAGGTACTAATAAAACTGAATGGGTAAGTAGTGATGAAATAAAGCAAAGCTACTCACAAATTAGATTATTAGCAATACAAAATGATACCTACTCATGGATACCAATTGAGGATGGAACGTTATGCAGAGGTAGTGAGGCAAAAGATCGTATTGGAAAGCGCATATACGAAAATGACATTATAAAGTTTGATTGCAAATCAATACAGGATACTCCATTAGTGGCAGAAGTTTATTATAGTCGAAATAAATATCAATGGCGGTGTAATACAGTTGCTAAAGGTAGAGAATTAGATTTTGATTTAGCGTTCATTGTAAATAATGGCAAAGTAAAAGTAATAGGAAATAAATTAGAGGGATATGAGCATGAATGATAGATATAGAAATGTGTGTAAAGCACATGATCATATCGTAAAGTGCAGAACAAAGGAAGGAAAAAGAATATTCATACCACGTTGGGGATACGTGATAATTCCTTCCGATAAATTATTAACTGCAAGAATAAAAAGAAATTTTTACAAGGTGAATCGTGAATTTAATAAATGGGCGAGGAAACTATGGATGTACCATGCAGAGAGTGCAAGTTCAGAGAAGTAGATTGCCATAGCAAATGTGAAAGCTATTTAGAATATAGAGCAAAACTAGATGAACGAAATAAAGAGAGATACAAAGAAATTGATACATATAGTTATGTAGGGGATAACGTGAGAACAATCAGATATAAAATGAGGAAAGCACGATATGGATGCACAGTAAGAGATTAGAGGTGTGAAAAATGTATGATGTGGTATTAATTGACTGCAAGGATAGCAATACAGTAAATAGATATGGTAGTTACCATACATTGGAAAAAGCACACAGGGCGGTTAAAGAGTTTAATGCGAGCCAATATAAATTTAAGCAAGGACTCAATCATAATCAATTAATGGAATTTGTTGAGGAAATGCCAGTGATTATCAAGGATTATAAAAGATACATGAGTGTCCAATGGATTCTGGCACATCAATATGTTGTGAACAAACAGATATAAAATGCGGAAGGCACGATATGGGTGCACAGTAAAAGATTGAGGTTGAAAAATGTTAGTAAAAAATGAAAGTGAATATTGCTGGTGTTTCGATGAGGATGCAGGTAATCCACAAAGCAGTATTGAAGAAGCTATTGATGATTTTTTAAATTACTATGAAAACTATTGCTGGGATGATAAGAGCAATGTTGAATATTTAGAACAAGAGGTATTAGATGATTACGTAGAAATAGGGCATCCATACTATTATGTTCCAGAAATAGATGGTGAGCGTGTAATTTATGATCTTCTTGATAATGACTTACCTGAGGAATTTGCTGAATGTGATTTTGAATATTTTAAAAAGGTAAAGAAAGAACATTTATGTGAATTAAGTAAAGAGCTGACAGATGTATTTAGAAAATGGGAAAATTCACATGGATATGGATATAGAGCTTATTATTCAGTGCAAGAAACAAAACGGTATAGAATTGGAGATTATATAGATTCTGATGGTAATTATAAATAGGAGTAAACGATGCAAAGAAAATGTCATAGATGTGATAGACTATATACACCAACAGACCATAACACATGGTGTCCAGATTGTATGGAAGGAAAACCTGTAGTGCCACGCAAGACGGCAAAGCAAGTAGCAAAAGAAAATAGAGAACGAATGGAGCAAGCATATAAGTACGCAAGATATTGTGTGCAATGTGGGAAACGATTTTACACAAACAAAGCCAATAAGATGATATGTGGTGAATGGGAATGTGAAGAAAAGCAACAAAAACAATTATTACAAGCAAGGCGAACAAAAGAACGTGCATTAAGGGGGTTATAGAATGATTAGAGTGTTAAGCATATCTTTTGGAGAATATACCAAAGTAACATATATGAAACATAACGGCAGATGTGATGAAACGTATCAGTTAAAAACAAAAGACCTGTACAGGCCAGAAATGATACGTCAATACGAAAAAATGAAAGAACTATTTTTACAATGGTTTCCAACATTTAAGTTTTCAGCCAACATGTATTACATGATAGGAATGGGAATTAAATACAACAAACATGATGATACATTGATTGATAAGGTAAAAGTAACTGGTGGTCTAGAAAATAAAGCAGGTAGCTTATGTAAAGTAGTAAGTGAATGGCTACCAGTAGGAACAAATGAAAATAAAATAATCATGGAGTTTCTAAAAGAGGTAGTTATGTTTGTTAAAGGTGAAAGAGCACAAGGAAAATTATTTGAAAACACAGAAATAGAAGAGGCAATTGATGCAATTGATGCGGATGATAGCCATGTATTCCATGTTAATGATCTACAAGCTAAAGGAGTAACACAATAATGAATGGGAGATTGATATATGTAGCACATCCATTTGGTAGCACAAATGGAATAAATTGTGATGATGTCATGAATAGTAATCAGATGGCAATAGATAAAATTATGAAAGAGTTAGTATTAAAAGATAGAAATAATGTATATCTATCTCCATTACATAATTTTTCTATGTTATATTTTGAAAAAGAGTATGCTAAGGGATTACAAATTTGTTTAGATATGTTGGAAAAGTGCTCAGTGTTAATATTATGTGGAGATTGGCAACACTCAAAAGGCTGCATTGGAGAATGGGCTTATGCTAATGCAAGAAATATAAAAATATATTCTCTTGAGGAATGGGAAGAATATCTTGATAAGCAAGGGGATATTAGTCGATGACAGGAAGGGAATATTTAATTCAAATCAGAGATACCGATTTGAACATTAGATGTAAGGAGAGGGAAATATTTAGATTGCGGCAGGACATAATGAGCCTACAAGCAATTGACTATAGCAAGGAAAGAATTAGTGGTGGGCAACCAATAACCATTGCAGATAAAGTTGCGAACCTTGATGCGGTTACAGATGAGATTATGAGAGAATGGAGCACATACTTTCAAGAACGAGAACGTGCAAGGTTTATGATTAATCAAATCCATAGTACTAAACAAAGAACAGTACTGATAGATAGATACATAAACGGATGCACATGGGAACGAGTAGCTGAATTAGTCGGATGTTCAAGACAGAATATTCATAATCTACATAAACGAGCAATTAAAAACTTTGATGTAATTTACAAAAAGGTTGCTATTATTTGACACTCAATATATGAGATACTGTATGTGGGCATAAACGAGTTGAACACTACTTGCCTCCTTCGGAAAACTACATAAAAGGACTACATCACATCGGACGCATAACACGATATGATGTAGTCCTTTTTATTTGTAGGAGGAAATAATGAAACACAAAAGAATTACCTCACGAAAAACAATACAAGAAGTGCGCTCACAAATATGTGAAGTGTGTGGAAATAGAACAACCATTGAACCACATCATATAAATACACGTGGTAGTGGTGGTGGAGATATTAGAGAGAATCTAATACAACTATGTACACAATGCCATATCAATACTCATAGCGGACAATATCCGACAAAGGAAGATTGTTTAAAGATAGTAGCTGAACGTGAGGGGATAACATATGATGAAGTGTATGCAATTAATCGTAGAGCAATGGGATATGATGTATGACTAGGATATGTTGCAACAGGAACAGATGCTTAAATAATAAATATGGAATCTGTACTGCAGATACAATTGAGTATGAGGGAATATGTAAAAGCTATATCACACAGAGTAGTGCAAGGAAAACACATTGTGGATTATGCAAAAGAACTCATGGGAAGTTAAAGAGGAATAGTAACGCTATATTAAAGTAGAGGTGGTGCAATGTTAAAAGCATGTAGTTATTGCGGACGAATACACGAAGGAGAATGTCCAAACAAACCAAAACGAAACTACCAACAGGAACATAGCAATGCATCAGCGAGCAGAATAAAAGAACGCAAGTTCAGAAGTAGTAGTGAGTGGCAAGACTGTAGAGCAGAAGTATTAGATCGTGATAAGCATCTATGTAGATTGTGCTTGCATGAGGATAACTATATCAGTGTAGGCGAACGATTGGATGTGCATCATATTGAACCATTGCACAGTGCATGGAGAAAGAGGACTACACATAGTAACCTTATTACATTATGCAAGGCACATCATCATAAGGCAGACCACGGAGAATACAAGGCGGAGTATCTTAAGAAAATAATTAGTACCCCCCCTACCATCAAGAAGTAATTTTGAAAAAAATCGGCAGACCGTACTGCTCACCACAATTTACACAATTTTCCCTAATGGGACATGCGTGCGTGAATATATATTTATTTATATAGCAAGTATTCTATAAAGTCATAGCACAGAGGAAAGGAGGTAGACATATGAGAAAAGCAGTATCAGCAAGGACTACAAAGAAACATCTAACCAAAGCAGAAAAAGAAAAACGTATGGCAGTTGAAAATGCATTTACAGATGATGCGGTGATTGAGCCTCCAAGCTATTTAACTAAGACACAGTTAGAGGCATTCAATTTTATTGTTGATGCATTAAGGCAAGCTAAAGTGTTAAGCAGATTAGACACACAAACAATTATTCAAGCGTGTGTAGCAGTGGATATGCTGAACACATCAAATAAAAAAGTAGCAAGGAAACCAAGCCTTGCTATTGATAGAGAATTTGTAGGTACACAAGAGAAGTTGGTGCGTACATATTTGAAATTGTGCGATGAATTATGCCTATCACCTCAATCACGTGCGAAACTAGGTGTATTAGTTGCTAATCAAAAGGAAGAAGAAACAGATCCTTTACTAAATGTGCTGCAAGGGGGTGGGATGACTGGATAAAAAACATCCTGCTTTTAAATACGCAATGGAGGTAGCAGAAAGTAAGATAAATGCTCCAAAGTTTGTAAAATTACAGATAAAAGAGTTCCTATCTATTGCAAATAACAAGGATAGTCGCTATAAAATAGATGAAAACAAGGTGCGAACCATTGGCGAATTGCTGAAATTATTGATTATGCCTAAAGGATTAAAGGCTAATGCAACAGTGTATGATGCCATGGCTGGCTTTCAGTGGGTGTTTATTATTGCGATTATGTGTACAGTTGAGCGTGATAATCCAGATAAAAGACGATATGAAAATGCAATATTGGAAATTTGTAGAAAGAACGGCAAAACATTTTTGATTGCGGTTCTTTTTATTTTGCTTTTCTTTATTGAACCTAAGTTTTCTAAGTTCTATTCAGTCGCTCCAGATGGTTCATTATCACGTGAAATCAAAACGGCTATTGAAGAAATATTGCGTAGTAGTCCTGCTATGCTTGGCAAGATGAACGGCAAGGAAAAGTTCAAAATGTTGCGTGATTATATCCATTGCAACATTACAGAGAACAGATACATACCTCTTAACTACTCAACAGGGCGGTTAGATGGCAAGTTGCCTAGTGTATTTCTAGTAGATGAAACAGGTGCATTGCCTAATACCTATGCTATTGAGGCCATGAGGTCAGGGCAGTTGACGATACTCAATAAACTAGGGTTCATCATTTCAACTAAATATCCTACGCTAAACAATCCATTTGAAGATGAAGTGGACTATGCAAAGCGTGTATTGAATGGTGCAGTAGATGATGATAAGGTATTTGCCTTATTGTATGAGCCAGATGATACAAAAGGATGGGCAACGAATGATGAAGTACTAGAACAAAGTAATCCATTAGCAATTGAAGTAACAGAAATCATGGAAGATTTGAAAGCTAAACGGCAAGTGGCTATTGAGATTGAAAGTAAGCGTGAAAACTTTATCACGAAACACTGCAATATCATATATAGCGGTGCTGGTAGTGAAAGTTTTGTAAACATTGCTGATTTACAAAAAGGAGCAGTAGATCATATCGATTGGAATGGCCGTGAAGTATTCCTAGGAGTTGACTTGGCTATGACAACAGATAACTGTGCTGTATCAATGGTGGCCTATGACGAGGATGAAGGGCAAGTATTATTACAATCCGTTGCCTTTATTCCAGAAGATAGGATAGATGAGAAATCAAAACTTGAACGCATTCCGTATCGTGATTTCATCAATGCAGGTAACTGTATACCATGTGGCAATCGTACTGTAGATTATGGAGCAATAGAACGCTACATAATGGAGATTGAAAGCCAGTATGGAGTTACAGTCATGGGTATTGGCTACGATAGATACAATGCACTATCAACTGCACAAAAATTAGAAGATGCTGGATATACCATGGTTGAAATCAAACAACATTCTAGTGTGTTACATCCTGCTACTAAATGGGTAGCAGAATTAGTAGCAGAAGGCAATTTATTGTATGAAAAAAGCAATAAATTACTGGAAATTAACTTTGAAAACTCACGATGTGTATACGATACCAATATGAACCGATATGTGAATAAGAAAAAATCACGAGGCAAGGTGGACATGGTAGTAGCTGGCATTAATGCGATGTACCTATTACATCAAAATTACATGTTAAATAGTGCTCTTGATTGGGTAGTACAGATATAGAAAGGGGGTGAAACTTATTGAGTTGGGTTAAAAATCTGTTTGGAACAGAAACACGAGCCGATGAAAATGCATTCATTGATACTGCAGATGAGGTGGATTTAACACTTCCTAGCTATGATGCAACTACAACAGTTACACGGCAACAGGCATTATCAGTGCCAGCCGTAGCAAGTGCATTATTTCTTATATCTGGTATTATTGCTGGTATTCCAATTCGCTTATATAAAAGAGATGGGAACACGATAACAGAAATCATGGACGATAAGCGTACAAAGCTATTGAATATTGAAACAAATTCAATACTAGGTGCGTTTGAAACAAAACAGGCTATGATTAATGATCTAATCCTAGAGGGTTCTTGCTATTGTTACATAGGCAAGAATGGTAATGATGCGGAATCATTGCAGTATTTGCCTAAAAATAGGGTTAGCGTACTAGATAATGGCAAGCTAATTGACAGAGCAGTGTATTACTTAGTCGATGGATACTACTATGATAACTTCAATATCATGCGTGCGGTGCGAAATTCTAAAGATGGTGTGCGTGGCCGTGGCTTATTGGATGATAACGCAATGCATATATCCAGTATGTATAATGCTTTGGTTTATGAAAATGGAGTAATTAGTAAGGGTGTACGCAAAGGATTCCTAAAATCTGAGGGCCGTTTAACTGTAAAAGCCTTAGAGGCGCTCAAAAAAGCATGGCGATACATGACATCTAAGCTAGGTCAGAGTGATGTAATTGTACTGAACAAAGGGATTACCTTTGAAAGTGCAGATAGTACAGCCGTAGAAAATCAGCTAAATGAAAGCAAACAAACAAATGCAGACTTAATTTATAAATTATTTGGCTTTACAGACAAAACATTTACAGATGAGAAAGCATTTAATATTTTTGTTAAAACTACAATTATGCCAATCGTAAATTGCTTTATTCAGGCTATTAATAGGGCAATGTTACTAGAAACAGAGAAAGGCAATTTGTATTTTAGCCTTGATATGAATGATTTACTTAAAGCTGATATGCTCACACGCTTTAATGCTTATAAGACTGCATTGGATAGTAACTGGATTAACATTGATGAAATCCGTCAACGTGAAGATTTATCACCAATGGGCATTGATTTTGTAAGCATGAACTTGGCAAATGTATTCTATTACCCAGAAACTAAACAGGTTTACACACCAAACACTGGTGTATTGGGTGATTTAACACATGCAAAAGCAGAGAAAGGGGGTGAGAATAGTGAAGATTGAGGTACGTAATGGTGCAGCAACAATTGAGGGATATGTGAACGTAACAGAGCGATTGAGTAAGCCAATTCGTGATGTAAGAGGTCAATTTCTTGAAAAAGTAGCTACTGGAGCGTTTAATTCGGCACTTCAACGTAATGATAATGTAGAATTGCGGTTTAATCACCGCCGTAAATTGGGAGACCAACAAGATGGTTCATTAGAATTGCGTGAAGATAACATTGGATTGTATGCAAAAGCAACTGTATCTGATGCGGAAGTAGTCAAATTAGCGGAAGAAAGAAAGCTAAAAGGCTGGTCTTTTGGCTTTAAAAAACTAGAAGATAGTTGGGATAAACAGGAAAATATGCCTGAAATTCGCACATTGAAAGCTATTGATGTAAGCGAAGTAAGTATTTTAAGCATTACACCAGCATATATTGCAACATCAATTAGCATGCGTGCTGATGAAGGGGAAGATTTACTAGAATGTAGATCTAACGAAACCGCAACAGGCGTATTAGAATATGATATTGAAGAACGTAAGGCAGATGAAGAAGAAAAGCCTAACAATCAAAAATATCATGAAATTTTAACTAAACTTAATGCATAGCATCCACCATATGTGGGTGCTTTTTTAATGAAAAGAGGATAGCATGAACTTTAAAAAACTTATTGAAAAACGCAATTCTTTGGTTGAAGAAATGAACAACCTTGTTAAAGTGGCAGATGAAGAAACACGTGCACTTAACGAAGAAGAAACAACAAAATTCGAAGGTCTACAAAAAGAAGTAGCCGACATCGACAAGACATTGAAACTTGCACAAGAAGAACGCAAATTAATGTCCGTAGGTTCTGATGATGAAAAATCTGAAGAAGTAGATACAAAAGCAACTGCACAAGCAGAAGAACGTGCATTTGCTAATTTCTTGCGTACAGGTGAAACATCTTTCTCCGATGTAGAAACACGTTCTGATGTAAACCTTTCCAAAGGTGATAATGGCGTAGTGATTCCTTCCACAATCGCAAGCCGTATCATTTCAACAGTAAAAAACATCGCACCAATCATTCAAAATTCTGATTTTTACGATGTAAAAGGTGATTTGGTATTCGCAGTTGAAGATGAATCTACATCCAAAACTACTTGTGCATACGTTGGTGAGTTCCAAGAACTTGAATCTACAAGCGGTAAATTCAAATCCGTTACATTAAAAGGCAATGTAGTAGGTGTATTGACTAAAGTATCTAAATCCTTAATCAATAACAGTGGTTTTGATATCGTCAACTACGTTATTACTAAAGTAGCAGAAACAATTGTTACATTCTTAGAAAACGAAATGATTAATGGTACTTCTAAAATCGAAGGTATTTTGAACGCTACAAACGCAGTAACAGCTGCTGCAGCAACTGCAATTACTGCTGATGATTTGATTGATTTACAATTTGCAGTACCTCAAGTGTATCGTAGTGCTGGTGTGTTCATTATGAACCCAGATACTTTCAAAGCGTGTGCAAAATTGAAAGATACAGAAGGTAATTACATTTTGAACAAGGATTTGACTAATGGTTATGGCTATACATTGTTAGGCCGTCCTGTGTACGAATCCGATAATATGCCTAAGATTGCAACAGGCAAAAAAGTAGCCGTATTCGCAGACCTTAAAGGCTACGCTACAAAAATCAGTGGTGATAGTGCCGAGATTTCTGTTTTGCAAGAGCGATTCTACACACAATATGCAGTTGGTGTAGCAGGTTATGTAGAAATGGACGGCAAGATTGTAGACCAACAACGCATTGCAGTGTTGAAAATGGCTTAATAGGGGGTAAAATCCTATGAAATATAAGGCATTAGTAAGTTTTAGTGGGGCGGTTACCGCCTCTCTAAACCAAATTATTGAAATCAATGATGAAGAAATTGCCAATGACTTATTGAATGCTGGCTATATTACAGTTGTAAAAGACAGTAAAAAGACAGTAAAAGACAGTAAAAATACAGAAGAAGAGGTGTAGAGGATGAAAGTTAGTGAATTAACAAAAGAAATAGTAGCTAACTATATCCGTGTTGAAATCACAACGCTTACAACCCCAATTCTTGACTTAGTACTACCTGCAGCAATTACATATTGTGCTACCTATACAGGGTTAGAGCCTAAAGATTTAGATGAGTATGATGATATGGCACTTGCGGTATTAGCATTGTGCGGTGAATTCTACGATAACCGCACATATACCGCAGTAGAGAACGCAATAGTGAACCCTACAACACAAGCCATATTAGATAAGTACTCTATGAACTTAATGGAGGGGTATCAACATGTATCGCAAGGGTAGACTAAGCACACTACTGCAACATGGGGCAGAAATACATGCTAATAGAAAAACCACAGAAATGAATGAACTAGGGCAGTTTCCTATTGTGGATACTGTAATAGGCAATCTATATTGTGGTGTAATACCACAGACAGGAACACTATTGAGCGGTAGAGTAGCCGATACCACACTAGCAAGAACCACTCATAAAGTCGTATGCAGATACAGAGATGATATCACTCCAGATATGTGGTTAATCATTGAAGGGCAACGATATGACATTTTGTATGTTATGGATCCATATCTTAACAAAGAGCGGTTAGAGATATTCACAGAGGTGGTTATCTGATGAGTGTTGATATTAAGACGGAAGGACTTAGTGAGTTTTCGAAAGAACTCATGGATTTAGCAAATAAGAAATTTCCAAAGGATACGAAGAACTTCCTTCAACGTGCAGGAAATAAATTCAAATCCAAGGCAAAAGAAAATTATAAAAAAGGTATTACGCAAGGCACAAAGAACCTCATTAAAGGTTTGAAACGTGATAGAGCGTATAAGTACGGCCATGATGAATGGCAAGTGCGTGTTAAAAATACCGCACCACATGCGTGGTTAGTTGAACATGGTCATGTTATGTTGGGGCATAAAGACCAAGGCAAGCCTAAATTAATAGTTGCTAATACAGGAGAGGCTTTTGTACGTGGTAAAAATATCATGGGTAAGACAACTAAAGAATTTCCGTCAGAGTATCAATCCATGGCAGAAGAATTTATAGACAAAATGTTAGATGAAAAGGGGTTAGGCTAGTGGTTACTGCAGTAGACATTATCAAAACATTGACAGTGCGATGCCGTGAACTACTGGGATGTGATGTAAATGATAGAGATATATCAGAGGGATTTGAAAGGCCGTCATTTTTTATTGAAATTGTAGACTTCAAGAACGAAGATATTGGGGAATTGTTAAGGGGAGATACACTTAACATCTATATCTACTATTTCAATGAAAAACGGCTAACAGGTTATTTAGATTTGCTGAAAGCTAGGGAGAGAATCCGTGAATTATTGGCAACTCCATTGCAAATAGTTGATGGATATAGCCTTACTGCTGATGAGATAGTAGAAACTATCAATAAAGCAGATATGACATACATTACTAACTTTGATGTAACAATCTATCAACCAAGACCAGAGGCAGATGCACCTTACATGGAAGAATTGGCAATCAATGGGCAACAGTCCAGCGAAGAAAATCAATAATAGCACTCACACAGCGTGGGTGCTTTTTTAATGCAAAGAAAAGAGGTAAAACATGGCGATTGGCTTACCAAATATTGATATTGTCTTTTTACAAAAGGCAGTATCCGCAGTATTACGTTCTGAACGTGGTACCGCAGTAGTCATCTTGAAAGACGATACACAACCTACTGCAGGTTATGACATCTACAAATTCGAGGCAGACATTACAAAGAAAAAATTCACAGAAGAAAATGTGAAATTATTGAAACGTTGTTTCTATGTCAACGTAAATAAGTTAGTAGTAGTACACGTTCCAACATCTACAACAGAATTTGCAGATGTAAAAGCGGTATTGGACAAAGTGAAATACAACTGGGCATGTACAGTTGAAAAGGATTGGCAAACAGAATTAGTATCTTACACAAAAAGCCGTAACGTATTGTCTAAAGGCCGTAAAGTAAAATGTGTAGTTGCTAATGTAACAGTAGCTGATGATAAGCATATCGTAAATATGAAAGGCGATTATGTACATGAGGCTGATGCGGATGCAACTACAACTGTTAAAATGACAGACTATTTACCACGTGTGGTTTCCATTTTAGCTAACTTGCCAATGAATAGAAGTATCACATACTACGAATTGGAAGATTTGGATTATGTAGATAACTCTTTCATTACAAATGAAAAGGATGCTAATAAATGGATTGATGAAGGTTGGTTACTTCTCATCAATGACGATGAAGATGCAGTGGTACGTGTAGGCCGTGGTGTCAATACATTAACTACATTCACATCTACTGACACAGAAGATATGCGTAAAATCATCATTGTTGAATCTATGGACTTAATGATGGAAGATTTGTACTCCACATTCAAAAAATACTATGTGGGCAAATACAAGAACCATTTGGACAACCAATATCTATTTATTTCTTCCGTAAACTCTTACTTCCGTTCCTTAACTAAAGTAGTTAATGGTGAAATTCTAGATCCAGAGTATGACAATCATGCTTATATCGATGTAGAAAATCAACGTGAGGCTTGGTTGAGCGTAGGTAAATTAGAGGCAGAAGATTGGGATGAAGATAAAGTAAAGAAAATGTCTTTCAAATCCACTGTATATCTTGCTGCTAAAATCAAAATTCTTGATGCTATGGAAGATTTATCCTTCCAAATTACGATGGAATAGGAGGTAAATTATGGCGAACAATAAAGAAATCCATAATCAAATCTTGCGTGGCCAGTTTGGTAAAGTGTGGATTGATGGCGAACTATATGCTAATGTTAAGTCTTTTGAGGCTAAAATCTCGCTTAAATATGAGGCAGTAGACATCAACGGAGAAATGGGTGTACATCAACGCTTGGTAGGGTTCGAAGGTGCAGGCACTTTGGTATTACACAAAATCGATAGCCGTGTAGCACAAAAGATTGCAGGTAAAATCAAGAATGGCAGTGTGCCAGACATTAAGATTGTATCTAAATTAACGGATCCTGATGTCAATGGTGCAGAACGCATCGAATTAACTGGTGTTACTTTGGATGAATTGGCACATGGATTTGAAAACAAAAAGGTTCAAGAAGAATCCTATCCATTCAAATTTGCTGATTACAACTACTTAGACTTGATTCTTTAATAAATAGGGCGGTGCTAATGCATCGCCTTTCCTTTTATAGTGAGGAGGATAATAAATGGCTAAATTACAACTAGAAGATTTACTCAACAGAAAAATGCAAGAAGGGTTTCAATCCAAAGACGTATACGTTAAAGGCTTGGGCGGTGAATTAACTGTAATTCATCAACCACTACCTACAGTGTTGCGCATTATGGATGAAATCAAACAGGATGCTACGTTATCCACAGTGATGGATGCGATGGTACAACTTATCTATGCATGCGTTCCTTTATTTAAAAGCAAAGAACTACAAGATAAATATGAGTGTGCAGAGCCTACAGATGTTGTCTATAAAGTCCTCAATGATAGCATTGAAGATATTAGTGAATTAGGCGAATCAATCTTGGCAATGTATGGCATTACTAATCCAGTTGATGAAATAAAAAAGTAATAGAGGCGGACGAGGAACTATCTATGTTCCGCTATTACATGAATAAAGGTCATACATTATCCTCATTACTTGATTTAGATCTAGTAGAAAAAACATTCTATCTAGCATGTTTCAAACTAGATATGGAAGATGTAGAAAGGAGCAAGCATGGCTAAAAGTATTAACGTACTATTGAGCCTTAAAGACCAATTCACCGCTCCAATAAAAAAGGTTGGTGATACAACCAAAGATACAGAACGCAAAATGACGACCATGAAAAATAAATTAAGTAATTTCGGTAGTGGAATCAACAATAAATTCATGGGTATTGCTGGTAGTATTACTAAAATGGGATTAGCTATGACTGGCCTTAGTGCATTTGCTGGTGTAGGTGCTATTGTTGAGTACGGAAAGAAAGCACTTGATGTGGCCAAACAGGCGGAATTATCTCAAACATTATTGCGTAATAGCTTGGCCAATAACAATTCATTGTATGATAAATCAACACAAGCACTTGATGCGGCACAAAAGCAACTCAATGATTATGCTGCAAAATGGGGTAAAGTTGGTGTAATTTCAGCTGGTACTATTCGTGCTGGGTATCAAGAACTCAATAAATGGAATGTGCCTGTAGATAAAGTAGACGGCCTTTCAGAGGCACTAACAAATCTAGTAGCAGGTAAATTCGGTATCAATGCAACGGCAGAAGATGCACAGGTGGCATCGCAAGCAATTGGGCGTGCGTTCAATGGTGATGTGGCAGGCTTAACCAAGATGAAGATACCTCTTACAGAGGCACAAAAGGAAATCATCAAGAATGGTACAGAGGCCGAGAAGTTAGCTGCAATTAATGAAGTAGTTAATAGCACATTCTCTAAACAGAATGAAATATTAGCTAATACTCCAGATGGCCAACTCAAACGAATGAAAAACCAACAGGCCGCACTAATGGCAACTATTGGTAAATCATTATTGCCAATGCAAAAAGCATTTATAGATCTAGCTAGTACAATCATGCCAATCATTGCACCTGTAATACAGGATATATTTGGATTGTTTAGCGGTGCATTCACCTATATTGCACAAGTGGTAAACGATAACAAGGAAAGCATCCAAGAAAATCTAACCAGTGCAATGAGCGTTGTTAAAAGCGTTATATCTGGACTAGGTGATGTGATTAAGTGGTGTACTCAAAATCTAGGATTCTTGTTACCTGTTATTAAGGCCGTAGCAGTAGGATTTGTTGCATTTAATGTTATTGGCAAAGTAATTCCATTAATTAGTTCAATAGCAGGCGCATTCACAACAGTCATTAGAGTAGTGCGGATTTTAAATATGCTCATGTTAGCTAATCCTATGTTATTTGCTATATATGCAATCATCACAGCATTAGCATTATTAATTTATAACTGGGATACAGTAAAAGAAGTAGCATTATCTGTATGGGATGCAATTTCTACCTATGCATCTGAACTATGGGAGAGCATTGTAAGTGGATGCATGGAGTTTGTTAATAGCGTTATTGCTTTGGTTACAGAGTTATATAACGGATTTATGACAATCATTGCACCAATATTGGACGATGTAACGAAGATATTCAGTGGCATTATTGATTTCATCACAGGTGTATTCACAGGCAACTGGGATATGGCGTTCAATGGCCTTGTAAAAATCTTTACTGGATATTTTGACATTATTAAATCTGTAGCAGAAGGTGTTCTTGGTTGGGTACAAGATAAATTGCAATGGGCAGGCGATAAAATCGATGCTATTAAAGAGGGCGGTCAATGGCTGTATAACAAAACAGTTGGCCGTGTATTTAATGGCGATGGAAACGCAACAGGTACAGAATACTGGAAAGGCGGCCCTACATACGTTAATGAAAATCAACGTGGTGAAATTATCAATCTACCGAATGGATCACAAGTGATTCCACATGATGAAAGCATGCGACAATTAGCCAACAACAGAGGCAATGTTACTGTTAATGTAACAGTACAAGGCAATGTAATTGGCAATGAAGAATTCATGGATGCATGTGGTAATCACATCACGGATAAAATTATGTTAGCAATGGGCAACATGTAGGGGGTGTAATGTGAGATTTCAAGACAGTGCAAAGAAGGTCATGCAACAACGCATACAATCTAAGCAAGCTGAATTGCAAAAAATGGCAATTACACGTGCTACAAGATATGCTGATAAGCTATCACATGGATTAGTGGGAAAAGTCTTAGATTATTTAGATAAGAAACCAACTACAGACATAGTATTTCATTCTGAATTGACAGATGAATACATTACATTGCCTGTAGTACCTAATCCATTACCAACAATAAATGAGCCACAAAAGAATGAAACTTTCAACGGATTAAGAGGAGATATTAAGTTAATAGGGCCGTTAGGCCTTAGAACGTTAAGCCTTGATAATATTCTCTTACCTGTAGGGAAAGATTACTCATTCATTCGTGGTAATGGTACAGATGGATTACAATGCTTACAATTCTTTCAAGCACAACGGCAAACAAAGGCCGTGATGCGGATATGTATTATCCAATCTGATGGAAATGAAATACTAAACATGCCATGTGTAGTTAATGATCTATCATACACATGGGATAAGGTAGGCGATATAAAAGCGACTATTGGTATTGAAGAGTATGTATACACAAATACATCCACTCAAACACAATCAGATACAGGCGGTGAAAATAAAGAGGCTAGTAAAGACACTGCTACATCAAGCACAGGAGGGAAGAAATGAAACTCCAATATACCAATGTAACAAAAGGTAAAGACGGCAAGGATGTAACAGAAACACGTGAAATTACAGCTTACACAAACAACTATGAAAGGTCAGATGGCATTGATACGCTAGGTCAAGAATTTACATTTGACTTAGCAGATAATCCATTTGATTTTAATATGATGGGTACACGCCTAGCAATTGGCGGCAAGATAGAGTTTAGTAATCAAGTAAGTAATAACAATAAGAGCGCTACTACAACACTAAACGAAGAACCAAAGGAAGAAGTAGTCTTTCAAGGTATCATCGTGAGCGAAAAACAGAGTGGTGCTAATAAATACACGTATACTTGCTTTGATTACTGCTTTTATCTCAATAAATCAGAGATTGAAATACAATTCAATGGAGTTAGTGGGCTAGAGGCAATCAAGAAGGTATGCAAAGAAAACGATGTACCAATTGGAAATGTGGCCGACATAAAGACTAAAATCAAGAAAATCTATCAAGGTCAACCTGTATCGGATGTAATCAAAGACATCATCAAACAGGCTACCGAAGAAACAGGGTATAAATACCGCCTAGAATATAGGGAAGGTAAAGTACATGTGGAAGATTATAAGGATTTGGTGCTTGATAAGGTCATAACTCAACCTATCAACAATTACTCAAGAGATTTGAGTATGGAAGATATGCGTAATAGTATCGTGGCAATTTCTAGCAAGGAAAAAAGCAAGTCTGTAAAATCGACTATCCAAGATGATGAAAGCATCAAGAAATATGGATTGATTAAGAAAATCATAAAGGTAGACGATAAGAAACAGGCACAAACGGCACAGATTGCGAAGAAAACCATTCAAGATAGTAATAAGATTAAGGAAAAGCTAAGTCTTACGCTATTAGGTGATGATACTGTACGCAGTGGCCGTGTAATTATCATCAATGATTACACAGTAGATATTCATGATAAATTCTTAGTTACTAATTGCAAGCATAATTACGGAGTGAACCATACAATGACATTAGATTTAAAACGTGTAGAGGCAGAATTAGATACAAGCAAGTATAAAACAAGTACTACTACAACTGTTACACCTAATGCAACGAATAGCACGGCTAATGCTACACAAGTAGATGCAGGTATGAACGCATTGAACGGATATGAAAGCGTATATCGTGATAATGGGTGCGTAGATGTAGCGGTGAAAGCTGGATCATATTATAGCCCATTTCTAAAACAACAGGCGGATATTGGCACTGCTGATGTAGATACGCTTGTAAATAATGCACAAAATGCAGGCTACAAGGTAGAAACATTTAATGGATACGCTAATAAAGGAGATATTCTAGTATATGGCGATAATCAACATGTTGTAATTTCAGATGGTACAGGTGGATGCTTTGGCAATAGTACAAGTGCTGGACACGCTAAATTTTATCCAGATGCAAATTATGCATGGCACAATGGTGAAGCACCAACTAAGGTTATTAAGATGTCATAGGTGGTGAGAATATGGAAGAATGGCACAGTAGAATGGCATCTGAATTAAAAAATAGGACTAATCCTGTACGAATAGGAGCGGTATTAGGTGAGGTTATTAGCACATCACCATGGGAAGTAGCGATTAAAGATGGAAAGTTTAAAATTAATGCATCCAATGGGTATGTGTGTTTTCAGCTAATACATCACATTACAACGTATTCGTATAGACATAGTGGAACGATTGCCCATAAAGATTGCCCTGGTAGTCCTCCATATAGTGCACAGGGTAGTGGAAAGATAGTGCTTGATGAATTATGGAAACCAGGAGATAAAGTATTAGTCATTCCAGATGAAAATGAGCAACATTTCTTTATTGTGGATATAGTTAAGGAAGGTGTGTAATGTTTCCAAAGGACTATAACTTTACTAACTCTATCCAATCTACGGCTACAGTTACCAATGCACAACATAAGGTGGGCCGTTCATTCGCATTTGATTACAAGACACATAGATTTGTATTCAAAGACGGAAGAAATGTAGAAGATACACAGATAGAGGCAATAAAGCAATGGATAGAGTTATTTATCCGAACAGAAATGAAAAAATATATGATCTATACCGATAGTTTTGGGTTAGACCTACGAAAACTATTAGGATATAGATTGCCTAGGTCATACAAAGTGGCAGAAATTAAACGGCGTATAACAGAGGGCATTATGAACAAGGTACCATGCGTGGTGATTGTCAAAGATTGGCAATTCAACGCTGGTATCTTTTATTTTACAGTCGTAACGAATACAGGAGAGGAGGTAAAGATAGATTATGAATTCGAATTATAATGTGGATAACATTCATAATACGATGCTTGAACACATTGACGATAGCTATCAAAAGACCGAAGGCTTTCCTACGTATGATTTAACTAGGGGCGAGGCATTCGCTATTCTTGAGCTTTGGAAAAAAGCAGAAGAAATCGAATGGAAACAGAATGTTGATAACTTAACAGGTGATGAATTAACTCGTGTATGTTTTCAACGTAAAGGAACGCAACGCAAATTAGCCACTAAGGCAGTATGTAATTTACGTATAGTTGACGGAACAGGCACTATTCATGCAGGTGATTTATTTGAAAGCGAAACTGGTATTCAATATGAAAGCCTTGAAACAAAGGATGTAGAAAAGAATTCAGTTATTAAAATCAGATGCATGCAAGCTGGTAGTATTGGAAATGTTCCTAAAGGTACAATCACGCAGATGCCTATTACTATTGCTGGTATCAACAATGTAATCAATGATGATGCGGCAATCAATGGCGAAGATGAAGAAACAGACGATGATTTACGTGAACGCTATTACGAAGAACTACGAGAACCAGCAACGAGCGGTAACGATTACCACTATAAACAGTGGGCGAAAGAAGTCGAAGGTGTTGGTGAGGCTCATGTCATAGGGTTATGGAATGGCAACAATACAGTTAAAGTTATCATCATTAATTCTGATAGAAAGCCTGCTGATAGTGATTTAGTTAAACGTGTACAAGATTATATAGATCCAGACAGTAAAGGTATCGGAGCAGGGCAAGCACCAATAGGGGCACATTGCACAGTAGTTAGTGCTACAAACGTACCAATTAATGTAGAAGTAACTGGAGTGAAACATATCAGTACTGCTACGAAATCAACTATTACAGCTGATATAACTGATGCGGTTACTAAATACCTAAAACGAATTGCGTTTAAACAAGATTATGTATCAGTAGCACAAATTGCCAATATCATAATCGATAGTGCTGGAGTAACTGACTATGCAAGCGTTACAGTAAATGGACAAACTACAAAGATTGATTTAACAGTAGAACAAGTTGCTACATTAGGCACAGTTAGTGTGGTTCTAAATGAATAAAATTCAATTCAAAGAGTATGCATTAAAGGCAATTAACAAAATGTATCGCAATGATCCATGGGTTCGTGAGTTATATCAATCAGCAGGGTTACAACTGCAAGATATTGATGTGTTGCTTGATGAACTATTAGACAATGGGTTCTTTGATACAGTAAGTGAACGTGGCTTGCGTGTATATGAAAAGGACTTAGGCATTGTAGCTAAAGGTTCGATTGAACAACGTAGAAACATTGTACAAATGCTATGGAACAATAGCGGTAAATGTACATTAGAAAAAATAAAAGCAATCATTAAGACATTCGTATTAGATGATGTGGATGTTAAATTTGAGGACGGATTGCTAAAAATAGAATTCTATGATTCCTCATTTGTATATGCAGTCAATCAAATTAGAGAAAACTTAACGATTGTAAAGCCATCACACATAGGCATATCGATTGCTGATGTACATAACGTGGATGAAAATTTATATGCTGCAGTTAGTGTAATGACAAGTAATGTAGTAACAATTGAACCAGATGAAGGTATTGAAACCACAATGGATACGGCTAACTTGTATGTAGCGGTTACTATTGAACGTAAAAATATAGTTAATGTGATTAATAGTTAAGGAGGATATATGCCATCTGTATATAACAAAAACAGAATTACTAAAAAAGGATACAATTTGCTAGCGGAAAGCATTGCAACTAAAAAGCCAGTAACATTTACTAAAGTAGTCATTGGTGATGGTGATGATAACGGATTAAATATAGATACTATGACAAATGTAGTATCTGAAAAATTAACATTGCCTGTACTTGATGGACAAAAAGATGGAGACGGACAATATCTTGTTATGGCCGTTTTATCGAATAGCACTGTGGAAACAGGCTTTTTCCCAAAAGAAGTAGCATTATTTGCAAAATGTGGTGATGGAGAAGAGATACTATATTCATATAGTAATGGAGGAAATAATGTAGGTTTAATTCCAGATAAGAATACACCTATTAATTCTGAAATTTATAACATCAGAACAAAGATTGGAAATGCAACAAACATTACATTCGTAGCAAGTGATGATACATATGTAACAAAAGGTGCGTTGACAAAGCATAACGCAGATGCAAATGCACATGACAATCGTTTTAATGCCATTATTCAACAGGTAAATAACATGATTACTAATGTAGATAATAGCGATTCGTTAGCAAAAGCACCTACTTTACAACTTGTGAAAACTCTATTAAGTAGTCTAAACATCAAAAACGCAACCGATGTAATCAATGCCTTGGAAAGTGAGAAAACAACAGGACTTGGAATAAGATATGATTTCAGCAATGTAAATGCATGGTATATCTGTTTGGGCAAGCTGTTTGGGAATTTAATTATCCAAGGGGGAAGAGTAAATATTACTGTAGGGCGTAATATTTACAATGATGACACTGTATACCCTATTGCATTTAATAATCTACCATCAGTTAATATTATTAACATTGCTGATACATTAGACCAAGATGGATGGGTAACTAGCGCAATTAAATCAATAACAAATTTAAAATTTACTTATATGACTGCACAAAATAGTGTAACAGGCATTAGCTGGATTGCTATTGGTAATTAACCAAGGGGGAAAATTTGTCCCTGAAATTGCATCTATAACATTTCCTATTCGTTTTAACGAAGTACTGGCAGTACTTCCTATGATGCTAGATGAGCCAACTCCATGGCATGAGATGATGATTAGACCAAAGGCGATCACGGCGAGCACGTTTAAAATGGTAAGTGGTAGCAATAACACTAACTATCCTAAGTCTCGTAATAATGGTTGTTGGATTGCTGTTGGTATTTAATCACCAAGGGGGAAAACAAAAGGCTGGAGAGCAAAAGCAATCAGATCCTAACAATTTAGAAACAACAACAAATAAAGTTATATTTCCGATTGCTTTTACAAACAACCATCTATTCCATACATTTGGGATTATTGCTAGTGATGCATCAGTGTTTTGGGGAAACTCTGGAGCAAGTGTAATTAGCAGAAGAATATCTAGGACTGATATGCGATATGAAGTACATTCTAGTTATCAAACAATGTTAAAAGCAGATTCAATCATTGAATGGTGTATTGTGGGAATTTAAACGCCTAAAGCAATATATCGCATTTTGATTTGTTCTATAGCATTACTATTCTCACTGATAACCGCTGCAAATCCAGTTGATGTAATCTGACTATCACTAAATCCAATTCGTGATAAATGTCTTAATTCTACTTTATTAATTGCATATGGCTGTACATATAATGGCTTAGATTTAAACGCTATTGGGAAAGTAAACTGCTCTTGCCTTTGCTGACTTCCTATATCGTAATATGCTTGGGTATCGTTATCATTTCCCCCTTGGCTAAATTCCGAACGAAACATAAAATAAATCACTATTATATGCTGCACTAGATGCATCAGCAACGATTGTATAACCAGTAGTAGTTCTTTTATCGGTGTAAGCAACTGATGCACCACCAATAGCAATAGGCCATTCTAATGTTTGTAAAACACCAATACATTCTTTTGCATAAGAAATAGGAAATTGAACATCATATTTTCTACCATCATAGATGGTTAAATTTAATTTTCTTCCCCCTTGGTCAAATTCCAATAGATAATACTCTAACCTGTCTATATCCAGTTGTCCCAGTTTTATCGTAATTAATACTACATAAAAATTGCGTATTGTTAATGGCCATTGCCCATGCTGGCCTATCAAAATCATATGCAGATTTACTACTTAAATCAGCAGAACCATTTACATAAAATGGTTTATTTTTAAACGCAATTGGAAATGACCATGGATTTGATGTACCATCTGTTTCTCCATAGTATCCCCCTTGGTCATTTAAGCATTTCAATGGCCTTGCGTAATTGTCTAAGTGATTTATGAGTGTAAACGCCATCAGTAACATTAGATGAAGCATGGCCTAACAACAATCGTTTAGCATTGTAGTTAGCACCTATATCATCTAATCTAGTAGCGAATGAATGACGGCAATCGTGTGGCGTATGTTTAGCATTAATAGCTTTCATGGCTAATTTAAAGGCGTGCGAAAGAGAAACATAATTACGTTCCTCTATGATCCATTTATTAGATAGTCGATATTCAATAAATGGCCATATACGGTGATGAATTGGAATGATGCGGATACCTGCTTTAGTCTTACTGGAGGTAACTTTTAAATATCGTTGCTTTCGATTTATATCGGTGCTTTTAAGATTAATTAATTCACTAGCACGCATTCCAGTGTATAAGAGTATTAAGGGCAATTCTGCATTGAGATTCCATAAGCGGTTAATTTGATTAGTGGTAAAAACCTTGCGTGGGCGTTTAGGGGTATTGTGGCCAATATTCAAATATTGACTGTATGACTTTGAGCACCAGTCATTAATAATTGCAAATGAATATAATTGATTAAGTAAAGAGCGAACTTTCTTACATGATGAATAGGAAAGTCCGCTCTTTAGCATAGTAGATATTATATTTTGCAACTCCATATATGTGATTTCGTTGATAGGGCGGTGAGATAGTGATGATACATGATGGTATGCACATTCATATCCTTTCATGGTGTGTAATGAGACATTTAATGAATGTAACTCTAACCATGAATGATATACATCGTTTAACGTATGAGCATTGTTTAATGCCTCTTTAGCCTCATTATAAGAGGAATAATAACCAACAACTTTATACGCAACATAGGGGCGTTCATGAGCCCCTTTTAATTTCTCAATTAATTTCATTTCTACCTCCAAGAAAGGATAAAAGTATGAACTATGTATTTGTATTAAATGAGCATGGTATTCGCCAAACTTCCTACGTTGTAGGTGTTCATGCGGATACTCTTGAAGAAACAGAACAATTAGCCAAACAAACATACCCATCTGCTAACATCGTAACAGGGGATAGTGAAATGCAGGCCCAATTCACAAATGGCAAAGCATATGTAAATGGTGCGTTCACTGATATTCCTGTAACACAATATGAGCCAACAAAAGTAGAGCAGATTGCAGATATTAAGAAGTATTATAATTCACGATTTGAAACACTAGAACAAATGGTGTTACGTAGACGATTGATTAATGGTGATATTTCTGATTTACAAGAACAGTACAAGAAATTGAATATGGAAATGTTAGCAAAAATTAAGGCGGTGAAATAATCATGGAAGTAAAAAGCGATATTCCTGTAATGAAATTTTGCGAATGGTGCTACTCAACATTAAATGAAGATGGTACTTGCCCAACAGAGGGGTGTATCCATAATGAATTGATGGAGTTAGACGAAAGCACAGAGGGTGAATAATGTGGACATGGCAATTCGAACTGAATGATATTCTAACTACATTGTCAATTGTGGCAATCATAGGCGGTGCAAGTTACCGCCTTTTAATTGTGCCAATTCTGACACGCATAAGTGATGAACGCATGCAAGATAATTTGATTTTCACTGAACGCATGGGTACATTGAATCAAACATTGCTGGAATTAAAAGATGAAATTAAGTTATCTCGTGTGCAACGTACAAAGGCTTATACGGAACACGTGAAATTAACTGCACGTGTTGATGGAATAGAAAACAGAGTTGATGAGCTAAGAGGTGATTTCCATGAATTTACCAGCAAAACTCATTGATTCAGCAAAGAAAATATATACTTCGGTTAGGGTGGCGAAAGTCCACCCTACTTTAGTATGGGGAGCGAGAATACTTATACTTATCATGCTAACACCAATTATATTGGCCACGATGACTTACGCTATTTCTTTTTACGTAGGAGAAATTTCTAGTGCGAACGATAAGATCATAACGATGGGAGCATTTCTAATTGACCATATGTTTGGAGCACCAGGTGTAATCGCATCACTTACAGGATTAATATGGCTTAGTGTTGATAGAAATGGTGATGGTATTCCAGATAAATTGGAAGAAGAACCTAAATTACCACAGTTGCAAAACATGACAGAAAGGAGTGATAAAAATGAAAAAAGGATTTGATATTTCAGCATGGCAAGAGAACGAAAATGGAACACCTTATTATGATGAGTGCCACATGCAACAAGCCAAAGAAGAAGGCAATGAATTTGTAATCATTAAATTAGGTGAAAACTATAACGTTGATGAATTCTTTGAGCAACATATAACTGCAGCATTAAATGCAGGCCTCGAAGTTGGTGTATATTATTTTAGCCATGCATATGATGAGGCAACCGCAGTACAAGAGGCGGAATGGGTGATTAACACGCTCAATAGCTATGGATATACTGATTACCATTTGCAAGCTGGTATTTGGTATGACTACGAGGAGCATCGCCAATTACGTAATATGATTAATGCTGGTGCATTAACTATGCAAGGAATGACGAATTGCATTAGTCGATTTGTAAATACATTATGGAGTGCTGGCTTTCAAAATGTAGGTGTGTATAGTGGATATTCTCTATTGTGGGATGAAACATATGCATATACTCAAATGCCAAGCGTTCCTGTATGGTGTGCACAATATGATTCACAATGTGATTATCCAAATATCAGAATATGGCAATATAGCGATTGCGGAATGGTAGCTGACAAAGAAGTTGATGTCAACTACATGTATGACTAGGGGGAAGTATGAATGACAAAATCAAAAACTTTATTCACGCTCATTACATCTCTGTTCCTATTTGTATTGTCCTTTGTATCATTGCCTGTATATGGCTATACGCCGACAGAACAAGTAATATTGACACGACAGGAATACAACGAGCTACTGATGAAGTTCGAAACGCTCAACAATATAATCAACGAGCAGTTGAAGATAATAGACGAGTTAGAACAGCAATTGAACGTAGCACAGATGTCAACGAGCGAATCGAAACAAGAATTAATAGAATCGATGAACTTAATCAAAGAACAGAGGGAGCAATTACTAATAGCCAAGAACACATTAGAACAGCAAGAGAAAACGCTATCAATGCAAAACGAATCATTGGCGAAGGTGAACGCATACTTAGAAATGCAGATGAGAGAACTCAAAAGAATCAAGATGCAACAAAGGAACAGTAAGATATTAAATATATTATTGGGTGGAACAGTTGTTTATTTAGTTGCAAAAAATTGAGGTGATCCATATATCTCCATAGCGTGTAATGGTGGATACACGCAACTATCAACTATAAGTTGCCAGTTGAGTAGTAAAGCAATTGTTTATAACTGAATAGCATAATAAATAGCCTATCAGCTTAGAATAATATCTAGGTTGATAGGCCTTTTTTGTTTGCAAAATGATATAATAAATATAATAGGTAAGAAATTATTAAAAGCGGATGCTGATATATTGGTGAAATGGATAGAGAGGATGGGAGTAGAAAATGAACGGCAAAATAGAAATACAGTCAATAAAATCTGAGCAACGTAGAATATTTATAAAAGATTTAAAATTAGGCATGCGAGAATTAATAGGGAAACCTATAAATAAAAAGTCAAAAATTGATTTTTCAAATATTATAAAAGAGACAATGAAAAAGAATGAATTAACTATAATATTTGATGAAGATGGAAACGCAGTAATACCTAGTAAATTTATTCGAAAATGATATAAGGACTGAGTAAATTAGGAGGGGGTTATAATATGGACTGCATGGATATAGCAAAAGCAATGGTAAAGAATAGAGTGTTTGACATTAACTATTCTATTGATACTAGTTGTGATGGTGGTATAAATACGCATACTATCAAACTGTACTATGAAATATATGATTTTGCAAAACATTTTTACGAACAACATTTATATCAAGTATTAACACCTACATTATATAATGATTTGTTATTGGGAATTGAAAAAATCGCAAATGATTATAACTGCAATATATCATTCGATATTGAGGATAATTTACTTAATGTAATTATTCAACAATCTGAATTAAAAGTTGCAATGGAGATTGGTGATAAATATAACAAAAACAATGAAAAGAATAAAAAGAAAAATAAGAATTATCAATATCACAAAAAACGTTTGAGTGATGATGACGAAAAATACTTTAGAGAATGTTGCACTCATATTGATGTAGAAAAAATGGTTAAATGGGTTGATAAGAAGATGGATGAAGAATTTAATAAAGGATATAATGCAGGAGCTGATTATTATATGAATTATTAATATATTTGCCCCTTTATTGCCCCTTTGTAAATTATAGGAGATAAGAAATACTGTAGTTATGGGAACAATTAAGAATAAACCCTCAATCCGCACCAAGCTGATTAAATAAGGGCTTACAGGTAATTCTGTAAGCCCTTATTTTTGTTTGACATCATAAAGTCTTGCGTGGTTTGACATCATTTTGACATCAGAATATTTTAGAAATACGTTCTACGATGTCATCTTCCATTTTAGGTGTCACATGTGAGTAGGTATCCATCGTTTCTTGGAATGATGCGTGCCCTAGACGTTCTTGTATGGCTTTCATATTGGCTCCATTTTCGATGAGAAGTGTGGCATGGGTATGTCTAGTACCATGCATAGTAAAAGCGGGCTTACCGATTAAACTAGCGTATTTCTTACATAGCCTGCTGACTTCATCAGGGCAGCGAGGAGCGCCTTTTATGCCAGGGAATACAAGGTTGTTATTAATCCAGTTCATGGTTTTAATTCTGCGCTTGTCTATGACTGTTTTATGCTTCATAAGCTCCTGGAGTGTTTCCGTATCAATGGCAATTATCCGTTTAGAGGATGTAGTCTTAGTTGTATTAGATATAACTGCAGTAGATCCGATTTTGAGGGCTGTTTGTGAAATGGATATAGTTGATTTTTTGAAATCGATATCCGACCATCTTAAGCCTAATAATTCAGACCGTCGCATACCTGTTGCAAATGCCAATTTAAATAGTGCATGATGCTCTACGTTAGATATATTGGATAGAAAGCTTTTAACCTCGTCTACAGATAACGTTATCATATGCCTAACTTTAACCTGCTTTGGCCGGTCTATATTTTTCATATAGTTCTTAGGGATGATGTCATCTTTTACCGCCTGCTCTAATATGGAGCCTAAAATTGTCATGGTGTAGGATATAGTCCTTGATGATAATCCATCCATTGATTCAAAAACATATCGTAATGTATTAGGTTTAATTTCGGCCAACTTTACGCCGCCGATTTTATCTCTGATATAGCGATTGATGATACCTGTATAGCTTTGATATGTGGCAGGCGTTATAGTCTTTTCCTTTTGTTGTAACCATATATTAATCCAGGTGTTTAATGAAATAGTATCATCGAAATTAGCACATGCTTGATTAGTATTTACGTATTTCTCCATAGCTTCTATGGCAGCTTTCCTAGTAGTGCCATAGAAGAATTTACGCTTACCGTTGATGGTTTTCGATACCTGGTATCGTCCATCGGATCTCTTTTTTGCCACAAAAATAACCTCCTTAGCTTAAATTTGGGGATAAGAAATAAGCCTTAGAGGTTTTATGGTATAATAATAGTGTTCTTCGGTATATACCTCTAAGGTGTGTATCGTAGCCCCTACTCTGTTGGTAGCAGAGTAGGGGCTATTTTTTATTAGTTTTGTGTTTTAGGCGTGTACTTACCAGTGCGCTGTGCATTTCCTAGGGCACCCATAGCTTCTAGATACCCATAAGTATTAGGTTGTAATTCAACGCGTTTAGGTTTCTTAATAAATGAATGGAATATAACTCGACCAGATCTACCATCGTAGAATGTAGTTTCTATGATTTCCATTGTGATTGTATGATTTATAAAATCATAAGTAAATCGTTTAGTAGAGCTTGATATAGCAGTATCTCCATTGTTATAGCCATATACAGGTAGAATGATTTCTAATTTGTTCCCATTGTCCTTTTCGGTCACTAACGATTCAATAGGTATAAATTGAATTTCGCCCATAGGATTTGGAATCTGCATATACCCATTATATGGGTTTAACTCTTGAAATGTTACAGCCTGTACCGGTAATGTAGATATTAAAGCTAATGCAGCAATAATAATTAGTTTCTTCATGGTTTCTCCCCTTATGTGTAATTACACATTAAAATGATGATAAAAGTCGATATTTTCTAATTCCGAATCATCTATATGTGACCTACGAACCATTTGTTCGACAAGGTTTACATGTTCATCTATGTAAAAATCATCATTAATAATATGCATTAATTCATGTTTTATTTCCTCTCTCATGCGCTCATGAGGGAGGTTTTTGTTTATGTAGATGTTATGAGTATCTACATCTTCACATTCCTCTGACACAGCATTGGCATGTGGTAAGTCGCAGTAAATCAAATTTACAACCAATATAACACTCTCCCTTGTGTGGTTATATAGCTTTCGTCAAATATTAATCGTTCTAAAAATAATTAATGGAATTACTTTTGTAGTAGAAGCAGCAAAGAAGTTTTTAAGTGTATCAGAATATGTATCGACTAATCCTTCAACTGTAGATTCGGTATCTGGGTCTGAACTTAGTTGAGGCGTAGTTGTATCAAACATCCCTATTACAACCCAATTACCAGGCAGAGTTGTACCGTAATTTTTTAGAATGCTGCCCATAGGTATTTTTAAGTACTCTTCAATTATTGTGCCGGATACTTTAGAACCATCGGAAGTAGTGATAGTTAAATCTATTGTACTTGGTGACGCTTTTATCAAATCTGACATAGCATTTATATTATTTTTTGCTTCTCTCGCTGTAACACCAAATACTGTTTTATGTGTAAATATAACCGGTACAAGCTCGGTGAAAATAGAAAGATTTCTAATTACAACTCTGCCTGTAACGAAACCAAGTTTGGCCTCGTTACTCTCGGTTGGGTCTATTTCGTCATACTCTAATATATTAATTAAATCTATTACTTGTTTATGGAATGGATCGTAGTTCTCAGTAGAGGAGACACTATTATCTATTTGTTCTTTAGCACCGATAGAGCCTTTTAGGATTTTAATGTTGGCTTCTACACCCGCATTAGAAGAAGAACCCTGCAAAGTAGCATTCGTTTTGCTAACACTTCGCAGGGTTCCATTTTTTATTTGAGATATAAATGAATCGACACGTTCGGAGTCGATATATAGAAAATCAACTAACTCCGGCTTAATCTGAATCGGTTCGCTAGGTTGTTGTTGGTCAAGGTTGTCTTTCCCCATTTGTTGGCCTCCTTAGAAATTTGCTTGCTAGTTTCTCTATTGGCTTCCATCACTTTATTGAGGCGATTAAGTTCTTTTGCTACTACGCGCAATGTTGTAGTTTTCATAATCAATCCCTCCTTTTCTATATAGTACCATAAAGTGCGGTGGAAGTGCGAATATTAAATTGTAAAAGAACGAACTTATTTGTGTTTAGATTTTAAGAACTCTATGTATTTGACTGTTTCTTCCATCTCCTCTTTAGACATATCTTTTGCAGCAGAAAAAAGCATGCGTGCACCTGGTCTAGTACGTAAGTACTCCGCGAACTCTGCTGCTTCAGGGTCATCATAATATCCTTCAGTAGGCTTAGGTTCTATTGATTGTTGGGAATCAGTCCAACCCATTAAATATGCAGGCGTAGTATTAAGAGCTTTAGCTAATGGTTCAAGAACGTCAATTGGCATGTTCTCAATATCACCATTTTCATATCTATATATAGTAGCTCTGTTTTTATTTAACATCTTAGCCAATGCATCAGCTGTATACCCTAATTCTAATCTTCTTTGTTTTATACGTTCTCCGATTCTCATAGGATTCCTCACTTTCTAGTTGATTACATAATACAATACAGTTCGCAAAAATGCAACAATTTTTCTTAAAATATTTATAAAATCGCATAAAATGCGAAAATTATTGTTGACATGCATTACTCTATGGGGTAATATCAAATCACAAGAAGTCGCATAAAGGCGACTATAAAGGAGGTGAGATTTATGAACACTAGAAAATTAAAAGCAAAATTAGTAGAAAAAGATGTATCTATTGCAGATTTAGCAACCATATTAAATGTTGATAAATCAACTGTATACAGGAAGCTTAACAGGGCGGGAGAGGCTTTTACAGTTAGCGATGTAGATAAAATCGCTAAAGCATTATACTTAACTTATAACGATATCAATGAAATTTTTTTTACCAATATAGTCGCATAATATGCGACTTGTAAAGCAAGTAAATAACAATGGAAGGAGATTATCATGACAGAAAATACAATACTGAATACGGATATGTTTACAAAAATAGTTATTAAAAACGAAGATGACGATACAGTAGTCGCCGTTATTACTGCTGATGATGTTGAACCGGCGCCGCATTATATTGCTGTATTAACTCCTAAGTATAAGTAGCCTTTTAGTGAATGAAAGATGGGAGATGAAAATATGGAGTTTGTCATCGGATATATTATAGGGCTCGTGCTGACAGGGATTTTGATTATTGTAGTTGCTGGACGTGGGTTTTAATCCGTCAACAAAGTTAATAGCGGTAGAGAGGAGACACTAAATGAAAGCAGTAAAAGATCGCATTACAAAAGAACGCGAAGAACTAGCATTAGCAGCTAGACCATTAGTGGAATGGGTAAGAAAAAACGGCACACCTCATACGACGATATTGGTGACAGACACTTTTGTGAATGTGTGCAATACCGAAATTGGCATGCCGATAGATGATTAGTCATCTAATTTTGCGTTGTGGTTTATGGACTAAATGCTGATGCACAAATCTCCCTTTTGAAGATGCATTCAAAAAAGATTGAAATAAACTTTCACTACAGCCGAAGTATTGGTATACGGATCCATTTTTGAACCGCACTTGAATGACGCCATCTTCATAGCCAATGGCGGAAACATTTGAAGATGATACATTTATCATTTCCACAATAATCACCTCCTTTCAAGGTGATTATATCAAAATATTATTTTTTTACAGAAGGAGGAAATAATGGATAGAAGCAAACTCTGCATCACAGTTGATGAAGCTGCTGAATTGGCTAGTGTAGCACCTGCAGTGATTCGCCAATGGGCGGAAGACTTTGATTTTCCGTCCATGAAGATTGGACAGCGTGGCGGTAAACGCTTAATTCATTTAGATTCGTTTAATGCCTGGTTAGCGAAAAGATGCCAGGCAAGAATAGGAGAGTGAGCTATGAATAAGTTAATTATTGTAGTTGCTGTATTAATGGGGGCTCTACTAGAAGGTTCAGATGTTCAAGGATTTGCTATTCCTGATTTAGTAATGGGCACTATGTTCTTATTCGCAGTAGCAATGCTCGTATATGTAGCCATTTATGGAGGTGATAGATGAAGCGTGTTAATTGTACGAAATGTGGCGTACGTATTATTCCCTATAACTACAACTATATATTTGATGCAGTAAATCGCCGAGCGATTAGGGTGTGCAAGCGTTGCCACGATGAACACATCAAAAGTAAATGTAAAAAAGCCCGTACTCACGGCAATGAGATACGAGCTCTAGTTAAATAACCAAGTTAATTGTAACACATTAAGTCGTTACTAAAAAGGAGGTATTATGCCTGAACTTGTAGCAAAGAAAAAATCAAAATCAGCTATAAATACATTTGATTTTAGCTTCTTTGAAAAACATAACGGTAAACATGATAGAGCTATGAAAGTTGCTATTGTTACATGTAAGAGCTATATCAAATTATCAATGATGGCCTATAGGAAAATTAAAGGCCCAGAGTATTTCAAGGTCGGTATTGATATTAACAACAGAGTAATATGTGTATCCCCTGCAGTGGAGACTGAACCATTTGTGATTAAACCGACGGCGAGTCAGATTGAACGCAGATGCATTTTTATTACTCAAAAGCGAGCTGTCATTGATAAGTTGATAAAACTAGGAATGCCAAAAGTTGTAGAAGGTCAACTAGTTGATGGAGAACTAATATTTCAATTCTAAAGGAGATTAAATCATGGAAAATCAAAATATCTTAACTATTAAATTCAATACATTGGACGATCTAGCAGTGCAAGTAGCAGATTGGAATGAGCGATTAAATCATCAATGCCAAGGTAAATGTATGTCGGAAAAGCCAATTATTAAAGTAATGTCAGGCACTAGTCTTGAACTAGCAGAAAATAAACTCGAGGATACATTCAAGGAAGTAATTCAAAAAAGTAGTAAAAAGATTGCAGAAGGTATAACTCAACTTGAAGCTGAAGGTTGTAAGGTAGAAATCTTAGAAAATGAAGTGCCAGCGCCTGCAGATGATGTTCCTGTAACAGATTTCGAAGGTAAGCCAACAAAAATTAAAAAAGAAGAAAAGGTTGAACCGGCAACAGAATCGGTTGTAGAACCTGCTCCTGCTGAAACACCAACTGAGGAACCAGCTACTATTGAAACACAGGAACAGGATGCAGCATTAGATATAGCTGCTGAACCGATTGATAAAAAAGCATTCTATAAAGAATTCCGTGAATGGATGGGCGAAGATGGGGTAAAAGCAAAAAAAGCACTTGCAA
>OGCY01000116.1_pt1 | contig 41217 bp, 60 predicted proteins | sample 1570311 | NCBI WGS metagenome assembly OGCY01 (sample SAMEA2582165, study PRJEB24529) | metagenome | biome: Human gut stool | place: China | collected 2011
CTTGCAAAATTAGCAGGTGGCGTTGCAGTTATCCGTGTCGGTGCAGCAACTGAGACAGAGATGAAAGAAGCAAAACTTCGTATGGAAGATGCTTTAAACGCAACAAGAGCAGCAGTCGAAGAAGGTATCATCGCAGGTGGCGGTTCTGCATATATCCATGCAACTAAAGCTGTTGCTGAGTTAGCTGACACCTTAGAGGGTGATGAGAAGACTGGTGCAAAAGTTATCTTAAAAGCTCTGGAAGCTCCATTATACTATATCTCTGCAAATGCAGGACTTGAGGGCGCTGTTATCATCAATAAGGTAAAAGAGTCTAAAGACGGTATCGGATTCAATGCAGCAACCGAAGAGTATGTAGATATGGTTGAGAACGGTATTCTTGACCCGGTTAAAGTTACAAGAACAGCATTACAGAACGCAACTTCTGTTGCATCTACACTGCTTACAACAGAGTCTGTTGTTGCTAATATCAAAGAAGATGCTCCGGCAGTTCCGGCAGGCAACCCTGGCATGGGAATGATGTAATAACAGGTCTCTAAGAGAAAAAACAATAGATTGTATGGCTTTGTGATACAATCTGTTGTAATAAATAAGAACGTGAAAAACACAGCAGATTGTAAAGATCTGCTGTGTTTTTTAAATTCATAGGAAATTACGCATCTCGCGGAGAAGAAGTTAGCTGTAAACAGCACCGCTCGAGTGCGAAAGAGTCGCAAGCGACTCTTTGTTCTAGGAAAATGCGTTGAAATTTGTGCTGAAAATAAGATTTTATATTTTGATGAATTACAAAAACAAATGCTGGTGAACAGATTTGTCTGACCGGATATTTACCGGAGCAGGCAGGCAAGCAGTCTGTCATTATCCTCTGGATTCATGATACAGAGCCGGATGTACTTGTTATCCAGAAATGGAAATGTGGAGCAGTCACGGATCATCATTTTTTCACGGATCGCACGGTCAAATAGATCCTGGGAAGTAAGGTCATCTTTTAAAATGCGTACCAGCATGAAATTGCCGCTTGGTTCATATACTTTAAAATCAGGGCTTTTCTGGAATGTCTGATAAATTCTTGCACGCTCTGAAGAGATCAGGTCTTTGGTAGCTTTGATGTATGCAGTGTCACGGAACATCGTCTCTCCGGCAACGACAGCCAGGGAATTGATCGTCCATGGATTTTTTCTGGTATTGATAGATTTGATCAGATCACGGTTGCCTGTGATCGCATAGCCGAGGCGGAGTCCCGGTGCCGCGAAAAATTTTGAGGTACCACGTAAAATGACAATATTGTTATAATAGTTTGTCAGTGGCACAGCGGAGATATCAGCCATATTATCGGCAAATTCCACATAAGTTTCATCCACCATGACATAAATGTCATGTTCCTTGCATGCATCTAAGATGTGACGCATTTCTGTTCTTGTAATGCAGGATGATGTAGGGTTGTTCGGGTTACATATAACGATCAGATCAATGCTTTCGTTCAGATGAGAGATAAAATCATCAACATCTAAACGGAAATTATCCTTTTCGCGAAGCGGATAATAGAGTGTCGTACCTCCGCCAAGAGAGATCTCACGTTCGTATTCGGAATAAGTAGGACCGATGACCATTGCCTTTTTCGGGTGCTCAATCTGTATAAAAAGAGAGATCAGTTCTGTGGAACCGTTACCTACGATGACGTTTTCATATTCTGTACCGCAGTATTCTGCGATGCATTTACGAAGAGATGTATATTCCCTGTCAGGATATGTCGTGATCACATCGATCTGCTCGGAAAGAGCGGTACGAAGAAGCGGTGATACACCAAGCGGGTTAACATTTGCAGAAAAACTGACGATCTCTTCTTTTCTGATGCCGTAGATCTGCTCTATTTTTTCTAAATCACTTCCGTGAAAATGGTCTTTGTGTTTTATCATTGCGAACTCCTCCAAATTGGTTTATAATCTATTATAATGATTGTCATTGAAAAAGCAAGCAATTAAAAGAGAAAAAGCGGGTGTCGATTTGCGAAGACGGATACAACAACTGGCAAGGGGAAAATTCGAACACTTAAAGCCATCTCTTTCAATTTCTGTGGATAAAATTGACATTACTGCAATGGAAGGAAATGACGTTTCGGGGGATTTTGTGATCACAAGCACAAATCATGTGCCGATGCGTGGAATCGTATATTCTTCCAATCCGAGGATGGAATGTCTGACACCACAGTTTGAAGGGGAAGAAATAAGGATTCGTTACCAATTTCATAGTTATGGTCTGGTTGAAGGTGATATTCAAAAAGGAGAGTTCTGTATTGTAGTAGAACAGGGTGAATATAACCTTTCTTTTGTTGTGTCTGTTTCTAAATTGTATGCGGAATCTTCTGTCGGGAAAATAAAAAATTTATCTGATTTTGCCAGACTGTCAGAAAATGATTTTGAAGAGGCATTTCATCTGTTTTATTCTGGAAAATTTAAAAATATATTTCATTCCGGTGAAAAAAGAGAAATGCTTTTGTATGAGGGATTGTCAAAAGGAACTCCCTCCGGTCAAAAGGTAGAAGAGTTTTTGATCGGTATTCATAAAAAGAAGCGTACAGAGGTTTTGCTAAAAGAGAGCAATACTGTATTTTATCAGGTACATGAAAACAGACTGGAAACTTTTCAGATAAACAGAAGCCAGCACGGTTATCTTGAAATCAGAGTCAGTTCAGATGCAGGTTTTTTAGCCCTGAAGAAGCCAAGGGTTACCGATGAGATGTTCGTGGGGAGCGTCTGCGATGTAGAATATTACATTGTGGCAGAAAAAATGCATGCCGGAAAGAATTTTGGAAAGATATGTCTGGAAGTGCCGGGACAGGAAACGTTAATTTATCATGTATGTGCCACATCAAAGCCGGAAAATGCTACAGAAAATGCACCTGTTTTTTTAGATATCCAGAAATCCAGAGCAAAATTAATGCAGCTTTATCTGGAATACCGCCTGAAGCGGATCGTGACAGGCGTATGGGCGAACCAGTCGGGAGTTATTTTAGACCATTTATCTACTTTGTGTAAGGATGAAAAAATATATGGACTGATGAAAGCACAGGCACTGATCATCAATCGCCAGAGACAGGAGGCATCCTGGATTTTAGATGATTTTAAACGGACATGTGAGGATCATACAAGCCCGGAATGGGGATATTATCTTTATCTGTGCACACTGATGGAACGGGAGCCGTCTTACGTAGATCGTCTGACGATAGAGGTGGAGCAGATTTTTAAAATGCATCCGGATGATTCAATGCTGTTCTGGGTGCTGTTATTTTTAAAAGAAGAGTATTATCAGAAACCGGCAGAAAGGTTAGAAGCAGTCCGGGACTGGATGCGTTATGATAACAGTCCGTATTTTTATCTGGAGGCATATTATCTGATCTGGCAGGATCCTTATTTACTGACAAAACTTGGAACATTTGAAACACGCATATTATACTGGGCCGCAAAATGGGGTGTTATGACAAGGGATATTGCAATACAGGTAACGGGTCTTGTCGCAGGGAAAAAGGAGTATCATCCGTTTCTATACCGTATTTTAGAAGCATGTTATGAGGTAAAACCAGATGATGAAATGTTGACGACGGTGTTGGGATACCTGATCCGCAGCCAGTGCTTTGGTGCAAAATATCATCACTGGTATGAGCTTGGAATAGAACGAGAGATTCGTATTACAAGCCTGTATGAAGCATATCTTTTATCACTGGATGGAAGAAAACTTGAGCGTGTACCGAAGATGATTCAGATGTATTTTCAGTATGACAGTGGATTGTCCTGGCAGCAGAAGGCGGTTTTATTTGTCAATATTATTGCGGCAAAAAAAATACAGCCTGATGTATATCAGAAGTATCTGCCGATCATAGAACGCTTTGCGATGGAGCAGCTTGAGGCAGGTCATGTAGATGATAATCTGGCTGTGATTTATGATGAGCTGTTTGCACAGGGTATCATAAATGCGGATATTGCACATTGGGCATCTGAAATTCTTTTTACACATAAGGTGATCTGCACAGATTCACGTGCCGCAAAGATAGAAGTTTATGAATACGCATGCAACAATGCAGATAATAAGGAAGCCGTGATCCGGAACGGAGCAGCATATTTTACCGTACATACAAAGGATTACTGCCTGATCATGGAAGATATTTATGGCAATCGTTTTTGCGGGGATATTGGTTATTACGAAGAGCCGTTGATGGACATTGACGGCTGTGTAAAGAAGTGTATGGAGTTTGCACAGGAAGAATTGCCTTATATTCTTTATTCCATGCAGCAGAAGGGCGGAGAAGAAGTTGATGATCCGGATTTTCCGGGCGTGTGGGCTGTTTTGAAATCACCGTTGGTAAGTGACCGCTATAAAAGAGATGTTGCAGAACAGGTTATATCATTTTATCGGAAAAGAAAGTATGAGGCAGGATGCCTGACTGGTCTGGATCATAAACTCTTATCAACAGCTTCGCGTCGTATGCTGATGCAGTATCTGACAGAAGAACATTTGTATGAAACAGCGTATCGAATGGCAGAAGAATGTGGATATGAGCATATGGATACGGCAGCATGTGTCTCTTTATGCAGTTATGCGATCCATACAGCAGGTTTTGAGGAAGATGATTTTCTGCTTGGATTTGCAGAGTACGTATTTTACAGGGGCATCTATAATGATGTAATTCTTATTTATCTCTGCAAATATTATAATGGCGCAACAAAGACCATGGCGGAAATCTGGAAAGCAGCCGGCGAGTTTGATATAGATACGTTTGATCTTGAGGAGCGTATTTTAAGTCAGATGCTTTATTCGACTGACTATATTGCGGATGTGGAAGATATCTATGAAAGTTATGTAAAAGGCGGGGGACGGGAACTGATCTGCATGGCATATTTATCTTATTTTGCAGATGCATGGCTGGTGCGGGATATGGTGGTACCTGAGTATGTGTTTGAACAGATTTTTGTACGCTATCAGGAAGGTAATCCGCTGAACGATGCATGTAAACTGGGGCTGCTGAAATATTTTTCGGAGAAAGAACACTTATCAGATGTAATGTACCGGGCGGCTGATGAGTTGTTGGAAGAGTACACATCACAGAACCGTTACTTTGATTTTTTTCTGGAGTTTGAGAAAAAATTGCGTTTGAAATATCATTTGTATGATAAAGCATTTGTAGAATATCATACAGATCCGGGACGAAAGATTATGATTCATTTTAGTCTGGATGGGGAGCATTATGAGCAATCGCTGCTAAATGAGGTTTATGATGGTATTTTTGTCAAAGAATTTATTTTGTTTTTTGGCGAATCTGTACTTTATTATATGACAGAGCAGGAAAAGACAGAGGAGAAGATAACGGAAAGTGCATGTTTAAATTGCAGAAATGTACCGGATGAAGAAAGTCATGGACGATATGAGATGTTAAATGATATGCTGATGCATCATGCGATGGGAGAACGCGATGCGCAAAAGAGAGAAATGAAACAATACTATGGAATGCAGATGGTAACAAAAGAGGTATTTCATATTTTATAAGTAAGAGGGAGAAAAGTGGAAAAAATGCCGTATTATCTGGGCATTGATCTTGATAATGACAATGCTGTGATAAGTTACTTCCAATTGAATATGAGAGAACCGGAGACGGTCAGTACGGTAGCAGGCAGTGAGGTGTACCAGATTCCTTTGATGCTGGCAAAAAAACATGGAATTGGTCAGTGGTTTGTTGGTGAAGAGGCGAAGCGTCTCGCACTTTTGCAGGGGGAGGAAGCAGTGTCCGGACTGCTTCATGCAGCCCTTTCGGGACAGGAATTTTTCGTGGAGGGAGAAACTTATAAAGCAGAAGAACTGCTGGCGCTTTACATAAAAAAACTGATATATCTGGCAGGAAAACTGGGGAATCCCGTGACACCTGATTTTTTGGTTATCACGCTTGAGCAGTTGTCAAGGGAGGTGACTGAACTCTTTATCCGTGTGGCAGAGCGGATTGGAATACACGATGGAAGACTGACACTCATTGACAGGAGAGAGAGCTTTTATTATTTTGCCTTCAGTCAGCAAAAAGAATTATGGCTGCATGATGTGTGTCTGTTTGATAACCGTGGAGACGAAGTATGGTGCAGAAGACTTGAACGTGATCAAAGGACTATGCCACAGCTTGTCACGATCAGTGAGGAACTGCGTAATATAGACAGAGCGGGTAAGGATGCCAGCTTTTTGAAAGTTGTAACAGAAGCCGTATCGGGACATATTGTTTCAGCGGTATATCTGACTGGAGATGGTTTTGATGGTGAATGGATGAAAGAGTCGCTTTCTTTCTTATGTAAAGGCCGTCGGGTCTTTATGGGGAAAAACCTATATTCCAAGGGAGCGTGTTATGCAGCGGCAAGAAAGTGTATGAAAACAGAAAACAGCTGGCAGTTTGTCTATATGGGCGATAACGAGATGAAAGTAAACGTCAGCCTAAAAGTGCAAAGACAGGGGAAAACGGAGCTTTTGACACTAATCAATGCAGGGGATAACTGGTATGAGACAGTTGGAGAATGTGAGGTATTGCTGGATGGATCAAATGAGATCGATTTCTGGCTGCAGCTGCCAAACAGTAAGGAGGCGCAGATTGAAAAACTTACACTTGCGGATCTGCCAAAGCGGCCTCCGCGTACAACGCGTCTCCGTATCAAAGCACAGCCGGTTTCTGATATGGAAGTAAAGATTAAGATCAAAGATCTGGGGTTTGGAGAAATCTTTAAGAGCTCGGACAAAACGTGGGAATATATGATGTCACTGGGAGCAGTGAAATAGACGAAAGAGAGGCAGGAAAGACGAATGGGCGATTTGATCTTATGTAACCAGCAGTTGGCGGCGATGCCTTATTATATTGAAAATGTATCGTTAAATGTTTATTCGTTGGATGAACTGTGTTATTATATCAAAAATAATACCTGTCTTTTGGATGCGGATTTCATGGACGACGAATTGTGTGACTGGGTGGAACATGAGCTGGGGCTGCCGGAGGTGGCAGAGAACCTTAGACATATTAAGGATGGAGGGGGGATTTTATCAGAATTTACCGGCTGCCTGATGTCTGCGTGTGGTTATTGCACACCAGAGGAACAAAAGCAGATCAGAAATACACTTCAGGATATGGAGCATAAATCGGCATTTGAATGCGGAAAAATCAAAGCTGACCGTTATCTTGAAAATCAAAAATACATAAACAGTATTACGGAGTACAGAAAGCTCTTGCAGTCGGAAGAGAATGAAAAGCCCCAGATGGTTGGTGCCGTGTGGCATAATCTTGGCACAGCATATGCAAGGCAGTTTTTATTTGAACAGGCAGCTGACTGCTATGCAAGGGCGTACGAAAAAAACAACGATGAAGAATCTTTGCGGGAGTGTCTGATGGCATGCCGTTGCAATCATGATGAGCGGGCGTTTGGACGCAGGGTGGAATATTTTAAAATAACATCTGAGAAAGCAAAAGAAATTGCAGATGAATTGAGCAGATGCAGCAGAAGTGATGCGATATGTCAGTTTGAAACAATGCTTGATGAGTGGGATGCCGGGGATGAAAAGGTATGGGAGATGCAGCTTGAGGAATGGAAAAAACAGTACAGGAAGGATTGTATGGTATAAATGAAATTTTTTAACAGATGGAAAAAACGTAGTTTTGAAGAAAAAATGGATGATTTAAACCAGACTGTGCTGACGGAAAACAACATAAAAAATCCGAAACAGGTGGAACAATATGTTGTAGAGCGATTAGAACAGATGATCGATATCACACAGGAAATCGAGGAGGAAAAGTCAGAGTATCGCACAGTCACATCTTATCTTAACGACATTCAGAAATTAGAGGATCTTCCGGAGCCTGAAAAGAAAAAAATTGCAGATGTGGCACAGAATGTTGTGCAGTTAAACAGCGCGAGAAATTCGTTCCTGAATTCAGAAAAAAAACTGACTGATGCGCAGTTTGCGCAGCTTGAGCAGGAAGAGAAAACCATGCCGGAAGCAATCAAGCGTCTCAGCTCGAATGAACTTTATCAGGATACTATAAAAAAAGATATGAAATACCTTGAAAGAGAAAAATCAAGGTGGCTGTTACACCGTGAATATCTGATGCATCAGCAGAAAAGTTTAAAAAATTTATTATATATCATTCTTGCGGTCGTGGCAGCAGTGGCAGTAACACTTATCACGTTACAGTTTGGATTTAAGGTTGATACATATTATGCATGGATGATACTGATTTTTGTTATGGCAGTGGCAGTTTGTGCAGATTATCTGAAGATGCTGCACAATGATTCTGAAATAAAATTAGCGGAACGAAGTGCAAACAAGGCAATTCTGTTACTTAATAAGGTGAAGTTTAAGTATGTCAATATCACAAATGCGATTGATTATGCCTGTGAGAAATATCATGTAAGAAGAGCTTCGGAATTGAATCAGCTGTGGCAGTATTATATGGATGCAGTGCGCGAACGTGAAAAATATCAGCGCACAAATGAAGATCTTGAATATTTTAACAGCAGACTGGTACGTGCCTTAAACCAGTATCAGCTATATGATGCACAGGTGTGGATCACACAGGCAGCTGCGCTGATCGATCCAAAGGAAATGGTAGAAGTTAAGCATGGACTGATTCTGCGCAGACAGAAATTAAGAGACAGGATTGAGTATAATGTCACAGAAATGAAAAACCAAAGGGAGGAAGCGTTAAAACTTTCTGTAAAAGCCGGAAATATGAAACCTCAGATTGATGAGATCATCAATGCGATTGACCGGTTGATGGAGACAATGTAGGTTTAGAACTGCGTGCAACATGTCTGTATAAGACGTGCTGCACGCAGTTTTTTGTCAATTTGCTCTGTTATTTTCCACATCCCGGATCAAATTCCGGATTGCACATATAAAAGTTTTTGCTGTCGAGTTCTTCCAAAACAAGACGTAGTCCCTCACCAAAACGCTGGAAGTGGACAATTTCCCGCTGGCGCAGAAAACGGATCGGTTCACAGACTTCCGGGTCTTTTACGAGACGTAAAATGTTATCGTAGGTAGTACGGGCTTTCTGTTCTGCAGCCATATCTTCAAACAGATCAGTGATCGCATCCCCTTTGCTTTGAAATTCACATGCATTAAACGGGATACCACCTGCCGCCTGCGGCCAGATTCCGGCAGTGTGGTCAACATAGTAAGGAGCAAAACCAGCGGATTCAAGTTCTTCCGCACTTAAACCTCTGGTAAGCTGCCGGACGATAGCAGCAATCATTTCAAGGTGGGCTAATTCATAGGTACAGATACGTTGGATATGGCTATTTATATTGGATTTCCAGAGAAAAAACATTCTCTATGTATCGCCCGATCCCCGCTTTTGATTCCATATTATTATAATATAAAATTTTGTCAACACAGGATTTTAAGAACCGGTTCTTCTCGGCTGCCGACAGCTCCGGATCATTCAGGGCATGGAGACAGTCCTTAAAACGTCTTATCTTTTCCTCGTAATCAATAATGTCGGCTTTTTTTGCCCTGGCGTCCTCTAATGCAATGATCGTGGATGCGATATCCTGCTGTGTCCTGACATTCCGCTTTAAAAACTCTTCTTTGGAATAGATCCCGTCCTCGTAAGCATCTTTTTGCCGGGCGTCTTTTTCATTCAGTTTTTTCAGTTTGTTTTCCAGATTGATCACGATCGTTTTACTGATCGCCTGCGTCCTGCCGTCATCCGATTTCTGCGCCAATTCAAAGTCATTCAGAGTATCTTCCATGGAAGAGATAAAACGCCTTAAAAAGGCAGAATAGAGCACGGATTTGGTATGACAGTAAGCCTGATGGTTGCAGAGCATCATTTGAGAGACGGAATTGTGATTTTTGTAGATTTTAAGGGACATGGCATGACCGCAAGTGCCACAGTAGAGCAGACCGGCAAACGGATTGCAGAGCTCTTTGTTCCTGCGCAGGCTCGGATTGGTCCCGCGTCTCGCCATGCAGGCATCATACAATTCCTGGGTGATGATCGGCTCATGCAGCCCTTTATAGTATTTCGCCTCAGAGTTTTGCGGGCGCGCTTTTGCCAACTGTCCCTCGTTAATGTATTTTACAACCTTCCGGTTGTTCCACCGGACCATGCCAAGATAAAGCGGGTTGCACAGGATGGAGCTGATGATCGCCGGTGTCCAGTGAGCTGCTTTCTTCGGCTTAATATGCATGGCGTCCAGCTTGTGCGCAATGTTCGTAAAGCCGATGCCCTCCGGTGTGTAAGCGTAAAGTTCATGGATCAGTTTTACCGTATCGGCTTCTTCCGGAATGATCTCCAACGTGTGGCAGGTGACACCGTCTTTCTTTATGACGGTTTTCTTATAGCCGTATGGGTCCACAGAGCCGATATAATTCCCTTTGGAAACAGAAGCCTCACGCCCGCGCTTTAAGATACGCTTGGTGTATTCCAGGTAGTCATTGCCCCTGGTGATCTCCATCTCAAAAAACTTACGCTCATATTCTTCCTGCAGGTTGAAAGAGTGCGTGAGAGTGAGAACCGTTGTATTTGTATAGCGGAGAATATTGATCAGCCTGCCGCAGTCCTCAAGATCACCGCGGGACAAACGCTGTGGCTCCACAACAAGGACTGCCTTGAACTGCTCGGACTCGATCATTTTCAGCAGATTTTTCATCTGTGGTCTGGAATCGATCGTCTCGCCGGAGACGACCTCGCGGAAGATGTTTTTCTCCGGGATCGGAGAGTGGAAGTGCGTGGAGGCATATTGCTGGATCATCTCCTCGTGTTTGCGGAGAACTTCCTCCACGGACATATCCGGGCTGTCGGACCGGGACTTGCGGAGATAGACTAAGATTTCATTTACAGTGAATGATTCGGTGTTTGGCATAAGGTATCACTCCTTTGTGAAAATGTATGTAAAAAAGGGTATAAAAATAACAGCCAGCGGGGAACAGGTGTTCCGCTTGCGTTTGGCTGCTCCGAATGATACAATATGCTTGCTTAGGGCTATTGTTCATTCAGAGCAATTGCATTGCCGCTCCGCTTAATGGTGGAGCGGTTTTTATTTACTGATTTTCGGTATTGTCAGTCGCCATATCAGATGAGTCTGCGGAGTTAATGATTTCTCCGGAATCTGCATTGACGAAATCAACATGGATGTTGCCAACATCAGATCCGTTAAAAATAGCATACATACCGCCATACATATAAAATCCCATGATTGATATAGAGTCTGTTAAATCCAATTCTGTGGATGTGGTAGTAACAGTAAAGTTGGTAAAATCTGAATTTGCTTTTATATCTGTGAAGTTTGGATAATCCTCTGATCCAACCATGTCTGATAGTGTAGAATTGATATTATCCGCAAGTTCCTGCATCATTTTTTTGTGCTGTGATTTTGACATCACATAAGTTGCACTTCCGTCATCGTTAAGGGTAATTGAATGAATATCACTATCTGCAGCTTTGGCATCTAATTCCTCTTGGGTAGTATCTCCGACGAGATCAGCAGGAACCGTTATTGTGACATCGAATAAATTTTTGTCTACGTCAATATCGCCTATTGCATTTAATTCGGAAATATCATTTTCTGTGCCCTGAGTGTCGGCTTCTTCTGCTGTTTGAGTTGATGGGGCAGAAGATGATTGAACCTGATTGTTGCTTCCACATGCGGTTAGTGCCAAAGATGAAATAAGTAAAATAGTAACAATTTTTTTCTTCATAACATAGTCTCCTTATATTTTTGTAGTATCATATTGATTCTAACATACTTGTAATAGCCGAGCAATGATGTTAAATGGTCGATGATTTCCTTATAAACTCTTCTAATTTACTCCTGTCCCAAAGTTTCACACCTAATGTGTCAGCTTCTTCTTTTGCCTGAGTTGTGAAATATTGGTTAGTAAGCACAACGGCAATATCTTTATGATAAAACCCTTTACCACTATGTGCTTGTTGAACTGCGGTATTTCCAATATTAGAAGAATAGCATTTACATTGAATTGCATAAGATATATCATCTTTTTCTGCTAAAATATCAGTACCATGATCACCACTTCCTTGTGTAATTCTTATATTGAAGAACCCGTTTTTTAAAAGTAGATCGGCACAATAATCTTCAAATTGCCGTCCAGACATATTATCGATTGCGCTTATTGATTTCGGTTTGGTTGTAGGCGATTCATCAGTTTGAGCCGGGCATACCATGTGATACGCCTGCTGTGGATTGTATATTTTAATTAAATCCTGCATTACGCCTAAGGAAAAACGCTTAATATCGAATTGTGAGAACATTAATAAGTAAATGCCGGCTTTTTTTGCATTGAGCAATAGTTGAATTACGTCATTGCTATCTTCAAAATATGTTTTTGCTAAATAAAGTTCTGATATAATGAAAATTACAGTTGGTAAAGTGTCGGTTGCCTTTGAATTATAGGAAACCAAATCTTTTGATTGAAATTTTGCAAATTCATGTAATCTATATGTTGTTTCATCTTTTAAAGATTTTATAATGGTCGATATTTCAAAAGAATCCGATACAACAGGCGTCAACATTTGTGATAACGAGTTATAATTTGCATATGAAAAAGTATCTTCATCAAATACAATTAATTGAATAGTTTTTGATGAATTATAAGTAAGTAAATGATTTATGATTCTATGTTGTTCTTTTTCGGTGCAATTATATATTATAGCATGATCTATGTTTGACAGGTGTGTACCGTCATTTGAAAAATCAGCAAGGATGTTTAAATGCATCAGGAGAGCACCTTCCTCCGATAAAGTATTATTGGCATTATTAATATTGGGAGGTTTTGGGACTGGAGCCTCATCTAAATGTTGTTCATATTCTTCCAGTTGTTCTAAAGTCATGAGAACGCAGCGCGGTTTTGTACCTTCCTCAGGACCGACTATGCCTGCCTCTTCAAGCTGATCCATAATTCTCGCTGCCCGATTAAAGCCAAGTTTAAAGTTACGTTGTAACATACCTATTGTGCCTTTTTCGTTCTCAACAATAAGTTTTGCGGCATCTATAAAATAAGTATCTCTACCATTTATAGAAAAATCAGATATGTCATTATTTATGTCTATATTTAATTTTTCCTTTAAATTTTCAATAGGTGTTTTAGGCAAAGCAGGGATCATGATTTTTTTTCGATTAAGCTCTTTATTACATCGTTTGCAATACACAACTTTTTCGTAACTGCCAGGTTTACTTTTTTGCGGTTCTACTCGGTTTTCAATGACAGGTTCTTCAGCAATATGACCGAGTGCCGGTACGGTGACTGTATTTCGGCTTAATTCTTTTTGACATACATTGTCAGTACAATAGATTACTTCATCGTAAGAACCCTTATTTGTGCATGTAGGCTCTATTTCATTTTCTTTTATAGCTTTCCCTGCAATGTGCTCATGTTTCATTTTTGGTACTTCAATAATAGGCTTATTAATATGCGGAGTTGCTTTTGAATCATCTGAGTTTTTATTAGATAAATTTTCTAACTTTAATGAATCTAATATCTTGTTAAAAAACATTGCCGTATCTCCTTAAGTCACTATTGTAGTGTATAAGATTTTAGCCTCAACTCTATCAAAGCTTTTTCATATCCGACTAGACGAGAAAGTTGTTGAGTGGTCAAATCTCTATTTTCCCTAATAATATCATCTGGAATTAATAGTTTTACAGCAAATGTATTAGCTTCTATCTCCATTTTATTTACAGAAAGTAAAGTTTGCGATCGCAAAAACGGAGTAGATACATCTGGATGGAGAAGGGCATGCCCTAACTCATGGGCGCATGTAAACTTTTTCATGTTTTCGCTCAAAGCATCATTGATGTGTATTTGTTTCATTCTTAATGGCTTATTGTAGTAACCATTAATTGTTCCAAGTTCCTCATAAAAAATTGAAATATTAAGCATATCTGCTATTTCAAAAGGATCATTGGTTTTATATTTTTTTATTAGGCGCGATATTACATTTTGAATATCCAATAGATCACATCCTATTCATTATCTGTGCGATATTTTTTTGGTGTAAATTTCTGTTTCGCATTTATCTTAGCTATTTTCAAACTGTTCTCCAAGCTCGCTTTTAAAAGTTCTCTGGTTTCATCGTCTAAAGGTTCGCCAGAAAACATAAGGGATTCCTGAGAATCTTCTAATGCATTAAGTGTGTTTTCGAGACGTTTAGCGATGTCGCGTTCGTCTTTTTGATTTAATTGCAACCCTGATTTAGCCGAAGTATTTTCTCCATTCATCAAGAAATCCATTGAAATATCAAAATATTCACAGACTGCTTTTGCAGTTTTTGGAGAACATTCAGAGCCTTTATTTTTCCAGGTGCTGATCGTAGAGGAATTAATGCCAGTGTCTTTACAAAAACGATAAGGCGTTATTCCTCTCTCCTTACATAATTTCTCAAAAATTTCGTACATACTTTTCCCTTTCTAAAATTATCTCGGAAAAACGAAATAAAAGTATTGACAAGTTCGGTATAACGAGGTATAGTATGTACATAGCTCGGTTATACGAACTAATTCAAAATAAAACGAGATAATTCGCAATAATGATATAATTCGTTCTGACAAACTAAATATATCACTAAACCGAGCTAAACACAAGTATAAATAACATACAAAAAGGAGGGATATTTTTGTCGAAAATGTACACCTGTGGCGAAGTCGCGGAGAGATACAAAGTCAAGGTCGTCACTGTATGGGAGTGGATTCGCCAGCAGAAACTCGGAGCAATTAAAATTGGAAAAGAATACAGAGTTTCTGAGGAAGATTTAATTGCATTTGAGAACTCTAGAAAAACCACCCTGGCGAAGTAGAGGATACCACAACATCAGTTCAATAAAACAACAGAAGGGAGAGTGAGAAGAATGGAAGCGAAGACATTAAGTGAATTTAAAACCCGTGAACTTGTCAATGAATTAAAGACCCGTGAAGGTGTTGCTACTCATAGGGCAGAACCTTATGAAGATAAGGAACTGAAAGTAAATGGTCCTGCCCTTGTGCTTATCATAACAGATTAACGAATTTTTCTGTATGGATAAACATTTTTAATATGAGCAGCGTGGTAACTTCCCTTGGACGCAGCGTTCATAAGTCCGTTATATACGGACTCTGGAACACCCGAATAGTCATATATTCCACCGGAATGGAACTGAATGCGTAAGGTGTTTCCGTCATAGCCAACTGCGTAGAGATTTGATGAAACAACAGGAATCATGTTCATGGTTGATATTCTCCTTTCTTATGTACTCGGACGCGGCAACGTCCTGTAAGGAGATTGTACCACAAATGAAATACAGAACAAACTAAAAATGAAATGTAACAAAGACAACCCATACAGCATTAACTAAAGAAGAGGAGGTACATATATGGAATATCGCAGAGTGATTCAGGAGTTCCCGAACGGTACGAACATCAATCTGATCCCGATCCTGACGCCGGAAGAGGAAAAAGCAAGGCATCAGCGTTTAAATGATGCGGCTGTGGAGTTGCTGCTGGCACAGGAGAGAGCTCATAAGGAAAAGCAAATGAAAACCGCCACATGAGGTGTGGCTTGATGGACAAGCAGGAAGGAGGAAGGAGGAAGTGTGAGACGTTTATCTAAAATCATCATGGCAACCGGCGGGATTATATCAATGCTTGCCATGTGCTGTCTCGACAGTGACGGAGCGTACATGTACTACGCCGGAGTAGTCTGTATCCTTGGTGGATTTATCGCCGGAGCTGGATACGGGTTGAGAGTTCTGTTGGAGTGCAGAAGAGAGATGCAGATCGAGTTGCTTTATTTTCGGCAGGCGGACAAGCTGGACGGAGATATGGAGCTGATCGAGGACAAAAAAATAGCACCCTGATAACTTTGGCGAGTACAGGTGCTATTTCAATCGTGGAAATACCTAGTATTTCTGCGTTTATTGTAACACTGGAATTGAGGTTGTGTCAATGTATGAGAAACAATGTAGACGTTGCGGATGTTCCATGGATCCTGGGGAAGGTCAGAACGGTATCTGTGATGACTGCATAACCGGGGAGACAGAACGGCAGAAGCGCGAAAAACAGATGGAGCGGATGGTCCGGGCAACGGATTGGGCGCAGATGGAAATGGAGGAATTTATAAGTGGATGCAAGTATTGAGACGAAAGCGGTAGCCTTGGAAAAGGTTATTGAGACGCAAAAGCAGCTTGCTAAGATGAAAAACAATCTGGGTATAATCATTGAACCAATGGATGATTTAATCCATATTGCATCAACAGATGATTTCATGGCTTATGCGAAGCATTTTGAAGAACAAATACTTATTGGAGATGCAGCACCTTTTGAGAAGAATGAGATCACCAAGTTGAAATTTTTATCATTTATGCATATGGACTTCAAAATTTATACATATGCCATTGCTGACGAAATGAAAAAGTATTTTAGGAAAGATGCGGTGGAAGATCATGAATGAAATCGCACCAGATGAACCAGACTGGGATGAGTACGAAGTAGAACAAGCACGCATACACCGCCATAATAAAAGGATAGCTGCCATGTATGAGTGCGAGGAAATTATCAGAGAAGAAGAGGAGATAGAGAATGCAGGAAATTAACTTATTAGTAGAGCAGAAAAATGGAAGTATTGAGACAAATTTTGAGGAGATTAAGGCAGTCCTTGCGGCAGGATTAGAGGAGTATAAAGGAATGGTGTTTACTGCTGAATCTCAGCCGGAAGCAAAAAAGACAGTGGCAAGTCTGCGTAAGCTGAAAAAGGCGATGAACGATAGAAGAATTGAGATCAAGAAAACTTTTATGGTGCCGTATACAAATTTTGAAGCACAGGTTAAGGAACTGGACAAGTTGATTGATGAACCGATTAATTTTATCAGCGGGCAGATCGAGGAATTTGAGCGCAAGCGTGTAGAAACTAAGAAATCATTGATTTGTAAAATCTATACCGGAATCATTACGGAGCATGATGCCGTGATGGAGTATCTGCCACTGGATCGTATTTATGACAGTAGATGGGAGAATACCACAACCACACAAAAAGCTATCGCAGAAGCCATTGCAGCGCATGTGGAACATGTAGAAAAAGATCTTGCCACTATCCGAACAATGGAATCAGAGTTTGAAGATAAGGGATTGGCAAAGTATAAGGCTACATTGGAATTGTCGGATGCTATAGGAATCATGAACCAGTATCAGAAGCAGAAAGAAGAGATTCTGCGCAGACAGGAAGAGGAAGCGCGTAAGGCGGCAGAGGAAGAAAAAAGAAAAACCGAAGATGAAGTTCGCAAGGCAGCAGAGGGCGAGCAGAAGGCAGATACACCAGTACAGGAAGAGCTGATTGCGCAGGAGACTGTAAAGGAAGAGAAATTTATAGAACCGAAGCCGGTAACCAACACGGTTGTATATGAGATTGTTGCAGATCCGTTTCAAATTGTACAGCTAGAAGCGTTTATGAGAGAAAACGATGTTGACTTTAAACGAACCAGATAAGAGGGGAAGGGAAAAGAGATGGCAAAATTTAATATAGAGGTAGAGTTAGACTGGTTAAATGATGAAGAATATACCATTGATGAGGAAATCAAAGATCAGGTTATTCGCGGTGTCAAGAATGAACTTTTGAGAAAGTCCATGGATAATGTTGCAAATAAGCTTGATGTAGAAATTGCCAAGAAATTAGAAGAAGCAGTGAAGGTCATTGAGGAAAAAGTGGATGATTTTGTGGCGGCTGTTACAGAGAACCAGATCGAAAAGATTAAGATACCGGTAAAAGAATCTTCATGGAGCAATGAGGTTAATTTTGTACCAATCAGTGAATTTGTAGGGCAGCGATATGAAGAATATCTGACAAGGAGAATTTATGATAGTAACTTTTCCGTTGCGAGATATGATTCAGATAAAAAATATTCCATCTCAGAGAAATGTATTTATGAGTACCTTAACAAGACATTATCTACACAGGTTAGTGAAATGGTCAAGAAAGCTCAAAAAGATGCAGAAGATACAGTTATTAAGACTTTAGAACAGAATCTGAAAGATCAGCTTGCTGTCGACACTATTAAAAGGATGAATATTCCAAAGTTGCTTGAGAATTTGCAGAAGAAAGCTTTGGAATATAACGAGGAGGGAGAACAGGAGTAATGGCAGAGACAGCAAAGAAAATGAACATTTACGAAGCCATATCCCGCTGTATGGAAGAGATCGGTGCAGTTAGCAAGGATGCTGTGAACAAGCAGCAGGGGTTTAAGTACCGTGGTATTGATGCTGTTATGAATGCAATTAATCCGGCGCTGGTAAAAAATCATGTGTTTATTGTTCCAGAGGTGCTGGAGCAGCAGAGACAAGAGAGAGTTACCAATAAAGGCGGCACGCTGATCTACTCTATCTGTAAAATCAAATATACCTTTTATGCAGAGGACGGCTCTTCTATTGAAGCAATCACGGTTGGAGAGGGTATGGACTCTGGAGACAAAGCAACAAATAAAGCTATGGCAATCGCTTTTAAATACGCATGTTTCCAGGTATTTTGTATTCCTACAGAAGAAATGAAAGATCCTGATGGAGAGACACCGGATCCATCTACGGAGAAAGACCCGTACAAAGAACAGGCGATGCAGTTCACACCGGCAACGGCAGAGCAGTTACATAAAATCAATGAATTTGTGGATGCCTACGCTGAAATGTGTGAGAACGCAAAAGCGGTAGATATCATGAACCAGCTTAAGAAAATGTACAATTTTTCCAGTACATCTGACATTTCTACGGAACTGGCAAACAAACTGATTGAACAGGTTGAGACCTGGTATAAGAAAAAGAAAGAGGCTGATGCCTGATGGAACTTACCGGAAAAGCAGTTGGGGCTTCTCTTGATTTCGATACGAACCGGTTTCGGATTACGTTCGAAGTCAATGAGAATGACATTGTAAAAGCAGAGTATGACAAGTTAAAAAGTTATGACAAACTGAAAATTAAAGCTGTTAAATACACGCAGCGACGATCACTGGATGCAAATGCTTATTTTCATGCTCTTGTTGGAAAGATTGCGGATGCACTGACTATATCCAAGGCAAAAGCTAAAAACGTGTTGATCTGTAAATACGGGCAGCCACAGTTATTACCGGATGGCAGCATCATGGTTTATAAAACGAATGCTCCGGAAGATTTTATGTGGGAACAGGAAAGTATACATGCAATTCCTGTTAAATATGAAGAAAAAGCTACATTTTATAAAATTTATCGTGGTAGTCATACATATGACACGAAAGAAATGTCTGTTTTGATTGATGGAACGGTGGCAGATGCAAAAGAACTCGGGATCGAAACGGATACACCTGCTGAAATTGCAGAGATGAAAGAGCGGTGGGGCATATGAAACGATTATGGAGTGTATTCACGGATGATATGGACCATTGTTATTTTACCGGATCTGCACCGGTAGAGAGACATCATATATTCGGTGGAAATCCTAATAGGAAGAATAGTGAGAAATATGGTTTTGTCATTCCACTTCGACCTGATCTGCATCCAAACGGAGTGTATGCCGGGAGGAATTCGGCGGACATTGATTTAAAACTTAAGCAGATGGCACAGAAATATTTTGAAGAACATTACGGAACAAGAGAAGAGTTCCGGGAAATATTTGGGAAATCTGTATTGTAGGGTTGAAACACCTGCCGGCAGGCAAAAGAAACAGTTCATGCAGAATAATATATCACAGTATTATTGAGAGCCATGATCTCCGGTGCCGATGGGTGCCGGAGGGAAAGGAGAAAAAAGTTGAATTTAGAACAGAAAACAATTACCTCAGTTGAGGTTTCCGAGATGGTCGGAAAAGAACATAAAGAATTATTAAGAGACATCAGAAGATATGCAAAGCAATTTGCCGAGAGCAAAATTGCGCTGGGCGATTTCTTTGAGGAAAGTGAGTACAAAGATGCCAATAACCAGAGCAGACCATGTTATCTGGTAACAAAGAAAGGTTGTGAATTTATCGCACATAAGTTGACCGGAGTTAAGGGAACAGAGTTCACAGCGAAATACATCAATCGTTTTCATGAAATGGAAGAGGCAGTTAAAAAGCCACTTACCGCATTTGAACAGATTGCTTTGATTGCACAGGGGACGATGGAACTCGAACAGAAAGTTGAGAATGTAGAACAGAAAGTACATTCCATCGAGAACGATATACCGCTGTTTGGTGTGGAGTCGGACGAGATCTCAGCCCATGTAAAACGTATGGGTGTGCAGTTATTAGGCGGCAAACAGTCAGAAGCCTATAAGGATACAGCAATTCGTAAAAGAGTTTACACAGATATATATAACCAGTTAAAGCGTGAATTTGGATTATATGACGATGACGGCAAGACAAAGAGTTATAAGGCATTGAAAAGAAAAGACCTTGCAGAAGCACATGAGTTTGTTGATTGTTATACACTTCCGGCATATCTCGCGGAACAGATCAGGGACTGCAATGCACAGATCAGAATAGGCGGTGCGGATGGAGTATAAATTTACGATTGATTTAAAACCGATCACGAAGAAAAACAGTCAGAGGATCATTAAAAACCCAAAAACAGGACGCCCTAAAATAATACAGTCAGCAGCGTATATGAAATATGAAAAGCAGTGCAAGCCGTATATGCCGCATATAACTACCATCGATCGCAAAGTAAATGTAAAAGCTGTGTATTACATGCCAAACAACCGAAAAGTCGATCTCACAAACCTGCATGAGGCTTTGCATGACATTTTAGTGCACTACAAGGTACTGGCAGATGATAATTACAAGATCATCGTTTCTACGGATGGCAGCTATGTAGATGTTGACAAATGGCATCCACGAACAGAAGTGACAATAACGGACTTGGAAACGGGGTGATCTGTTGGATGGCAACTACATAAAACTGAGTCGTGGACTTTTAGATTGGGAATGGTATACAGATATCAATACGACCCGGCTGTTTATACATATGCTATTGAAAGCCAACTGGAAGGATGGAAATTTTAAAGGGACAACGGTTCCACGAGGATCGTTTGTCTCATCCATTGGAAAGCTGTCGAGTGAAACAGGACTTACAGAGCGGGAAATTCGGACTGCAATTTCACATTTGAAAAAGACAGGCGAAGTGACAAGCAAAACGACAAACAAATTTACTGTATTTACAGTTGTTAAGTACGATTTGTATCAGACAAGTGACAAACAAAACGACAGACAAGAGACAAGCAAGCGACAATCTAACGACATTCTAACGCCAACAATAGAAGAAAAGAAAGAAGGAAAGAAGGGAAGAAACACACCCCCTATATCCCCCGTGGAACAGTTCGAGGAATTTTCCGCAGCCTATCCGAAACAGTGTACTGGCTATCTTGTTGAAACAGAATACTGCAATGCAGTACTGGCTGGTGTACCGGAAGATGATCTGGTACTGGCAGCACAGAATTATGCAGATACATGCAGGCGGGAGAAAACAGCAGAGCGATATATCAAAAAGCCGGAGAACTGGCTTCGCGAAAATTTATTTATGCAATACCTGAAAGGAGAGGACCATGGATCAACTGGAAGAAATACTGGAACGCATGAGAAATCACTCAACGAACTCATGCAGGAACGCGGAGACACCGGAGAGTTCCAGGGATTCTGATGTGTGTCCGCTCTGCAATGGGGATGAATGGATACTGGTAAAAAAGGACGGTATTGAGCGGGCAGTACCATGTAAATGCCGTGAGCGTGCGGTGATGTCAAGGCGGTTACGGTTTGCGGATATACCGGAGGCATTCCGGGGAATGGATTTAAAGACGTTTCGGATGGATGTGTACCGGAACCCAGACAGCAAAAAGAAAGTGTCAGATGCCTGTAAGATTATAAAAACCTATCTGGATGATTTTGAGAAGCAAAAGGAGCAGGGCATGGGACTTTTTATCTGGTCTCGGACGAAAGGCAGCGGGAAAACCCGGATTGCTGCTGGTATCGCCAATGAACTCATGAAAAGTTACGCAGTCAAGTTTGCGGTATCGCTGACCATTTTGCAGGAGATCAAGAATACATGGCGAAAGGATGCAGAATACAGCGAGAGCCGCTTGCTGGATGCACTTAGTACCGCAGATGTGTTGATTATTGACGATTTTGGTGTGGAATGTCCGGCAGACTGGATCAACGACAAACTGTATCAGATCATCAACGAGCGTTACATAAACCGGAAAGTGACGATTTTTACAAGCAATGAATCACTGGAAACATTGCAGTATGATGACCGCGTCACGAACCGGATCAAAGAACGGACGTACCAGATCGCATTCCCGGAGGAGTCGGTGCGGGATCATATCGCAGAGCGGCACAAGGAAGAGATGATAGAAAAAGTGATGAAAGGACGGAACAATGGGTAAGAGAAAAGGACAAAGCATGTATTCGCCGTACCGGGATGAGATTATAAAAGCATTGGATAAGGGAATGACGGTTAAAGAGATTTTCCGTGAGATTATCTATCCGGCTTTTAATGGTGGCTGTGAGTATGGTGGATTTGTTTATTACATTAATACAAACGATTTGCGGAATGCCACAGATAATGATGGGTACGAGGTAGCACCAGAGTGTAGCAAATGCGAAAGCCGGGGAATGATGAAACGAGTTGACGAGGATATGAAAGCGTTATGTTACTGCCGTAGGGAAGAAAGAGAGATATGCAGACTGATTAAGAACGCCCCGCGCTGGTGTCCGAAGAGAGATCAAAAGAGACAGGGGGAGATATAAAGTGCACAGAGACACCAAAGAACGTAATAGAGCCATTAAATCGCTGACGGACAAGCGAACGAGAATACCAAAGCATCCAAACCCGGATGCATTGAGAGATTTTAAGGAAGTACCGTATCAGTTGCAGTACGGGAAGGAGAAGAAAGATGCTGAATAGAGAAAAATATGCAAAAGAGATTATTGAAATCGCGTGCAATGGGGGGAACATTGCCGTCGTTAATGGAAAGCTGGAAAATTGCAGAAAAACACAGTGCAACGAGTGTAATTTTAATGGCGGCACAATAAGAGATTGTGAAAGAAAGACGAGAGAATGGGCGAACAGCGAATATGTTGAACCGGTCGAACTGTCAGTTGATTGGAGTAAAGTTCCGGTCGATGCACCAGTGTTGGTAACAGATCGAAAAGATGCTGCTGGGTCAGAATGGAAAAAGAGATATTTTGCAAAATATGAAAACGGAATGGTGTACACTTGGGCGAACGGCGCAACGTCATGGAGCGGAGAAATTGTATCTAGTTGGATGTATGCCAAGCTGGCAGAAAGCGAAGAGGTAAACAGGATTTTGGCAGAGGAAGAAAAGACGGGTGGGTGGATTCCGGTAACAGAGAGACCGCCGGAGGATGATAAATACATCCTGATTTCATTCGAGAATTTTACTTTACCGGATATTGGCAGATATGAGGTTGATAAGGATGGGAACGGAGCTTTTTATCCTGGGGACGATGAGAAAAACTATACGGCTTATGATTTATATGTGAATGCATGGATTCCACTGCCGGAGCCGTACCGAGAAAGCGAGGAATGATATGAAAGATGGAATACATCCTGATGGATACACAGTGACAAATAAACAGACCAATGCAGACCGGATCCGGAGCATGACGGATGAAGAACTTTTAGATTTCCTTTGCTCAATCGAAACATATGAGCAGGGTAGCGTAAAGACCATTGAGGGCGGCGTAGCAATGTGTTCTGTTACAGATGTGGAACAATGGCTTAAGGCAGAAAGTGAGGGATAGCATGGAGAGATTAACATATGTGGCAGAGAATGGAGAAGTTTTATTTCATCCAGCAGATTTACCGGATGATGAGGGAATTACCATTACCCAGCTTGCGAAAGATGGAAGATACAAAGCCCTGGAAGAGATTGCGGAAAGACTTGCAAATAGAGAGCAAGCCGAAGCCAAGCTGAAAGAAATGGAGGGGGGAAAGCGATGTATTGTGATGGAAGATGTCAGTATTTGAACGAACGTAAACACAAATGCGAGTTGACCGGAGAAAAATTAACTTACATGAAGCAGACCGGAAGTATTTCTTTCTCCGTGCATGAACACAGAGGAGTTTGTAAAGGAAGAAAGGTGGAACGCGATGGAGAATAGATTTTTATCCCGTGGAAAGCGGATTGATAATGGAGAATGGGTTGAATGGAATGTACTCACTGGGATACCCCATGATGTAATCATTTTAGAGAATACCATCTGCCAGTGCACTGGACTTAAGGACAAGAACGGCAAGCTGATTTGGGAGAATGATATTTGCAATAGAAAAGAACAGTATCCAGAGATTGTAAAATCTTGCAATGGGGACTGGACATTGGATTACAGTTATGCAAGCCATAAGGAAAGCGGGGCTTGCTACTGCAACTTAGGATTTTATGCAGAAGAAAGAAAATGTGTAGAAGTTATTGGAAACATTTTTGACAACCCGGAGCTGTTGGAGGTGTAGGAATGACAGAGAATGAAGTACTTGAATATTTAAAAAGCTCAAAAAGAAAAAATGATATGTTGGGAATCCTTCCGGGGTCGGATATTGGAAATACGATCATCAAGGCCTTGGAAGAGTTAAAACAGTACCGCACGATCGGAACAGTGGAAGAATGCTGGGCGGCGATGGAGAAGCAGACGGCAAAGAAAGGAATAAGAGAAGAGATAAAGAAAGGATACAATAGAGGAATGCATCACTATTATTGTCCTGTTTGTTACGAGAAGGGAGATTTAAGAAACAAGTATAATGTCGGGTTGTATTGCAGTGGCTGTGGTCAGAAATTAGATTGGAGTGATGAAGAATGAGCGAAGTAAAAAGATTGGCGAAGAACATTAAAGTATTTATAGAAATGGGGTGTTTGGATGAAGAAATGCGGACAATCGCAGAGGAAAACCCACATCTGGACGACCTCGGGGAACTGAACGACATCATGGAGGAAGAAATTGGGTATTTCGGCATGGAGGAACAGGAGGGCGAACGATGAGACTGATTGATGCGGACGATGTAAAGAAGATGATTTCTGATACATTTGAGAAGGAAAAGGATGTTATAAATAGCTTTTGGAAAATGGGTACGTTGATAGAAAAAGTCGACGAAATTCAGACCGCTTACAATGTGGATGCGGTTGTAAGCGAATTGGATAAGGCAAGTTGTGTTGCACAGCCTGTAGGATGGAGTGCAAAAGAAAGAAATTGTTGAACTTAAAACGGCAATCGAGATTGTGAAAGGCGGTGGAATAGATGCCTAAAGCAGTATTGGTAATGAATATGCCGGAAAAATAAAAATATCCGACCATCCATGCGGACAGCCGGATATTTAAGAGATACGTTAATGAGCCCTTGCAGTAGAGCCATCAAGAAGCGACCGTAGCGCATCTTGAAGAACCTGTGAACAGTTAATACCACGTTTATCTGCAAGATTAACCATCCAGCTTGGAAGCGATACGTTCTTTCGTACAGCGCGAGTGTCAGTTCTAGCCCGGTATTCGATGGTATCGGCAGAGATAAGAGAACAGATTACACCAGCATCAATGTTCAGCTTTTCTTGTGGTGTTGGTGGAGCGATTGGCTCGCCCTCATCCTCTGCAACAACGAGCCAGGCGTTCATTGCATCGGTAATCTGGTCAATGGCATCTGAGAGACTGCTTCCGGTGGTAATACATCCCGGAAGATCCGGAACCTTTGCATAGTATCCAGAACCGTCCTCGATAGGTGTAAATAAAGCTGTGTAAATATATTGCATAGAAAAAACCTCCTTGATCGGAGCAGGAAACACATTTAATGCTTCCTGCTGATGTTGGCTTCCTTGAAGATGTACTTCATGTCGTTTTCATTGAAATCGTGCCGCTTGACGGGAATGGTGCTGTGTGTTTGTGGGTTGTAGTAGATGTCGTGATTTGCACCGTGACGTTTCAATTCGTAACCGGAAGCACTAAGTTGTTTAATCGTTTGTTGTCTTGGGTTCATTATGTACCTCCTATAAGTATATTATACACAAAAATACACAAAAGTCAATAGAAATACACAAAAATACACAAAAAAGAAAGGAGCCGGAACCTATCCGGATAAAAGGCGCGCCGGGTTCCTTTCAGAAATTATGGAATTAAAAGAACTTACAGAAAAGACACTTGATTTATTAGAAATCGAAAAAACAGATGAGATGTCAAAACGTCTATTCGAGGTTGTAATAAATAATGATACTCATGTGTACGAACGGTTTTGTACGATGGTTGAAAATGATTTATCTGCCGATTGGTTGCAGAAGATTTTTCAATATTATAACGCAGACCGGAAAGAAAAGATGCAGGATTACACACCGAAAAGTCTTGCGAAATTTATCGGTCAATTAATCGGAGAATCGAATACAGTAATTGATATGTGCGCTGGAAGCGGAGCATTGACCATTCAAAAGTGGAACATGACACCTGAACAAAAGTTTGAGTTGTATGAGTTTGACGAAAATGTAATCCCTTTTCTCTTGTTCAATATGGCGGTTAGAAACATTAAATGCACCGTATATCACGCTGACGTACTACAAGACGAGGTTTTCCACGTATATACAGTTTCAAAGGGTGACAAGTACGGAGAAGTTAAGGAGGTAGAACAGTGAGTACATCATTAATATCGAACCCACCTTATAACACGAAGTGGAAATTGCCGGTATTTGCACAGCTGCAGCCAAGATTTAATGACTGTGAACTTCCACCGGAGAAAAATGCGAATTTCGCATTTATTTTAACGGCACTGAATAAGATGGATGCGAAAGCCGTTTTCATACTGCCGTGCAGTGTGTTGAATGGAGGATTGAAGCAGGAAGAGGAAATAAGAAAATATCTGATTGAGAAAAATTTAATAGAAGCAGTCATAACGTGTCCAGATAATATGTTCGAAAGCACTGGAATTGCAACCTGCATCATTGTATTTAACAAACATAAGAGCACGACGCAAATAGAGCTTATTGACATGAGAAATACATATGAGGTGGAGAAACGCGAACAGAGAGGACAGTACGGAAGCTCGAGCCATACGAATAGAGTGTATAAGAAAGCGGTGAAAGTGTTTTCTGATGAACAAATGGAACGTGCCATAAAAGCAATTGAAGAACACACTACAGAGAAAGATTTTGCTGTAAGTGTTTCACCAGAGGATGTCAAGGAGAGAAAGTATAGACTTTTGCCTTCCGCATATTTTGAGGTTGATTTTGAACCACAGCCACATAGGGAATACAAGGAAATCATAGCAGACCTTAATCGTGTGATTGAAGAGAAAAATGGCTTGAAGCTGACGATGAATGAGAGTCTTGCGAAAGCAATAGGGCTGTACGAGATTTTCCAGGCATTTAAGGCATCAGAAGAAATTAACAAAGCGATGAATGAGACGCTAGGCTTCACAGGAGAAAAAATCATTCCAGAAAATTTCATTGCAATGTCGAAAAAAGCAGGAGAATTAAAATTTGAGAATGGGAGAAAAGACAGCGTATCAACAATCTTGATGTCAATTTTGCAGATGTGGAAGCAACACATCATGTATCTGAACATTGAGGAAAACAGATTTTTACTGGAATTACGGGATGCGTTACTACCGGATTTAATGAGTGGAAAGATTGATATAGGTGATAAAAATGAAAAATAGTGATTTAAAAGAATACCTGAACAGCTTCCCGGATGATGCACCAGTGAGCATTGTTTGTGCAAACCCACGGAAAAGAAAGTTGTACAAGTTGGAAGATGTAATGTTTGTGACAGACCAAGGACAACCATTGATTCTGATTGATGTTGGAGAAGAATCTGACATGGATGCAGAAATGGTGGCAGCATGTGAAGAGTGCGAGCGAGACGAGAACCTAGAGGGGCAGATGGAGATTGAGGACTTCCCGGAGGTGATGCCATGAAAGATGGCCCGGAGCAGAAAGTAAAACAGTATTGTGTGAAAATCCGAAAAGAGATACAGCATTGGAAGGATATAAACCAGAATGGATGTAATGATCCGTTCTGGTCCGATGGCTGTAACATGAACCTGACGCGAAACCATATTATTTATGCGCAGGAACAGGTACGGAAAATCTGCGAAGAAAATCAGATTCCATTGCCGGAAGAATATTATCTTGCAGTTCCGCCGGAAGTTGATATGAATTACATGGCGAATTTGAAACAGAAAGAGCGGGTTGCACAAATATTTTACGGTGGGTATGTACCGGTAAGAAAGAAATATTACTACGATGAACAGCAGATGAGTTTATTTTGAACAGACCGGACAGCTTCGGTTTGCATAAGATCAAACAGGCTCCGCCTGCAGTAATGCGGCGGGGCGGAAAGAGAGGAAAAACAATGAATGAAATGAAAATCAGAATATCATTATACTTTGAAATTAAGGATTCAGAAATGTTTGGCGGAGAGGGTTCCGTTGGATATACAGAGCAGAATATAGGTTTTACAGTCACAGAAGAAAAGCCAAGGATTTTTGAAGAAAGTGCATACGACTATGTGAAAAGAGCCATTGCAAACATGGCGAAAAGTTTAGGCGTGAGTGAGGAATGCATCAGGACCATCAGCAAAGAGGAATATGAGGAAAATACGGAGGACTAATGCAGTGCGGAAGAAACTTATAACAGCCATCATAACTGCAACACTTCTGATTGCCGGATGCAGTGATACAGCAAATGTCAGTGCGGGACAGGAAAACACAATGGTACTGGTGGAAAGTGGACAAGAATATCTTATTTATGCAGATAATGACACAGGAGTGATGTATTTATATATCACAATAAGTACGGGCGGCGGTCTTACCGTTATGCTCAATGCTGATGGTACACCGAAGATCTGGCAGGGAGAAGAATAAACCAAGTAAAGGGGGAATGTGTGTGGATGAGAAAGAAATATTTGAAATCTGCCAGAGCGTAGACAGCGCCATAGCTGCGGAACTGGCAGAAGCCATCGTGCGCGGCACCAGCTACGACATGCTGGAAGCTCACTACGGCATTCTCCCAATCAGCAGGCGGAGTTTTTACAGGAGAAAGGGCACAGCGCAGAGGCTTATGCGGCAGAGGATGGCGCATCTGGTGGAAGAAAAGAACGGACAGTATACGATCGTATGGGGAAGAGAGGAATAACAACCTCTCTTTTATTATGCCCTAAAGTTGGCACAAATCCACGACAGACCTGTCTTATAATTATGGTATGAGGAAAGGACTATGCCATGTATAAGACACAGAGAAATTACGAAAATGCACAGCGGATGTTATTTGAAGGAGTGGGACAGTACGACATACCGGAGATAGAACCCACACAATTTAATAATGCGGAATTTATCGGATTCAACTATGCAAGAAATGCGAAAGAGACGGAGAACAAAGCAGTACATTTCTTTTTGGATGATTATCAGTTTACCAGAGTATGGACAGACCCGGATAAGTACACGGCAATGTTGCAACGGTTTAAGTATGTGCTGACACCGGATTTCAGTCTGTATACGGATTTTCCAAAGTCGTTACAGATCTATAACCATTACCGTAAGCACTGGCTCGGCGCGTACTGGCAGATGCATGGAATCAATGTTATTCCTACGATTTGCTGGAGCGATCGGAAGTCGTTTGAATGGTGCTTTGATGGAGAACCTACACAGGGTGTTGTTGCAGTTTCTTCTGTAGGAACACAGAACAGTGAGGAAGGGAAACAGAGGTTTTTAGATGGTTATTTTGATATGGTGGAGAGATTGCAGCCGGCACAGATTATTTTTTGTGGCAAAGTCCCGGATGAGTGTAAGGGAAATATTGTACATATCAAGCAGTTTAGTGAGAAGTGGCATGAGGCGGAGGTGGCGCAGTGGTAGAGAATTTGCAGTTCTTTGGTGGCAGAGGAGCCAGTAGTGGATTAAGCGATAAAGGTAAGAAGTATGGGAGTGAGTATACAACGTTGCATGAGAGTGGCAACATCAAATTTGTTCGATACAATGATTCTGGTTCAGCAAAGACTCCACAGGAGACAATGACAAAGGGACGTATTTATGTAACTGTAAATAAAAAGAATGAATTGCGTTCCATTACGCTGTATGACAAGGAAAACAAGAGGTATAAGCAAATAGATATTGCAGGAACCGAACACATGATAAATGGGAAAAAGACATTACCTCATACACATTATGGATATTTACATGATGAACACGGAACAAAAGATATAACCCCTAGTGAAAAGGCATTAATTGACAGGGTAAAAAGGATATGGTACTCTAAAAATAGCAAGAACTAGTTTAGGAGTGAGAACGCATACCCAAACTACAATTACGAATTGAAAATCAGATTCCATGTTAGTTTAGCTAAGCAATCCTGAAAAAGATAGTCTTTATGACTGCGCTATCTGACCTCAATAGAATCCGGTTGTTTGGGAATAATATGAAGCTTCGGTTGAAATCCGGAGACTTGCTTAAGAGGATGTACCATAACGGTATGTCCTTTTTATTTTGCCCGGAAAGGAGATGATTAGTTGGCGGCGAAGAAAAATCCATTGAGTGATAAAGCATATGAATTGTATAAGAGCGGTATGAAGTTGGTAGAGATTGCCGCACAACTTAATTGTTCCGATGCTACAATCCGGACATGGAAGAACAGATATAAATGGGATGATGGAAACGAAACGTTTCAGAAAGAGAATGAAACGAAACACAACGTTTCAAAAGGTAAGGGGAAGAAGCTGACTCCGAAGCAGGAAGCATTTACTGCTGAATATATCAAGAATGGTGGGAACGCAGTACGAGCGGCAAAGGCAGCGGGATATTCTGACAGCACAGCGAAGAACGCAAGCAAGGTCATTGTGGAAAATAGTGGAGTTTCTGAACAGATAGCCGAACAGATGGCACAGGTTGAAAGAGAACAGCACCGCGACATCATGAGCCTTGCAGAAATACAGGAGCGTCGAAGCCTGATTGCAAAAGGAAAAGTGGAAGATGGAAGGGGAATACCGGATTTTGCAAGTCAGTTAAAAGCTATGGATGGACTGGAAAAGGCTTTAGCTATAGCAGAGAAGCAGAAGCGTGAACGTGAAGAAAAAGAGAAGCGTGAGAGTGCAGCGTTATGGACCATACCGATCACAGATATTACATCAGACTTTGTAGAAATCTACCGGACAGTACATGAAGCATTTGCCGGAGAGATAGATGTGCATGAGATCGTGTCTAAGGGTGGTCGTGGTTCTATCAAGTCGAACTTCTGGGGAGACCTGGCATACGAGACCATCCGGCAAGATCCACAGGCACATATTGTATATACCAGACGATACAAGGTTGACTTGCGTGGATCTGTTTATAACCAGTTCATGAAGACTGTGATCCGGTACAATGATCTGGATAACTGGGACTTCAAACAGTCTCCTATGTGCGCGGTGTATAAGCCGACCGGGCAGATGGTCATGTTTGTGGGAGCAGATAAACCAATCAGTTTGAAGTCTTTCAATGTGCCATTTGGATATGTAAAGATGTTAATTCATGAAGAGTGTGACGAGATGGCAGGCGTGGAGCAGATGGATAACATCGAGGATACCTTCCTCCGATCAGATACGCCAGCATTAGATATTAAGATATTTAATCCGCCAAAATCCAAGAACAATTTCATGAATGAGTATGTGGAAGAGTGCCGGAATAAGCCACAGACAAGAATTTGCCACAGCTATTATTACAATGTTCCAGTCAAGTGGCTTGGTAAACGATTCTTTGAACGTGCAGAATGGTTCAAGGCACATAAGCCGCTATATTACCGTAACAACTATATGGGCGAAGTGACTGGTACCGGTGGCGGTATCTTCGATAATGTGGAAGAACGGACTATCACGGATACGGAAATTGAGAATATGCCTTTTTTCTATCATGGTCTGGATTTCGGTTTTGAGCATCCACAGACGTTTGAAAAAGCATGGTATGACGAGGACGCGGATATATTGTATTGCGTGTCAGAGGTATTTTCCAAGCGGTGCAAGAACAGCACGTTCGCCCGGAGAATTAAGAAGTATATCGAAGAGGAAATTATCTGTGATTCGGCACGACCAGATGCTATTGCGGAACTGCAGGACTGGGGATTTAATGCGATTGGTGCAAAGAAGCGATGGGGATCTGGAAAAGGAAGGGATTATTGCTGGGAATGGCTACAACAGACCACAAAGATTGTTATTGATCCACAGAGATGCCCGCACCTTGCGCATGAGCTGACAACATTAGAGCATGAGCAGTTGGCAGATGGCAGCTTTTCGGATGCTTACCCGAAGATTGGTGAGGACTGCACAATGGCACTGATCTACGGATTGAACCGTGTGATTATGGAGAGTCGGCGCAATAATGGACTGTATGATGATGAGATAGACGAAGATGAGGAGGAAGAGGACGATGGAGAATATGAAGATTAATGTTCTCGGAACAGAATACAAAATTGAGACACACAAAGTATCAGAGGATAAGTATCTGGAAGAAAATAGCTTAGCCGGTTATTGTGGCGAAGAGAGCAAATTGATTGTTGTTGCGGATATGTCAGAAGAAAAATACTTTGACCTGAGTGAAGAAGAACAGAAGTCATACAGGAAAAAGACGTTGCGCCATGAAATTGTGCATGCATTTTTGAACGAGAGTGGATTATCAGATTCTTCAAACCAGTATAATGGCGGTTGGGCAAAAAATGAGGAAATGGTTGATTGGCTTGCTATTCAGTGGCACAAGATAGATGAAGTATATAAACAGCTTGGCATTTAAGGCGGTGGCATATGAACATATTCACACGAGTAAAGGAGTTTATCATGAATTTATTCAAAATAAGTGCAGAGAAAGAATTTAATGTTGATATTATTTCTTCTGATCTGATGGAGATGGCACAGATCGAGTGGCAGCACATCATTAAGGGTAGACCGTACTGGATGAGCAAGACTGTGCACACAATCAATTTTGCAAAGTTTCTCTGCTATTACACCAGCAAAAAGACCTGTCTGGATCTCAATGTGACGATCAGTGGCAGCGACAGGGCGGATTATATCAATCAGTGCATTGGTGCAATGATCCAGAAGTCCATCCGGGATAAGGTAGAGGATGCCTGCGGCGCGGGCGGCATTATTTTTAAGCCGAGCGGTACATATAATCCGGCGGGAGCAATCGACTATGTAATGCCAGGCAGCTTTGCAGTGACAGAGAAGAACAGCAACGGGGATATCCTTGGGGTTATATTTATTGACCGGCAGATCAAGGGAGATGATTACTATACCAGATTGGAGTATCAGCACTTCACATCTTCGATTTCTGACGATGGAGAAGGAGTTGGAAGAACATACACCATTGAGAATAAGGCTTTCAGATCAAAGGGCAGCGACAGTCTGGGGCGCAGCATTGCATTGGCAGATGTACCGGAGTGGAAGAATATACCGGAATCAGTCACAATCTCCAATGTGGAAAAGCCATTGTTTGGGTATTTCAAGATGCCGTATAACAACACCATTGACTATACATCACCGGAGGGTGTGGCAGTATTTGCGAATTGTATCGAGGAACTGCGCAATCTGGATGTAGCGTGGAGCAGGAAAGATGATGAGGTCGATGATTCACAGCATATTACATTTATTGATGAAAATGCATTGATGAAACGCGATAAGAATACTGGAGATAAGGAAAGACTTGAACTTCCAAGATTTGTAAAGGGATTGAGGATGGGGGTTGAAGCTTCTAATACGGTTAATGAACATGTACCAACACTGTTGACAGAACAGAGAGTTGCAGATATTAATTCCATTTTATCTATGATATCAACCAAGGCAGGATTCTCACAGGGGCAGTTTGTTCTTGATCGCAAGACAGGGATCGCCACAGCAACGGAGATTGAAAGTGACGACAGCGAGACCGTGGAGACCATCACAGATATGAGGAATGCACTGAAATCTGCGATCAAGGATCTGGTATATGCACTGGACAAATACTGCGATGTATTTTTTAATATGCCGAGCGGGTACGTCAACGCACTGGATGAAAGTGTAGCGGATGAAGATGTATTTTATTTTAAGGATCTGCTGGCATCGTTTGAACAGGATCGAACCAGAGCATATCAGCTTATGATGAATGGTGTATACAGTAAACGAAAATACCTCAAAGAATATGAGGGATTTAATGATAAAGAGATTGATGAGATGTTTGCGGAGTGTGACGAAGAAAATGCAGGGGAGGACAAAGGCGGACTGTACGGGGAGGAATGAAGATGGTGCTAAAAATAATCATGCTTTTATTTAGCATTTCGTTTTTAGATGAAATGGATAAGGCAAGGAAAAAGAAAAAAATATGTGACACAATTTACTGGGGATTCTTAATGGTAAGTGCGGCGATTGCAGTATGGGGGATGTAAATGAGGTACGACAGGACCGTTGGTAACGTAAATATAAGGCTTGATACAAGCAGAATTGACGGAAATCTTAGACGCGCACAGGATAAACTGGACATGCAGGTCTTGAATGACATGATTCCATATATGCCGTTTCAACAGGGATCTATGGTAGGAAAGACGAATATTATTGAACCCGGATTGATTGAGACGAATGTGCCATATGCGCATTATCAGTATATGGGAGAATTGTATCTGACAGAGGATGGAAGATCATGGGCGCACAGCGGAGAAAAGAAATATCCGACTGGCAGACCATTGCACTACGATGCGAACGGGCATTCGGAAGCTACGGATCATTGGTTTGAGAGGGCGAAGGAAACGCATGGTCAGGAATGGGTTGATTTGGTTAAAAGAGAGGCAGGGAGAGGATAATGTTAACGCCGGATTATTTTTACGGAAAATCAGATAAACTGATAGAAATGTATCAGGAACTGGAAGATTGGATTATCAGTGATATAGCAATGCGTTTGATAAAATCCGGGGAAATGTCTGGCACTACTGATCGGGAACTTTGGAAACTCCAGCAGATGGGATTGCATCATACTGAAATTGTAAAAAGAATTTCACAAATGACAGGAAAGAGCAGGGACGAAGTGCGGCGTTTGCTGCGTGATAGTGTTATGACATCATTCTCTGATGATGCAGAGGTTTTAAAACGGCTTGGAGATATTCAAACACCTTTGCAAAATAATGCAGCCATCATGGCAATGAATGCCGAAATGATGAAAACATTCGGAGAATTAAATAACCTTACGCGGACAACTATGTTACAGACACAGAGAGATCTACTCAATATGCTGAATGAGGTAGATTACCGTGTGGCATCTGGTATGCAGTCGTATAACAGTGCAATATGTGAAGTGCTTGACAGATATGCACAGAGCGGCGTTGTGATTGATTATCCGACGGGTGCCAGGCGTTCTTTAGAAGCGGCAGTGCGTTGTTGTGTCGTTACTTCTATGAATCAGACGGCTGCTCAGGTAACTAATCAATACATAGTGCAAAAAGGAATAGAGTATGTTCTTGTATCGGCACATATGGGAGCGCGGCATAGCAAGAAGTTCCCGGATGGAATACCATCACACGATCATTGGCAGGGAAAAGTATATAAAATCGTCGGGAGTGATAAAGACACACCAAATCTGTTAGATGCAACCGGATACACCGTAGATCCAAAGACAGGACAGGGAAGAGTTGTAGATCCTCTTGGACTGCATGGATATAATTGCAGGCATTCCCATAAGCCGTGGGATAAGTCTCTGCGAAATCCTTATGTTGATGCAGATGGAAATCCTAAAATTAATGTGCACGAGAGTCAGGAATTGTATGAGAAACAACAGCAGCAGAGATCAATGGAGCGTGCTATTCGGCAGACCAAGCGCGAATTGCTGGCAAAACAGGCAGAGTTAAGCGGCATAGCAGAAACGGATGTAAAAGATGTGTTGCAGCCACAATATGATAAACTTGCTTATAAACTGCGGATACAAAATCAAAAATATAAGCAATTCTGCGCGGATAATGGATTGCAGACACAGGCTGATAGAATTAAGGTAGCCAGATTCAAGAGGACACAGGCGTCAAAGGCAAACGGCAGGGCGACGGCTTATAGCCATTCTGTAAAAACTCCAATGGAAAAAGCTAAGAATGTGGGATATACTAAAAGAACAAGGGAAGAGTTTGAACAGACTGCACAGCAGATAAAGAATGAAATAACGCAGTACTCTGACAGACCGTCGAAATGGAGTGGAAATATTATTGTTGATAATTCACTTGCTAAAGAACATATCAAAGGTACAAAAGAATGGTCATGTGATATTTTTGTTGTAGATACTGCCGATAATGGTACAATATGGCATGAGATGCTTCATTCGTGTTCAGCAAGTTATTATAATCCAGAGATATATGGTGCAAACGAATATATCGAAGAGGCGACTGTAGAATGGTTAAAACAGCAAATATGTAAAGAGAATAATATAATAAATGCATGTGCCTATGAAGAAAAAACAGCTGTTTTACAGGTGTTGAATAATAGCTTTTCTTTTGGAACAGACCTAGAGTTTGCCAAGGAAATATTTAATGTTCCACTTCCAGAACGGTATCAATGGTTAGAAAATAGGGTGGATGAATGTCTAAGGCAAGCTGGAGTTTCGTTTAAAGATTATTATGATGTAATGGGATTTGTTAAAAATCTGAAAGGCGGTAAAAATGGCTGACATTAAAGGACTTCTAAAAGATATAGAGGAATATAATAAGAAATTTGCTATTACAGAAAATTCAAGTGAAGCAGAGAAATTACGTTATCGTCTTATGAACGGAAAAAAGAATAAGGAAGAATGGTTACAATTAAGGGAAGATGTAAGAGCGTTTTTTAAATCAGATGCGCCAGAAGAAGATAAGAGGATGTTAATGGGCTATACAGAATCAATGTCTATGATTTGTTCAGCGATTGAAGATTATGGATATGAACCATAGTAAGAATCCCCGCTTACATAACGTAGGCGGGGATTTTAAGAAATATTATTCGGTTTGTGGAGATTTACTTTTGACAAGATTAATATAATTTGGAATATTACTGCATATGAAATCAAACAATAAGTTGTATTCCAGTTCAGTTAGAGTGACCTCGGTAGAATCTTTTTTTAGTACAACATCGAAAGTATCACAAAGAGGATATTCATGAAAATCTACATCGTCATACAGATATTGTAGAAGGGAAGTCATTGCGTTTATTCCATATAATACTTCATCAGAGTAAAAATTTGTTTCATCATCATCCCAACCTAACAAAAAATCAGGAGTGGTTTCGAGAGCTTTTGCTATTAATAATATTTTTGATTGAGGAAGCCCACGTCCATCATTTTCTATTTTATTAATAGACGATCTTGATCTATATCCTATTTTTTTTGCAAGTTCTTCTTGGGACATGCCGAGTTCTTCACGTTTTTTTCGAATTCTATCACCAATTTCCATTATAATCACCTCGTAATTATATATTAGCATTGTGTAGAAAAAAATTCAACTTTTATTGAAATAAATGTTGACAATTATTAAACAAAAGAGTAACATAACAAATGTGGACAAAATGCCAACAATAAGAAAGGAGGGATGAAAAATGGTAGATACACAAAAATTATGTAAGAGAATAGATGAGTCTGGATTAAAAAAGTATTACATAGCTTCGAAGGTCAGCTTGACTACTTATGGATTACAAAAGAAAATTAATAACCAAACACAGTTTAAAGCCAATGAAATCGAAGAATTATGCGTTATATTGAAAATTAAGACATTAGAAGAAAAAGAAAAAATTTTTTTTGCAAAAAATGTTGGCAAAATGGAAACAAAAAATAAAGTTGCAAAAAAAGAGTAAACACCCACCGACCAAAGTTCGTGTTTACTCAAAACAAAGAAAACCATAAACGGAATCTCTTTATTCATAATAGGAGATTCTAGCCTAAAAATCAAGGAGAATTTAAAATTATGAATCAGATTGAACAGACATTAGACAGTAGAGAAGTGGCAGAAATGGTAGGAAAGAAGCATTACAATTTAATGCGTGACATTAAGGGATACGCAGAAGAACTTAACGAACTCAAAATTGAAGCGGTTGATTTTTTCAAAGAAAACACCTATAAGGATGGAAAGGGAGAGACTCGTCCGTGCTATGATATTACCAAGAAAGGGTGCGAGTTCATCGCCCACAAACTGACAGGTATTAAGGGAACAGAATTCACGGCACGCTACATCAACCGTTTTCACGATATGGAAGATATTATCCGTGAGGAAATTCCAAAGAAACAGGATAAGCCGAAGAAAGAGAAACTTCCATCCGTAAACATGATGGTAAAGAACATCAAAGAAGCTCTGCACGATGCCGGAGTGGATACCAAGTACATAGCTGCCGAAGTGGTAAGGATTTATTCTGATTCCGGTTACCTAGTCAACGCCCCGGTAATCTCTGATACACCGAAACTGTGGGATTGTACCACTATCGCAAAAGAAATTGGTATCTTTTCAGAATCTGGCAGACCGCACGACAAGGCAGTGAGTGCAATCATCCAGAAACTTGATATTTTCACGGACGAGGTTGTGAGAACAGCATACAGCCGGAATGGACACGATGGTGTGACAGTCCAGTACAAGGACAGCATTTTTCAAAAAGTAAAAGAATGGTTGCAGGAGAACGGCTATCCAACAGTTATCGAACTGGAACTTGCAAACGGCAATGTAAATAAATGCCGGGTGGTATACGGGGAGGTGGCTTAAGATGTCAGAACTTGAGAAAGAGATTAAGGAATGAGTGGTTGGCTGATCTTAAGAAAAGAGATCCGCAACATTATGAGAAAGTTGCCAAATTTGTGAATATTGTGAGCGATGTAGCTATTGACAGAGCGAAGCGAAGATTAGCAGTAGCATAACGGTAATTAGAGGGCTTGGAAACAGGCTCTCTTTTTACATAAAAATGGCACAAATCTATTCCACACTCATGATAAAATAATATTAACAAATAAATAAGCACCGGACGGAACGTAGGAAGCCGTCCGCTACCCTAGAAAAATTATAGGATGTTGTTAAGGCACGTCCTGTTTTTGGGCGTGCTTTTTTCTTTGTATTTTGCCAGCTATGGAGTAAATAGCAACTCATTCGCGCCGGACTGACCGGAGTAACAACTTGGAAAGAAAGAGGTAAGGAACATGGTAAAAGTAATCAGCGAATTGGAGAAGATTGGTCTGTCACTGACAGATGAGCAGAAAGAATCCATCAAAAAGAGTATGGGCGAGGAATTATATTCTAAGCAGGAATTGGACAAGAAACTTTCCAAAACGCAGGAACTCGAAGAAAAAAATAAGGAACTTGTAGGAAAGCAGGAAACTCTTGAAAAGGAATTACAGACTATGAGAGATGCTGCACCGGATGCAGATGCCCTGAACCAGAAGATCACGGAACTGACTACCACATTGGAAAAAGAGCGTAAGGAACGTGCAGAGAAAGATGAAATGGCAAGGCTTGATGGTCTTGTAACAGATTTCTTCGCAGATAAGCATTTTGTGAATACGATCACAGCGGATGCGATCAAAACACAGTTGGTTGAAAAGCTTAATTCTGATGAGGCGCGCGGAAAAAGTATTTCAGATCTGTTTGACGCCATTGTCAAGGATGATAAAGGCAATTACAAGCCGGACATTCTCATTGATGATAAGACATATCAGGCACAGCAGAACCGCAGCCAGATTATCGGAAATCCAATTCATCAGCCGGATGGGGCAAAACTCTCCATGGCTGAACTTATGAAACTGAAAAACAAGAATCCGGATATGGATATCACACCGTATCTGAACAGAAAGAAGGAGAAATAACACATGGCATTATTTGATTTAGTAAATTTCAATGGTGAAGTATTTGATGCAGCAATGCGTGAGACACCGAATCTACGCTTGAATGAATTACTTCATTGTGGTGCGATCGTGGAACGCGGAGAATATGCATCTTTATTACCGGATCAGAAAGGCGGCAACTTTATCACTACGCTGATTAAAGCACGTTTATCCGGTCAGACCGTAAATTATGACGGTAAAACAGATATTACTGCAGAAGAGCGCGGCAATTACACCATGGGGCGCATCGTAGTCGGCAGAGCACAGGGATGGACAGAAAAAGATTTTGTATCTGATATTTCCGGGGATGATTATTCTGCAGCAGCCGGAGAAGTTGCAGAGTTTTGGGATGATGTGGATCAGGATACGCTTCTTAGCACCCTTAAAGGTGTGTTCTCTATGAGTACCGGAGAGGGTAAGAAGTTCGTAGATGCGCACACCTACGATATTACTGCAGAAACAGAAAATACTTTCGGACCTACAACCCTTAACAATGCAATGCAGAAAGCACTGGGAGATAAGAAAGCAAACTTCTCACTTGCAATCATGCATTCTGTGGTCGCTACAAATCTGGAGAATCTTAAGCTGCTGGATTACATGAAATATACAGATGCCGATGGTATCGAACGTGATCTGGGGCTTGCTACCTTAAACGGCAGGATCGTACTTATTGACGATACGATGCCGGCTGTGGAAGTTGCAGAATCTTCTAAGGGTGCGGGGGATGGATATACAAAATACACCACCTATGTTCTTGGCAACGGAGCAATCGAGTATACCAACTGTGGTGTAAAGGTTGCATCTGAAATGGATCGTAATCCGGCGAAGAACGGTGGAGAGACAACACTGTATACCAGACAGAGAAAAGTATTTGCTCCATACGGTATTTCGTGGAAGAACACAGGCGTGATCTCTCCAACCGGTGCACAGTTGGAGACAGGGACAAACTGGGAAATTGCACAGAACAACTCTTCTGATAAGCCAGATTACTTCCCGGCAAGAGCAATCAACATTGCGCAGATCATTACCAGAGGATAAAGAAAGGGGATTTCTGATGGGATACACCACATATGACTTCTACAAAGAAAAATACTATGGGGATTCTATCGAGGAATCCCTTTTCCCCAAGTGGGAAGATAAAGCATCTATGAAGTTGGATCAGCTGACCTATGGGAACATCAACGATGATATCCGAACAGAATTTGACGAACGGATTCAGAAAGTCACCTGTGCACTTGCAGATCTGCTCTATCAGATAGATTTCAAGACCAGTCACGCCAGTGATGAAAAGGGCGGCAATGTGAAGTCAATGTCCTCTGGTGGGCGGTCGATCAGCTTTGGAACAAATGAAACACTTATTGATAAGGTGCTTGGGGATAAGGTAGCACAGAACCGGTTATGTTATGACACGGTGTGCGAATACCTGTCCGGCACCGGATTATTATATGC
>OGCY01000124.1_pt1 | contig 38484 bp, 35 predicted proteins | sample 1570311 | NCBI WGS metagenome assembly OGCY01 (sample SAMEA2582165, study PRJEB24529) | metagenome | biome: Human gut stool | place: China | collected 2011
CAACAAAATCATCCGCAAAGTTGACAAGAAAACACTCTCCCTGCATTTCCTTCTTCACTACAAGTTTGAACCACAGCGTCAACACATGATGCATGTATATATTCGCAAGCATCGGACTCATTACGGAGCCTTGTGCCGAACCTTCCTCTGTTGGTTCAAATTTACCTTGTTCCATTATTCCTGCTTTAAGATATTTACATATCAGCCACAGTAAGTTCTTATCCTGTATGTTCCATTCGAGAAACTTCATCATCCACTCATGGTCGATATGGTCAAAGAACCCTTTGATGTCAGCATCTACGATATAGCTGATTTTCCCATAACTTATCCGTTGATATACCTCTTTTATCGCTTCGTGACAACCTCTGTTCGGTCTGAATCCATACATACAGTTTAGGAATCTTGGCTCATAAATAGCACCCAATATTTTCTTCACTGCCATTTGTACAATCTTATCCTCATAAGAAGCTATCCCTAATGGTCTTTTCTTTCCATTTGCTTTAGGAATGTATACCCTCAGCGATGGAAGTGGCTTAAAGGATTTGTTTTTCAGCCTTTGTACTAAATCCTTGATATTTCTGTCAAGGTTCCTCCCATACTCATCTTTGGTTACCTTGTCGATTCCGACTGCTTTGCTCCCATCTAATTCCTTATGACATTGCTTTAGCATATCTTCATTTATCAAGTGGTACACTGATGTAAATATAGGATGTTTTGATTTTACCGATATCTCAGCTATTCTTACTAATTTCGTTTCCATTATTTCCTCCGTCCCTGAGTACGGATAATGTGTCCTCAGTAAGACCTTTACTATGCAATCCCCTTCCCTCCATCGGCATTACCCGATTTCTACAGTACTATGAGATTGTCCGACTACCTGTCATTCATTTGAAGTCCTCCGTTTTCAGTTGTGACTTCATACTCTTTTTCGAGAAACGGCAGGTTCTCCCCAGTTGATGTGTATTCACAATATAAAACATGATTGGTTCTCTGACTCCGCAGTGCCACATAACACTCGCCATATCGCATTATATGATATTGTCTTCCGCACCAGTTAAGACGTCGACCGACTGAAGTTAACGTTTCGAAGCTCAATCACTATTCAACCCTGCTTTCTTGCTGTCTACGCTTGTCAGATGCCGTTACCGGCATCATCCCAAGACTCGCTATTATCTGGTTGGCTAAACCTTGGATAAACCGGATTCCCACCGGCTTGACTACACACCCTTAGCTGGGCGCACAACTGGAAGTTATAAATATCTTTGCAAATATACCATATCTATTAACTGTACACCGCTCTCATAAATTGGGTGGTCATAATTGTCAGTAAAGAAATTGGGAATCTTGTGAGAACGGGCAAATCCACATTTTTCATAAAATGGTATCGTCAATGGACTGTCACCTGTTCCAACTTGCAAAACAGAATATTCATCTGCATATTTACTGACAAGAAAATCAATTAGTGCTTTGCCATAGCCCTTTCCCTGATTTTCCGGATCGACTGCGATATTCTTGATTTCAAGTATTCCGTTACCTTCATCGGTGACAACACATTCAGCTTTTACATTACCATCTTCAAGTGCATACATAGTACCTTTTTCAAGATAGCGATCAATCATATTTTCCTGCTCATCAGCTAATAGCAATAAGGATATAAACTGCTTTTTATTCTCATTCACTTCTCGTATTTTCATATCCATTACTCCATCAAATTGGAATTTTATCGTTCTTTCATACAATACACATAAGTCTGTACAATATTACGCATATAAATAAACTGATTATGTTTGCTCTATTTGTTTTATAGTTTGCATTTGTCGGATTTCATTTTTTTATTTTGTTATTTCAAGTAAAATCAAATACATGCAATGGGACAATAACAATAATAAGACTAAATAGTAAAGTCACTATCTTTAATATTTTACTTTTTTTCCAGAAAAAATAGTACATTGCAAACTGCAATATTATACTTATTGTAAAATAAAGTATCCACTTTAATTCCCATTGCACAATAGCTATTATTGATTCATAATCAAATTCAGTAAAAATTATGCATACAATAAATATCCAAAGAAAAAGTAAAAATACAATAAATTCGTATCCTGCTAATGCAAGTACTTTTTTTCTTATACTTGCATTTCGCATAAAAAAAACAACCCCAATAGATAATATACACAATAAAAATGTTCTATAATAATCCGAAAAAATTATTTCTGTTATCACATTCGTGTCTCCTATAAAAACTTCTGTTAAATCAGCACAATTTTTCAAATATTGATAGCAGCAATATTCCGATTTTACGCTCTCTGCAACTTCCCGACAAATTCCGATTTTTCGTTCTCTGTGACTTCCCAATAAACGGGAAGTTGTTATTCTTTTACGATTTTATCAATGCAGAAATAAACAGCTATCATAATTAAAGATATTACCAATCCAACATAAAACTCTGGAAAAGCAAATTCGATACTATTATGAATACTCATTTTCCCTGTTATATTCATTATGTGCCAAGTAAAGAAATTGTATATTTCAGAAATTACAATTCCTACTACTCCTAATCCACCAAAAATTTTATTGATTTTTTTATTTTTAAATGGAATCCATACACCTATAATAAAAAATAACACAGATATAATGCCTATTGGATTATACAAGCTAATTAAACCTCTAATCTCTTGTACACCTTTCATTCCACCATATTGATTTAATAACATTGATAATAAACTAATAACAAATGCTATTGTTAATATAATCTTCTTTTTCATAAAATACATCTCACTTTCAAATTACGATTTACTTAAATGCAGTATACCACATGGTCAACGTCAATGATACTATTATTCTCTTTTATGAAATAAAGAAGAAAACGTCCAAAAACCACTTGACATAGTTTTCAAAACCGCTTACACTGTACACTATAACTATTTAATAGGATTGGAGATCATCATGTTTCAGATTATCGTTGACTCTGCGGCAAATATTCCCGCAGAACTTGTAAAAAAATATAAGATCAAAGTTCTTTCTTTTATCAACTTTGTAAATGGAAAAGAAGTCACCTGTTTTGATCCGGAATTATCCCCGGAAGAGGAACGTCAGAAAGGTCATGAATATTACGATGCCGTACGCCAGGGTGCAGATGTAAAGACCGGTCTGATCAGCACTGCCATATTTGAAGATGCATTCCGCAGTGCCATGGAAAATAACGAAGATGTGCTGTATTTCTCGCTTAGCAAAAATATCAGCGGAAATTTCAACTCCGCAAGACTTGCCGCGGAGGATCTGATGCGTGATCCGGTAAACGGCAGAAAAATCCGTCTGATCGATTCACTCAATGCTTCTTTAGCACAGGGAATTTTAGCGATCTACGCAAGTGAAATGCGTGATAAAGGTATGGAGATTGATGAAGTAGCAGATATCTTAGAAACGTACCCTGCAAAGATGAACGGTGTATTTACCGTCGGAGACTTAAAATATCTTTCCAAAACCGGACGTTTAAGCGGAGCAACCGCCCTTGTCGGTAATCTTTTAAATATCAAACCGATCCTACGTGGAAACAAGGACGGTTTTATTGTCCAGTATAAAAAATGCCGTGGAAGAAAGGCTGCATTAAACGAGCTCGTCTCTCTCGTCTGTGACAATATCACAGAACCGGAAAAACAGATCATCGGTATCGCACATGCCGACGCTTACGAAGACTCCCTCTATGTCATGAATAAGATTCAGGAAAAAGTTTCCGTCCGCGATTTTATCAATACTTCTTATGATTTCTGTACCGGAAGCCATGTAGGGCCTGATACCATTGCATTGTTCTTTATGGCAAAAGACAGAGAATTAGGTGCAGACTAAAATTTTTATATGGGCAGGCAATTTCGCCTGCCCTTTTTTCTACAATGCCCTCTCCATGCAGATAAACTGCATATCATAGAGACTGCACTCTCCCACTTTCTCATATCCAAGATGCGCATAAGAACGCATTGCCACCTCATGCCCTTTTCGTACCAGTATGTGAACAGATTTCTTTCCCTGTTTCCGCAGGACATTTATGGCATATGCCATCATCATTCTTGCCAGTTTCTTATTCTGGTATTCTTTTCTGATACAGAGTCTCGCCAGTTCCGCTCCCGGAAGCAGCGCCTCATCCCAGCATTTTAAACTGTCTACGGCTTCGTCTGCATCTATGGAAATGGAAGCTATCAGTTTCCCCTTTTCATTTTCCATCACAAAAAGTGCATTCCTCGAAAGATCTGATTCTATCGTATCAATTCCCGGATAATATTCATTCCAGCCTGCCGCTCCGCCGATCATCGAATGATATAATTCTAACAGCTTTTCCGTATCTTCTATTACAGCCGGGCGGATATATCGCAAAAATGTATAATCCGGAATTTTCAAGGCATCTGCCGCCTTCGCAAAATATTTTTCTTCGATATGCGGCCAGACCTTTTCTTCTGCCTCATTTTCTTTCTGCAATTTTGCAGCCAGATTTACCAGTTCCGGTGTCAGATCCGTTCCTGTCAGAAAAATATGGAGATTATTATTCAAAAACCACGGTGCCATATCATAAAGTCCTGATTCAAAAATATCCTGTATCACCTGGTTGATATCATATGGAATACGCAAAAATTCCGGTTTCCATTCATTTTCCCATGACTCTAAGATCACAGCATGTGCATATCCCGGATCACCGATCGCAATTCCACAGGAACCGGTATTCATATAGGTTTTCCCATGATATCTCATCATTCCCGGATAATGCGTATGTGCTGCAAGCAGATAATCTGTATTGATTTCATCTAAAACTTCTTTTGTCCGCTCACTGTCAAGCTGAAGTAATTCCCTTGTATTGACAGGGGAACCATGACAGCAGATGATCGCAGGATACCCTTCCTTTTCATAACGGAACGTGATAGGAAGATTTTCAAAAAAGTCCAGATCTTTTGGGGTAAGCTGTTCATAAGTATATAAAAGATTACCACTGGCAGAATTTGCGATCCAGTATTTTTCTTCCTCTTCCTGTTCCCTGACTTTACGCTGTTCTGTCATATATTCTTCCCGGTTTCCCCGCAGAACATGACAGGGAAACTGCTCCATCAGTTCATAGAGAATCTCCATCGTCTTTTTTGCACCGGCAGTATCCGAAACAAAATCTCCCAGAAGCAGAAATTCCTCACACCCCGCCTTTATCATGTAGTCCACACATGCCCGAAATGCAATCTGGTTACTGTGGACATCTGCAATCACTCCAATTTTCATCCCAAAATATCGTTCCTTTCATGCTTTGGTCTGTCTAAACATTTTCTTCCTTACAGACATCAACCCAGCCTTTTGCACCGGCAACCTGCTCAAGCTCCGGGATTGTTAATTTTACGGCACTATGGTCATTTCCCGCTGCCGGATATACTGTCGTAAATTTTTTCAGGCTTTCATCGAGATAAACCTCCACACCATCATTGATTCCAAACGGGCACACTCCACCGCAGTGCGATCCTGCCCGGAGGGCTTTAAAACTATCTGTTTCTGTGTAACTCCCTCTTAAATCTCATAATCCATGCAGGATCTCACTGCTGTATATGGTCTTACTTTACTATCTGCCACTGCCACATGTTTCGGATGCACGCTGTATGCTTTCAGTGCTTCTGCGCTCTCAAATGTGGTATCTAACATCACATCCACAGTGGAACTCGGCAGACAGTCAATGCGCACTTTGATCTCTGTCATCCCCGGAATCTGACCGGCAAGTCCTTCTAACCCCTCCTTGATTCCTGCTTTGATCTGTTTTTTCTCCTCGTCCGAAAATTCCTCTTTCAGTTTCCATAAAATAACATGTTTTACCATTTCTCTGACGTCCTCTCTTTATTTTATTATTATTTTTATTACTGTTTTCTTTGCCGTCTGATTGCTTACTTTACTATTTGATTGTCAGCTTTGCCATCTTAAGCAGGCTTTTCTTTCTTATTCTTAAATTTCCTCTTTGCCACCGGTTTTTGCTCTTATCACACAAAGAACCGCACAAAGAATCACAATGCAGACCGGAAGTGTCAGCCAGACAACCGCAACCAGTCCAGCTGCCTTTAAAATACCGATCAGAAGATATCCGACCATACATACACTGCCAACAACCAACACATATGGAAGCTGTGTCACCACATGATTGACATGCTCACAGTGTCCTCCGGCAGATGCCATGATCGTGGTATCGGAAATCGGAGAACAGTGATCTCCACAGACCGCACCTGCCAGACAGGATGCGATGGAAATGACCATCATCTGTCCTTCCGGGAATACCCCGATCACGATCGGGATCAGGATACTGAATGTTCCCCAGGATGTTCCGGTTGCAAACGCTAAAAATGCGGCAACCAGGAAAATGATCATTGGAAGGAATCCCTGCATTGCGGATGCGGAATTTGCCACAAGATCTGCAACAAAATATTTCGCACCAAGCAGGTTTGTCATACCCGACAATGTCCACGCCATCGTAAGGATCAGGATCGGTGCGATCATTGACTGGAATCCATCCGGGATACATTTTGCAAATTCCTCAAAGGATAATACATCGCGCATCATATAATAGATAAATGTAAATACAAGCGTAACAGCACCGCCAAGTACCAATCCCACAGAAGCATCCGAAGCTGCGAATGCATCAACAAAAGAAGCTCCGTCAAAAAATCCTCCGGTATAAACCATCGCAACAATACAGCTTGCGATCAGTACTGCGACCGGGAGTATCAGATCCAGCACATGTGCCTTATCATTGACCACCTCTTCCTCATTCCCCTCATATGGTCTTCCCGGTGTTGTAAACAGATCACCTGCGATCGCATTCATCTCATGTTTTTTCATCGGTCCAAAATCAACCCGGAGTACTGTCACGAGCAATACCATAACCAACGTCAGGATTGCATACAGGTTATATGGGATTGTCTGCAAAAATACGGCAAATCCATTGATTCCCGCATCCTCAGGCACAGAAGATGTCACCGCTGCCGCCCAGGAACTGATCGGTGCAATGATACACACCGGTGCTGCCGTTGCATCAATGATATAGGATAATTTGGCACGCGATACTTTATGCCGGTCTGTGACCGGACGCATCACGCTTCCCACGGTAAGACAGTTAAAATAATCATCCACAAAAATCAGTATACCAAGGACCATGACAGAAATCTGTGCGCCGATCCTGGTTTTGATATGCTTTGACGCCCATTTTCCAAATGCCGCGGAACCGCCCGCTTTATTCAGCATCGAAACAAGTATTCCAAGCATGACTAAAAACACAAGAATACCGACATTCCATGCATCCGCGAGTTTATACACCATGCCTCCGTCTTCCTGAAAAAAGATCGTACCTATCATCAACTCCAGATTAAAATTGGAATATAACAGCCCTCCTGTGATGATTCCTGCTAAAAGTGATGTATATACCTCCTTTGTAATGAGTGCCAGACCGATTGCAATGACCGGTGGCAGTAATGCAAATACTGTCGCATATACGCTGCACTGATAATTTTCCGGATCAGTGACCACTCCGGGTGTATTTGCCGTTACAAACAGTAATACCACGATCACTGCAAGAAAAATAAGCATCCCTATCTGTTTTCTTTTCATATGTGTCCTCCAAACAAACGTTACTGATCTTTTGTCTGTCAACATTCAATCAGAACTTTCCATATTTCTGTATTTCCATACTTTTTATAGTGTAGCGTTTCTTCTGCAATTTTTCAAACATTTTATGCATAATCATGCAATATTACATAAAATAATAGAATACATGATCCGTGAACATTTTATTATCATGAATAAAAGAAGTATCATTCCACAGTAATTCATGAAATGATACTTTCTCCTACATTGCGACTATATCATCTGCGATCGCCATTGTTGATTTTCGATGAGATACTAAAAGAATTGTCTTATTTGCTTTTTCCTGATCAAGACTTCTTAAAATGATTCCTTCATTCAGACTGTCAATGTTACTGGTCGGCTCATCTAAAAATATCATATCTGCATCATGCAGAAATGCACGTGCAATCCCGATACGCTGACGTTCCCCACCAGAGACAGACTCTCCTGACTCCGCTAATTTCGTGTCATATCCATCCGGCAGTGACATAATAAACTCATGAAGTGCCGCCTTTTTCGCAGCCGCAATCACTTCTTCCCTGGTCGCATCCTCTTTCGCAACTTTGATATTATTTTCAATCGTATCCGCAAACAGAAATGTCTCCTGTGTGACATAGGAAATATTGTCACGCAATGCCGTGGTTGAAATTTCATCCACATTTGTTTTTCCGTACCGGATATCTCCTTCAGATGTCTCATAAAAACGCATCAGAAGTTTTAAAAGCGTTGATTTACCACATCCGCTCTTTCCTAAAATTCCATGGATCTTATGTTCTGTAAATACATGATCAAAGTTTTCTAAGACTTTGCCAGGTGTACGTTCTTCTGCTGCTGACTCATAGGCAAAAGATACATGCTCGCAGGAAATATCGCCGCCACACTCGTTATTTCCATCTATTACATCTTCCACAAGCGGCTGCTCCTCTAAAATATCAAGTACACGGTTTCCGCTTGCCAGTGTGTGCTGTAAATTATTAGAAAGTGCAGATAAAGCGGCTGTCGGGCCAAAGGAACTGATCATCGCGATCACAGCGACCATTGCTTCATCTATGCTCACAGCTCCCTGTACAGTAAGATGTCCGCATAAAGCTGCCATAAGGACTCCTGCGATCAGGATCACACCATCTGTTGCAATGCGCTGTGTATTCTCTGCCATTTTCAGCTTTTTATTTTTCAGCTCTAACTTTTCTGTCTGTTCATTCATTTCATGCAGACGTTTTTCCTGCTGTCCGTACTGTAAAATTTCATCCATTCCATACAGATTATCCAAAACAACGGTGTTTAATTTTCCAAAACTTTCGCGGTAAATGCGTCCGTTTTCTGCACCATGTTTTCCATTGATAACAGGGATTACCGCCCCGACGATCAGGTAAAATACTGCTGCTAAAGCCCCCGCTGCCGGATGTAACCTCCCAATAAACCATACCATAAAGCCCGATGTAAGTATGGCGATCGCAATTGGAGAGATCGTATGTGCATAAAACACTTCGAGAAGTTCAATATCACTTGTGATAATGGAAATCAGATTTCCTTTTTCACTGCCATCTAATTTTGCCGGGCAGAGTTTTCGCAATGCGGCAAATACCTTATGACGGATCTGTGCTAAAAGTTTGAATGCAATATAATGGTTGCTTGCCTGCTCTGCATAGCGCAGGATGCCCCTTAATACTGCAAACACCACGATCAGAATAAAAATATGTGAAAGTGTCATTCCCTGATACAATCCTAAAACCTGACGGACACCAAAACCTCCTAAGATCGTGATGAATGTCGCCATCAGATTTCCGGCACATCCCATTAAAATCGCAACAAACATAAACGGTAGCATCGGTCTTATCATACCGATCAGTCCTGCCATGACTTTTACACCACTGCGTGCCCCTTTATTCTCTTTTCCCTGCATCAGACTGCCTCCTTTGCATATTTTTCCAATTCCTGCTGTGCCTTATAAAGGCTGCTGTAATATCCATTCTTCTCCATCAGTTTTGCATGGACTCCCGATTCCTCGATCACACCATCTTTCATGACAAGAATCTGGTCTGCATCGGTCACATTCGCAAGACGGTGTGAGATCAGAATTACTGTTTTCTTCTGTGCAAGCTCACGGATAACCTCCATAATCTTATTTTCACTCTCCACATCCACATTTGAAGTTGCCTCGTCAAATATGTAGATATCACTGTCATGCAGCAATGCCTTAGCAAGCGCAAGACGCTGTTTTTGTCCACCGGACAGATTCGATGCCTTCTCTGTGATCTCCATGGATAAACCACCTTTTTCCGAAACCGTATCATAGAGGTCAACCGCTTTTAACGCTGCTTCCATCTCCTCTGTGGTTGCATCTGCACGCCCCATACAGAGATTTTCACGCACGGTTCCTGCAAACAGATAACTGTCGTGACGCACTCGTGTAATTTTTCTGTACAATGCATCCGGTGCGATTTCATGGATATTGACACCGCCGACCGTGATCGTGCCGGAAAATGCATCCTGCTCCTTCCCTTCTCCCATCATTAAAGACGCCGCTGTACTTTTTCCGCATCCAGACACTCCGACTAAAGCTGTAAATGCCCCCTCTTCTGCCGTAAAAGATATCCCTTTTAAAACAGGTTTTTCCGGTTCATAAGCAAACGATACATCAGAAAATACGATGTCATCGCCCCCGATCTTTGTATTCTTTCCACACTGCGGCAACGGCTCATCCAGTAATTTAAAGATCTTGTCTGCGGCAGCATTTCCATTCATCGCGATATGGAAAAAAGAGCCTAACAGGCGAAGCGGCAGGAAAAATTCCGCTGAGATCAGTATGATAAAAATACATTCCGCCAGTGTGATATGGGAAGCCCGAAGTTCTAATACACTTAAAATAATACCGATCCCCGCTCCTCCATATGCAACCAGATCCATGATACTGATCGAGTTAAGCTGCATGATCAGCACCCGCATCGTCACTCTGCGGAACTGTTCTGCCTCCTCATCCATCTTTTTTGCATAGCGCTCATCTGCCTGATAAATTTTTAAGGTAGTCAGTCCCTGTAAATTTTCCAGAAAAGAATCTCCAAGTTCTGTGTAACTGCCCCAGTACTTTGCCAGAAGTTTTTTTGCGAATTTCTGCACGGCAACGATGGATACCGGAATCAGCGGGACGCATAAAAGCAGCACAACCGCAATTTTAAGGCTCATGCTTCCAACGATCAAAAACAATGTCAGCGGTGCGAACAGGCTGTAAAAGAACTGCGGGACATACTTTCCAAAATAAATCTCCAACTGCTCCACGCCCTCAGTACTGATCTGGACGATCTCGGATGTGGCAAAATGAGCATGATAGGAACTTCCAAGTTTCATTAATTTTTCATAGACAAGCTCGCGCAGTTTTCTTTTCACCTGCGTTGAGGCGGCAAAGGATAAATGGCTTCCAATGCTTGTAAATACTGCACGCCCGATATAAACCGCCGCAAAAACAATAAATAACTTTGCGATATCTCCCTCTCCAACAGTTCTGTTATACAGAAGCAGTTTTTCCAGAAAAACACCAATGGCATACATCAGCGCCACATTACAGAGCAGCGAGCCCCACTGCGTGGCGACCATCCCTGCCACATACTTCTGATTCTCTTTAAATTCCTTCATTAGTCTCTTATGAAACATATTAATCTCCATTCTTGCGCTGTCTTTCAATGAAAACAACGTTTTCATTTGCATCTCAAGTTTGTGCGTAAGCACTAATCTGCCTGTTTCCTCTTATTCTGCATGGTCACCTTCGCGTGACTGATTGCAAGTACAGGATGCACAAATAACATTCTAGGTCCCGAGTAACGCATCACTTTTCGTATTTCCTCCTGCATTTCCTTCGAATAACAATGCACCTTACATGCACTGCAGAATGTCTTTGTTTCCATGAACGGACAATGCATGGTGCGTGCCGTCGTATATTCTTTTAATTTTTCACACTGCTCACACAGCGTTCCCCTTTTCGTCCCGTGGCTGCCATGACAATAAATTTCTATCATGGAAGACACTGTTTCTATCTCCCTTTTTCGTTTTTCCTGTATTTCTTTTGTTTCCGTTTTCATATCCGCTTATCTATTTTTTTCCTCTCTGTTCCATCCTTATTTCTGTGTTTTGCTATTAGGTTAGACTAACTTTGCTTCGTTAGTCTAACCTAATACATATTACTTTGTCAAGAAAAAGTGGCTGGCACAAAAAGGAAAAGCGCAGATCTCCGCCGGATCTACGCTTTTTCTTCTAAAAAATAATATACTTTGATTTTGTCCTACACAGTTTTCACACACTGTGAAAACTTCTGTTTTGCATTTTCAACTTTGTTTGCATCTGCATCCGGAGTCGGATAAAGACCTCTCTGATGCATCATGTTAAATACATCTTCCTGAATGCAGTGTTCCTGCTCTAAGCAGTGAAGAATTGCATCTCTCACACTGTCATGCACACATTCATTTGCAAATGCATTATAGTTATTCGTTGCTGCCTTCTCAGCCGTAAGTGCATCGGCTAAGATTTCTTTGTCCGTATAAATCTGCTCTGTCATGATCTTCCTCCCTCTCTCATTCCTTAGCTCAACTGTGCATACAGGGAATTAAAATGTCCCTGATGTTTCTGGGAAATCTCCGTAAATTTGGCACTGATTTCCTGATCCTTTGTGTGTTCTGCAAGCATCTGGAATTTTTTGATCAAAAGATCCTCCTCGGTCAGCAGATCATTCAAAACGGATAATTCTTTTTCTGATAACTGGCTCATGTTCCACCTCCATATTTTCATTCATGGCAATAGATCCGGTCTTTAAACATGCGGTCTATCGCTGGCATATCGTCTTTCACATTGACTCGCCTAAATCATAGTGTGGTCAGAACCTGTCAGATTATACATCTCATTTAAAGTAATCCGTCACCGTTTACCAGTTCGTCTAAAACAGCATACATCTGCTTAATATCCACCGGTTTGCTTAAGTGCGCATTCATTCCTGCATCAAAAGATTTCTTTACATCCTCCTCAAAAACATTCGCTGTCATCGCAACGATCGGTACTGTTCTGCTGTCCGGATGATCTGATTCACGGATACAGCGTGTGGCAGCAAGTCCATCCATGACCGGCATCCGGATATCCATCAGTATCACGTCATAATATCCCGGTTCATTCTTTAAAAACAGTTCCACACCTTCTTTTCCATTCTCAGCGATATCCACCATAAAATTCTTATGTATCAGAATATTTCTCGTGATCTCAATGTTGATCTCATTGTCCTCGACAAGCAACGCTCTTTTTCCGGAAAAATCATACTCCTGATATATTGTCCGCTCTGTTCTGCGCCTGTCCTCCTTTGCAGTCTTTAAAGGAACTGTTACAACAAACGCAGTGCCATTTCCTTTCTCACTGTACACATCGATCTTACCACCCATAAAATCAATAATATTCTTGGAAATAGTAAGTCCTAATCCGGTTCCACCGCTTAATGTTGTATTTCTGTTATCTTCCTGCGCAAATGCATCAAAAATGTGTGGCAGAAAACTCTGCTCCATTCCAATTCCATTGTCCCTGATCTCAAAACGGAAGATCGTTTCCTGTTCTTCCCGGTTAAAAAGCTCTATGATAAAAATAACTCTTCCTTCCGGTGGTGTATATTTTACGGCATTCTCTAAAATCGATGACAATGCCTCATTTAACTTTTCACGGTCAAACAGATATTTATCCGCAAATGAACCCCGTCTCTGCATGGAAAAAGAAATTCTCTTCTCCTTTGCCTTACTGGAAAATTTTTCCTCTATATGCGTAAGAAATTCTTCAAGATCTGTACTTTCTTCATTGAATGCAACACGACCGCTCTCTAAAAGCGAAAGGTTTAAAATATCATCCATACAGGAGCGTAAAAACTGCGCCGACATCTCAATCTTGTCAAAGTTTTCAAGAACTTTCTTCTCATCACTAAGATTTGCCCTGCTCAGATAGGAAAGACCAATGATCGAATTAAGCGGTGTACGGATCTCGTGACTCATGCGCTCTAAGAACTCACTCTTAGAACGGTCTGCACGCTTTGCCTCCATCATCGCATCATAAATTTCTCTCTGGTGCTTCTGTTCTTCCTCGTAACTGTCTGTAATATCCCTGCGCACAAAAACCAATGTTGTTCTGGTCTTATCATAATAGTAAATACTCATTGATTTCCGACGGTATTCCTCACCGCACAGCAAACGGTAGTTAATGACTAAACGCTCTTTTTTCTGTAAATTTTCCTTAAGTCGTTCCAGTCTGAACTCCCTCTCACACATTTCTCTGTCATCCGGATGTACATACTCCGGAATTGCCACATCATTGACTTTCTGGTAATTTCCATCTAAAGGCGGCATAACATCCGCTTCCTCATTGGTAACAATCGTATGTACCATTCCATCTGCCAGATCCACATATGAAATAAAATCAATTTCTTCTTTTATAACGCTTTCCAAAATTGCCCGCTGTTTTTCCATAGTAATCCTTTTCCGCTCCATTTTGCATCTCGTACTGCTCTGATTTTATGAAACCTGTCTATTTATTATAACAGTTTTCTTCCCTGTTTTAAATAGAAAACGAAAATAAACTGTGTCTAAAGTCCTATTTGTAATCTTTTAAAAAACTATGAAGCTCCGTATCTGTACGATATGCGATCACAGTATTCAAATTTACATTTTCCACACTTTTAAAAATATTTGCAGCAATTCCGGGATTGATACTTCCAAATTCTTCCAGCAGATGTTTTATTTCTTTCTGCTGATCCAAAAAGATCTCTGTCATTTCCGGCATCATTCCAAATTCTTCGTTCCATTCTGATAGATCCTGCTTATGCACCAGATAAAACGGGCGGATCAACTCTAAACGATCTCCACACTCTTTTTCTTTTGGCATCAGGGTACTGATCTCACCTTTATACAGTACCCCCGCAAGGATCGTCTCTATCACATCCTCATAACAGTCTGCCACCGCCACCTTGTTACAGCCAGCTTCTTTTATCTCTCCATAAGATCTGATCTTTCGCACCGGAATACCGGTCTCCTCTGCAATTGATACGATTTTTCCGTCATCCTCCCTGCAAAGTCCAAAAAAATCCACTTCAAAATCAATCTTTCTGTGACGTTTTATCTCCTGAAAACATTTTGCAAGGATCAGTTCATTTCTGCCCTGTTCCATGAAGACTGCGACATGATCGCCATTCTCCACTAACTGATAATGATTGATTGCCCTTGCAAAACGTGAAAATATTGTCTTATGATATTTTTTACGAAGACTAAGCTCAATTTCGTCTTTTCTCGTCTCTTCCATAGAAACTCCATTTCTATTTTCAAATTATATTATCATGATATGGTACCTGCTCCGCAGATATTGAAGCACTATGAATCAGTATAATTTTTTCAGAATAGGAAGTCAATTTCTAATATCAAAAAAAGAACCTCACAGCCCAGAAATTTTTAGACTGCTCAGTTCCCTTTTTGATGTTCTAATAGCAAAAATAATGCCCACCAATTTTGACTTCCACATGTTCCGTCAAAGGAAATGTAGAAAAATACATTGTATCATCTCTTAATAATCTTGTTTTTCCATCCAGTACCTGTTTAATGGATTCATATTCCTTCTGTGTCGGATTCGCTCTGTTCCTGTTTTTAAAAGAACAGAACTGTACCGGATTTTTCTGGCTTAAAACTTCATAAAGTGTATCCGGATACACTTCACTTCTCATACGGTTAAACACAACTTCCACAACTGCCTGCTGCCCCTCTACCGGTTCGCCCTGTGATTCTAACCAGACGATCCTCGCAAGCAGTTCCGTTTCTTCCGGCGTTAAAGTAATGTTCCAGCGGTTTTCCTGTGTTTCCTGCTCTATCGCCGTTTCCTGCTCTATCGCCGTTTCCTGCACTACCTGACTTACCTGTGCAGTTTCTTCTGTCTGTATCTCTTTTGTGGTTCTTATTTTTTCCTGCATCAGATCATCATCATATGCAGATGTTACTATCATAGTTTCTTTTTTTTCGATTCCTGTTTTTTCATCTGATTCTGGCGTAAATGAATGTGCAAAACGTATTGATCCTGCTGCAAGCCCCTCCATTACCGGAAGTTCTCTGACCGCTGCGTCTTTTTTCATGTTGGATGCTGCAGTCAGACTGACGATAAAACAAAACAGCACTGCCGCGCCCAATATTCTTTTTCTCATTTTGCTCCTTTCCTCAAGAATGATACATATATGTCAACATGACGAAAGCCGTCATTTGATACAGGCACATATCATACTTAGGTTATATCCAAAAGTCAAATTTTTTATACATACTTTTCTGAAAAAAAATTTGCGAATTTTACTCAAAATTTTGATATGTGCCACATTTTTTATCAGCCATTCATCCATTCGAAACTATGTTCGAATAAAGTAGAACTGACCAGGTAAACAAAAAAACACCCGTTTTTTCGGATGTTTTTTGAGATAATTGCCAAATTTTCAACTACATTTTTCATCTGTTTTTTATAAAAAACAATCTTTTTACTTTCGATAGATACATTCTTTGTTGCTGCAGGAGGCACAGATTCCTGTATGTTTTTCGCTGCATTTTTCTTTTCCACCAGAAAGTTCCACTAAAAATACTGCACTTTTTTTCGGCTCCATGCAGTATGCCTGATTGCAGATAACCCTTTTTTGTTTCATTCCAGACAGGAGCTTTGCCATTTTTTCAAAAGAAAGTTCTTCTTCCGTACCAAAAAAGTGATAAGAACTAATCCTCTGTTTCAAATGTGCCTCTGCCCATCTCTGAAACAGATCATAACCTTTTCGCAAAAGCTCCCAGCAGATCGTCTCCACTGCATATGCTTCTCTTAGGCAATCTGTGCTGCTATAGCGGTTTTGAAGCTCATCGACCCTGCCCCCAAACGTAAATATTCCGATAGCATAGTTTTCTTCCCTGTGTAGACTGAGTATCTGCTCACACCTGTTCCTGCCCATGCAGTAAAATCCTTCCTCTCCGGCAAGACATTCGCGCAGTCTGTCAGCAACCGTCTCTAGCATTTCCATATCCTTTTTTTCATAATGATACTGCTTTATGATATCCATAAGGAAATTATATGTCAGTTCATTTTTCAGGTTTGTATAAATAAATTTTTCTTCTGTCACTTATCTTTCCGTCTCTGCTTTCTTTTTTAAGAACTGCATGATGATCTCATAATTTTCCGCTTTGTGTGGAAATGTACAGTTCATACAGGATTTGATGATTCTGCCTTTACTGTTAATATATTCCGGTTTCCCCGGACAGTGCTCTCTCTCATACAGAGGACAAAAACAGAACAGACAGTTCATCTCATCATTTTCTACTTCATGGCATGGATAATATCTGCACGCTCTGTTTTCAAAATAACGATAGGAATTTTCCAATTTTAATGCTCCTTTACGATCACAATGGTAAGATAACCTGATGTATCGTCTAACTGTCCGATCTCTCTGGTTACTTTTTCATTCATCATACCACAGTTTTCCACCGAATACACTTCCATCTGACCGCCTTTTTTCTGTTTTTGCAGCATCTGCTTTAATTCCCCTAATTTTTTTCCGGACTTCATATATATTCTGGTTCCTGAAAGTTCTGTCGTTTTTTCTATATCGTAGGAAGCCGGTATCACATGGATTTCTTCTTTGTTATCCGCTAACGATATTCCAAGTGCCCCTGCCGCCGCACAAAAAGATGGAACTCCGTTTATGATATGCGCCTCATAACCAACCTTTGCCACACGTTTATGGATATATTGGTAGGTAGAATAAATAGTCGGATCTCCGATTGTCAAAAAGGCTGCTTTTCTGCCCTCATCTAACAGTTTTTTTATTGTAAGATAAATCTGTTCATGTGCCGTGGCAAGCCTGTTCTCATCCTTTGTCATTGGAAACGGCATACATATAAGTTCTTTTTCTGCGATCTCCCTGCATGCCTCTTTCATGATCCCATAGGCAATACAATCCTCTTTGCTTTTTGCAGGAAGTATCACTGTATCGCACTCCCTGACAATCCGCACAGCCTTTAATGTGACAAGCTCCGGATCACCCGGACCGACACCAACGCCATAGAGAATACCTGTTTTTTCTGTATCTTTCACGGTTAAATCCCTCTCTTTTTCTTTCATTTTCCTATGACTGCTTTCACATGTATAACAATAATCACATTATGAACCGGTTACGCTGCCGGATGAGGACTTCTGTAATTTATAGTTTTTCGCTTTTTTCACAAAATTTTCTGCAAACTGCGGCGCAGACGGATAATAAAGATGTGGAAATCCCACAAAAATCGTTTTTTCATCAAAAATGCAATCATATTTTTTCCCGCTTACCGGTTTTAATGCCACACAGCCATCACCGTTTGCAGTGCTGTCGAAATAATGAAATTCATGCCCTTTTATATTGACATTTTCCGGCAGAAAATCTGCCTCTTTTTCTGTCAGTTCGATATATCCAAAGCGGACAAGTTTTCCTGTGTAAAAGCAGTCTCCCGGCACAACCCCCGCCATCTCATAAACATGGTGGGCTGTATCTTCCATTGTCCGGTGCAGATACATAAATCCGCCACATTCCGCAACGATCGGCATTTTACGTTCTGCCCTGTCTTTTATGTCTGCAAGCATCGTCTTGTTTTGCGATAATTCCTTTGCATAGAGCTCCGGATAACCACCTACAAGCAATAAAGCATCCGCTTCTTTCGGGACATAATCATCGTGCAATGGAGAAAAAAACACAATGTCAGCTCCAGCTCTTTCTAGTGTTTTTAAATTATCTTCATAATAAAAACAGAATGCCTCATCACGTGCCACCGCGATCACAGGTCTTTTCTCATTTTCCTGTGAACACGCTTTCTGATTACTGGAACTATTTTTTCCCAACATATCAGTTTCTGCTGATTCGGATGTTTTCTCTGTCAACGCCCTGAATTCAGCATCCGGCAATTCTTCTGCACTCTCTGCGATTGCTATAAGTCTTTCTATATCAACCGTCTTTTCTAATATATCCGCTGTTTTTGACAGTTTTTCAGCCATCCTGTCTATTTCTTCCGGACGTTTCAGCCCCAAATGTCTGCTTTCTAACAAAATATCTTTCTGATTGGGAAAATATCCGAGAACGGCTGCCGGAAAACTTTTTTCGATCTCCGGCCGGATCGTCTCAAAAAAAGCTCCGGATGTCCGGTTTAAAATAATCCCCTTTATCAGGTGATTTGTATCATAAGCTAAAAAACCTGCGATCAGCGGAAGGATACTTCTCCCCATCCCGTGCGCATCAATGACCAGAATGACAGGCGTATCTGTTACCGTTGCCAGATCATAAGCAGATCCTTCTTTCCGGATTCCCCCTAACCCATCATACAGTCCCATCACGCCTTCCATCACCGATATATCTGCATTTTTTGCAGACGTCATAAACAACTCTGCTGTCGTTTTATCCCCGGTAAAAAAAGTATCCAGATTTTTCGATGGTATTCCAAGTACCGTGCGGTGGAACATGGGATCGATATAATCCGGTCCACACTTAAATGCCTGCACTTTTTTTCCCTGTCTTTTTAAGATTTCAAGCAGTGCACAGGTGATCGTAGTCTTTCCGCTTCCACTCCCTGTTGCACCGATCAGTATTCTTGGTGCCCTCATTGCTCCGCTCCTCCTGCAAAATAAAATGACAGGATAAATACCGGATTTTCTGCCTGCATCAGATGATAACGCCCTGCCTTTTTCGCCCTGCCAACAGACATCTGAATGATTTCTTCCTGTTCCACCGGAAATTCATTTAATATAGAAGAAACAGCTCCAACCGTCTCTAATGTTATCGCTGTCACCACCACACGCATACGTGGATTTTTCTGGTATAAATCCGTTAATATAGCCATTAAACTGCCATTGCTTCCGCCAATAAAAACATGTGTCGGAACCGGAAGATCTGCAAGTACCAAAGGTGCCTCCCCTCGAATCACTTTTACATTGGAAAGTTCAAATTTTTCACAGTTCTTTTCGATCAATGAAGCTGCCTCCGGCTTTCGCTCGATCGCATAGACTGTAAGATTTTTCGATAACCTTGCCATTTCAACTGCGATCGAACCTGTCCCGCTTCCGATATCATAGACGACTGAATTTTCTTTCAGCCGCATTTTACAGATAGCGGTCTCTCTGACTTCCTCTTTTGTCATCGGAACCTTATCACGGCAGAATGCATCATCCGGCAGACCGTGAGTCAGGAATTTCCGGTCAGCGTCTTTTCCTGTTTCATGAATTTCTTTATTTTGGATCAGACAGGTAAAGAGTCCTTCGTCCGCAAGCTGTATACATTCTTCCGGCGATAAGGTTTTAATCTGTTCATCCGGATAAGAAAGTGCATACCCGACCGTCACAGCCGTTTCTTTTAATCCACAGTCCAAAAGTCTCTTTCCAATTTCACGGACGTCCAAAACACCTGATGTGATAACGAACACTTTCCGGTTCGTCCTGACAGTCTCCATCAGAAGTTCCATATGATCTGTTCCGTGCAGACTGATGATTTTTGCATCCTGCCAGCTGTTACCGCTTCTAGCAGCCAGATAGGAAACGGAAGAAATCCCCGGACAGACAGATACTTCCATATCGCATCTTTCCTGCAATGCCTGTACCATTTTTTCTGCCCCGCTGTAAAACCCGGTATCACCGGAAAACAAAATAACAGCCTGTGGAACAGATGTTTCCAGATATGGAAGAATATCTTTTGCCAGGTAATATGGCAGCCGTCTGGCAGATAAATTCCACTGCGCAGGCACAGCGTCCAACAGCCTTTTTGCCCCGAATAACAGATCTGCGCTTCTAATGCGCTCTGCCACTTCCTCCGTGATCAGTTTTGTATTCCCCATACCGATTCCGACGAGAGATACCTGCATCTTTTTTCTTCTGATCTCTTTCCCTGTCAGACGCTCAATCTCTTTTAAAATCTCCTCTAAATTTTCCTTCTGTTCTCCGTTTTCCGCCTCCGGGTTTTTGATCACATAAACGGAAACTCCTGCCTTTTTTGCAGCACTGATCTTCTCTGAAAATCCGCCTGTCGCTCCACTCTCTTTTGTAACCATATGTGCGATCTGATACTGATGAAAAAGTGCCAGATTCATTTCTTCCGAAAATGGTCCCTGCATGGCAATAATCTGTTTTCCGGTAATACCATTCCGGTGACAGATCTCTATACTCTCCATTCCCGGAAGGACACGGACAAACAGACGTTTTTTTAATGTCTCATTTTCGCAATAACAATGCAGTTCCTTGCTACCTGTGGTAAGTAAGATATTTCCGGTTGTCTGCTCAAGGGCACGGACACATTCCTGCTGCGACTTTGCATAGATCACATTGTTTTCTTCTCCGGCAGACTGTAATGTCCGTCTTAAACGGTAATACGGAAGTCTGACCTGTTCTGCCGCCTGCCTGATATTCGAAGAAACCAGAACCGCATAAGGATGTGTTGCATCAACTGCTGCAGTATAGTCTCCATTTTGCATAAATTCTTTCATTTCATCTTCCGCAAGCCGTCCGGTGTGAATATTCCGGTACTTTCCTTCGGTCATGACTTCATGCCCATATTCTGTGGCTACACAGACATCTGCACAGATTCCGGAAGCATCTAAAATGTCTGCTAACTGCCTTCCCTCTGTCGTACCGGAAAAAATCAAAATGCGTTTCATATGTGATATCCCCTTTTGGTGACGAGATGTCCGTCTATGATCTTTGTCTCCGAGTTGCCGATAAATACCGTTGTAAACATATTTACCTGACGTTCTCTCAATTCTTTTAACGTGCACAGTTCCATTTTTGACTCGTCTCTTCCGATATTTTCCACATACCCGCACGGACGTGTCTCCTCGACTGTCTCTAACAGAATGTCGCAGGCGCGCATCAGATAATCTGCCCTTTTTCTGCTCGACGGATTATAGACCGCAATCGCAAAATCTCCGTCTGCCGCCGCTCTTAATCGTTTTTCTATCTTTTCCCACGGTGTTAAAAGATCACTTAAACTGATCACACAAAAATCATGGTTTAACGGTGCACCAAGACATGCTGCGCCGCTTAACGCAGCGGTAACGCCCGGCACAACACAAAGTTCACAGTCCGGGTAGTTTTCCCCGATCTCATACATCAAAGATGCCATTCCGTAAACTCCGGCATCCCCACTGCAGATCAAGGCAACTTTTTTTCCTTCTTCTGCCTTTTCAAAACAAAGAATGCAGCGCTCACGTTCCTGTTTCATCGGTGTGGACAACTGCTCTTTTCCGGCAAATGCCTCTCCTAATAATTTTAAATAAACCTGATATCCGATGATCGTATCACAGGACATCAATGTCTCGTATGCCTGCATCGTCATCATAGACTCCTCACCTGGTCCCATTCCAACAATATATATTTTATGTTTCATCAAATCTTACACTCCATTCCCGCTCCGCTATTGCGAGCGTCATTCCGTCTTTTGCTTTCTTTCTGAGCAGTAATCTACCCCGTAATAGCACTTTTTTCTGATTTTCACTACTGTCACAGCATACCTTTGGTTCTTCTTTCTGGCATGCCGCAAGCGCTGCACGCTCACAGACATTGTCCACACCGACTGTCTGTGAAACAAATTCTGAACTGCTAAAAAAACCCGGTATTTCTTTTAAAACCTCTTTCGGATATGCCAGAAAATCCAACCCGTATTTTTCTGCAAATTGCAAAAAACCCGGTTCTTCTTTTTTCAGATCAATTGTGGCAAGCGCATTGACTGCCTGTATAGCTATCTGCTCCTGTTCTAATGTCTCTAATACAAACTGCTCAATCTCCTCACAGGATTTTCCCCTCTTGCAGCCCATACCAAGGATGATGGAACGTGGAACCAGCCAGAGTGGCTCTGTATGTGCTTTAACTTCCAACTGTTCATCCATAACCTGATTTAGGAGAAGTTTTTTTACCGGATATCTTGCAGATATTATAACATCCGGCACTATCAGATTTTCTTCCTCACATATTTTCATAGCCGGTAAAATGACCGAATCCGGTACATTTCCCTCGATTTTTCCATCTGTCAGCATCACGATCTTTTTTCCATCAAGCACCTTCGATGAGACTGCTGCGATCTGTGCTTTATTCTGTATCAAAAGCCCATTTTCTTTTGCAAAAACATCCACCGCAAATGCATGATTGACATCGGTTGCTGTCGTGATGACAGGCACTGCACCGATCCTATCTGCAAGCAGTCTTGCAAGATTATTTGCCCCACCGTAATGTCCGGATAAAACCGGGATAACAAACTGCCCTGCCTCATCTACGACCAGAACCGGAATATCCGTAAGTTTATCACGTAAAGACGGTGCCATGGCACGTACCGCAATTCCACATGCACCGATCCAGATGACCGCTGTTTTGTTTCCTTTTCTATTCTGTTCGAAGCGTGCACGCATCCAGTCGTAGATTGTTTCTTTGACGTAAACCTGATTTTTCCATCCGGCAGCATTTTGTTCCTGTTTTTGCCAGATCTTTCTCTCTGTATCTGCCAGATTCTGATATTTTCCATATTTTGTATACAAGTGGACTTCGTAATCTTCCTGCTCAACAAGAATTTCATCCCGTATCTTTTCCGAGAGTCTTATCCCGCGCCCGGTAAAACTCATGATATCGATCTGCATGTATTACTCCTTCTTTTTCCGGAATTCTGTTTCAAAATCCGGTGCATACAGTTTCGAACGTGTACACCGTTCTTTTGCAAGAATATCTCCAACCAAAACCAGTGCCGTTTTTGTGATATGATGCTCTTTCGCAACCTGCGGTAATGTCTCGACCGTACATAAATATGCTTCCTCTTCCGGCCAGCTTGCCTTATACACTAACGCTGCCGGGGTATCTTCCGTATACCCCCCCGCCACAAGACGTCTGGAAAGCTCCTCTAACATTCCGGTACTTAAGTAAATCGCCATGGATGCCTGATGTGCTGCAAAACTCTCAATGCTTTCTTTTTCCGGTACCGCTGTTTTTCCTGCCATACGGGTAATGATAAGACTCTGTGAAACCTCCGGCAGTGTATATTCAATCTGTAAGGATGCTGCAGCGCCAAAGCAGGCAGAAACTCCCGGACAGCTCTCATAAGGAATCCCCAGTTGATCCAGCCAGTCCATCTGCTCTCTGACTGCCCCATAAAGACTCGGCTCTCCGGTATGAAGACGCACCAGCATTTTTTCTTCTGCCTGTGCCTTTTTCATCACATCTATGACTTCCTCCAGTGTCATTTTTGCACTGTTATAAACCTCACACCCCTCCCCGGTATAGGAAAGTAACTCCGGGTTTACCAGTGATCCCGCATAGATCACTACATCTGCTTTTTTTAACAGCCGCATTCCACGCACTGTAATAAGGTCTGCTGCTCCACAGCCGGCACCTACAAAATATATCATTGCTTCTCCTCCTTCAGTCTCCCGATCAATTCTGCTGCTCCGTCACTTTCTCCAAGTCCTCCATGCTCGTTCGAATATAAAATACACTCAACCACGATCTTCCCTGCTGCTCTTTTATTCAGGTAAAACATGATCTTTTGCATGATAAGTTTCATCGTCTGTTCGCAAAGCCCAGCCTTTTTTAATACATTGACTGCCTCTTCCGTTGTCACGCAGGAAAGGATCTGACATGCTGTATCCGCATCCGCTCCTGCTAACAGGGCAGATGATGCGATCAGCTCCATCCGGCAGTCTCCTTCCCTTGAATGTGTATTCATGATTCCTCCGGCGACCTTTACCAGCTTGCCGATATGCCCGGTCAGAAGCATGGCTTTAAATCCATTTTCCACCGCCATATCAATCGTATCTCCGATAAAATTGCTGCATTTCACACTTTTATCCAGATCATAACCGTAAGTCCGTTTCATATAATCAAGTCCATAATTTCCCGGTGAGACTGCTACGATGGAATTTCCTAACGCACGTTTCTGTTTTAATTCCACACGGATCGTCTCAAGCAGCGCCCTGCTGCTCATCGGCTCCACAATGCCGCTCGTTCCAAGAATCGAGAGCCCTCCTGTGATGCCAAGTCTCGGATTAAATGTCTGCGACGCAAGTTCTTCCCCTTCCGGCACAGAAATTTCAACCAGAATATCTGCCCATTCATCCGTGAGCGCACAGACTTCCCTCACCTCTTTTTCGATCATCTCCCGCGGCACATGATTGATGGCTGCATTTCCGACCGGCTGGTCTAATCCCGGTTTTGTGACACGCCCGACACCGTATCCCCCATCGATCACGATCTTCTGTGAATGCGCAGACTTCCCTTTTTGCTGCATGTCACTGTCAATCCTTGAAACAGTTGCCACGATATGTGCCCCTGTCGTAATATCAGGATCGTCTCCACCATCCTTTATTACTGCACAGCTTACTTCTGTTTCACCTCGTCTTATGTCTGTGATCGCAGCATGATAACGGATTCCTTTTGGTGTCTCGATCTCTATCTCATTTTTTATTTTTCCGGTAAACAACATATATGCTGCCGCCTTTGCTGCTGCTGCCGCACAGCTTCCGGTTGTAAATCCATAGCGCATGGGGTTCTCCTTTTTCTTTTACAAGAATCTTCGTGATATCAGGCGAAAATCTATCAATCCACCTTTTTCACTGCATCCTCCCGCCGCACTTCATATAACAATGCATTACAGATCGCAGCAGCCACATTGCTGCCTCCTTTTCTTCCCCGGTTCACGATACACGGCACATTGGTGTGCAGGATCATTTCTTTTGCCACCTCCACATTGACGAATCCAACCGGAACTCCGATGATAAATGCAGGACGGTAAATTCCGTCACTGATCAGTTCATATAAACGTATCAGTGCTGTCGGGGCATTTCCCACAGCAAAAACGACCGGCTTGTCCAGTTTTGCCGCATGTTCCATGGAAATAACTGCCCGCGTCACCCTGCGCTCTTTTGCCTCTTTTGCAACCTCTTCATCTGCCATAAAACAATGTGCCATACCACCATATGTTTCAAGTACTTTTTTATTGATGCCGGATAATGCCATGTTTGTATCCGTCACGATATCCGCACCGTTTCGGATCAGGCTCTTTGCAACTGCAACCGCATTTTCTGAAAAGGTAAGTGTATCTGCATATCCGAAGTCCGCGCTCGTATGGATCACACGTTTGGTCACCGGCTCCTGTTCTTCCAGGATCACAATTCCCCGCTCCGCCAGTTCTTTTGTGATGATCGCAAAACTGCGACCCTCGATATCTCCGGGCAGCACAAATTCTACCGCGCCTGTTTTGTGCACCAGTTGGGCTGTTGCTCCGGTTTTGCCGATGCACTCCTGCCCTTTTACTCTGTCATTTCGTTCTTCTGACTTCTCTTTCATCAGGTCAATACGCTCTGCTGCCTGTGCATTTTCATGAATTTCCCTTAACACCTCTGCAAACATCCGGTTCTGTTCTTCTGATTTTACCGCGATCCGGTAATAACCTCTCTGTAACCCCCGGAAATTACTGCAGTCACGGATCAGAATACCGCGCTGTAAAAATAACTCATACAGCGGCATTTCACTGTAAAATAACAGATAGTCTGCATCGGAATCAAACACACTGCATCCCGCCGCCTGTAATTCTTCAAGCAAAAACTGCCGCTGCGTCTGAATACATACTACCGCACGCGCAATATATTCCTGCTCTTTTATTGCAGCGACTCCCGCTCTCTGGGCGAATACCGACAGATTCCACTCCGGTAACTGCAGCCGGATCTTTTCTGCTAAATTCTGCTCACAAACCAGATATCCCAGCCGCACCCCCGGTATCGCATATAATTTGGTAAATGCACGTATCACGACTACATTTGGAAATTCATCCAGCCGTTTTAAAAAAGAATATGTCTGTTCTTTCCCGGTCAGTTCCATAAAACATTCATCTAACACCAGCGTAATGTCACACTGTCTGCATTTTTCTGCAATTTGAAAAATCAGTTCCGGTTCAACGAGATTTCCGACCGGATTATTGGGATTTGCCAGAAATACCAGAGAAATATTCTCATCTAACACATCCAATATGCGGTCGGTCAGACAGAAATTTTCTTCTTTTTTCATCTCATAAAAGATAACTTCGCAGTCTATTGCTTTTGCTGCCTCTTCATATCCCAAAAAAGAAGGTACCGGGATCAGTATTTTTGATGGTTTTATGGCATGTAAAACGGCATGGAACAATTCTGATGCACCATTTCCAAACACAAGCTGTTCTTTTCGCACCTGTAACTGCTCTGTGACTGCAGCGCTAAGTGCCTGTGCTCTGATATCCGGGTAGTTTTCTGCTTCCTCCACTGCCTGATGAAGTGCTTCTTTCACCGGATCTGGCATTCCAAGCGGGTTGGTGTTCACCGAAAAATCCAGTCTTATCTGATTGCGGTATATGTCTCCTCCGTGGTACTGCATTCCTTTATTTCTCACTTTCTGTAGTCTGTTCTTTTATTTTCGGACATTAGATGATCTGTCATTTCAAAAATTCAGATATATCATTCGTATTCAGAGTATAACACAAAGTGCCGTCTGTACACAATTTTTTGTGTTACAGACGGCACCTGCTAATGATTTTTTATACATTCCATACACCTTAAATCATTTCTTTATTATAACTTCGTTTTCCGTTGATATATTCTGCATATGCTTTTTATTTCCATGACTACTATTTCACTTACTCATAGCAACCGTACTTAATCATTTTGTGTGCGGATTGTCAATCTTTATCCTGCACAAACTCTTCCCGCATCGGTGTAAAAATGTCTAAAAGGATTCCTTCTTTTAAACATACACAGCCATGCTCAATCGAATCTCTCTTTAGCAGTGCATCTCCCGGATTTACGATCTTCTTTTCACCATTGATCGTAAATTCAAACTGACCTGACACCACATATGTGATCTGGGTATGCGGATGATGATGCAGCGCACCAATGGCTCCTTTTTCAAAATGATTTTCCACACACATCAGCTCATCGGCATATGCTAATATTTTGCGCTTTACGCCTTCTCCACAAACTTCTGATTCAATTTCGCTGTTAAAGTTCCAGATCTGATTTTTTTTGGTTTTCATAGAAAAGTCCCCCTTTTTGATTTAAGAATTTGCTGATTTTTGTTTTTTTAAGTACCGCACCAGTGCTAAGATGCAGACCATATCAATAAATACAACCACCACGATCGAACCCATTCCATAAAAAATACCTGCTGTCTCTGCGATCTTACCAATGATAGACGGCATCACGATGGAACCGATACTTGCGGTTGTCAGAATAAAGCTCCATGCGATTGGATATTTTTCAATGAGATTTCCGGCAAAGGAAACGGTCGTCGGATAAATTCCTGCCATGCTGTAACCAAATCCCATAATACCGATCACGATCCATACCGTACTGCGGCTGAATAAAAGTAAAAAGAAAAAGCATACGAGTCCGATTCCCATAATTGGCAGCAGTTTTTCTTTTTGCATTCTGGTGGAAAGCCACGCTGTGGTCAGACGCCCTGCTAAAATCATCACCCATAACACGCTCGCTGTCATCTGGGATAAAGATGCCGGCAGGAATCCGGTATCTTTAAAATATGTGATCATCCATCCGATAACTCCCTGCTCTGCACAGAGATAGAAAAATAATGTTGCAACGCATAAATAAAACAGTGGTTCCGAAAAGAACCCAAAGTTTCCACCTTTTTTCTCTTTCTCCACCCGGTCATTTTCCATCGGGATCATCGCATACAAAATCCAGCTTAAAACGCCCATTGCAAGCATAAAATAACATGCCACGATCCAGCCGGATTCTCCGCTTCCTGTAAACAGTGTCAGAAGGATCGGGAACAAAAAAGCTCCGACAGAAAACATTGCATGCAGTCCATTGATCGTCCATGCTTTTCCCGGTGCCAGGCTGTTGATCGCCGTATTGCAGAAATTACTTGTCGCACCTCTGGCAACTCCGGTCAGGAAAAATGCCAGTGCAATGCACCAGTTATGATTTCCAAAAATGATCAAAAGATAGGAAAGTGCAAAAAATGCATTAAAAAATAAAATACTCTTTTTTCTTCCGATGGCAACCGGCAGTAATCCGGCTGCAAAACTTGAAACAAGATTTCCGACAGAATGCAGACTGACGATCAGACCACAAAATGCATAATCAAGTCCTCTTGCATCCCTGATAAAAGGAAGCAGTGAGCCGATGGAAAGTGCTAACATTCCATTCAGCAAAAATACACTATAATTGCATAAAAACTGTTTCTTTTTTATTTTATCCTGTAAAAAATCCATCCGTTCATCCTCACTTATTATTTTGTGCAATGATCTGTTCGATCACATCCATATAGTCTGCACAGTATTTTTCATACACTCCCATGACAGCTTCCTGAAAACGCTTTTTTTCTGCCGCAGATAGTTCTACTACTTCCACACCCTGTTTCAATGCCATCTCCTTTGAATCCGCTTCGCGTTCCGTCCAGAGTTTTCTCTCATACAATGCTGATTCTTTTGCACAATCTAAGATCATCTTCTGATCATCTTCCGAAAGTTTATTCCATGTATTTTTCGAACATATCTGCATTTCCGGCACCCGGTTGTGCTCATCAACCGTATAATATTTTGCCACCTCATAGTGATTCATCGCCTCATAGGAAGGCCAGTTATTCTCTGCCCCATCCACCGTTCCACGCTCTAATGCAGAATATACATCAGCATATGGGATCGGCAGTGCCGTTGCGCCAAGTGCCTCTACCATATCTACCATCACTTCCGATTCCTGTACACGGATACGCATGCCTGCCATATCCTCAAGACAGGTGATCGGTTTTTTTGAATTATAAAAATTTCTTGCACCCGCATCATACCAGGAAAGTCCGACCAGTTCATTTTCATCCGTCGCAGCAAGAAAAGCATCTCCGATCTCACCATCAAGAACTTTCCACATATGATCAGAATTTGTATACAGATATGGCATCTGCAAAACATTTAATTCTGGAATATATTCTGCCAGCTGCGAAAGGGATACTCGCGCAAAATCGATCCCACCATACTGTATCTGTGCGATCACATCGCTCTCTGTGCCAAGCGCCCCTTCCGCCTGAACTAAGATCTGTATTCTTCCATTACTTCTCTTTTCTACCAGCTTTGCAAACTCTTTCGCCCCCAGTGTTGTCGGATAATCCTCCGTCTGGTTCTCTGCATAAGAAAAAACAAATTCCGGTTCTCTCTCTTGTACCAGCATATGGCGGCACAACAATCCTGCTGCAAGAACCGCCGCCGCAGACAAAATAAAGATTCCTCTTTTTTTCATTTATCCTAATCCTCCGACAGCATTTCCCGTCTCCATCTGCTTTAAAATCTCCATACGGTACTCTGTAGGCGTGCTTCCCACGGCACGTTTAAACACTTTAGCAAAATAATTCGAATCCCGGTATCCGACATTCGTGCTGATATCTTTTACATTGATACGGACATCGGCAAGCAGCTGCTTTGCCTGCTCCATCCGGAACTCGGTCAGATATACAATAAAACTCTTATCGAAACACTGCTTGAATATCTTACAGAAATACGCATCAGAATAATTCATTTCTTCTGCAACACTCTGCAGGGAAATATCTTCTTTATAATGCATACTGATATACTGTCTGATATTTTCTGCCACAGCACTCATTCTGATATTGCCGCTTTCCGGCTGGATATCTTTCTTTTTTTCCTGTTTTTCCGTTAAAATCTCTTTTCTATCTTCCCGCAATCCGTCTGTTCTCTCATTTAACAGCCGTATCGCTTCCTCTAGCACTGTAACCAGTTCCTCTTCGGTTCCCGGTTTCAGCAGATAATCCAGGGCATGTACCGAAATTGCGCGTTTTGCATAATTAAATTCATCAAATGCTGTCAGGAAAATAATGCTGCAGTCCTTGTTTTTTTCCCGGATCTGCCCTGCTGCCTCTAAACCATTCACACCAGGCATCTCAATGTCAAGCAATGCGATCTGACAGTCTTTTTCTGTAAAAAACTTTGCTGCCTCCCTGCCATTTACTGCTTCCACAACTTCTAACTGTCCGGAAAAATATTTTTTTATCGTTCTTGCGACGATCATTCTCTCTATCGGTTCATCGTCCGCCACCAACACACGGTACATCTTCTTCTCCCACTTCCTTATGTCTGATCTGTATTTTTATGACAGTCCCGGCATCTTTCCTGCTGTAAACTTCCACATTTCCATCCTGATACATTGCATGTATCCTCCGGTAAATATTTCCAAGTCCGATTCCGGTCTTTCCATCTTCTTTTGCCAGTTCTCTGCGCAGATGCATAAGCAGCTCATCATCCATACCCAGTCCATCGTCTCCAATCGTAATGAATATAAATTCTCCCTGCTGCCAGATATGTATCCGCACGGTTCCGCCTTCTTCCTTTTTGGAAAGTCCATGAATAATAGCATTTTCCACAAGCGGCTGAAACGTAAATGCCGGAACAATGACTTTATCCGCATCCACACGGCAGATCTTCTGATACGAGATACGCTCTCCAAACCGCATCTGCTGCAGATACATATAATCTTCTACAATTTTTAATTCCTGCGACAGACACACTTCCGTTTCCTGATTTTTCAGGTTATACCGGAAAAGCGCAGATAATGCACGGATCATTTTTTCGGTCGTTGCAGCCTCTTCTAAACATGCCATTCCACCGATCACATTTAATGTATTAAACAGAAAATGCGGGTTAATCTGGCTTTTTAACAGTTCGAGTTTGGTCATCTCCAATCGCTTTTCTGTCTCTAGTTTTTCCAATTCTTCCTCATGTAAGAGATCTAACGTCTTTCGTTTTTCTTCCAGCGCCTGAATATATTCTCCTGTCGCATATTTCATTTTATTGAATGCATGAACCAACTCCCCAAGCTCATCTTTATTGTCTACTTTTACATCCTCTATAAAGAAATCATTTGCTGCGATTTTCTGTGATGCACGCACCAGCTTAAAAATGGGCGACATGATCGTTTCTTTCATCAACGAAGCCATTTCCGCAATTCCAAATAACAGCAAAAGTCCGGCAAATATAACTACCATCGGCACGCTGACTAATGTCGGTACTTTTTTCTGATAGGAAATATCCCCCTCCTCGATCGTACAGTTCATCAGTATCCCGGCATACTGTCCTAAGTATTTCTGCATATCATAAACTTCGTAGAGTCTGCTGACATAATCTGTCACATTGTCTTCCATGGAAAGAATCGCATCTCTTTTTGTACAGTAAACTTCATAACTGCTGCGGATCGACCATGTTTTTGCATAACGGAGCTCTCCGACCTTACGGTACTGAAATGGCAGATCATAAACAGCATTTTTTGTCCGTTTCATGGCACGGTCTAACTCTTCTTTTTTCTCTGCATCCGGATTTCTCATATAACTTTCAAACAGCGTACTCTCCTTCTCTAATGCCTGGATCAGTTCGCTGCACTTTGCATTATCCTGTAAAATACCGTTAAAATCGACCAGTGAAAAACGGACAACCCAGACATTAAAAACAACGGAAAGCAGGATGGTCAGACAGACCATCCCGGTAAACACTGCTATTTTCTTTTGAATGGTAAGCTCCTGCCACCATAATTTTATCCTTTTCTTCAAGCTGTTGTCCCATCCTGCTTTTTTATCCGCTTCGCTGCTATAGCAAGCCTGTATTTTTTAATTAGCTGCTGCGATCTTTTCTTTTGCAAATGTATAAAATTCTTCTTTCTGTGCTCCTAAAATACGGTTTGTAAGCATATATCCATGTCTTGCATCAGAAAAAACGATCATCATGCCAGGTTCTTTTGACACCCGCAGCTTTCTCCAGCCAATGCTCTCTTTCTCTTTTCCCACTGTCACATGGAGTCCTGCATCATCAAATGAAAGATTCACATCTTTTGGCATTGTTTTTGCCTGACCTTTCGCTTTCAGGTAGATTGCAATCGGCTGAACCACAGGAAACAGCAGACATCCAAAGAGCATCAGCATCTGCATCAGATCTCCGGAGCTTTTGAAAAATTTTGCTGTAAATAAAATCATCGCCACCGTAAAGACCATGTTACAGACTCCTGCCACCGAACGGTAAGTCCGGCTCATTGTTAATTTAAAGAAGTCTCCTGCAGTTACTTCGCTCTTAAACTGGTATGTCATGCCAATCCCCCTATCATTTCAAACTCATCCGCCGTAGCCGCCTAATACTCTCGGTAACAGAAGGCTGACTTCCGGAACGAATGTGAGTAACAGTAATACAATAATCATACATACATAGAATGGAAGTGTTGCCTTTACGACACGTTCCATTTTTACACCACTGACTGCGGAACCGATGAATAATACGGAACCAACCGGCGGTGTCAAAAGACCAATACCACAGTTTAATACCATGATAATACCGAACTGTACCGGATCAATACCGATGGAAGTTGCGATCGGCAGTAAGATCGGTGTTGCGATCAGGATGATCGGCGCCATATCCATGATACAGCCAAGGAATAAAAGAATCAAGTCAATCAACAGTGCAATTACGATCGGGTTTGTAGAAAATCCTACGATTGCATTTGCTACCATATCAGGTACATGTAATGTGGTCAGGCAGTAACCGAAGATACTGGAAGTTGAAATCAGGATCAATACGATCGATAACGTATCAATGCACTGCTCTAAACATTTCCATACACCCTTCCAGTTGAGGCCTTTATAAATATACACACTGACGATCAAACTATAGAATACAGCGATTGCTGCTGATTCTGTTGCAGTAAACCATCCGGCTACTACACCGACAACTACGATAACAACGGCTGCGAGAGCCCAGATAGAAACTCCGATCTGTTTTAATAATGCTTTAAAGCTGAATTTTTCTCCCTTCGGATAATGTCTCTTCTTAGAAATAATATAAGAACCTACCATCAGGGAAACTGCAAGCAATGCACCTGGCAGATAACCAGCAAGGAAAAGGCTTCCTACGGAAATACCACCTGCTGACATTGCATAGATAACCATGTTGTGACTTGGAGGAACTAAAAGTCCTTCACAGGAAGAAGTAATTGTTACTGCGGTAGAAAAATCATCATCATATCCCTGGTCTACCATCATAGGGATCATGATACTTCCGATGGAAGCGGTATCAGCCGATGCAGATCCGGAAATTCCACCAAAAAAATAAGATGCTACGATATTTACCATTGCCATACCGCCTGTCATCCATCCAACACAGGCATTGGCAAGTGCGATCAGTTTTTCTGAAATACCACCGGTACCCATCAGTACACCCATCGTGATAAAGAATGGTACTGCCATCAAACTGAAAGAACTGATTCCTTTTACCATCTGCTGACAGATCGTAGTAAGCGGTAATCCCTGTGTCAGTAAGCAAAGCAGTGATGACAATGCAACTGCATATGCAATTGGAAATCTAAGGAGTATCATTACTAAAAAGCTGATCAGCAATACTGCGATTGCAATTCCTTGTGCGCTCATTATTTATCCTCCTTTACAAAAATTCCTTTGATATGGTTATAAACTGCTTCAATCTCAAATACCACCATTGCAATTCCCGCAAGTGGAATCGGGAAATACATCCAGAATTTTGAAACACTTGGCATACTTACATAATTTCCTTTTGCACCGATCTGGACTGCATAGGAAAAGCCAACTGTGATCATTATCACACCAAGGATCAATACTGCTACATCTGCAAAAATATCCAGTGCACGGATCACAGATTTTGGCAGATACTGATCAAATGCTGTCATACGGATATGTGCATTTCTTCTTATTGCAAGTGCTGCAGATAATACTGCCATATAAGACATCAGTGTCAGAACGACTTCCTCACTCCATGCCGGATCCGGCACAAACGAAACGTATCTTCCGACAACGCAGACACTTGTGATCACAAGATCTGCCGTCAGCAATAATTTACATATGAATAAAACGACCTTATATGTAATGTCATATGCCGGTTTTATTTTATCAATGGTCTGAAAAAATTTTGGCATAAACTATCTTCCTCCTTTAAAATAATTCCTTTTTCTTTAGAAAAGGAGCACAGAGAGCAGGTATTCTCTCTGTGCTCCTTTGGTACATCACATCAGACTCTGTGTGTCCGATCACATTTTTTTAATTAGTTTGCCATATCAAGGATCTGCTGATATAACTCTTTGTTATCTTTTGTTGCTTCTTCAATAACATCTTTACAAGCATCCTGCCATGGTTTGATGTCATCTACTTCAATAACGTTGCATCCGTCTGCTTTTAACTCGTCTAAGATCTTATTCTCTGTCTCTTCAGAAATCTTACGGTTGTACTGGGACGCATACTCACCAGCCTCTGTTAATACATCCTGCTGTTCCGGTGTTAATTTATCCCATGCTTCATCTGTGATGACTACCTGGATTGCTCCTAATGTATGTCCGTCTAAGATAATGTTGTTTGCAACTTCCGGGAATGCATTTGCCTGATAGTTTGCGATCGGCTGTTCTGCTGCATCAACAACGCCTGTCTGTAATGCGGAGTATAACTCACCCATTGCAACAACGGTCGGGTTTGCTCCAAGTGCTTCAACCATACCTGTCATGATCGGGTCATTTGATACACGGATCTTCATTCCTGCAAGATCTTCCATTCCGGAGATCGGTTTCACGGTAAAGAAATGACGGAAACCTTCTTCTCCGTAGAACAGTCCGCGGATACCGCTTCCGTTCTCATGCGGCTCAAGCAAAAATTCCTGTGCCAGATCAGATGTTGCGAAGTTCCAGAAATGATCTCTGTTTACAAATGTGAATGGTACGGATAAAAGGCTGGATTTTTCTCCGCCATAGCTTGTCAGTGCGAATGCAGAGATACGAGCCATATCAATCGTGCCGCCTCCGCCAAGCATGGTATCTAAGACATCTGACTCAGCTCCTAATACACCGTTTGCCTGGATATCGATTGTGATGCTTCCGCCGGAAAGCTCTTCTACTTTGTCTTTGAATGCGGTAGCTGTCTGTCCAACAATGGTTCCCTCTAACGGGTTAACCTCAGCATATACAAGTGTCACTGCCGGTCCAACCGGTTCTGTTGCGCTATCGCCTGTGGATGCTGCTTCTGTCGTTGTGTCTGCTGCTTCTGCATCTGATGTACCTGCATCCGATGTTGCTGCATTTGTTGTTCCGCTGTTGCCTGTCGCTGTGTTCGGTGACTGTAAGCCACACGCTGTCATGGAAAATACCATTGCTGCACATACGATTGCAGATAAAACTTTTTTCTTCATAAGAAACCCTCCTGTAATTGGTTGATATATTTGCTGCGCTGCCCCTCTTTGCCGCTGCAACTTTATGTATTTATTATAAGGGGAATTTTTAACAAAGAAAACCGTATTATTTTTACATTGTTAGCACATTCTTAACATTCTTTAGAATTTATTAATATTTTTTTGATACTTTTGTACAGTATATATACATTTTTTCTATTTTTATATGTAGAACTAAACAAAAAAACCACAGTCCGCAGGTCGCCTTGCAGACACCTCATAATTTTGTTATGCTCCTTACAAACCATGCAGCATGGAGGTACAAAATTGAAAGAAGAATATTACCAGATCGGTGAGGTCAGCAAAATCACCGGTATTTCCAAAGATACGTTACATTTTTATACGAAGGCAGGTCTCGTGACACCCGACTATATCAACCCTGACAATCATTACCATTATTATTCCCGCTGGAACATGTATCAACTTGATATCATTACCACCTGCAGGAATCTTGGCATACCGCTCGATAAAGTACGACAGATCATTTCCTCGAAAGATAACGATAAAGTTGTTCATCTTCTGATGGAATACCGCAAAGAAGCCTTACGTTTAAGCGAATATTATGCGCAGGTTGCAGACGATATCCTCTGGTATGATTCCGAAAATGAACATATCAAAGCCCAGACCCCGTCACATAAAATCCAGGTCAGATATCTAGAACAGGAAACGGTCATCGCCGGAAGCCTGACACGCGAGGATTCTTCCTACCATGCCAATCTGCAGGAGGTCTTAAAGCAGGAATTTCAACAAACACATTTTGTCCGTAGAAAATACGGATACTTTCTGGATCCGGACCGTCTTTTACAAAATGATCTCCTCAAATGCCGGGAATACATGAAACTGCCGAACGGGGATTACTCTTCTATCAACCCCGAACACCTCTATACACTTCCCGCCGGGGATTATGCAGTATTTACCGTTCAGATTCAGGATGAGACTGCTGACTTTTCGCCACTGCTTGATTTTCTTTCATCAGAGGGCTTTACGACCGACATCGTGTTTGCCGAGGAAATCGGTTTTCAGCTTTTTAAATATATCCATAATTATTATTGTGAGATCAAAGCTCATCTGATAAAAAAATAATTTTTCTCTTGACCGTGTAGTTACTCCATGCTTTAGAATGTTCCTCGAAATACATGACATGCGAGGAACATTCCTATGGATATGGAACATACATCAATTCCAAAACTCTTATTAAAATTATCGCCACCGGTAATGCTGGCACTGCTGATACAGTCGATCTACAATATTGTGGACAGTTTTTTTGTGGCAAAATATTCTGCAGTCGGATTGACTGCTTTATCCATCATATATCCGATCCAGCTTTTAATGGTAGCACTCGCCACCGGAACAGGTGCCGGTGTCAATATTTTAATTTCAAGGTTAGACGGACTGGGAAGATCAAAAGAACAGCATCAGGTCATCAAAAGCGGACTTTTGCTTACGCTCTTTCATTTTCTTATTTTCGCTGTGGCCGGGACTATGCTAGCTGAATTTTATTTTCAGATTTCTACAGATAACCTTGCGGTTGCGAAGGATGGAATTATTTATACAAAAATTATTTTTATCGGTTCTCTCGGGCTTTTTGTTGAATCCATCTGTACCAAGATTTTACAGGCAAGAGGAAACATGGTCATCCCAATGATCGCCCAGATAACCGGTTCCCTGTTAAATATCATACTTGATCTTTTTCTTATTTTCGGACTTACCGGTTTTCCAGAACTTGGCATTGCAGGCGCTGCCATCGCAACCGTGATCGGACAGTGGGCAGCCATGTTTATTACACTGATCGCTGTTATACGGAAATATTCTCTTCGCGGCAGGTTTCAGATATCTGTCTGTAAACAGATCTACCAGAATGGCATTGGCTCCATTGTGACGCAGTCGCTTTTTACACTTTATATTGTAGGTCTTAATATGATTTTAAAGGGATTTACCGAAGATGCCGTGACGGTGCTTGGCATTTATTATAAGATACAGTCTTTCTTTTTTATTCCGCTGCTTGGATTTCAGCAGGTGCTGCTTCCGCTTATCAGCTACAATTACGGTGCCGGTAAAATATCACGCACAAAAGATATTTTGAAATTCGCATCCATCGTTTCCTGCTGCATTATGACGGTTGCAACTATGATCTTTTTTGCCTTTCCGCACCTTTTGATAGCAATTTTCTCCACCAGTCCTGCACTGTTAAACATCGGCAGTTATGCGCTGCGTGTTATCTCGATCAGCTTTATTTTTGCAGGACTTACTATTGTTATCACTTCATATCTGCAGGGAATTGCCCGTATGCAGGCAAGCATCTTTATCATTGTGCTGCGGCAGGTGTTTTTGCTGGTGCCATTGGCATGGGTGCTTCATTTTTGGGGACTTAACGCAGTCTGGTGGACATTTCCGCTGACGGAAGTGATCGCATGCGTGGCAGGGATCATCTGTGTGAAAATGTTTCGTTAACTGCCTGACAAATGCTGGTTTGCGGGTGACATGAGTTTCCTCGTGTAGGGTGGTTCCGGGGGTTTTCGATTGGCAAATTGCATCAAGCCGGGACTGTTTTGTTCCGTTGTACGAAAATAAGGCAAGTCTAAGTC